>WBZM01001343.1_pt2 | contig 24144 bp, 24 predicted proteins | sample 5204271 | NCBI WGS metagenome assembly WBZM01 (sample SAMN12344346, study PRJNA552823) | activated sludge metagenome | biome: Activated sludge suspended growth; feature: Nitrification reactor; material: Wastewater; isolation source: activated sludge from nitrification reactor of wastewater...
CCGAGAAGGCGACGGCCAGGGCCCCCGCCGCAGCGCCGCCGGCTGCCGCAGCGCCCGCCGCACCCGCGGCACCGCCTCCCGCCCCCGCCGCCACGCCCGAGGCCACGCTGGCCGCCGCCCGCGCAGCCGCGCCGAACCCGGCGCCGAGCGCCGAGGTGAACGCCTTCAACCGCCTGCTCAAGCCGGTGGGCCGCTTCAACCGGCCGGCGGTCGACTCGGGCATCCACGACCCGGCCAACGACATGACGCTGCAGCTGCAGCCACCCTCGGTGGCGTTCGCCGCCATGCCCAAGAGCCTGGCGGGCAACCACGTCGACTGGGTCAAGTCGCTCGAGGCCAAGGCGATCGCGCCGCGCTGGGACCGCAACGACCCGGCCGCCGCCGCGGTGGTGATGGACCTGAACATCGTGCGCGAGGTGAAGGGTTCGATGCCCGACGTGGTCTACCCGCACAAGCAGCACACCGAGTGGCTCGACTGCTCGAACTGCCACCCCGCGATCTTCGTGCCGCAGAAGGGCGCCAACCAGATCAGCATGGCCTCCATCCTGCTCGGCCAGAAGTGCGGCGTGTGCCACGGCAAGGTGGCCTTCCCGGTGTCGGAGTGCCGGCTGTGCCACTCGAAGAAGAAGGCGGAGCCCGTGGTCGCCGCGGAGCGCAAGCCGTGAGCACGGAGCGCCACCTCGGTCCGGTGGCGTTGGCGGCCGCGCTGCTCGCCGGCTCCGGCGCAGCACTCGCACAGGACGAGGCCGTGCAGCGCGCACAGGCCGAGCAGCGCGTGAAGCTGGTCGGCACGCTGCTCGCCGATTCGCGCCGCGCCCAGCGCATCACCGCCAGCGGCAGCAGCGAAGCCGTCGCCCATCTCGACGAGGGCCGCGTGCACCACGCGCTGGCCCTCGAGCTGATGGCCAAGGGCGACTTCACCGGCGCGCGCAAGGCCGCCGACGACGCCTTGAAGCACCTCGGGCAGGCGAGCCGCCACGTGCCCGACGCACCGGCGCGCCGCGAGGCCGCGCGCGCCCGCCACGAGCAGCTGCTGCCGAGCGTCGAGCGCCTGCTCGAATCGCTGCGCGCACGCGCCGGCGCCAGCGAGTCGTCGGACATCACCGCCGCCATCGGCCTCGTCAGCGCGGCGCGCCAGCAGGCGCTGGACGGCCGCTACGAAGAGGCCAACCAGACCCTCGCGCAGGCCGAGCGCCACGTGCTCGACGACATGAACCGAACGCTCGGCGCCACCACGCTCGACTACACGGTGCGCGCCGCGACGCCGGTGGAGGAATTCCAGGTCGAGCTGGCGCGCCACCGCAGCCTCGCCGAGCTGATCCCGCTGGCGGTGCGCGACCTGCAGCCCCGGGCCGACGCGCTCGCGCTGATCGAGCGCTACGGCGAGAGCCGCAGCACGCTGTACGGCCAGGCCCTGCAGCAGTTCCAGTCGGGCGACGTCGTGCAGGCGCTCGCCCACCTCCGCAACGCCACGCTGTTCGTGCAGCGGGCCCTGCTGGCGGCCGGCCTGGTCGCGCCCCAGCCCACCGGAAATCCGCCATGAACGCCCTGAAACACCGCCCCAACCTCCTCTCGCGGCTGGCGGCCGCGTTCGTGCTCGCGAGCTTCGCCTTCGGAGCGACGGCGCAGGAGCGCGAGCAGGTCGAGCGCCGCGTGCAGTCGGTCGGCACGCTGATCGAGCGTTCGTCGGCCGCGAAGCAGATCGAATCGAGCGGCGTGGCCGCGGCGCGCGAGCGGCGCGACAACGCGCGGCTCATCCACCGCGAGGCGGTGGCCGCGCTGGCCGCCAACGACGCCGCCGGCGCGAGCAAGCTGCTCGACCAGGCCGCGCGCGAGATGATGGACGGCGCGCGCCTCGCGCGGCCCGAGCAGGTGGCCGGCGAGAAGCACCAGCGCGACTTCGAGGCGCGGCTGGAGAGCGCCCGCGCGCTGCTCGCCGCGCAGCAGCGCATCACCAAGGAGAAGGGCGCCGGCCGCGAGGCGCAGGACGCCGCGCGCAGCATCGAGCGCCAGATCGGCGAGGCGCAGGCCATCGCCGCGCAGGGCCGCTACGAGGAAGCCCGGCCGGTGCTCGACCGCGCCTACCTGACGGCGCGCGTCTCGATCGAGTCGATGCGGCGCGGCGACACGCTGGTGCGCTCGCTGAACTTCGCCAGCCCGCGCGAGGAGTACGACTACGAGGTCGACCGCAACGACACGCACGCGATGCTGATCAAGGTGCTGCTGGCCGACCGCAAGGACATGGCCGGCACGCTCGCGCCCTTCACCGCGAAGGCCGCGGCCCTGCGCAGCGAGGCCGAGGGCAAGGCCAAGTCCGGCGACCATGCCGCGGGCATCAGGCTGCTGGAGGACTCGACGAAGGAACTCGTTCGAGCCATCCGCTCCGGCGGCATCTACATCCCCGGATGAAATGCCCACCCCCGAAGCGGCCTGCGGCCGCCTCCCCCTCGAGGGGGCAACACCGGCGGACCGGCAGAGCCGGATCCGCGGTGCTCGCTTGGGGGCTCTGCGGCCTGCTGACGTCGGCGCTGGCCGCCTCGACCGCGCCCTGGCTGCCGCTCGAGAAGGACGGCCTGCACGACCCGCGCAACCCCGGCATCAAGCTGCTGCAGCAGCCGGCCGAGGCGCTCGCGCCGCTGCCGCGCGACAGCGCCGGCAACCTGGTGCGCTGGGTGCAGGCGCTCGAGAACGGGGCGATCAACCCACGCACGAACATCCTGCCGGAGACGAAGGTGCGGCTGCTCGACCAGGACCTCATCGTCTCGAAGTTCGGCTCGATGCCGGCGGTGAAGTTCCCGCACCGCCAGCACACGCTGTGGCTGGACTGCTCGAACTGCCACCCCTTCCCGTTCAAGGAGCAGGCCGGCGGCAACAAGCTCAGCATGCAGGCCATCCTCAACGGCGAGCAGTGCGGGCTGTGCCACGGTGCAGTGTCGTTCCCGCTGACCGAATGCAACCGCTGCCACAGCGTGCCCAACGAGCTGCTGCGGCGGCAGGCGGTGACGCGATGAGCCGCCGGCCGCTGCACGCACTGCTGTTCATGCTGGCCCTCGCGCTGCCGGCCAGCACGCCGTTCGCGGAGTACGGCGACGTGGTGCTGAACAAGCGTTCCGAGAAGGAAGGCGTGCGGCCGGTGATCTTCCCGCACTGGTTCCACCGCATCCGCTTCCGTTGCAAGGTGTGCCACAGCGAGCTCGGCTTCAAGATGCGCGCCGGCGCGAACGACGTGCTGATGGCCGACATCATCGACGGTCGCTTCTGCGGCATGTGCCACAACGGCCAGGTGGCCTGGGGCCCCGACCGCTGCGACCTCTGCCACTCCGGCCTGCCGGGCCTGCCCAGCGGCATCACCGGCGGCGCGCAGACCTCCGGGCCAGGGCGATGGTGAGCAGCATGAAGCGCCTCGCCGTGCTCGAGCGCTGCGCAGCGCCGGTGGTGCTCGTCGCCGCGCTGGTGTTGCTGCTCGCCGCCTGCGTCACGCCCGCGCCCGTGGCCCCGGCGCCACCCGCGGCGCCACCGGGCGGGCCGCTGGTGGCGGTGCCACATCGCACGCTGATCGGCGGCTTCCTCGCAGCGCCCGGCCCGGCCTTGGGCCTGCCGGCACGGCCGGGCACCGGCGCGTTCGTCAAGCTGCTCGGGCCCGGCGCGTTGGCGCTGCGCGGCAACGACCTGCTGATCGCCGACACCGGCAGCGGCCGGCTGTGGCGCGTCGACCTCGCGCTCAACACGCTCTCGCCGATCGCCGGTGCGCCAGTCACGCCGGGCACCGCGCTCGCGCTCGGGCCCGACCTCTCGGCCTGGGTGCTCGACGGCGTGGCGCGCCAGGTGCTGCGCTTCGCGCGCGACGGCCGCCTGCTGCAGACCTACCGCGCCAGCAACGTGGCGCTCTCGCCCTCCGGCCTCGCGCTGGCCGACGGCGGCGCGACGCTGCTGGTGACCGACGACAGCCTGCGCCAGTGGCTGGAGTTCCGACCGGCCGGATCGCTGGCGCTGCCGGTGGCGCCGGACGTCGAGCTGCGTGGTGCCGACGGCATCGCCGTGGCCGGCGACACCGTGTTCGTGCTCGATCGCGGCCGCGCCGTGGTACACGCGCTGCGCCGCGACGGCAGCCCGCTCGCGGTGCTCGGCGAGGGCGAGCTGAAGCAGCCGGTGGCCATCGCCGCCGACCGCCTCGCCCGCGTGGCGGTGGTCGATGCGCAGGACCGCAGCGTCAAGCTGCTCGCGGCCGGCCAGCCCACGCAGACCTTCGGCGCCGAATCGCTGCGGGTGCAGCAGATCGGCGGCATCGCGCTCGACGAGCGCTGGCTCGCGGTGAGCGACCGCGCCGCCGGCGCGGTGGTGATCGTGCGACTGGAGGCGGCGCGATGAGATTCGCCGTCGCCCTGCTGTGCGCGGCCCTCGTGGGCTGCGCCGGCCCGGATGGCGTGCGCGGCACGCTGCACTACGGGCTGGCCGATGCGCCGGAGGGCCAGCGGCTGCTGTGGCCGGCCGGGCCCGAGGTACCGCGCTACCTGTACGCCGGCACGCTCACCGGCGAGGCCAACTTCCGCCGCGAGGCGGCCACCGGGCTGCGCGCGCTCGGCCGCTGGCTGGCCGGTGTCGACGCCGACAAGCCGGTGGTGCTGCAGCGCCCGGCCGCGGTGCTGGGCGACGAGCAGGGCCGGCTCTACGTCAGCGACACCAGCCGCCAGGCGGTGTTCGTGTTCGACGAGAAGGCCGGCGAGCTGCAGGTGTGGGAGCGCGCCACCGAGCGGCTGAACTTCGCCGCGCCGGCCGGCCTCGCGCTCGCGCCGCAGCACGGCCTGTACGTGGCCGACGCCGAGCTCGGCGTGGTGCTGCGCCTCGACGCGCAAGGCCACCCGGTGGCCAGCCTCGGCCGCGGCGTGCTGCAGCGACCGGTGGGCCTGGCGCGCGACGCCGCGCGCGGCCGGCTCTACGTGGCCGACGCCTACGCGCACGACGTCAAGGTGTTCGACGACGCCGGCACGCTGCTGCGCACGCTGGGCCGGCGCGGCAACGGCGACGGCGAGTTCAATTTCCCGACCCACCTCGCGTTCGCCCACGGCGAGCTGTACGTGACCGACACGATGAACAGCCGCGTGCAGGTGCTCGACGCCGACGGCACGCCGGTGCGCCGCTTCGGCCAGCGCGGCCTCTACCTCGGCAACCTGGTGCGGCCCAAGGGCGTGTCGGTCGACGCCGAGGGCAACGTCTACGTGGTCGAGTCGTACCACGACAGCCTGCTGGTGTTCTCGCGCAGCGGGGAGTTCCTTCTGCCGATCGGCGGCACCGGCACCGCCACCGGACGCTTCTACCTGCCCTCGGGCGTGTGGGTCGACGCGCGCAACCGCGTGCACGTGGCCGACATGTTCAACGGCCGCGTGGTGCTGTTCCAGTTCCTCGGGGGTGGCTGAAGTGACTCCCCCCCTACGCGCTTCGGGCGCCCCCTCGAGGGGGCACCGCCAGCGGCCCGGCAAGGCCGGTTCCGCGGCGGTCGCTTGCTGCGCGCTGCTGCTACTGGCCGTGATCGCCCTGCCGGTGCTGGCGCAGCGCGTCTCCGACGTGCGCGGCACGCGCCACAACCTCTCCACCAGCGGCACCGGCAGCACGCACGCCGCGCCCGGCGGCACCAGCGAGGTCTGCGTGTTCTGCCACACGCCACACGGCGCCAGCACGCAGGACCAGGGCGGCGCCGCGATGCGCGCGCCGCTGTGGAACCGCCGCGTGCCCGACGGCGCGACCTACACACCCTACACCTCGTCGTCGCTGGACGCACAGGCCATCCTCGACGGGCTGAATTCGCAGCCGGGCGGCAGCTCCAAGCTGTGCCTCTCGTGTCACGACGGCACCCTGGCGATCGGCAATGTCAACGTGCTGAACGGCACCGCCAATGCGTCGATCCCGATGACCGGCACCGGCCCGGGCGGCACCATGCCCGCCGGCGAAGGCGTGACCAGCGGCTTCACGCGCTTCCTCGGCACCGACCTGCGCAACGACCACCCGATCTCGGTGACCTTCAGCAGCGCGCTGGCCGCGCGTGATGGCGAGCTGCGCAGCGTCGATGCGAGCCAGCGCTGGCCGGCCGGCAGCGGCAGCGTGATCGGCCTGCGCGCACCCGGCGTGAAGCCGCTGCTGCCGCTGGAGCCCACCGGCGGCAACGGGGCCGGCCAGGTGCAGTGCGCCAGCTGCCACGACCCGCACCTGCGCGAGCTCGACCCGGCCAAGGGCAACCAGAAGTTCCTGCGCGCGCAGCGCTTCCAGGAGGCCACGCCGACCGCGGCGCACAACGCGGCCAGCGACATCGTCTGCCTCGCCTGCCACGACAAGAACGGCGGCTTCGGCATCTGGGCGCAGTCGGCGCATGCGCGCCCCGACGTCGCCGACGAGACCTACCGCGACGCCGCCGCCACGCTGCGCGAGTTCCCGCCGGGTCTGCCGGTGTGGAAGGCCGCGTGCCTGAACTGCCACGACACCCACACGGTGCAGGGCGCGCGGCGCCTGACGCGCGAAGGCACCGACGCTCCGCTGCCACCCGGCAACCCCTTCGCGGCGCGCCAGGGCGGCAACCCGGCGCTGGAGAAGACCTGCTACCAGTGCCACACGGCCGGGGCCTCGTCGGTGCTGAATTCGGTGCTGCAGGTGCCCGACATCGAGACCGAGTTCAACCAGGCGGTGCGCATGCCCATCACCACCGCCGAGCAGGGCGGCACCACGCAGGAGGTGCACGACATCGGCGGCAACTTCAGCGAGCCGGGCATCGACTGCAGCGGCCCGACCAACCGCTGCGGCGCCGACGGCGTCGAGTCGCGCGACCGCCTGGCCCAGCGCCACGCCGAGTGCACCGACTGCCACAACCCGCACCGCGTGGTGAAGTTCCGCAGCTTCACCGGCGGTGCCGCGGGGCTGGCCGGCGCGCCCGACCCCGCCGGCACGCACCGCCACGACGAGACCACCGGCTACACCCACACCAACATCCTCTCCGGCGTGCTGCGCGGTGCCTTCGGCGTGGAGCCGGTGTACGGCTCGACCTCGTTCCAGAACCTGCCGACCGCCTACGTGGTCAAGCGCGGCGACCCCGGCGCGAGCATCGACACCTCGGTGGCGGCACCCTACGCGACGCGCGAGTACCAGATCTGCCTGAAGTGCCACAGCGACTACGGCTACCCCGACAACAACGTCTACCCGCTCGGCAACCGTCCCGCGCTCGGCCGCAGCGGCGGCACCGCGCCGGGCACCAACGGCCTCACGGTCTACACCAACCAGGCGCGCGAGTTCCAGGCGCCGCTGTCGCACCGCGGCGAGGGCACCAAGCCCGACAGCGGCGCGGGCAGCAACTACGCCACCAACAACCACCGCTCCTGGCACCCGGTGATCGACGCCACCGGGCGCAGCGCGCCGAGCGCCTCGGCCTTCCGCGCGCCCTGGGGCAACGCGATCGGCACGCAGACCATGTACTGCAGCGACTGCCACGGCGCCAACACCGCCGACGCGAGCGTGGTGCCGCCGGGCGGCGAGAACGGCACGCCCTGGGGCCCGCACGGCTCGGCCAACCCCTTCCTGCTCAAGGGTCTGTGGAACACCACGGTCGGCGCCGACAACCGCGGCGACAACGGGCCGAACGCCAACGGCCTGTGCTTCAAGTGCCACAACCCGGCCACCTACGCCAACCGCAACGGCAGCGGCACCACCGGCTTCTTCAACGCCGACCGCGGCAACCTGCACGCCTTCCACACCGACAAGATCGGCAGCATCCGCTGCAACTGGTGCCACGTCGCCGTGCCGCACGGCTGGAAGAACAAGGCGCTGCTGGTCAACCTCAACGACGTCGGCCCCGAGGCCGGCCGTGCCGGCAACGAGGAGTGGCGCATGAACGCGCCGGCGCAGGCCTTCAGCCAGCAGCCCTACTACCTGAGCGCGAAGCTGAAGGTGCGCACCTTCGCCACCAGCGGGAACTGGGTCGACACCAACTGCGGCTCCAACAACTCGTCGCTCGCCTTCGGCACCAACGGCAACAGCACGCTGGCTGGCCGCGACTGGATGAAGGACGTCTGCAGCAACCCGCCATGAACGCCAACCGCTGGATCGCGCACTTCGGCTCGCTGCGCAGCACGCTGGCGCTGCTGGGCCTGCTCGCGCTCGCGGTCGCGGCCGTGCTGTGGCGCGAGGCGCTCGGCACGCCGACGCTGGTGCTCGCGATGGGGCTGCTCTCGCTCAACCTCGCGGCGGCGCTGGTGGTGCACCCGGCCTTCCGCCGCCAGTTGCCGCTGCTGGTGGCCCATCTCGCGCTGCTGGCCCTGGTGCTGCTGGCCGGGCTCGGGCGGCTGCTCACGTTCGAGGGTCGCTTCGAGCTGACGCAGGGCGTGGCGTTCGACGGCCAGGTGATCGATGGCCGCGCCGGCGCGCTGCACCGCGACGACAGCCTCGCGCGGCTCGGGTTCGTGAACGAGGGATTCGAGATCGACTACGCGCCGGGCCGCAAGCGCGGCGCCACGCGCAACGCCGTGCGCTGGCGCGATGACGCGGGCCGCGAGCAGCGCGCCGTGATCGGCGACCACCGCCCGCTCGTGATCGACGGCCACCGCGTCTACACCAGCCCGAACAAGGGCTTCGCGCCGCTGCTGAACTGGACGCCCGACGGCGGAGAACCCGTGCGCGGCGCGGTGCATCTGCCGGCGTTTCCGGCGCACGAGCTGCGCCAGTCGCGCGAGTGGCGCCTGCCCGACGGTCGCGAGGCCTGGGTGCTGCTGCAGACCGACGAGACGCTGATCGACCCGGCACGCGCCGACCGCTTCCGCCTGCCGGCACGCCACGTGCTCGTGCTGCGCATGGACCCTTTGCGCCACGAGCTCTCGCCCGGCCAGAGCGTGCGGCTCGAGGGCGGCACGCTGACCTACCTCGGCCTCGCCACCTGGATGGGTTACCGCGTGACGTACGACCCGACGCTGGCGTGGATGCTCGCCGCCGCGCTGCTGGCCGCGCTGGCACTCGGTGCGCACTACGTGCAGCGCTTCTTCCTCCTGCCGCGCGCGGCGGCGCGCGAGGCCACGCCGACACCCTCGATCGAGCCTCGCCATGCCTGAGACGCCCATGCTCGCCGCCGCGCTCGCGGCCTACGCGCTGGCCGCGCTGCTCGCCGTGCCGGCGGCCGGCACGGCGCGGCGCCTCGGCGCGACCCATGCGCAATCCGGCGCCCTGCTCGCCCTCGCCGCTGCCGTGCTGCTGCACACGCTGGCGCTCGTGTGGCGCTGGCGCGATCTCGGCCATGGCCCGTTCACGACGATGCACGAGATCCTCAGCAGCAACCTGTGGAGCCTCGCGCTGGTATTCGCGCTGGCGGCCTGGCGCATCGCCGAGCTGCGCGGCGCGATGCTGCTGGCCGTGCCGGTGTGGGCGGTGCTCGCCGCGTGGCTGTGGATGGCCGACGCCGGCGCCGGCCACCTGCCGCCCACCTACGCAACGCCGCTGCTGTACCTGCACACCGTACTCGGCAAGCTCTACCTCGGGCTGCTGCTCGCGGCAGTGGCGCTCGGCGGCGCGAGCGCGCTGCGGCGCAGCACGGCGGGCGCCCGCCTCGTCGCAGCCCTGCCGGACGACACGCGCCTCGACGCGCTCGCGCACCGCTTCGCGGCCTTCGCGCTGGTGGCCGACACGCTGATGCTGATCGTCGGCGCGGTGTGGGCGCAGGACGCCTGGGGCCGCTACTGGTCGTGGGATCCACTCGAATCCTGGGCCTTCGCGAGCTGGCTGGCACTGGTGGCCGCGCTGCATGCGCGCGCCACGCTGCGGCCGCCGCCCGCACGCTTCGGGCTCTGGCTGCTCGGCGTGTTCGTGCTGGCCTTCCTGACCTTCTTCGGCGTGCCCTTCCTGTCGACGGCGCCGCACAAGGGGGCGGTGTGAGGTCGGCGCGCGCCCGCATCGACCGGCGCCTCGCGGGCTTCCTGCTCACCGCCGCGCTGGTGCTGGCCGGCGGGCTGGCTCTGACCACGCTCGCGCCGATGCACGAGCCGATTCACGATGCCGAGGCGCCGCCTGCCGACGGCGACGAGCTCAAGCATCGCTTCGACGCGGGGGTGCTGCTGCTGCACGGCCGCCGCTTCGACGAGGCGCTGGCGCAGTGGCAGCGCGTGCTGGAGATCGCGCCCGGCCTGCCCGAGGCGCACGTCAACATCGGCTTCACGCTGCTCGGCCTGCGCCAGCCCGAGGGCGCGCGCGCCGCCTTCGAGCGCGCCATCGCGCTGCGGCCGGCGCAGGCCAACGCCTACTACGGCCTCGCGATGGCGCAGGAGGCACTCGGCGACCTCGCGCTCGCGCGCGGCGCGATGCGCAGCTACCTGCACCTCGCGCGCGACGAGAGCGAGGCGCACCTCGCCCGCGCGCGCGCCGCGCTGTGGGAGTGGGAGTCGGCGCCGGCTGGCCGCGCTCTTGCATCGCCCCGGCCATGAACGACCGCACCGCCCTCGCCCGTGCCATCGCGTTCCCGATTCCGGGAACCGATTCCCGCGCCTGGGGAAGGCGCGACGCATGAAGGCCTTCGCCCTCGTCGTCGCGCTGCTGCTGGGTGGCGCGCTGCTGATGCTGGTGCCACCGCTGTGGCGGCCCGCCGGTCCCGCCGCCGGCGAGCCCGCATCGCCGCGGAGGCTCGCGGCCTGGCTGCTGATCTTCGGCCTGCCGCTGGCCAGCATCGGCACCTACCTGAAGCTCGGCGACCTGCGCCCGCTCGCGGCCCATGGTGCAGCCGCACAGGCGGTGCCGGGCACGGCCGAAGGCTGGCTGGCGCAAGGCCGCTCGTACGTGGCGCTCGGCCGCTTCCGCGACGCGGCCACCGCGTGGCGCCGCGCCGCCGAGCTGCGACCCGACGACGCCACCGTGCTGGCCGACTTCGCCGACGTGCTGGCGATGGCGCAGGGCCGGCGCCTCGCCGGCGAGCCGGCGCGCCTCGTGCAGCGCGCACTCGACGCCGATCCGCGCCACCTGAAGGCCCTCGCGCTGGCCGGCAGCGTGGCCTACGAATCGCGCGACTACGCCGCCGCGCGGGGGTACTGGGAGCGTGCGCTGGCGCTCGTGCCGGCCGAGTCGGACGTGGCGCGCTCGATGCGCGCGAACGTCGCGCAGGCCACCCGGCTCGAAGCGGCGATGGGCGGTGTCGCGGCGGCGCCGGCGTCGGACACGACCGCCTTGGCCCTGGAGATCCGCCTCGCGCCGGCGCTGCAGTCGCGTCTCGCGCCGGGCGACACGCTGTTCGTCGCGGCTCGGCCGGCACAAGGGGCACGCATGCCGCTGGCGGCGCTGCGCCAGCCGGTCGGTGCGTGGCCGGTCAAGGTGACGCTCGGCGATGCGCAGTCGCTGCAGCCGGCGCGGCCGCTGTCCGGTGAACGCGAGGTGGTCGTCGTCGCGCGCATCTCGCGCAGCGGCCAGGCCGGGCCGCAGCCGGGCGACCTGCTCGGCGAGAGCGCGCCGGTGTCGCCCGCCGCCGCGGGCGTGTCGGTGCTGATCGACCGGGTGCAGCCGTGAGCCGGTTCGCGCGACCCCGCAGTCTGGCCTTGCGCGCCGGGCGGCCGGCCACGGACAATGCCGCCATGACCTCGCCCTCCCCGCGCACCGCCTCCCGCTTCGCGCTCGCGGCCCTGCTGCTCGCGGCCGGCGCCGTGCAGGGCGGCGAGGAGATTCCGCGCGCCGCGCTCGACGAGGCGCGCAAGGCCTCCGGCGAACTGGTCACGAGCGTGCGCGGCGAGCTGATGAAGGCCATCGAGGCGAGCGGCCCGCTGCGCGCGATCGTGGTCTGCAAGTACACGGTGCCGGAGATCGCCTCGTCGGTGTCGCGCCGCTACGGCGCGCGCGTCACACGCGTCTCGCTGACGCCGCGCAACCCCTCGCTCGGCTGGGGGGATGCCTGGGAGCAGAAGGTGCTGATGGATTTCGACGCGCGCGTCGAGCGCGGCGAGAAGCCCGAGAACCTCGAGCATGCCGAGATCACCGTCGAGCCGAGCGGTCGCTTCCTGCGCTACATGAAGGCGCTGCCGATGTCGCAGCCCTGCCTGCACTGCCACGGGCCGACCGAGCAGATCTCGGAATCGATCCGCCAGCAGCTCGCGCACGAGTACCCGCACGACCGCGCCACCGGCGTGGCGCTCGGCAAGGTGCGCGGCGCAGTCACCTACAAGAAGCCGATCGCGCCCTGAGCGCGGCTCAGCGGCGCGCGCCGCGGCCCTCGAGGTAGGCGGCCGCGTCGGCGTGGCCCTGCGCGGCGGCGCGCGCGATCCAGCGCTGCGCCTCCTCGGGGTTCTGCTGCAGCCCGGTGCCGCTGAGGAACAGGATGCCCAGGCTGTACTGCGCATCGGCATGGCCCTGGCGCGCCGCCTCGAAGTACCACTGCGCGGCCAGCCGGTTCGGGTCGGCATCGGCGGCCGGGTCGGCCAGACCATAGGCATACATATTGCCTAGCTGGAACTGCGCTTCGGCCAGGCCCTGGCGTGCCGCGCGCTCGAACCACTGCCGCGCCTGCGCGTCGCTCTCGCGCACGCCGTGGCCGTGGTAGTAGAGCAGCCCCATGCGCAGCTGGGCCTGCGGCTGCCCGGCGCGGGCGAGCGGTTCGAGCCGTACGATGGCGGCCGGGTAGTCCTTGCGCTGCATGGCCTCGATGCCATCGCTCAAGGCATCGGCCCAGGCGGGACCGAACGCGACGACGAAGGACAAGGCGACGATGCAGCGGGCGAACGACATGGCAAGGCTCCAGGCGGTGGCCCGGCGTGCTGCAAGCGGCGTACCCGGTGCGGCCTCCGGTCGCGGAGACACCGCGTGACGGCGCACGACGACGCGCTGCCCTGGCACCGCTCGCTGCGTTTCAAGGGCCTGCTCGCGACGCTCGCGCTGCTCGCCTACGGCATTGCCTGCGGGTTGTACGTGAACAGCGAGCGCGAGCCGCTGATCGGCATCGTGCAGTCGCTCGAGAGCCATTCGCGCCACGAGAAGGCGCTGGCGCTGGCCGAAGCCTCGGTGAGCGGCGCGCTGATCGACGTCAGCGAGGCCGGCAGCGCCGAGAACCCGCTGCAGGCGCCGGCTGCCGACATGGCGATGTACATGGAGAACTGTGCGCGCATGTTCGCCGCGCTCGACGAGTTCGACCCCGGCTACGCGCTGATCCAGCGCGCCATCGCGCGCGCCTATGCCGAGCTGCAGGCACAACCGGAACGCGCCGGCTGGATCGGCCTGCGCGAGGCGCTGTCGCGCGCGTCCGACGAGCTCGAGATCCGCCGCCGCCAGCTCGGCGAGCAGCGCGAGCAGCTGCTGCTCGACTACCGCCACGGCTACGACGCGGTGACGCGCGAGACGCTGCTGCTCTCGCTGCTGGGCATCGTCGTGTTCGGTGCTGGCGTGGCGTGGTTCTTCACGCGCCTCACCGGCGACATCCGGCGGCTCGAGGCCCATGCCGACCGCATCGTGCGCGGCACGCGCGGCGTCGAGCTGCCTGTGCACCGCGGCGACGAGCTCGGCCGGCTGATGCAGGCGGTCAACCGCATGTCCTCCGACCTCGACGAACGCGAGAAGCAGATCGAGCTCGAGGGCCAGCGCCGCTCGCACGCCGACAAGATGCTCGCGCTCGGCGCACTCGCCGCCGGCGTGTCGCACGAGGTCAACAACCCGCTCGCGGTGATCGCCGGCGTGTCGCAGGAGCTGCGCGGCGCCGAGGCCGCGCCGTCGGGCGAGCAGGTCGACGCGGCGCTGCGGCGCATCGACGAGCAGGTGCAGCGCGCCTCGCTGGCGGCACGCCAGCTCGCCGAGCTGGCCGCGCCGCAGCCGAGCGACTTCGACTGGGTGGACGTCAACGCCATGGTGGCGCGCGTGCTGCAGCTGATGCGCTACGACAAGCGCTACCGCAACATCCTCTTCGAACAGGTGCTCGATGCCGAGCTGCCGGCGGTGCGCGCGCCGGCCGCCTCGCTGCAGCAGGTGCTGATGCAGCTGGCCACGCTGGGCAGCGACGCGATGGGCGGCGCGCCGGGCGCGGTGCAGGTGACGACCACGCACGGCCGCGGCACGATCGAGATCGTCTTCGCATTCCCGGCGCGTCTCGACACCGAGGCGCCCGACGCGCACCGCGCGATGCTGCTCGGCCGCGCGCTGCTGGAGCCCCTCGGGGGCCGGCTTGCGATCCATCAAGAGGGCGGTCCGTCGCTGCAGCTTAAGCTCCGCTGGCCCGCCGACACGGCAACGGCATGAATCCAGGAAGTAGCGCATGCCCGAATTGAACGTGCTGGTGGTCGACGACGAGCCCGCGGTGCGCCAGGTGCTGGCCGCCGCGATCGGCAAGGCGGGCCACGCCGTCGAGATGGCCGGTTCCGCGTCGGAAGCGCTGGTCAAGCTCGACAAGTCGCCCTTCGACGTGGTGCTCAGCGACGTCTTCATGCCCGTCACCGACGGCATCGAGTTGCTGCGCCAGGCCCGCACGCGCGGTCACGCGGCGACCTTCATCATGGTGACGGCCTTCGCCTCGGTCGATTCCGCGATCGACGCCATCAAGGCCGGCGCGTGGGACTACATCACCAAGCCGGTCCGCAGCGAGGAGATCCTGCACCGGCTCGAGCAGATCGAGGCCTTGCAGGGCCTGCGCGAGGAGAACCGCGCGCTGCGCACGCTGGTGCTCGGCGGCGCGCAGGGCAGCTTCCAGTTCGCCTCGCCGGCGATGCAGGCGATCGACCGGCTCGTGACGCGCGTCGCGCCCACCGACAGCACGGTGCTGATCACCGGCGAAAGCGGCACCGGCAAGGGCGTCACCGCGCGCCGGCTGCACGAACTCTCGTCGCGGCGCGACGGGCCGTTCGTGTCGGTGAACTGCGGCGCGATCCCCGAGAACCTCATCGAGAGCGAGCTGTTCGGCCACACCAAGGGTGCCTTCACCAGCGCCGACCGGCCACGCCGCGGGCTGTTCGTGCAGGCCGACCACGGCACCATCTTCCTCGACGAGATCGGCGAGCTGCCGCTGGCGCTGCAGACCAAGCTGCTGCACGTGCTCGAGGCCAAGGAAGTGCGGCCGCTCGGCGCCGAGCAGAGCCGCAAGGTCGACGTGCGCATCGTCGCGGCCACCAACCGCGACCTGCCCGCGATGGTGGCGTCCGGGCGCTTCCGCGAGGACCTTTTCTTCCGCCTGTCGGTGTTCCAGATCGGCATGCCGCCGCTGCGCGAGCGGCGCGCCGACATCCCTGCGCTCGTGCAGCACCTGCTGGCGCGCCGCGTGGCGCCTTCGGGCTCGGGCGAGACGCTGTCCATCGACCCCGAGGCGATGGACATGCTGGTCGCGTTCGCCTGGCCGGGCAACGTGCGCCAGCTCGAGAACGTGCTGCACCGCGCCACCATCCTCGCCGACGGCGGTTGCATCCGCGCGGCCGACCTGCCGCCCGAGGTGTCGCGCACACTGCCCAACAGCGTGCCGGCCGGGCCCGGACAAGACGGCGAGATGACGCTGCGCGAGCGCGTGCGGCGCTTCGAGATCTCCCTGATCCAGCGTGCCATCGAGGACTGCGGCGGCGACCGCCGCGCGGCGGCCGCGAAGCTCGGCATCGGGCTGTCGAGCCTGTACCGCAAGCTCGAGGAGTTCCAGGGCGACGCCCCCGCGGCCGGCTGATCGCGGCCCCGCGCTTTTGGCATGGAAATCGCTCCCTGGCGGGCATGGCCAGGGTGTTTCGCTACCGCAATCCGCTCGCGTTCACGCTGCTGGCGTGCACGCTGATCGCGGGCGCGGCGTCCGCGCCGGAAGACGAACACCGTCGCGGTGTCGAGGCCTTCCAGCGCGGCGACGTGGTGGGCGCGATGGCGCTGCTGCGCGCGCCGGCGAAGGCCGGCCACGCGCCCTCGCAATCGCTGCTGGCCTTCCTGCTCGATCGCGCCGACTACGTCGACGAATCGGCTGCGCTGTATGCGCAGGCGGCGGCGCAGGACGAGCCCGACGCGCTCTACGCGCTGGGCAACTTCCACCTCACCGGCCGCGGCGTTGCCAAAGATGAGAAACGCGCCGTCGCGCTTTTCTCGAAAGCGGCCGAGCTCGGCCACGAGGCCTCGATCCGCCTGATGGCCGACGCGTATGCGCGCGGCAGCATGGGGCTGGCAGCCGACGCGGCGCAGGCCGAGCGCTGGCGCGCGAGGCTGCCGAGGAGCGCACGGTGATGCGGCGGGCCGCGCTCGCGGCGCTGCTGGCCGCGGCACTGGTGCCGGCGGCAATTCCAGCGGCCTATGCAGCCGACCCGCGCCACGGCGCCGAGCTCTACGCGCGCCACTGCAACGGCTGCCATGGCGGCGACGGCCGGCCGGTGATGCCCACCGCCCCCGACTTCTCGCGGCCGACCGCGCTGCTCAAGCCCGACCCCGTGCTGCTCGCCTCCATCCGCGCCGGACGCGGCGCGATGCCTGCCTACCGTGGCCTGCTGCGCGACACGGAGATCCTCGACATCGTCGCGCACCTGCGCAGCCTCCGATGAAGCCTCGCCTGTTCCCTGCCATTGCCTTCGCCCTGGCCTTCGTCTCCTCGCTCGTGCAGGCGCAAGGCGTGCCGCGTGTGAAGGACGTCTACGAAGTCGGGCCCGCGGTGTACGTGCGCGCACTCACCGTCGAGCCCTCGCGCGGCGCGCTGTGGGTGGGCACCTCGGCGGGCGTGCACGAAGTCGACCTCGCCAACGGCCGGCTGCGCAACACCTTCACGCGCAAGGACGGCCTGGCCAACGAGTACGTGTTCGCGGTCGGGCTCGACCGCAGCGGCAACAAGTGGTTCGGCACCAATGCCGGTGGCGTGTCGCGCTACAAGGACGGCCAGTGGAAGACCTTCTTCCCGATGCACGGCCTGGCCGACTACTGGATCTACGCTTTCGCGCAGCAGAAGAACGGCGACTTCTGGATCGGCACCTGGGCCGGCGCCAACCGCGTCGACGCGAAGACCGGCAAGTTCAGCACCTACGTGAAGGAACTGGTCAACGAATGGGTGTACGGCATCGCGGTCGATGCGCAGGACCGCGTGTGGTTCGGCACCGAAGGCGGCGTGACGATGCACGACGGCCGCAACTGGACCTCGTGGACGCACAAGGACGGCCTGGGCGCACCCAACAGCGACAACCTGCCCTTCTCGGCCAACACCGGGCTGGGGACACGCACGCGCCACGACCTCTCGGTGAGCGCCGAGGGCCCGGCCACCTACAACCCCAACTACGTGTTCGCGATCCTCGCCGCGCGCGACGGCTCCATCTGGGCCGGCACCTGGGGCGGCGGCGCGGCGCGCTGGGACGGCAAGGCCTGGACCAACTACACCACCCGCGACGGGCTGGCCGGCAACATCGTCTACAGCATCGCGCAGGACGCGAGCGGCGCGCTCTGGTTCGGCACCAGCAACGGCGTCTCGCGCTGGGACGGCAAGGCCTTCGCGAATGTCGGAACGCGGGAAGGATTGCTCGACAGGAACGTATACGCACTGGCGGCCACGCCGGGCGGAGACATCTGGGCCGGCACGCGCAAGGGCGTGGCCCGCATCGGCCGCTGAGGCGGCAGCGTGGGACGCTTGAAGGGAGAACTCATGGCGATCAGCCTGCGGACGGCCGGCGTGGCCGCGATCGCGCTCGGCACCGCGCTGGCCGGCGCCTACCAGCTCGGCCGGAGCATGGCGGCTCCCGTGGCCGCGTTGCCTGCTGCCGCAGCCGCGGCCGTCGCGCCGGCTGCCTCGGTCCTGCCGGCCGGGCACCCCGAAGCGCCGCAGCGCGAAGGCAAGCTGGCGCCCGACCCCTCGCAGAAGTTCACGCACTTCCGTGTCGGCAACAAGAACGTCAAGCGGCTGTTCGTCGACGGTGACGCGGTCTGGGTCGGCACCTCCGGCGGCGCGGTGCGCTACGACACGAAGACCGACGAGTACAAGCTCTTCGACACCAAGAGCGGCCTGCTGTCCAACGGCGTGTTCCACGTCGGCAAGCTCGACGACCGCATCGTGCTGGGCACCTACGGCGGCGGGCTGTCGCTGCTCGACCCGGCGAAGGGCACCTGGGAGACTTTCAACATCCCCGACGGGCTGGGCGACGCCTTCGTCTACGACGTGCTGAAGGCGAGGAATGGCGACGTCTGGATCGCCACCTGGTCGGGCGTGAACCGCGTCAAGGGCGGCCGGCTGAAGGACCGCTCGGCCTGGGAACTGCACACCGTCGAGAGCACCAAGGGCGGCCTGCCGAACGACTGGGTCTACGGCCTGGCCGAGGGCAAGGACGGCGAGATCTGGCTCGGCACCGAGGGTGGCCTGGCGCACTTCAAGGAAGGCCGCTGGGAGAACTGGAACCACGCCAAGGGGCTGGGCGCCCCGTACGAGAAGGTCAAGGACCACATCCAGTACGGGAGCGACCCGGCCAAGGTCTCCGAGCACCACGCGGCGCAGAAGAAGGAGATGGGGCTGGAGAAGATCGACGTCGCCTACAACCCGAACTACATCGTCTCGCTGGCGGTCGACGCGCAGGGCGTGGTGTGGGCCGGCACCTGGGGCGGCGGGCTGTCGCGCTACGACGGCAAGGCCTGGACGCACTACACCGTGTCCGAGGGGCTGCCGGGCAACCACGTCTTCATGCTGCACCTCGACCCGAAGGGCGCGCTGTGGGTCGGCACGAACAACGGCCTGGCGAAGATGCAAGGCAATGCCTTCCGCGTGATGACCACGCAGGACGGTCTGTTCGCCAACACCGTGTTCTCGATGACCACCACGCGCGACGGCACGCTGTGGGTCGGCAGCTACGGCGGCGTGGCGCGCATCAAGCCGTCCTGAGCGCACACGATGGACCGGCTCGCCGCCCCGTTGCTGCCCGCGGACTTCGGCCCGCTGGTCGGGCGGCTGCTGGCCATCGCCGACGACGCGGTGATCGTGACCGACGGCGCGCAGCGCATCGTGCTGTTCAACGAGGGCGCCGAGCGCATCTTCGGCTGGCGCACCGACGACGTGATCGGCCAGCCGCTGGCGCTGCTGCTGCCCGAATCGGCGCGCGCCGCGCACCAGCGCCACCTCGAGGCCTTCGCCGTGTCGCCGCAGGCGGCGCGGCGCATGGGCGAGCGGCGCGACATCCACGGCCGGAGAGCCGACGGCACGCTGTTCGATGCCGAGGCCTCGATCTCGCACCTGGCCATCGACGGGCGCACGTACTTCGCCGCCATCCTGCGCGACGTCAGCGAGTCGCGCGAGGCGGCGCGGGCGATGGCGCGCAGCGAGGCGCGCTTCCGCGAACTCGCCGAGAGCGCGCCGGTGGGCATCTTCCAGTGCGATGCGCGCGGCCTGTGCGAATACGTCAACGAGCGCTGGTGCGCGATGGCCGGCATGAGCACCGCCGAGGCGGCCGGCAGCGGCTGGCTGCGCGCGGTGCACCCGATCGACCGGCTGCGCGTGCTGCAGGCCTGGACGGCGGCGGTCGAGTCGGGCGCCGGCTTCGACCTGCGGCACCGCTTCCTGCGCCCGGATGGCGCCGAATCGTGGGTGGTGGCGCGCGCCGTGCGCAGCCACGACGGCGGATTCCTCGGCACCGTGACCGACGTGACCGAGAGCCACGAGCAGTCGCTCGCGCTGGAACGCGCCAAGGCCGACGCCGAGGCCGCGGCGCGTGCCAAGAGCCTGTTCCTGGCCAACATGAGCCACGAGATCCGCACGCCGCTGAACGCCGTGATCGGCATGACCACGCTGCTGCTGGACACGCCGATGAGCGAGGACCAGCGCGACTTCGCGCGCACCATCCGCGCCAGCGGCGAATCGCTGCTCGAGATCATCAACGACATCCTCGACTACTCGAAGGCCGACGTCGGCAAGCTCGAGATCGAGCAGCAGGTGTTCGACCTGCGCCGCTGCGTGGAGGATTCGCTCGACCTGGTGGCGCCACGCGCGCTCGAGAAGCACCTCAACCTCGCCTACCTGATCGAGGACGGCACGCCCGAGACGCTGGTGGGCGACGCGACGCGGCTTCGCCAGATCCTCGTCAACCTGCTGTCCAACGCGGTGAAGTTCACGCCGCAGGGCGAGGTGTTCGTGTCGGTCGACAGCGAGGCGCTGGAGGGCGCCACGCGGCGCATCCGCATCGCGGTGCAGGACACCGGCATCGGCATCCCGGCCGAGCACGTGCCGCGGCTGTTCCAGTCGTTCACGCAGGTCGACGCCTCGACCACGCGCAAGTACGGCGGCACCGGCCTCGGGCTGGCGATCTGCAAGCGCCTGGCCGAACTGATGGGCGGCTCGATCGGCGTGGCGAGCGAGGCCGGCCAGGGCTCGCGCTTCGAGGTGACGGTGCTGGCGCAGGTGGCGCCCGAGGCCGAACCGGCCGAGTTCCTGCAGCGCGGTGCGCCGGCGCTCGCGGGCAAGCGGCTGCTGATCGTCGACGACAACCTCACCAACCGCCGCGTGCTGACACGCATGGCGCTGCTGTGGGGCATGCTGCCCTCGACGCTGCCTTCGGCGCTGGAGGCGCTCGACCGCATCCGCCACGGCGAGCACTTCGACGTGGCCGTGCTCGACATGAGCATGCCCGGCATGGACGGCCTGCAGCTGGCGGTGGAGATCCGCCGTCGCCGCAGCGCCGAGGAGCTGCCGATCGTGATGCTCACCTCGCTCGGCCAGCGCCGCGCGCTGCAGGAGGCGCATGCCGCGGAGCTGGCCGCCTTCCTGCCCAAGCCGATCAAGGCGAGCCAGCTGTTCGAGAGCCTGGTGTCGGTGGTGCAGGGTCGGCGCAGCCTGCCGGCGCCGCCGGCACCCGTGACGGTGCCGGCCGAGCTCGACAGCGCCGCACTCGCGCCGCTGCGCGTGCTGGTGGCGGAAGACAACACCATCAATCAGCGCGTCGCGTTGCGCCTGCTGCAGCGGCTCGGCTACCGCGCCGACGTGGCGGCCAACGGGCTGGAGGTGATCAACGCGGTGGAGCGCCAGCACTACGACGTGGTGCTGATGGACATCCAGATGCCCGAGATGGACGGCCTGCAGGCGGCGCAGTGGATCGTGCAGCGCCGCGGTGCTCAGGGCACACCGCGCATCGTCGCGATGACGGCCAACGCGATGCCCGGAGACCGTGAGGCCTACATCGCCGCCGGCATGGACGGCTACGTGGCCAAGCCGATCGAACTGTCCGACCTGTCGGCCGCGATGTCGCGCGCATCGATGGCGGTACGCAGCGCATCCGCCATGGGCGCGACCGACGGACCCGTGCTGGACCCGTCACGTCTGGAGCACCTGCGCGATCTCGAATCGGCCGACCAGCCGCGGCTGGTGCGCGACCTGATCGACCTGTTCCTCGCCGACGGCGCCGCCCACCTGGAATCGCTGGCCGATGCCGCCCGCGCCGGCGATGCGGCGCGCCTCGGCCGCGCTGCGCACCGGCTGCTCTCGGCCACGCAGAACATCGGCGCGGTACGCATGTCGGGCCTGTGCGCGGAGATCGAGCGGCTGTGCCAGCAGGGGCGGCTCGTCGATGCGGTGCCGCTGATCGACGCGCTCGCCCATGAACATGCACCGGTGCGCGCCGCGCTCGTGAACGCGCGCGCGCGCCACTGAGCATGGCCACCACGCCGGCGGGCTGCACGCGCCGCGAGCTGCTGGCCGCGCTCGCCGGCCTGTGGGTGCTGCCCGAACCTGCGCGCGCGTCCATGCCGCACCGCGAGGCACGCTTCCTGTTCGGCTCGCCGGCCGAGCTGATGCTGCGCCTGCCCGAGGGCGCCACGCCGCCCGCCGCGAGCGGCGAGGTGTGGGCCGAACTCGCGCGCATCCACCGGCGCTGGAACGCCTGGAAGCCGGGCGACGTGACCGAGCTCAATGCCGCGCTGCGCCGGAGCCGCGTGGCGCGCACGACCCCCGAGCTGGTGGCCTTGATCCACATGTCGGCACGACTCGAACGCGCCTCGGCGGGCTGCTTCAATGCCGGCATCGGTGGCGTCGTGGGAGCCTGGGGCTTCCACGACGATCGGCTCGACGCTGGCGAGCGGCCCCGCGCACGCGAGCTCGCGGGCTGGCGCGAGGCCCGGCCCAGCCTCGCGCAGCTGGAGATCGACGGTCTCGCGGTACGCAGTCGCAACCCCTTCGTGCAGCTCGACTTCGGCGCGATCGCCAAGGGCGTCGCGGTCGACCGCGCGCTCGACCACCTGGCGCGGCGCGGCTGTGGCGAAGCGCTCATCAACCTCGGCGGCAACCTCGCCGCCATGGGCGCCCCCTGGAGCATCGGCATCCGCGACCCGATCGATGGCGGCGGCCTGCTGGCGCGGCTGCAGACATGCGGCCGCGAGGCGGTGGTGACTTCCGGCAGCTACGAGCGCTTCCGCATGCTCGACGGGGAGCGCTTCACGCACATCCTCGACCCGGGCTCGATGGCCCCTGCCCCGGAACTGGTGAGCGTGACGGTGCTGCACGCCTCGGCGGCGCTGGCCGATGCGGCCGCGACGGCTCTGCTGGTGGCCGGCCCGTCACGCTGGCGCGTCGTGGCCGCGCGCCTGGGGGTCGCGCAGGTGCTGGTGGTCGATCGTCACGGCCAGGGGCAGGCCACGCCGGCCTTGATGCCGCGCCTGCATTTCGAGAGCGCCTCGCAGCGCCAGCGCGTCTCGCTCGGCTGAGCCGTGGCCGCCTTCGTGGCGTTCGTCACGGCAGGCCGACGCCTGCACCTCAGCCCGTGCCAGGGCGAGCCGATAGACCGGCGTCGGGAGACGCCTCGTGCACCAACTTGCCTACCTCGCCGTGCCCGCCCTGCTCGGCCTCGCCGCCTTGCCCGCCCATGCCCGCACCGCCTGGCTGTGCGGCCTGGACGACAGCGCGACGCGCCTGGTATGCGTCGCCGACCTGGAGCCTGCCGAGCCGGACGGCATGGCCGCCGCGCAGACGGCGGTGGTCAACGGCACGACCTTCCCGCTCGACCCGCGTCGCCGCTACGTGGTGGAGCTGTGGACAGTCCCGTCGGACTGGACCTTCGTCGAACAGCTCGCTCGCGCGACGATCTGCTACCGCAGCCCTGGTTGCGAGGTCATCGTCAACGCGCCGCCCGAGCTGGCGCGCTCGGTGCCGACGGCACCTTCAGCCCGCGCCGCAAAGAAAAACGGGCCGGACGTGTGAACGTCTGACCCGTTGTTCTAGAACGCTTGTTCTGGCGCGGCTGGCAGGATTCGAACCCACGACCCCTTGGTTCGTAGTTTTGAGGGCTGCCGTAAGCCGTTGATTTGTAATGCAATTTCTTGCCGCCCGGTCACCTGTTCTGTACTGTCATGTACGTCAACGACGAGTCAAATCCCCCAAGAGTCCCCCGGCGAAACTGCTCGGCAGCTGAGGGCATCGCGCAGCAAGTCGAGTTGACCCTCGGCTCGGGCACAAGCTCCTCTCATGTCGAAGTCCGGCAGGCGAAGTCGGCCACGCCTGACGCCGATGCCACGGGATGCACAGTCCTGCTGGATCCAGCCCGAATCCGCTGAAGCAGATGGATCAACCGAATGGGCTTCAGTTTCGACAATGAGGCTTTCCGAACGCTGAAAGCGGAGATCGCAGTTGCAGGCGGGAACATCCAGCCGATCGAGGTTCGACCGTTGCCGGGGCACGATGGTGAGTACGAGATCGTGTTCGGCCATCGTCGACATCGCGCATGCTTCGAACTGGGCCTGCCCGTCCTCGCTGTGCTCAGCGATCTGCATGACTCCGAGATGTGGTTGCAGATGGAGCGGGAGAACAGGGCTAGAGCGGATCTGAGCCCGTACGAGCAGGGCATGCACTACCAACATGCGCTTGACGCCGGCCTGTTCCCCTCGAATCGAAAGCTGGCGGAAGCAATCGGCGTGGACCTCGGACAGGTCGGCAAGGTGCTGGCGCTGGCACGGCTTCACGATGACATCGTCGCCGCGTTCAAGAGCCCGGCTGACATCCAGGTCAATTGGTCCAAGACCTTGACCGATGCCGCGGACATTGACCCGGCCGGCACTCGAGCTCGCGGCAGAAGCATTGCAGAAGCGCGCGCCAAGGGACAACTGGGCAAGGACGATCGGCCAAGGTCCATCCTCGACGCCCTGACTGGTGGGGGGGTTGAATGGTTCAACCCCCGCCGCCACTGTTCGCGAGCTGCGAGACAGAGGCGGCCGGCTTGCGGCTCAGATACGGCGACGCAGAGGTGGCGGCTACACCATTGAGGTTCACTCTGCCGG
>WBZM01001386.1_pt1 | contig 24131 bp, 23 predicted proteins | sample 5204271 | NCBI WGS metagenome assembly WBZM01 (sample SAMN12344346, study PRJNA552823) | activated sludge metagenome | biome: Activated sludge suspended growth; feature: Nitrification reactor; material: Wastewater; isolation source: activated sludge from nitrification reactor of wastewater...
CATGGTCTGATAACGAACACGACATGCGCAATCTGGAACAGGCTCTACTGGAACACGAACTTCTCGTCCTGCGCGTCATCGGCGAATGGCTCGGCCTCGACCTGACGGGCACGGACAAAGCCGCGGCCGTGTCCCAACTGACCGCGGCCCTGGCCCAGGTGGATCTCGTCAATGAGATGGAATACCTGGAGCCGGAGGAGGCAGCGGCGCTGGCCGATCTAGTCCGGCAGGGCGGCCGCGCGCCGGTGGCCATTTTCGCGCGCGATCATGGCGAGGTGCGGCTGATGGGTCCAGGCAAGATGGAGCGCGAAGAGCCGTGGCTCGATCCGGCCAGCCCGGCCGAGTCGCTGTGGTATCGCGGGTTTCTCTATCGCGGCTTCGACCAAACGGGCGAAGGCACACTGGAGTTCTATTACGTCCCCCAGGAACTGCTCGACCGCCTGGCCCCACCCACTTCCACGCGGCGCGAAGAACCGGCTTTGCCCGTGGAAGCAACCCTGCGGCCGGTGGAAGCGCCGGCGCAGACACGACCGCCTCTGACCAACGCCGTCGACGACCTGACGACGCTTCTGGCGCTGGCCCAACGTACCGGCCTGCGATCCGAACGGCTCCCCAACCTGGACGGACTTCTCATGGACCCCGATCGCGATCGCCGCTCGCTGCTGCTGACGCTGGCGACCGAGATGATCCTGTTGCGACAGACGGACGACATCCTGCGGCCGACGCGATCGGCCATTGAATGGCTGCAAAAAAGCCGCGAGGCACAGTTACGCGCGCTGGTCGATGCCTGGAGCCGCACATTCTGGAACGAGTTGCGCCATACACCAGGCCTGGTGGCCGAGGGCGAAAGCTGGCAAAACGACCCGCTTCTGGCGCGAACAGCGCTCATGGACGCGCTGCCGGCCGACGAGCACTGGTACCGGCTGTCTGACCTGATAGCCGTTATCCGGCAGCAAGATCCCGATTTCCAACGGCCCGACGGCAATTACGAAACGTGGTATATCCGCGATGCCGATACCCAGGATTACCTGTCCGGCTTTGGCGATTGGGATGGGGTGGAAGGCCGATTGCTGCGCTATCTGGTGCAGGGGCCACTCTATTGGCTGGGTATGGTCGAACTATCGGCCACCAGTGTCGCCGACGCGACATACCGGCTGACAACGCGGGCGCTGGCCTGGCTGGGTGATGAACCGCCGGCGGCCGACGAGGTACGCGTGCCGCTGGTCGTCCAGCCGGAAGGCATCCTGCTCGTTCCCTATAATGCCAGCCGCTACGAGCGCTTCCAGGCCGCGCGCATCGCCGACCCGGAGCCGCTCACCCCCGGCAAACCCTACCGCTATCGGATTGTGCCGTCGTCCTTGGCCGAGGCGCGGGAACAGGGCATCTCCCCGGAACGGATGCTGCAATTTCTGGAGAGCGCCGGCGGCCGCCCCGTGCCGACGAGCGTCCGGCGCGGCATCACACGCTGGGCGGAGAAAGGAGTCGAAGGCCGGCTGCAAGCCGTCGTCACGCTGCGCGTAGGCGACGCGGAGATTCTGGAGACGTTGCGCGCCAACCCCAAAACCCGCGACTACCTGACCGAAGCTCTGGGCGAGCTGGCCGTCGTCATTCGCCAGGGAGACTGGGAGAATTTCCGACAGGCCGTGGCGCAACTCGGATTGCTGCTGGACGTGGAGGGGTTGTAAGCCGGGGTCCTCAGCCGCGAATTAGTCGGCGGCGGCCAGCAATATCAGGCGCTCACTTTCTTCGGCGAAGCGCGACCCCGCGTAATCCCCTACCAGCGCTGTTAGCCGGAAGCCCGTCAGCGACAGCAACAGATCGTATTGGTGGGGATAGAGATAGTGATAGCGCAGACGCGCTTTTGTGCGCGTCGCTTCGTCCGACTCCCGGCCCTCGGTCTCGTAAATCCAGGTGACGTCCACCGCCTGTTCCCCCGGAATCGACTCGTAGGCCGTGTACTGGCGAATGGTTTCGCCATGCACCCGATCTTCCAGCAGGTCCTCCAGCACGAAATCGGGATCGTCGGCCGCCATCGATAGCAGGATCGGATTGGCCACATCGATTACCAGGCGACCACCGGCGCGCAGCAGCGGGCGTAGCCGTTTCAGGGCTGTGCCTGCCGCCGCCTCGTCCAAATGCATGAAGGTGTTGTAGCCAAACAGGATCAGATCGTAACCGTCGCCGGGAGCCAGCTCCAGGTTCTTGACATCCCCGGCCACGAGGCGGACCCGCCCCCGCACCCCGGACGGCTCGGCCGCCAGACGCACCGCCGCCAACTCCAGCATCTCCGGGGAGGAGTCAACGCCGGTTACGCTGAACCCGGCGCGCGCCAACGGGATCAGGAGACGCCCGCTGCCGCAGCCAATCTCCAACACCGCCCCCGGAGTTTCAGCGGCCAGGCTCAGCAGAAAGGGAATGTCATCTACCAGACGGTCGTGGCTCAAATCGTAATAACGAGCGATATGTTCGTACATGGTTACTTCAAATCACGATTGAAAATTGGTGGGCGCTTTTCGGCAAAGGCCGACATCGCCTCGATGTGGTCGGCCGACGGCCATAGATTGATGAACATTTGGGCCTCCAGACGGTTGGCGTCCGCAGGCGCGAGATGGGCAGCGGCGTGGACGAGCGCCTTGTTGGCCGCCAGCGCGCGCCGAGGGAGCCGACGTAGTTCATCCGCCCAGTCGCAGGCGGATGCCAGCGCGCCCATGCCGGCCGGCGCAACGCGGTGGATGAGGCCCAGCGCCTGGGCTTCGGCGGCGCCGAACGCGCGCCCGGTCAGCAACAACTCCATCGCCCGACTCTGGCCGATAAGTGCCACCAACCGGGAAGTCCCACCCCAACCGGTGGTCAAGCTGTTGTGCACCTGGCGAAAGGCAAAACGCGCACCCGTCGCGGCCAGCCGCAAATCGCAGGCCGTGATGATCTCGCAACCGCCACCCACGGCATCGCCGTCGACCGCGGCGATCACCGGAAACGGCAACTCGGCCAGACTGGCCAGCGCGGCGCTCATCACACGATTCAGCCGTTCTGCAGCGGCCGCTTCCGGATGCCCAGCCAGCTCTTTCAGGTCGCCCCCGGAGACAAACGCCTCACTTGTACCGGTGATGATCAGCACGCGAATGGCACCCTCGGCGTCGGCCACCGAGCGCCCAGCGGTGGCCACCGCGCGTCCTGCGTCGGCCACCGCGCGTCCTGCGTCGGCCACCGCAGCGGCAAATGCCTCCTGCGCGGCCCAATTCAGCGCATTGCGCGCCGCCGGACGGTTGACCCGCAGCAGGGCCACGCCATCAGCATCGATCGCGAATTCAACTCCATCACTCATGCCGCTTACGATAGCAGAATTCAGACCGACGCGCACCCGGCCCGCCCTCCGTCTTGCCGACCGCCACCGGCCACAGTGTCCGGATCGAACCCTGTATTCTCTTAAGGTTACTCGTAACCCAGACCCGTTAACCTCTTGATAATAGGGCCGACACGCTCCTGCTGTCGGGGAGGCGGCCACCCAGGAATATTTTTATGAGCAGAAAACGAATTCTCATCGTGGACGATGAAGCGCCCATGCGCCTGATGTTGAGCAAACAGCTCAATCGCGCGGAGTACGAAACGACGACCGCCGGCGACGGCGAAGCCGCTCTGGCCGCCATGGCCGCCGGGTCGTTCGATGCCGTCGTCCTCGATGTCGTCATGCCGGGGATGGATGGCTTCGAAGTGTGCCGCCGGCTGAAGGCCGACCCGCGCACCGCCGGGATCCCTGTGCTTTTCCTCTCGGCCTCGTGCAGCGGCGAGTTCCGTCGTCGCGCCTTTAGCGTTGGCGCGGCCGACTTTCTGGCCAAACCATATCAGACCGAGGATTTGCCCATCTACATCCAGACTGTTTTGCGACGTGCCGAAGCCACACCTCAGGCGACCGGCCACGTCGTTTCCGTGATAGGCTCCGGGCGGCCAGCGAGCGCGGCCGCCCTTGCCATCCGCCTGGCCGAGACGGCCGCTCTGCAAGGCCCTGGCCCGGCGATGCTCATCGACCTGGAGCTGCCCGCGGGCAGCATCGGCGCGCGCCTGCAACTGGCGGGCGGCCCCAACATGCGAGTCCTTCTGCAAAATACCGGCGAACCCATCTCCAACGAATCGATTGCTCGCGTGGCCCAGCGCTATCACGGCGCGCTCGAAGTGATGCCCGCGCCATTCACGCCGTCGCTCATGACGCAAGGCGAACCCATCCCCCAGCGGCTGGCGGACGTACTCGATAATCTGGTGGAGCGCGGGTACTACGTCGTTGTCCACGTGGGAACGGAGATCAACGAGTTGAGCCTGACCGCCTTGCGCCGCTCGGAGACATTCTGGGCATCGCCGGCTGACAATAGCGCCGACGCCTATGACGCGCTGCTGGAGACTCTGGCGGCCGCGGGCATCGCGCGCGAGCGAATCCAGTCTCCGGCCGGCAACGTGGCAAACGCCCGTGCGACACAGGCAACAGCAACCGCACGCCCCCGCGAGCGCAAATCTACACGGCAGGCAGAGCCGGCCGCGCCTCAGCTAGCGGTTGTGGCCTGATCGCGAACTGCGAGTATCCAGCGGCGGTGACGGGGCAGCCGTATTCCGCGCGAAATACGTTAGTTCATCCAGGAGCGGTTGCAACGCTTGCGGTGCAGACTCGTCCGAAGTCTCCACCGTGTGCTGGACGCCGGCGATCTCGACGGTGACCTTATAGCTTAGATGGTCGGCGCCCGACATACTTTCCATTCCCCCGCTTAATTCGTGGGGCAGGCAAAAGAAATCGGAATTGTCCACCTTCTCCAGAATACTGAGAGCCTGTTCCGGAGGTATCTGATTCGTATCGACGACGGTCGAGACACTTCGCCCCGCAAACCCGCCACTGCGCTCAAAATAGATTTTCATTCGAACTTCCCTCGTTTGAAATCCTCTTAACGCGGACCGAACAAAGAACGAAACACCCCCATCAACGAGCCTGCACAGCCGGGACGCGGCGGTTCAACATCCGGCGGCGTCCCGCCCTGGTCGATGTCGATGCCAACTTCGGCCCATCCGGCGCGCACGGCCTGCTGCTCGAGACTGCCCTGACCATACAAGTCGCGCGCGGCCTCATACGTTTTGGCCGCGGCCGTGGCGAAGTTCGCCGAATCGCTCAGCTTGCTCTTCAGGGTCACATACCAGATTTGACCCGCCTTCTCCCAGGCAAAGCCGCCGAGGTTCATCGCCGTTACGTAGAATGCGCGGTTGGGAATGCCCGAATTGATGTGGACGCCCCCATTATCGGACTGAGTCTGAACGTAATCGCGCATATGCCCGGGTTGGGGATCCTTGCCCAACACCGGATCGTTATAGGCCGTGCCAGGCTCTTTCATGCTGCGAATGCCGACGCCGCTGACATTGGCTGTAAAAAGTCCCTCGCCAATGATCCAGTCAGCTGCGGCTGGAGCCTGCCCTAACAGACGTTGCTTGACCAACGCGCCGAATACATCCGACATCGACTCGTTGAGCGCGCCGGATTGCCCCTGATAGATAAGATTGGCTGTATGTTGCGTCACACCGTGGGCCAGCTCGTGGCCAATGATATCCACAGCGATCGTGAAGCGATTGAAGAGGCGCTGACTTTCGGGCAGGTCCTCGTCGCCGTCACCATACACCATTTGCCGCCCGTTCCAGAAGGCGTTGTCATAGCCGGTGCGATAATGCACCGTGGAATCCAACCGCAAGCCGTTGCCGTCAATCGAGTCGCGGTTGAATATTTCCGAAAACAGCGAATAGGTGGCCCCGGCACCGTCATAGGCCTCGTCGGCCGCCGGGTCGCCGGTGGGCGCGCCGCCCTCGCCGCGCAACTGGCGACCGGGCAGACTGCTGCCGTTGTCGGCCGAGTAAATAATACGGCTTAACCCTGCGGCGGCGGCCTCCATGAGAGGCTCCGGGGGGCCTTCCTTGGCGATCACTTCGCGCTGGACGCGAACCGCTTCGGCCGAAACGATGTTGCGCAGGGCTTGTTGGCGCTGCTCCGCTGTACCATTCTCAATGATTTCACGCAGTATGTAGGGCGGGACGATGCAATACAATGAACTTCTGCAACTGTTCATGAGCAGTTCTCCTTTGCGGTGGGACGCGGCCAAACCACGGACAGCCGACTGCTTTCATTGTACACTACTTGCGCAAACGCCGTAAACTGGCATCCGGGTGGCTCTGATGCCCGATTAACCATCGGCGAACAGGTCCGGCTTGATTAGAATCCTTGTCCGCCTATAGCAATGCGGCCGCGTATCGATAAAATTGTACTCGCGAGGTCACCATGGACGAAAACGGACTGAAACTATTACTCGAATACGATGTAAACCAGGAAACCCTCCAGGAATATTACCAGTTCGTTATGGGCCAATACGTGCCTGCTCTGCAATCGATGGGCTTGCAAATGAGCGAGGCCTGGCACACGGCCTATGGTCAGGCCCCTAACCGGCTAGTCGGATTCGTTTGCGGCGATCGGCAGACAATGGACCGTCTGCTCGATAGCGACATGTGGAACGACCTCAACGAAGAGTTGGAAAAATACGTCACCGACTTACATTTTAAAGTCATTCCCTATCGCGGCGGTTTTCAAATGTAGTTGATGGGGAGTTCGTCATTCACCCCCTGGCCGTATACCTAGTTTTATAAAAAGGTATTCGCCACGCGCAACAGCCTGCGCTATTATGGCGATGATGTCGCTCATCACCAGCCCCTCCAATCCCCGCATCAAGCAGATTCGAACCCTTGCGCAACGCAAGCAGCGCGACTCAACAGGCCTGTGCGTGGCTGAGGGCATCTTCCACGTCGGCGAGGCGCTGGCGTCCGGCGACGTCGCTTATCTGGTCTATGCGCCGGAATTGCTCGCCAGCCCGTTCGGTCGCCGGTTAGTCAGCGAAGCCGAAGCGGCCGGCACACCTGTTTATGAGGTAACCCCGGCGGTGATGGACTCCATCGCCGACAAGGAAAATCCTCAGGGATTGCTGGCTGTCGTCCGCCAGCGACGCGCGCGTCTGGCCGACCTCTCGGCCAAATCACACCCGTGGCTGGTCGCGCTGGTGGCCCCCCAGGACCCCGGTAACGTCGGCGCTGTTCTGCGCACCATCGACGCCGTCGGCGCGTCGGGTCTGGTCCTCCTCGACGGCGGGGTAGATCCCTACCACCCGTCGGCCATCCGCGCCGGTATGGGAGCCGTCTTCCGACTGCCGGTAGCGGCCGCGTCCTGGGGAGAGTTTGTCGAATGGGCGCGCCGGAACGGTTACCATCTCTATGGTACGTCGGCGCGGGGCCGCAGCGATTACCGCTCCGCCAGCGTCTATGCCCGCCCCCTCATTCTGGTATTGGGCAGCGAGCGCGAAGGGTTGTCGGCCGAACAAACGGCCGCCTGTGACGAACTACTGCGCCTGCCGATGCAGGGCCACGTCCGGTCGCTCAATCTGGCCGTGGCCGCGGGGGTCTTCCTCTACGCCATCCAGGACAGCCTGGACGGACAGGACGCGCCCGCCTAACTCCCTCTATCCACTCTCGTCGCGCCTTTTTCCGCATTCGTTTATACCGCCGTCTGTTACCCGATCTATACCTGTTACCCATAGAGATTTTGGGGCGTCACCTTTATCGTAGAAGGTGTAGTTAAAGACGGCTCCCGCATTGAAAAACAATCCCGAGGTCGTCTGAGGAAAGCATAACCATGCGCTACGATCCGAATAATCCAGACACATCTAAACAAGAGCCTGATCCAATGACCTTGCCGGAAGACGCCGGCATCAAGGTCTACGAACGTCCAAACCGGCGTTCGCTCCCGAGCTGGGTCTGGCTTTTGCTGGTTGGGGCGATCGTAGTCGCCGCGTGGTTGGTCTTGCAGGCACTGGGATAGCGCCGGCACGCCGGAGCGATACCCACCCATTCGTTAAACAATCTATCGCAGATAGAAAGGAGATACGAACGATGAAAACAGTTGTTGGACTTTATGAAGATATCGCCGATGCCCAATCGGCCATTAATGACCTGGTGCGGTCGGGTTTCGATCGCGCCGATATCAGCCTGGTAGCCTCTAACCGTTGGGCTAACGAGAACGACGGCATGACCACCGTCTACAATGACGACGTTGACGTCACCTCCAGCCAGCTTGGCGACGACGTGGCCGCGGGCATGGCGACCGGCGGGGTCGTTGGCGGTCTTGGCGGCGTCTTGCTGGGTTTGGGCGCGCTGGCAATCCCCGGCGTCGGCCCGATCATCGCCGCCGGCCCGCTGGTGGCAGGGTTGGCCGGCGCGGGCATTGGCGCGGCCGTCGGCGGTCTGGTGGGCGCGTTGGTGAATTGGGGCGTGCCGCCGGCCGAGGCCGAGCTTTACGCCGAGAGCGTCCGACGCGGCGGCATCTTGGTCGGTTTGAAGAGTGATGAATCACGCGTCGCGGAAGCGATCGGAATCATGAATCGGTACGCGCCCATCGACGTCGAACGCCGCTCCGAGTACTGGCGTCACACCGGGTGGGCCGGATACGATGAATCCTCAAGCGCGTGGTCGGCGGATCAGATGAACGCCGATCAGCTGAACTACAGCGACTATCTCGATTATTCGACCTATACCCCTGCGTTCCGCGATCACTACACCCAAACATATGGCAACAGCGGCCGGGATTACGTTATGTACGATCCCGCCTACCGTTATGGCTATACCCTGGCCCACGACGAGCGCTACGCCGACTTCGATACGTGGGATGAGGTCGAGGCCACCGCGAGCCGGGGCTGGGCGGAGACCGAATACGCCGCCGACCGCGCCTGGGATGAGTTCAAGGATGCCGTCCGACGCGGGTGGGAAGAGGTCAAGGACACCTTTGACTTCGACTCTGACTTCGGACTGTTCGAGGAAGGCTTCCGCGAGCACTATCAGACGCGCTACAGCACGCGCGGCCGCGACTATGATTATTATGTCCCCGGCTATCGCTATGGCTATGGCCTGGCGATGGATGAACGCTGGGACGAGTACGACTCATGGGACGCGATGGAAGCCGACGCCCGGCGCGAGTGGGAATCCTTGCAAACGAACACCGGAAACGCGTGGGAAGATTTCAAGGATGCCGTTCGCCGTGGTTGGGAAGATGTGCGCGACGCGCTGGACATGGAAGATGATTACCTCGAGCAAGAACCGTTCTATCGCAGCCACTACGAAGAACGTTATCGCAGCGGCCTGCGCGACTACACCTGGTATGAACCGGCCTACCGCTACGGGTATATCTCCGCAATGGATGAGCGATACGATAACTACCCGGCGTGGGATGATCGATTGGAGTCCGACATACGCCGTCAATGGGAAGCCAGCGAATACGCCGCCGAGAGCACTTGGGACGAGATCAAGGATGCCGTCCGGCGCGGCTGGGATAGTGTGCGCAATGCGCTCGACATGGACGATGAAGAGGAAGGGTACGCGACAGGCACCTACACGAATCGCTAATCGTTACTAGCCTGATAGAGGCCGGGGACAACGCAAGTTGACCCCGGCTTTTTTATTTACTCGCCGCCAAGCAATGGTGTTATTGGGCCAGATAAGTCGTCAACCAGTTGAACACGTTCTTTCGGCTGCGCACGTTGCCCGGCAGGGCAGTGCGAATCGCTTCTTCGACGCGCTTGACGTCGGTTTCGGTCTCATAGCCGAAATGATTGACGACCTTCTGGATCATCGGGATCACTTCATAGCCTTGCCGACGGCTGAACATGATCCGGTCGTGGGCGACGCTGGTCTTGCTGTCTCCTTCGCCTGCCTTCCATTGATATTTTTTCACGTCAAGCATCGCTCGTTTAACTTGAATCGCCATCGTTCACCTCCCAACAGGTAATAGTGGATTTGCCGCCGCCGTTCATATCGGCTTAGGCCAAACAAAGTTTACTGAGTGCTAGCCACTCGTCAAAATGAACGCGAGCCCGTGGCCCGCATCGCGAACAAGTTGAAGTCCCCTGTCCCACCCTCACCGAGTCGATCGATCAGCACAGTGGTAGTAACTTTACCCGATACCCGGTACGCCTGTGACAATACGGGGCATACTCGTTTAGCGTGGGATCATCCACGGACGTGGCCTTTCACGTCGTCTAGGATGAGGGCTTACCCCGCCCTCAATGGGGTTGTGCTCGCTTCGATCAATACGGCTACCAGCTTCAACTCATTCGATCAGATCAACCAGCCAGTTGGCGGACTGGATCAAAGTGTCCAGTTCGCGATAGGCGCGCGCCAGGTCGTCGACACGCTGCTGCAGGGCGGCAACGTCGACGGTCGTCTGGTAGCGCACTTCGCTTTTCGTGAATCGGTCCTGTTTGATCACCGCCGCGTCGATCACGTTCGTCAGCAGCATGTGACGCGTTCGCAAACCGTCGCGGTCGGCGATGGCGTCGGCGATGGTGCGGCCGTCGCTCAGGCGGACGGTGGAATTGGTCAGGTTGACTTGTTTGATCAGGCGCGTCAGATCGGCCGTTACCCGGTCGGCTTCATCCAGCAGCGCGGCTGGATCCTCGACCGGCAAATCGCCCTCCTGCACTTTGGCGACCCGCGTGAGCCGCCCGCGCAAGAGTTCCAGGCGCTTCTTGCGATCGGCACGCAAAATTAAGGCTTCTGCTAGTTTCATGGCTTCACATTAGAGTTAAAAATCGGTGACGATAGAACGGTGAACTAAACCGAACGACTATGAGTATAATACCATAGGATCATGGGTCAGCACCCAACTTTGAAACGATTCTTAAGGCGGCCCGCCTGACCATAGTCCCGACGTGACTTGACTCGTGCGCCGGCCGCTATGATCAGCAGGCTAAACAGGGGCCGGACAGGACGTGGAGAGTATGCACAGTATTGGCGACACGTGGAGCGTGACAGAGTTGCTCAATAATGGTGGCCCGGGGATTATGCCGCGATGACCGACCTCTTCTCCCACGCCGCCCAGGAGCGCATTCGCCAGGAAGCGCCGCTGGCCGCCCGAATGCGGCCGCGCACGCTGGACGAGTTCATGGGCCAGGGCCACATCATCGGCCCCGGCCGCCTGTTGCGCCGCGCCATTCAGGCCGACCAGCTCTCGTCGCTTATCTTCTATGGCCCGCCGGGCACGGGGAAAACGACGCTGGCCATGGTCATCGCCAACAGCACGCGCAGCCACTTCATCACTATCAACGCCGTATTGGCCGGCGTCAAGGAGATACGTGAAGCCATCGACGTGGCCCGCGAGCGGCGCGAACTCTATGGCCAGCGCACGACGCTATTCGTCGACGAGGTTCACCGCTGGAATAAGGCCCAGCAGGACGCCCTGCTGCCCCACGTAGAGAACGGGACCATCATCCTCATCGGCGCGACCACGGAGAACCCTTACTTCGAGGTCAACAAGGCACTCGTCAGCCGCAGCCGCATCTTCCAACTGCGGCCGCTGACCGAGGATGACCTGCGGGCGATCGCCGTTCAGGCCGTCAATGACCCCGAGAGAGGGTATGGCAATCTAAAGATTTCCCTACAACCCGAAGCGCTCGATCATCTGGTCGACGTGGCCAACGGCGACGCCCGCGGCGTGCTCAACGCGCTGGAACTGGCCGTGGAAACCACCCCGCCGGACGAGAACGGCGTCATCACAATCGACCTCAACGTGTCCGAGGAGTCCATCCAGCGCCGGGCCGTGCTCTACGACAAGGACGGCGATGTCCACTACGATACCATCTCGGCCTTCATCAAGAGCCTGCGCGGCTCCGACACCGACGCTGCCCTCTACTGGATGGCCAAGATGGTTTATGCCGGGGAGGACCCGCGCTTCATCTTCCGGCGCATGGCTATCTTCGCCGGGGAGGACGTGGGCATGGCCGACCCGCAAGCGATGGTCGTCGTCGTCAACTGTTGGGAGACATTCGAGCGCATCGGCCTACCGGAGGGGCGCTACCCGCTGGCATTGGCGGCCATCTACCTGTCCACGGCACCCAAGTCCAATTCCGCGTTCGCCTTCTTCGACGCCCTCGGTGTGGTGGAGAAAGAGCGCGAGGCTGACGTTCCCAACCATCTGAAGGACGGCAGCCGCGACAAAGAGGGCTTCGGTCACGGCCAGGGGTATCTCTACCCTCACGCCTACCGCGATCACTGGGTGGCCCAACAATATCTGCCCGACGCATTGCAGGGCAAGGTTTTCTACCAGCCGGGCGAGTTAGGCTACGAGCGAGCCATCCGCGACGACGTGGCCCGGCGGCGCGAGGCGCAATTGGCAGCCATGGTGGAGGGCGAAGCGGACGGCGCGCCCGGCCACCTGGAAGTATTAACCACCAGCCCAACCAACCGCGCCAAAGATTTGTGGCTCCAGCGCACAGTGGCCAACAGCGGCCGGCAGCTCGGCAACCTGCGTGACCGGTTATTCGAGATGGCCGGCGTCCAGCGCCACCATCTGATTCTCGATGCCAACGCCGGCAGCGGCCTGCTGACGTGGGAGGCCGTACGCCGCGTGCCGGAGGGTGGCGTGTGGGCGCTGGCCGCCGACGAGGCAACGGGCGAGGCATTGCGGCAGCAAGCCGCCCGCCTGACGGACGTCGAGCGGCCGGCCGTGCTCGTTGGCGCGCCGAACGAACTCGCCTACCTGCTGGCCTTGCGCGGCGAGTCTGACGTTCGCTTTGACGTTATCCTCGGCCGCAATGTTTTCCCTGTTTCCAAACCTGACAGGTTTTCCGAAACCTGTCAGGTTTTAGCCGCTCACTTGTTACACGGCGGGCGGCTCGTCTTCTCGCAGAACATCCCCCGCCACACCCAGCGCCTCTACGCCCTGCTCGAGTGGGGGCGCGACAAGAAGCTGAGCGACAAGGTGACGGCCGCCGAGGAGAGCATCTACACCGACGCGGCCGACCCGCTGGTCAATTGGGACGAGCGTGACCTGGATGCCGCGCTGGAGGCAGCCGGCCTCGCCAACGTGCGCGTGACCGTCGAAGAGGCGGCCGAGGAGCGACTCATCACCGCCGCTCACCTTGAGCGCTGGTTCAGCACGGCAGGAGCCGACGGGCGGCCGAGCTATCGAGAGCGATTATTGGCCGGTGGTCTGACAGAGGCCGAGGCCGATAAAGTTGAAACCCTTTTCCGAAGGCAGTTGTTGGACCAGTCCTTAACATGGCGCTCGCAATTGGTCTATATCCACGCTGTCCGACGGGACTAAGCAAGCCGCTCACGCCAGGCACGCCTTGGATGATTTTCAACGCTTACGGGCTTCGATCCTCAGGTACTCACTCTCCACTTGCCATGCGTCAGCTTGTCCGTGATTGGACTCCACAAAAAATCGCTCCAGATCGTTCCTCAAAGCCTCCTCCTCGCCCAACCTTTGCAGGGCAGAATAAGCCCGACCGATCGGGCCCATATTGTGCAGGAAGAAGTCCATCGCCGCGTCGGGGCCAAATGGGAACCGCATCGGATAAACATCTCGGGTCATGCTGAACGCGCTGAATCGGGCTGAGAGCCGGGCCTGGACCGCTTCCTCTACACCCCATGCCAGTGGCGACACGCCGTTTGGCGGCGGGGGCGCGTGACGCCCCACTACCTGCATGAGCCGGCCGACCCAACTCATCGGCGTCCAACAAAATAGGATAATCCTGCCCTCTGGTTTCAATACGCGCGCGACTTCAGAAACAGCCACGTCGGGCCGAGGCGTAAAAATCAACCCAAACTGGCTTATGACTGTGTCGAACGATGCGTCGTCGTAGGGCATAGATTCAATGTCGCCTTCATCAAACTGGATGGTTTGGCCGGCGGCGCGAGCGCGCTCTCTGGCTTGCGCGATCAGGTTAGTGGCTATGTCGAGGCCGACGACGTCAGCCCCGCGCCGCGCCGCGCGCAGAGCAAAAACCCCCGCACCGCAAGCGGCATCCAGTACGCGTTCACCTGGCCGAATGCGCGCTTGCTCGAAGATTTTATCATCGCCCTCCACCGTGTAAGCCGCAAAAGCGCCAAAGTCACCCGTCATCCACATTGCCCGCAGGGCTTCGTTTCCAGTTGCAATCGCATATTGGTTCATGACTTTCCTACCTTCATAAACTGGGTTGAGTCGATTGTTCATGATTCCATGTGGCGTTTATATATTGATTATATTGTTGCTATATTCAATATACATAGATTACAATAGGATCGAAATTTGTCAAGGGGGCAAATGATCAAACAGGAAAATTCCAAACGAAAATACAACTCCAGCAGACGGCAGGAGCAGGCCCGTGAGACGAGACGGCGAATATTAGAAGCGGCCCTGGCATTATTTATGCGGTACGGCTATTCAGGCGCGACCATAGAGGCGATCGCCCAGGAAGCCGGCGTCTCGCCGCTGACCATCTTTGCCACCTTCAGCAATAAAGTTTCCATGCTGACCGAACTGGTCGCGACGTCAGTGGGCGGTGATGACCAGCCCATCCCCCTCTTGCAACGGCCAGGACCCCAAGCTGTTCTTCAGGAAACCGATCCCGTGCGAAAAATCAAGCGCTTCGCATACGACATTTCGGACATTCTGGAGCGCGTTTATCCCCTTTTTGAAATTATGCGCATGGCGGGCAAGACGGAACCGGATATCGCCGATTTGCTCAACAAGCGCCTGCAAGCCCGGTTCAACAATTTAAGCGTTTTTGTTGGCAACCTGTCGGCTACGACATCACTTCGCGAAGGTCTGGATAACTGGAGCGCAACCGAAACAGTATGGGCAATCGCCGGTCCGGATATGTATCGCCTGCTCACGATCGATCGGGGATGGACGAAGGAGCAGTATTCTGAATGGCTGGGCGATTCACTCATTCGATTGCTTTTACCCCCTGACATTTAGTCTCTCCGCCATAATAACTCGATATGAAGACCTATCATGCGATAAACCCCTGGCAAGTTCACTACCCCGATCCCATTCGCGGCGCGGCCGGTAACCGGCTGATTCTCGGACGCCGCGACGACGAGTTCCCCGGCTGGGTCTGGGCGACGGCGGACGATGGCCGCGAGGGCTGGGTGCCCGAAAGCTGGCTGCGCGTAGAGGGAGAGAAGGGCGTCCTGCTGCGTGATTACAACGCCGCCGAAATGGCCCTGGCACCAGGAGACATGGTGCGTGGCGACCTGGTGGAAAGCGGCTGGCTGTGGGCAACCGCAGCCGATGGCCAGATGGGTTGGGCACCCCTGGATTGCCTGGAATACGTGCGCCGCGATGGTCGCGGCCCGGCTGACCTCCGCTCCATCTCGTTTGACACTGGCTTCACCCGTTGGGCTGAAGGCTCCGTCCTCACCCGGTTCGGCGATACCCACGTGCTGTGCAACGTCACCATCGAGAATACGCTGCCCCCGTGGCTGAAGAACCGCACCCCACCCCAGGGCTGGCTAACGGCCGAGTACGCCATGCTGCCCCGCAGCACTCTCACTCGCACGCAGCGCGAGCAACGCTGGCCGAAGGGTCGCACGCAGGAGATCAGCCGGCTCATCGGCCGCAGCCTGCGCGCCGCGCTGGACCTCTCGCTGCTGGGCGAGCGCACCCTCACCGTCGACTGCGATGTCTTGCAGGCCGACGGCGGCACGCGCACGGCGGCCATCAGCGGCGGCTGGGTGGCCGTGGCCCTGGCCCTGCGCCCGCTCATCGCCGCCGGCGAGCTGCCCGCGGCCATATTGCGCCGCCAGATAGCCGCGATCAGTGTTGGCATTGCCAACGGTGAGTTCTTGCTGGATCTTGATTATAGCGAAGACGTCATGGCTGAAGTTGATTTTAACGTCGTCATGACGGCTACAGGCGAATATATCGAAGTGCAAGGAACGGCCGAGGGCGCGCCTTTCAACCGCGCAGCGCTTGATGCCTTGCTTGACCGCGCTACGAATGGTATCCAAGGCGTGAGTTTACTCCAACAACAAGCACTCGATAAGTAGTTTTCCCGCTGTAACGCAACTATTAACGGGCCGCGCGTAGACTCTCTATTATAAACTCTGAGGGAGCCCGCGAGATTATGAGTTCAATTGATTTCAAACATGAGGCCAATGCTCTTTTCGATGACCTGGTACGTGTCCGGCGCGATTTGCACCGCCATCCGGAGCTAGGCTTCCAGGAGACGCGCACGGCTTCCATCGTGGCCGACAGGCTGACTGGGCTGGGTTTGGAGGTGCAGGCCGGCGTCGGCCAGACGGGCGTCGTCGCCCTGTTGGAGGGCGAGCGTCCCGGCCCCACCATCCTGTTGCGATTCGACATGGACGCGCTGCCCATTCAGGAAGAGAGCGACCACGACTACATCTCCACCCAACCCGGCGTCATGCACGCCTGCGGCCACGATGGTCACGTGGCGATGGGCCTGGGTCTGGCCCAAATCTTCGCTCGCCATCGGGATCGCATGACCGGCTCGCTCAAATTACTTTTCCAACCGGCCGAGGAAGGGCTGGGCGGGGCGCTGGCGGTCATGGCCGGTGGGGCGCTGGAAAGCCCGCGGCCGGATGTCGCCCTGGCCATGCACCTGTGGTCGCCTGTCCATCTGGGCCAGGCGCGGGTTGTGGAAGGCCCCGCGATGGCTTCATCCAGCGTGTTCACGATCACGATCGAGGGCCATGGCGGCCACGGCGCAGCCCCGCATCTAGCGACCGACCCCATACTGGCCGCGGCACAGATCGTCGTCGCCCTGCAAAGCATTGTCAGCCGCAACACCAATCCCCAGGACAGCGTCGTCGTCTCCATCGGCGAATTCTCGGCCGGGACGACCTTCAACGTCATCCCCGAGCGGGCGATTCTGAAGGGGACGGTACGCAGCTATGACAAGGCTTCCCATCGAATGGTCTACCGGCGCATCCTGGAGATGGCGACCAACATGGCCACGGCGTTCGGCTGCCGGGCATCGATGGAGACCGTAGCCATCGTCGCCGCTGTCAACAACGCGCCGGAGCCGACGGCCGTCGTGCGGGCCGCGGCCGAGCGCGTATTGGGGGCGGAAAATATCCTGGAGCACCGCACGATGGCCGCCGAGGACATGGGATTCATCCTGGAAGAAGTCCCCGGCTGCTACTTCTTCATCGGCTGCAGCAACGGCGACCCAGCCACCCAACTCCCCCACCACCATCCGCGCTTCGACTTTGACGAACGGGCCATGATCAACGGCGTCGCCATCATGGCCGAAGCCGCCGCGCATTACGTGCTGAATTAATCAATCACCGATTAGACGGACTTCAATCCGCTTGATCCGTGATGCGGCACAGTTGATTTATTCCCCCTCAACGATCTCAAACCGGTGACGAGCGCTCCGGCTGTTGCCGTTGCTGTCGAAGACAGTCACTACCAGCGTAAAATTATCCCCTACCCGCTCAGCATCGGCCGGCTGGACGAATATCTGATCAACCTGCCGGAACGGGTTGATGTCGTCGCTGCCGAAATCGGAAATAGTCCATTCGGCACGAATAGCCTGATCACTGAGGATGGTGAAGTAGGTCTCTTGATTGAGCGGCGCTTCGGTCGGACCTTCGATCTCAACGTCCAATTGAGGAACGGGGGACTGGGTTGGGGACGGGGGTGGTTGGGATCTGGAGGCTTGAAGCTGAATCAACCCAAACACACCGGCGATGATCGCGGTTAGCAGAGTGGCTGTCGCGCCGATGGCGGCAACGACGATTTGGGGATTCACTTCGCCATCAGCATTACGAAAGATATTTTTCATGGCCGGCTACCTCCTACGCTGCCCTTTTCATCCGTTCCCGGACGGAATTGTTGCGTAGTATAGGAAGGGCGAAAGCGGGCGTCAAATGATGAAATCTGGCGCGCGCCGGCTTCTGTCGGATAATAAACTCATGACCACACATGAATTGAGTCGTCTTCGCGTCGTCTGTCTCGCCGGTGGGGTCGGCGGGGCCAAGCTGGCCGACGGCCTGACCCGCATTCTGCCGCCGGAGCACCTGACCATCATCGTCAATACCGGCGATGACTTTCGCCACCTGGGGCTGACCATCTGCCCCGATCTGGACACCGTCATGTATACAGTGGGCGGCGTTGCCAACCCGGAGACAGGCTGGGGCCGCGCCGGGGAGAGCCGGCGGGCCATCGACGAAACCGGCCGCCTGGGCGGGCCGGACTGGTTCAACCTGGGCGACCTCGATCTGGCCACGCACCTGACCCGCACCCACTGGCTCGACGCGGGCGAGACGCTGACGGCCGCCACCCGCCGCCTGTGCGACGGCTTCGGCATCGCCCCGGCCGTCCTACCCATGACCGATCAGCCTGCACCGACGCTCATCGAGACCGAGTCGGGTGAGGTGCTGCCCTTCCAGGTGTGGTTCGTCCGCGAGCGCTGGCAGCCGGTCGTGCGGCGCGTGGTGCTGCCGGAAGACGTCCGCGCTTCGGCAGCCGTGGTGCGCGCGCTGGAGACAGCCGACCTGGTCATCCTGGCCCCATCTAACCCGTTCGTCAGCATCGACCCCATCCTCAACGTCTACCCCATCCGGGCGATGATCGAGGACGTGCCGCAAGCCGTGGTCGCCGTCTCGCCCATCATCGCCGGGCAGGCGGTGAAGGGGCCGGCGGCCAAGATGATGGCCGAGCGCGGTATGGACGCGTCGGCTGCGGCCGTGGCCGCCTACTACGGCCATCTGATCGACGGCTTTGTCTATGATTCGCGTGATGAAGGTATGGCCGCCGAGGATGGACTGGCGCTATTGTGCGCCGATACACTGATGACCGGCGCGGCCGAGCGGGAGCGGTTGGCACGTGAAGTATTGACATTTGCCGGCGAGATCATGGGGTGAGCGCCAGAAGGTGGGGGACGGTCCATTTTGATACGTTACTTGCATTATCTTTCTAAAGTCGGCGGGTCGGGTATAATGGCTCCCTATTGTCATGACCACCTGGGCCGTCATTCCCGTTAAGCCATTGCGCGACAGCAAGCGCCGATTGGAGCACCTGCTCTCGGCTGAAGAACGCGCTGCCTTAATTTATCAGTTTCTCGACAACCTGCTGACCGTGCTGAACGAAGCGCCGGGCATCGACCGCGTGCTGGTCGTCACCGGTGATGATGAGGTTATAGCCCTGGCTGATATCCACGGCGCGTCGTTACTGTTCGAAGCCTATCCGGTCGGATTGAACGCCGCCGTAACCCAAGGGGTTGAGTATGCTGCCCAACATGACGCGACGGCCGTTCTTGTGCTGCCGGCCGACCTGCCCTTTGCCCGTGTCGAGGATATCGAGCGGATGCTCGCACCGCTGGCCGGGCAGCATGGTCTGTCGCCCGACCACCCGCCACCTGCCACTGACGCCATCCCCCTCATCGCCCTGACCGGTGATGAGACCGAAGAAGGCACCAATGCCCTACTGCTGGCTCCGCCCGGCGAATTCAAATTCCACTATGGCCCCGGCAGCTTCCAGGCCCATTTGAAAGAAGGGGTTGCGAACGGCCGGGCAATCCATATCGTAAACGCCCCCGGCCTGCGCTTCGACCTGGATACCGAAAGCGACTGGCTCGTCTATAATGGTTATTTAGTGATGGTAGCCGATGAATGACCGACCGCCACTACCCTTCACCTTGACGCGGTCGGCCGTCCGCCGTCAATTCCCCCATACCCACTTAAAGGAGACCTGATTTATGTCCCGTGATCGCGTAGCCCTCTATTTACAAGACGCTCATTCATTGCAGGAAGGCATGGAACTGGCGCAATATGCCGAGGCGAAGGGATTCGAAGCCGTGTGGCAGGCGGAAAGCCGCCTGGTGCGCGACGCCATCGTGCCCATGGCCGCTTTCGCCGCCGTCACTCAGAACATCAAGGTCGCCAGCGGCGTCATCAACAACTGGACGCGCAACATCGGCCTGCTGGCGGCCACGTTCCTGACGCTCGATGACCTGGCTCCGAACCGCGTCATCTGCGGCATCGGCGCGTGGTGGGACCCGCTGGCCCAGAAAGTGGGCATCGACCGGCGCAAGCCGCTGCTGGCCATGCGCGAGACGGTCGAAGTGCTGCGCCGCCTGCTGGCGATGGAAACCGTCACCTTCCACGGTGAGTTCCACTACGTAGACGGCATCACTCTCGACGTCGTCCATGGCCGCAAGGAGCCGCGAAACGTGCCCATCTACATCGGAGCGACGGGCATGAAGATGATGGAGATGACCGGCGAGATCGCCGACGGCGTCTGCCTCAACTACCTCGTCAATCCCAAGTACAACGCCGAGGCGATGGACGCATTGGAGCGCGGGGCAAAGAAGGCCGGCCGGAGTATCGAAGATATCGACCGGCCGCAGCTGGTGATCTGCTCCGTGGACCACGACCGCAAGCGCGCTCTCGATATGGCCCGCAAGATGATGGTTCAATATCTGGGTCAGCAGCCGCATCTGATGAAAGCCAGCGGCGTCAGCCAGGAACTGCTCGACGAGATCCACCAGGTGCTCACCTGGCCGGCGACCGAAGAGGAGATCGAGGCGGCCATGCATCTGGTGCCTGATGACGTCGTCCAGATGGCCACGGCCAGCGGCTCCCCGGCCGAGGTCAAGGCCAAGGTGCGCGAGTACATCTCCAGCGGCGCGACCTGCCCCATCCTCTATCCATTGGGCGACCCCAAGCTGATGATCGACATCTTCAGCGACGGCTATCAGGGATAAGAGGCGATTTCGCGGATTTCACCGATTTAGCCGATTTTCTTGGCAGCAAAAGAAGACGACCGCCCGGGGCGGTCGTCTTTTTTTGCTGCCGGTCTCCGGCTCGGTCAAGATCGCCGGGCCGGTGAGTTTCCAGTTAGACAAACATTGGAACTTTTCTAATCCGCGTATCAGCGATCGATCATGGCCCGGCGCTATGCTCATATTATTAGCAAACAACAAAGCCTTGCTCAGAGAGCGGGCACAATAACAAGGTAAAAGGGAAAACATGTCTGAGATGAAACGAATGGTAACGATGCTCCTGGGTATCTTCGCCCTGTTGGTATTGACAGCCGGCACGAACGTCGCCTACGCCGATGAGTACAAATGTATCGGCACGAAGGGCGCGGTCACGATCGACGGCGACCTGCTCGTGCCGCAAGGCAAAACCTGCACATTGAACGGCACCTACGTCAAGGGCAACATCAAGGTCGCATCGAAGGCCACGCTATACGCCAAGAACGTCGATGTGGACGGTAACATCCAGGCCGATAGCGGGGCCAAGCTCGTCAGCGTGACAGCCGGAACGTTTGTCGACGGCGACGTCCAGGTCAAGAAGAGCAATGCCGTGACTGTGCTCAACTCGCGGGTCAACGGCAACATTCAACTGGAAGAAAACAAGCGCGCCCTAAAGGTTAACAAGAACACCGTTGGTGGTGACATTCAGATCTTCAAGAACACAGGCGGCGCCACCATCAGCAACAACAATGTCGATGGCAACTTGCAATGCAAGGAAAACGCTCCTGCCCCGAAGGGCACGGCCAACATCGTCGACGGCAACAAGGAAGACCAGTGCCGTAACTTCTAAGCGACGCGCTAACTCTGCATCATAGCGACCATCACAGGCGCGGCGGCCGGAATCATCCGGCCGCCGCCCTTTTTGTTTATCCAAAATACAGCGCCTGGTGCCTCAAGCAAATAGAGCATATTTATGATATAATCAAGCGATTAGGAATTTAGTTCACCCATGAGTTCAGCAAACATTCCGCCAGCGTCGGGCAACCATGCGCCGCAGCAATCGGTCACCGAAGGGTCGGGGCCGTGGGCATCCTACGATCCACCCTCAGCCGGATGGCCCAACACGAGCGTACCCTATTCGCGGACAACCTATAGACCTACAGCCGAACAACTGGCACGAGACGAAATGCGCCAGCGTTATTTGCGCCGCAACGTTTACACGCCGATCATCATCGCCGCGCTCATCGCCATTGCCCTGTTCGTGCTTATTGTCGTTCTGGCCTTTGGCATCCGTTCCCCCCAGGCGATGTCATTCATCGCCGGCATGTCGGCTCTGGTGGTCATAATGTTCGCTACGCCGCTGATCATCCTGATGGCCCTGATGCCGATTTCCTGGCTGGTCATCACGCTCAACCGCCGCCAAAAGCGCAAAAACTTCCCAGAAACCGGACCAATGGCTTATCGCAGCCGCGTGCAGATCCTTCTGTGGCAACTGGATGGACTGCTCGACGGCGCGCAGGATGGCGTGGATAGCCTGAGCGTTCGCGCGCGGCGGCCGCTGGTCGCCCTGCACGCGCGCGCCGCCTATCTGCGCGGCTGGCTGAACGGGATTAGAGGAAAATTTTCACGGAGCATCTAATATGAAAAGGGTTGAAGAAACCATGAATCATGAAATCGCCGCCATGGAAAGACAGGAAAACTGGCAGATGAAAGTCCTGCTTACCGGCGGGGTGGTCGGCGCCGTCATCGGCTTGTTGACGTCGTGGCTGCTGGTGCGGACCTCGCGCGAAGTGCGCGGCGGGCCGCCGGCCATCACCACCGGCGACGCCATCAAGGTCGGCGTGACCACGATCGGCCTGGTTCGGGCAATTGCAGCTCTGGGTGACAGACCATAAACCTCAGGAGCATATCGAATGACAACAGACCAAGGACCGGCCCGACGCGGCCGATCCAAAGGGGCTTCCGCCTCGCCTAAAACAACGGCCCCGAAGCCCAAACGTCCTTCCCCGCAATGGCGGCGGATGGACCTTCACCTGCACACGCCCGCCTCCAACGATTATCAGGAGCCGCACGTCAGCTATCTGGATATTTTGCGGCAAGCGGCCGCCCGTGGCCTTGAAATCATCGCCATCACCGACCACAACACGGTAGCCGGATATGGGGCCATGCAGAAAGAGGTCGAGCAATTGCTGTGGCTGGAAAGTCGCGGCCGCATCGACCCCGCCGAGCAGCGCTTGCTGGATGAATACCGGCGCGTGTTGGACAAGTTGCTTGTCCTGCCCGGCTTCGAATTCACCGCGACCTTCGGCTTTCATATTTTGGGCATTTTCCCACCGGAGACGCCGGTCAATTACCTGGAACATTTGCTGCTGACGCTGCGCGTGCCGCCGGCATCGTTGCGGGTGGGCAGCCAAATGGTTGGAGCCACGTCTGACGTCCTGACCGCCTACCACGTGATCAACGAGGCGGGCGGGCTGGTCATAGCCGCCCACGCCAATTCCGGCAACGGCGTGATGTTGCGCGGCATCGACTTCGGCGGCCAAACGCGCATCGCCTATACCCAGGACCCGAATCTCCACGCGCTGGAAGTGACGGACCTGGAGAAGCGCGGCAATCAGACCACGCGCCGCTTCTTCGACGGCTCAAAGCCGGAATATCCGCGGCCGATGCGCTGCATCCAGGGTTCCGATGCTCACCGGCTGATCCGCGAGTCCACAAGCTCTCCCTATTTGGGCGTGGGCGACCGGATAACCGAGGTATTTCTGGAGGAAGTGTCCTTCGAGGCGCTGGCGCGGGTTATCCGCGGCAACGACCACTCGCTGACTCGCCCCTATCGCGGCACAGCCAAAGCGATCGACTTCGTGCAATCGGCGCGTGAAGAGGGCGAATCGCTGGTGCAATCTTTCCATCCCAGCCTGAACCAGCGCGGCGGCCATCTGGACAACGTCCTGCGCGATATTTGCGCCATGGCCAACACCAACGGCGGCACGATCTATATCGGCATCCCGGCCGACCCCAAGGCCAAGCCCGAGGGTGTTCGCGATCCGCATAAGGCCATCGAGGCATTGCAAGGAATGATCAGCAAGCGGTTCAGCCCGGAGCCGCAAGTCGTGATTGACAGCCTGCCGACGCAGGGCACAACCGTGGTGCGAATTACCGTTACGCCCGGCCCCGACACCCCATACGCGATCGATTACAACCTGTTCTACGTGCGCGACGAAGCCGAAACTACATTGGCCGTGCGCGATGAGATCGTCCGGCTTGCGGAACGTGCCCTGGATCGGCGCGGCGCGGCCCAGGAAAGCCGCCCGGAGCGCCCCGCTGCCCAAACCGCCCCGCAACCGGCCCCGACGCGCAAGAGCGAACCGGCCCGCCAGCCCGCACCAGCCAACGGCCGCAGCGGGTATGAGCCGCCGCGCACCGGGGTGGAGCATGTGGACAGCCAGGAGCGCGACGGCGTGATCTATCACACGCTGCGCGATCTGCGCAACGGCAACCTGATCAATAACGTCACCCGCACGTCTGCCCGCCGCCTATGGCACTACGCCATCACCCAGGTCGAGACGGCCCCGCCGGATTTAT
>WBZM01001388.1_pt1 | contig 24099 bp, 18 predicted proteins | sample 5204271 | NCBI WGS metagenome assembly WBZM01 (sample SAMN12344346, study PRJNA552823) | activated sludge metagenome | biome: Activated sludge suspended growth; feature: Nitrification reactor; material: Wastewater; isolation source: activated sludge from nitrification reactor of wastewater...
AAAGGGCAACAGACCACCGCGCTAACGCCGATCGATTTCGAGGTGCGCGAAAACGACTTCGTCACCATCCTCGGGCCTTCGGGCTGCGGCAAGTCCACCCTGTTGCGCATCGTCGCCGGGCTGGACCACCCGACCGCCGGCACCGTGCTGCTCGACGGGCAGAAGGTCGAAGGCCCGGGCGCCGACCGCGGCATGGTGTTCCAGAGCTACACGCTGTTTCCCTGGCTCACGATCGAACAGAACATCCGCTTCGGCCTGCGCGAGCGCGGCATGCCCGAGGCGCAGCAGAAGGAGCGCGCCGACTATTTCATCGCCAAGGTCGGGCTGCGCGGTTTCGAGCACCACTTTCCCAAGCAGCTCTCGGGCGGCATGCAGCAGCGCACCGCGATCGCGCGCGCGCTGGCCAACGACCCCAAGATCTTCCTGCTCGACGAGCCCTTCGGCGCGCTGGACAACCAGACCCGCGTGCTCATGCAGGAGCTGCTGCTGGGCATCTGGGAGTCGGCCCGCAAGACCGTGCTGTTTGTCACCCACGACATCGACGAGGCCATCTTCATGGCCAACCGCGTCGCGGTGTTCAGCGCGCGGCCGGGCCGCATCAAGGCCGAAATCAAGGTGGACTTCCCGCATCCGCGCCACTACACCATCAAGACCTCGCCCGAGTTCATGGACATCAAGGCGCGCCTGACCGAGGAAATCCGCGCCGAGTCGATGGCAGCCGATGTGCACTGAGGCCTGAACAAGCGTCGCCCATGTCCCGAACCGCCACCCTGCCCCAAGCCCGCGCTCGCGCCAACCCGGCTGCGCACGAGAAGCCGACCGTGGACGCGGCTGGCGGCGCCGCGCTGTACCAGCAGATCAAGGATTTCGTGGCCGGCAACATCCAGGACGGCCGCTGGAAGGCGGGTGACCGCCTGCCCTCCGAGAACGACCTGGTGCAGCAGTTCGGCGTGTCGCGCATGACGGTGAACCGCGCGCTGCGCGAGCTGTTCGAACAGGGGCGCATCCGGCGCGTGGCCGGCGTCGGCAGTTTCGTGGCCGAGGACAAGCCGCAGTCGCACCTGTTGCGCATCGCCAGCCTGGCCCAGGACATCCGCTCGCGCGGGCACGACTACTCCTGCGAGGTCATCGCCGTCGAGCGGATTTCCGCGACGCTGGAAACCGCCGCCGCGCTGGGCCTGCACACCGGCGCGTCGGTGTTTCACAGCGTGTGTCTGCACAAGGAAGATGGCGTGCCGGTGCAGCTTGAAGACCGCTACGTGAACCCGGCCATGGTGCCCGGCTTTGCGCAGCAGGATTTTTCGCAGGAACAGCCCTCCGACTTCCTGGTGCGCACCGTGCTGTTCGACCAGATGGAGCATGTGGTCGATGCCGTGCTGCCGAGCGTCGATCAAGCCGCCTTGCTGCAAATGGAACCGGGCCAGCCCTGCCTGCTGCTGACCCGGCGCACCTGGCAGCGCGAGGTGCCCATCACCATCGTGCGCATGTTGCATCCGGGGTCTCGCTACCGGCTGGGCAGCCGCTTCCGCACCGACGGCAAGGCCCTGACCAGTTAAGGCGCCGCCCCGATCGACCTCCCTTGGTCTTCAGCTTGTCTATACAGGAACATACAAATGCCCTCATCCCCATTCACGTTGCGACCGGGCCATGTGACGCTCGCCCAGTGGCGAGACATCTTCCGGGGTGCGGCGCCCACCTTGGATCCGGCCTGCGCGGCCGCCGTGGCCGCTGGTGCGCTGGCCGTGGAACGCATCGTCGGCAAGGGTGAGCCCGTCTATGGCATCAACACCGGTTTCGGCAAGCTCGCCAGCGTGCGCATCCCGGCGGGCGACCTGGAAACCCTGCAACGCAACATCGTGCTGTCGCATTGCGCGGGGGTCGGCGAGGCCAGCCCGGTGCCGGTCACGCGGCTGATGATGGCGCTCAAGCTCGCCAGCCTCGCGCAGGGCGCCTCGGGCATCCGGCCCCCGACGCTGGCCCTGCTCGAAGCGATGCTGGCGCGGGGCGTCATCCCGGTGGTGCCGGCGCAGGGCTCGGTGGGCGCGTCGGGCGACCTGGCCCCCTTGTCGCACATGACGGCCGTGATGATCGGCGTCGGCGAAGCCGATACGCCGACGGGGCGCAAGCCCGCCCTCGAAGCCCTGGCCGGCGCGGGCCTCGCGCCCGTGGCGCTGGGTCCCAAGGAAGGTCTGGCCCTGCTCAACGGCACCCAGTTTTCCACCGCCAACGCGCTGGCGGGTCTGTTCGAAGCCGAACGCCTGTTCCAGTCGGCGCTGCTCACCGGCGCGCTGGCCACCGACGCGGCCAAGGGCACCGATGCCCCGTTCGACCGCCGCATCCACACCCTGCGCAAGCACAAAGGCCAGATCGCCGCCGCCGACGCGCTGCGCGAGCTGCTGGCCGGCAGCGCCATCCGCGCCTCGCACCTCAGCGGCGACGAGCGCGTGCAGGACCCGTACTGCCTGCGCTGCCAGCCGCAGGTGATGGGGGCTTGCCTGGACCTGCTTCACCACGCGGCCAGCCTGCTGGAGACCGAAGCCAACGGCGTGTCCGACAACCCGCTGATCTTCCCCGGCCAGGACGGCCGGCCGGACGAGGCCTTGTCGGGCGGCAACTTCCATGCCGAGCCGGTGGCGTTCGCGGCCGACATGATCGCCATGGCCATCTGCGAGATCGGTTCGCTGGCCGAGCGGCGCATCGCGATGCTGGTGGACCCCGCCCTGTCGGGCCTGCCCGCGTTCCTGACGCCCAAGCCCGGCCTCAACTCGGGCTTCATGATTCCGCAGGTGACGGCCGCGGCGCTGGTGTCGGAGAACAAGCAGCGGGCTTTCCCGGCCAGCGTGGACTCCATCCCCACCTCGGCGAACCAGGAGGACCACGTCTCGATGGCCGCGCACGGTGCCCGGCGCCTGGCACCCATGGCCGACAACGCCATGGCCGTGATCGCGATCGAGTGGCTGTGCGCCACCCAGGGCTGCGATTTCCACGCCCCGCTGAACACCAGCGCACCCCTGCAGCGGGTGAGCGCGTTGCTGCGCGCGCAGGTACCGCACCTGTCCGACGACCGCCACCTGCAGCCCGACCTCCATGCCGCGATCCGCATGGTCCGCAATGGCGACCTGGTGGCCGCCGTGCAAGGCGTGAACCTGCCTGGCGTTGCCTGAAACTTGAACCGATTTCCAGAGGAGACTTCCATGACCACCAACCTTGATCCCCGCATCGACCCCACCCGCGTGATCCGCGCCCCGCGTGGCACCACGCTGCACTGCAAGAACTGGATCGCCGAGGCTGCCTTCCGCATGATCCAGAACAACCTCGACCCCGAGGTGGCCGAGAACCCGAAGGCGCTGGTGGTCTACGGCGGCATCGGTCGCGCCGCGCGCGACTGGGCCTGCTTCGACCAGATCCTGGCCTCGCTCAAGGACCTCAACGACGACGAGTCGCTGCTGATCCAGTCCGGCAAGCCCGTGGGCGTGTTCAAGACCCATGCGAACGCCCCGCGCGTGCTGCTGGCCAACTCCAACCTGGTGCCGAAGTGGGCCAACTGGGAGCACTTCAACGAACTCGACCGCAAGGGCCTGTTCATGTACGGCCAGATGACCGCCGGCAGCTGGATCTACATCGGCAGCCAGGGCATCGTGCAAGGCACCTTCGAGACCTTTGTCGAGGCCGGCCGCCAGCACTACAACAACGACCTTTCGGGCAAGTGGATCCTGACCGCAGGCCTGGGCGGCATGGGCGGCGCCCAGCCGCTGGCCGCGACGCTGGCCGGCGCGGTGTCGCTGAACATCGAATGCCAGCAAAGCAGCATCGACTTCCGCCTGCGCACGCGCTACGTGGACAAACAGGCGCGCGACATCGACCACGCCATCGAATTGATCAAGGAGCACACCGGCAAGAAAGAAGCCGTCTCGATCGCCCTGCTGGGCAATGCGGCCGAAATCCTGCCCGAGCTGGTGCGACGCGCCAAGGCGGGGGGAATCAAGCCCGACCTCGTGACCGACCAGACCTCGGCCCACGACCTGATCAACGGCTACCTGCCCGCCGGCTGGACCGTGGCGCAGTGGAAGGACGCGCAGCGCGACCCGGCGCAGCATGCCCAACTCACCGCGGCGGCGGCCCGAAGCTGCGCCGTGCATGTGCAGGCCATGCTCGACTTCCAGGCCATGGGCATCCCCACGGTGGACTACGGCAACAACATCCGCCAGGTGGCCTTCGACCAGGGCGTGCAAAACGCCTTCGACTTCCCTGGCTTCGTGCCGGCCTACATCCGCCCGCTGTTCTGCGAAGGCAAGGGCCCGTTCCGCTGGGTGGCCTTGTCGGGCGACCCCGAGGACATCTACAAGACCGACGCCAAGATCAAGGAACTGTTCCCGAACAACAAGCACACGCACCGTTGGCTCGACATGGCGCGTGAGCGCATCAGCTTCCAGGGGCTGCCGGCGCGGATCTGCTGGCTGGGCCTGGGCGAGCGCCACCTGGCCGGCCTGGCCTTCAACGAGATGGTGAAGAACGGCGAGCTGAAAGCGCCCATCGTCATCGGCCGCGACCACCTGGACACCGGCTCGGTGGCCAGCCCGAACCGAGAGACCGAGGCCATGCGCGACGGCACCGACGCGGTGAGCGACTGGCCGCTGCTCAATGCCCTGCTCAACACCGCTGGCGGCGCGAGCTGGGTGAGCCTGCACCACGGCGGTGGGGTGGGCATGGGCTATTCGCAGCACGCCGGCATGGTCATCGTGGCCGACGGCACCGATGCGGCCGCCGAGCGGCTGGCGCGCGTGCTGGTCAACGACTGCGGCTCCGGCGTAATGCGCCATGCCGACGCGGGCTACGAACAGGCCATCGCCACGGCGAAGAAGCACGGTCTCAAGCTTCCCATGATCAAGTGATGTTGCACCGCTTCGCCCTCGCCGACCTGAGCGCCTCGACATGGAAGAACGGCGGCGGCAGCACGCGCGAAATCGTGTGCCGCCCGCCGGGCGCGGGCATGGACGGTTTCGACTGGCGGGTGAGCGTGGCGACGATCGCCCGCTCGGGGCCGTTTTCAGTGTTCACAGGCGTGGACCGGGTGATCGTGCTGCTCGAAGGCGACGGGGTGCACCTGCGCTCGGCCGGCGGCATGGAGCACCGTCTGGACCAGCCCCTGCAGCCGTTCGCCTTTTCGGGTGATGAGGCGCTGGACTGCACGCTGCTCGGCGGCGAATCGCAGGACTTCAACGTGATGACCCGGCGCACTGCCCTGCGCGCCGAGGTCGCCGTGCTGCGGGCGGCGTCGCCGCTGGTCGCGATGTCGCGGGGTTTGCTGCTCGCAGCGCGGGGCCGATGGGCCCTGTTTGCCGACGGCACGACGCAGGAACTTGCCCACGGCCATGGACTGTGGTGGGACGGAGAGCCCCACGGCTGGGACGTCCGCCCGCTGCAAGCCGATGCGGCGCTGCTGTGGGTGCGCCTGGAGCCTTCTGGAGCCTGATTTTGATGACAAAAGTGCCTGACCCCAGCGCCAATCGGCCACAAACAGCTACTTCTTTGATAGCAAATTTGCTGACCGCGGACGGCGTCTGGGAACACCTGCGCCCCATGCCCGGGGCCTTGCAAAGCCCCGCCGAGCCAGCCGGCGAGCTCAGCCTGGTCGTGGCCGACGGGCGGATCGCCTGGATCGGCCCCTGCCAGGCCGTGCCGGGCGTGCATGCAGCCCTGCCGCGCTTTGACGGACGCGGCGCCCTGCTGGGCCCGGGCCTGGTCGACTGCCACACGCACCTGGTCTACGGCGGGCAGCGCGCCCACGAGTTCGCGATGCGCCTGGCCGGCGCCAGCTACGAGGAGGTGGCGCGCGCCGGCGGCGGCATCGTCTCCAGCGTTCGCGCCACGCGCGCGGCCGACGAAGACACGCTGTTCGCGCTGGCCGCGCGCCGGCTCGAAGCCCTGCTGGCCGAGGGCGTCTGCGCCATCGAGATCAAGTCGGGTTACGGCCTGGCGCTGGCGCACGAACGCAAGCAGCTGCGCGTGGCGCGGCGCCTGGGCGAGGCCTGTGGCGTGACGGTCCGCACCACCTTCCTGGGTGCCCACGCGCTGCCGCCCGAATACGCGGGTCGCAGCCAGGCCTACATCGACAGCGTCTGCCACGAGATGCTGCCGGCCCTGGCGGCCGAGGGGCTGGTGGACGCGGTGGACGTGTTCTGCGAACGCATCGGCTTTTCGCTGGCCGAGACCGAACAGGTGTTCCGGGCCGCCCAGGCGCTGGGGCTGCCGGTCAAGCTGCATGCCGAGCAGCTGTCCGACACGGGCGGCGCGGCGCTGGCAGCGCGCTTCGGCGCGCTGTCGTGCGACCACATCGAGCACCTGAACGCCGAGGGCATCGCAGCGATGAAGGCCGCCGGTACCGTGGCCGTGCTGCTGCCCGGTGCGTACTACGCCTTGCGCGACACCCACCCGCCGCCGATCCAGGCGCTGCGCGAGGCCGGCGTGCCGATGGCCGTGAGCACCGACCACAACCCCGGCACCTCGCCCTCGCTGAGCCTGCTGCTGATGGCCAACATGGCCTGCACGCTGTTCCGGCTGACGGTGCCCGAAGCGCTGGCGGGCATCACCCGCCACGCGGCCCGGGCCCTGGGCCTGCAGGACACGCACGGCGTGCTGGGCCCAGGGCGCCCGGCGAACTTCGTGCTGTGGGATCTGGACGACGCCGCCGAACTGGCCTACTGGTTCGGCCAGCGGCCGGCCTGCACCGTGGTGCGCCAGGGGCGGCTGGCCATCGACGCCCTCGCGGTCGCCGCCACCCGCAGGAGCGCAAATGGCTGAAGCGTCCGCCTTGAACCGCCTGTTTGCCGCCGACGCCTTGCTGCCCACCGGCTGGGCGCGCAACGTGCTGCTGGCCTGGGATGCGCAGGGCCGCCTCACCGCCGTCATGCCAGCAAGCGCTGCGCCGGCGGGCGTGCCCCAGGCCGACGGCCCCGTGATCCCCGGCCTGCCCAACCTGCACTCGCACGCCTTCCAGCGCGCCTTTGCCGGCCTGACCGAATTCCGCAGCGCGCAAGCCGACAGCTTCTGGAGCTGGCGCACGCAGATGTACCGCTTCGCCGCGCGCATCACGCCCGACCAGCTGGAAGCCATCGCCACCTGGCTGTACATCGAGATGCTCGAAGCCGGTTACACCGCGGTCTGCGAGTTCCATTACGTGCACCACGACCTGGATGGCCGGCCCTACGCCGACGACGCGACGCTGTCCCAGTGCCTGCTGCGGGCCGCGCGGACCGCGGGCATCGGCCTGACCTTGCTGCCGGTGCTCTACCAGACGGCCGGCTTTGGCGAGGCACCTCCCACAGAAGGCCAGCGCCGCTTCATCCGCCGCACCGACAACCTGCTGCGCCTGCTCGATCGCCTGAAGCCGCTGTGCGACGCGCAGGGCGCGCGCCTGGGCCTGGCACCGCATTCGCTGCGGGCCGTGCCGCCACAGGCGCTGCGCGAGGCCCTGGCCGGGCTGCACGCCCTTGACGCCACCGCGCCGGTGCACATCCACATTGCCGAGCAGACCGCCGAAGTCGATGCCTGCCTGGCCTGGAGTGGCCAGCGGCCGGTGGAGTGGTTGCTGGACCATGCGCCGGTTGATGCGCGCTGGTGCCTGGTGCACGCCACCCACCTGAGTCCGCAGGAGTGCGTCCGGGCCGCTGCCAGTGGCGCGGTCGCCGGCATTTGCCCCAGCACCGAGGCCAACCTGGGCGATGGCATCTTCGACATGCCGGCCTGGCAATCCGCAGGCGGGCGCTGGGGCCTGGGCTCCGACAGCCACGCCACCGTCAGCGCGGCCGAAGAACTGATGCTGCTCGAATACAGCCAGCGCCTGCAGACCCGCCAGCGCAACGTGCTCGCCACCGCCGGCCAGCCCGACACCGCCACGGCAATGTTGCTGGCCGCCGTGGCCGGAGGTGCACAGGCCGCCGGCCGACCTGTGGCTGGCCTGGCCGTGGGACAGCAGGCCGACTTCGTGATGCTGGATGCGCGGCACCTGGCGCTGGACGGGCTCAACGGCCCCGACGCCTTGTCGGCCCATGTGTTTGCCAGCCACCGCACGTCGGCGGTGCAGGCGGTGTGGGTGGGCGGCGAGCAACGGATCAGCGCGGGCCGTCATGGCCTGCACGGCGCTGCCGCGCAAGCCTTTGTGGCGGCGCGTCGCCAGATCCTGAACCCGGCGTCCGACTGACTCCTCCAACCCGATTGAACCGACCTGCCATGAACCCACGCCCCCCGCAAGCGCCCTTTGTGTTCCACGCCGGTACCCGGCCCCTGCTGGTCTCCATGCCACACGCCGGCACCTGGCTGCCGCCCGAGTTGGCCGGGCGGCTGACGCCGCAGGCGCGCGAGGTGCACGACACCGACTGGCACCTGGAGCGCCTGTACGAGTTTGCGGTGGACATGGGCGCCTCCACCCTGCGGGCCACCCATTCGCGCTACGTGGTGGACCTGAACCGTCCGCCCGACAACGCCAATCTCTACCCGGGCCAGAACACCACCGGCCTGTGCCCTGTCGACGCATTCGACGGCAGCCCGTTGTACCTGAACGGGCAGACCCCGGTTGACGCCGAGGTCGCCGCGCGGCGCGAAGCGGTCTGGCAGCCCTGGCATGCGCAGCTGGCGCATGAACTGGCGCGCATTCGTTCGCAACACGGCGTGGCGGTGTTGTGGGATGCGCACTCGATCCGCTCGGTCGTGCCGAGGTTCTTCGACGGGCGCCTGCCCGACTTCAACCTCGGCACTGCCGACGGCGCGAGTTGCGACCCGGCGCTGGCCGCGTCGGTGCTGGCCATCGCGCGCTCGTCGCCGGCCTACACCGCCGTGCTCAACGGTCGCTTCAAGGGCGGTCACATCACGCGCCATTACGGGCAGCCGCAAAGCGGCGTGCACGCGATCCAGATGGAAATGGCCCAGTGCACCTACATGCAGGAGCAGATGCCGTTCGACTACCTCCCGGCGACCGCCGAACGGGTCCAGCCCCTTTTGAAGGCGATGCTGCAGGCGGCGCTGGACTTTGCCGAAGCGCCCCGGACCCGACATGGCGGCTGACACCCCCAGGTCTAGCGACCTGGTCCGCGAACTGATCGACGCGCTGGGCCCGGCCTCGGTGCGGGTGGGCGACGCGATCGAGGCCCGACACCAGACCGACTGGAGCGGGGCCGCGCCGGTGCGCCCGATGGCCTGGGTGCGCCCGACGGACACCGCGGGTGTCGCCGCCACGCTGCGTCTGTGTCACGCGCACCGGGTACCCGTCGTGCCCCAGGGCGGCCTGACCGGGCTCGCTGGTGGAGCGGTGCCGCTGGCCCATGGCGTGGCCTTGTCGCTGGAGCGCATGAACGGGCTGGAGCCGGTGGACCGGGCCGCCGCCACACTGACCGCGCAAGCCGGCGTCACCCTGCAGACGGCGCAGGAGGCGGCTGCGGCGGCCGGGTTCCAGCTCGGGGTGGACCTGGGCGCGCGGGGCTCCTGCCAGATCGGTGGCAACCTGGCCACGAACGCGGGGGGCAACGGGGTGCTGCAGTTCGGCATGATGCGCGAGCAGGTGCTGGGCCTCGAGGTGGTGCTGGCCGACGGCACGGTGCTGGACATGATGCGCCCGATGCTGAAGAACAACACCGGCTACGACCTCAAGCACTGGTTCGTGGGCTCCGAAGGCACCTTGGGCATCATCACCCGCGCGATCCTCAGGCTGCATCCGGCAGGCCTGGCCAGCGCGACCGCCCTGGCCGCCCTGCCCGACTACGCGGCCGCCGTGGGGCTGCTGCGCCACCTGCAGGCGGCCTTTGCGGGCGCATTGGGTGCCTACGAGCTGATGTGGGAAGACTTCTTCACCACCTCGCTGGCATGGAGCCAGGCCGAGTCGCCGTTCGGGCGCAGCCACCCCTTCACCGTGCTGGTGCAGGTGTCGGGCCGAGACGAGGCCGTGCTGGCGGAACGGCTGCAGCGAGTGCTGGCCCAGGCGATGGAGCAAGGACAGATCCGGGACGCGGTGCTGGCCCAGAGCCCAGCGCAGGCCCGCGCGCTGTGGCGCATCCGCGAGGCAAGCGGCGAGTTCCCGGCGCGGTTCGACCCGATCAACTTCGACATCAGCCTGCCGGTCGGTGACATCGGTGCTTTCGCGGAAACCTGCATCGAGGCGATCGCACGGCGCTGGCCCGGCCACCGCAGCGTGCGATTCGGCCACCTGGGCGACGGCAACTTGCACCTGACCACCGACGCGCGCTCGCTCGACGCCGACGGCTCGACCGAACCGGCCGCGCACGCGCTGCAGGACCTTGTCTACGGCCTGATGGCCGGGCGCGGCGGCAGCATCTCGGCCGAGCACGGCATCGGCCTGCACAAGAAGCCCTACCTGCACCTGAGCCGGTCGCCCGCGGAGCTGGCGGCCATGCGCGCCATCAAGCTGGCGCTGGACCCGCTGAACCTGCTCAACCCGGGCAAGGTGTTCGATCTCTGACCCCACACGAAAGCATGCCCATGACCACGGACCCCGGCGCGCTCATCCGCCGCATCGCCCGCGTTGAAGCGCGGGACCTGCCTGCCTACAACGCCGGGCTGTCCTCCGACGCCGTGCGCCAGCGCTTTGGGCTGGACACCATCGCCCGGCTCGGCAGCAACGAGAACCCCTTCGGCCCGAGCCCGGCGGTCGGGATCGCTTTGCGCGACATGGCCGATGCCATCGGACAGTACCCGGACGCGAACAGCACCGCCCTTCGCGCCGCGATCGCCGCACGGACCGGCGTGGAGCCAGCCGACATCGTGGTCGGCAACGGTTCGGAAAACCTGCTCGAGCTGCTGTGCCTGGCTTTCCTGTCGCCCGGCGATCGGGTCGTGACCTTGCTGCCCTCTTTCGGCCTGCACGAGATCTTCCCGCGCATGATGGGTGCGCAGGTGGACATGGTGCCGGTGACGGACGCCATGGAGTTCGACGTCGATGCCTGGTGCGCCGCGCTGGGCGGTGGCGCGCGCCCGCCCAAGATGGCGATCCTCAGCAACCCGTCCAACCCGGTCGGTTGCATGCTTGACGCCGACGCTTTCGACCGCGTGGTGCGGGCCGCCCCGACCGAGACACTGCTCGTCATCGACGAGGCCTATTACGAATACGCGCGTTTGACCCCCGGCTTTCCGGATGCGCTGACCCGTCTGCGCGCACAGGAGCGCCCCTGGATTGTGCTGCGCACCTTTTCCAAGGCCTGGGGGCTCGCGGGCCTGCGGGTGGGCTACGGCCTGGCGTCGCACGCGGAGCTGGTGCGCATGCTCGACCGCGTGCGCACGCCATTCAACGTGAACCTGGCCGCGCAGCGGGCCGCGCTGGCCGCCTGGACCGACGCGGACCACATGGAAAAGACCGTCCGGGAAACCGTGGCACAGCGCGAGATCCTGCGCACGCAGCTGCGCGACCTGGGTGTGACCGTGGCGCCGTCGGCGGCCAATTTCCTGTTCGTGGATCTGCGCCGCGCCAACGGCCCGGTGGCCGAAGCCCTGCTCGCGCGCGGCATCATCGTCAAGCCCTGGAAGGAGGCGGGCTACGAGCACTTCATCCGCGTCTCCGTCGGGGCGGCGGCGGACAACCGTTTGTTCGTCGCCGCCTTGGCCGATATCCTGCGCCAGGGCGCCTGAACCGCGCCGCCGGGCTCAGTAGGTTTCCAGGTGCAGCCGGCCGTCGCGCTTGAGCGCGGCGCCGATGCTGTCCCAGTTCAGGCCGGCGTTGCTGGCGATGTCGTGCAATGCGAGCACCACACCTTCTTCCATCGCCTTGAGTCCGCAGACGTAGAAAAAGGCGTTCGGGTCCTGCAGCAGCGGGGCGAGATCGGCGGCGCGCTCGCGCATGAGGTCCTGCACGTAGCGCTTGGGCTGGCCGGGTGTGCGCGAGAACGCGAAATGGATGTCGATGAAGTCCTTGGGCAGGTTCTGCAGCGGACCGAAGTACGGCAGTTCTTCTTTCGTGCGGGCGCCGAAGAACAGCATCAGCTTGCCGCCCTCGAACTTGCCCGACTGGCGCAGGCGCCGGCGCCATTCGGTCATCGCGCGCATGGGTGCGCTGCCGGTGCCGGTGCAGATCATCACGATGTGGCTGCGTGGGTGGTTGGGCATCAGGAAGCTGGCGCCGAAGGGGCCGATCACCTGCACCGTGTCGCCCACCTTGAGGTCGCACAGGTAGTTGGAACCCACACCGCGCACGGGCTTGCCCTGGTGGTCTTCCAGCACGCGTTTGACGGTCAGCGACAGGTTGTTGTAGCCGGGACGCTCGCCATTGCGCGGGCTGGCCACCGAGTACTGGCGCGCATGGTGTGGGCGGCCCTGGGCGTCGGTGCCCGGCGGGATGATGCCGATGGACTGGCCTTCCAGCACCGGGAACGGCGTCTGGCCGAAGTCGAGCACGATGTGGTGGGTGTCGTAGTCCTTGCCGACTTCGGTGACGCGCACGTTGCCGGCCACCGTGGCGGCGATGGTTTTCTCGGCAGCCTTCGGGCCGTAGAGGTTGGTGTAGGGGTGCGCCGCGGACCACGGCGGCAGGGTGGCGCCGAACTGCGCGGAGTTGAAGGCGGTCTGACCGGTGGGATCGGACGCGGTCGCCGGGACATCGGCAACGGGCTCAGCCACCACCGCTTGCTCGGCGCCTTCGCCGGCCAGCGCGGCGAGCTCGGCGGCCGACAGTTCGGCCGGCAGCACGTCCCAGCTGTATTGGTCCGCCAGGCTGTAGGCCTTGGCGGCCGGCATTCTGCGGTAGTTGTCGATGGAGCCGGTGGGGCACGGCGAGATGCAGTCGTTGCACCAGTTGCACTTGCTCACGTCCACCACGTAGTTGCGCGAGTCGTGCGTGATCGCGCCCAACGGGCAGATCGACTCGCAGGTGTTGCAGCGGATGCAGATCTCGGGGTCAATCAGGTGCTGTTTGACGACGGCTTCGGTCATGGTGTGGTCTCACTCACTTTGTTTGGGTCCGACTGCGTATTGTGTGCTGTACCGGATCGCAGCCCTGCATCCGGATCGTGCGGCAGGGGTGCGCTGCTCCGTTCGTGTCCCCCGGCCTGCGGCCTCCTCCTTGACCTCACTGCGCAGCGCACCCCAACCATCCGATCTGGAGAGACCGTTGGCGCGCCGGGCCGAACCGACTGCGGCGCAGCTGGTGGGCGTGGGCGTGTACCAGAGCGAAGTCAAGGAGGAGACCGAAGGCCAAGGCCTTCGGTCGGGGGACATGAGCGGCGGTACATGCCCACGCGCGCCAGCGGATTCAGCACCCACGCTCATCGGCGTGAGACTCAGTTGAACCGCACGTATTCGAAGTCCACCGGCTGGCGGTTGATGCCCATGACGGGCGGCGCGATCCAGTTGGCAAACTTGCCCGGCTCGACCACGCGGCCCATCAGCGAGCCGACATAGGCGCGGTCTTCGTCGGTGGGCAGCCACTGCTCCACGTTCAGGTTCCATTCGTGGTCGTGCACCACGCGCCCGTCGGGCGACACCTTGACGCCGGCCAGCGTGCCGATGTTGCGGTGGAAGGCCTTGTGCGGCACCTTCAGGCGGAAGTCGATGCCGGCTTTCTCGATGATGCGGTTCCAGCGCTCGACACCGCCGACCGAGTCCTTGATGTAGTCGTCGCGCAGCACCTCGTTCAGGGCGTTGAGCATCGGGATGTCCTTCTCGACCAGCTGGCCGTCCACGACGTCCAGGATCTTGTACGTGTTGCCCTTGAGCACATGGTCGTCGGTGCGCTTGCCTTCTTCGTAGCGGCCTTTCAGGCCCGAGCTGTAGAAGGTGGCGGCGTTGGACGACTGGTCGGCGCCGAACAGGTCGATGGTCACCGAGAAGTGGAAGTTGATGTAGCGCTGGATCGTCGGCAGGTCGATCACCCCGGAGGCGCGCAGCTTGCCCACGTCGTCGGTCTTGAGCTCGTTCATGGCCTGCACGGTGCGGCTGATCACGCGGCCCACACCCGATTCGCCCACAAACATGTGATGCGCCTCCTCGGTCAGCATGAACTTGGTGGTGCGGGCCAGCGGGTCGAAGGCGGACTCGGCCAGCGCGCACAGCTGGAACTTGCCGTCGCGGTCGGTGAAATAGGTGAACATGAAGAAGCTCAGCCAGTCGGGCGTCTTCTCGTTGAAGGCCTGCAGGATGCGGGGGTTGTCCGCGTTGCCGCTGTTGCGCTCGAGCAGCGCCTCGGCCTCCTCGCGGCCGTCCTTGCCGAAGTGCTTGTGCAGCAGGTAGACCATGGCCCACAGGTGGCGGCCTTCCTCGACGTTCACCTGGAACAGGTTGCGCAGGTCGTACTGGCTGGGGCAGGTCAGGCCGAGGTGACGCTGCTGCTCCACGCTGGCCGGCTCGGTGTCGCCCTGCGTGACGATGATGCGGCGCAGGTTGGCACGGTGTTCGCCGGGCACGTCCTGCCAGGCGGCCTCACCCATGTGGTCGCCGAAGTGGATCTTGCGGTCGGCGTCGCCCGGGTTCAGGAAGATGCCCCAGCGGTAGTCGGGCATCTTGACGTGGCCGAACTGGGCCCAGCCCTGCGGGTCCACGCTGACGGCGGTGCGCAGGTAGACGTCGAAGTTCTGTGAGCCGTCCGGACCCATGTCCTGCCACCACTTGAGGTAGTTGGGCTGCCAGTGTTCGAGCGCGCGCTGCAGCGTGCGGTCTTCGGACAGGTTGACGTTGTTGGGGATCTTTTCGCTGTAGTTGATGCCGGTCATGGGAGGGTCTCCAGGGTCAGGGCCGCGGTGGAATGGCATTCGGTTGCAGCGGGCTCCACCGGGAGACCCGCCGCACAACGTTTCAGAAATCCGGGGTCAGACGCGGTTCAGGTCGAACGCGGCTTTCTCGCCCTTGCCGTAGACCTTGAGCGCGCCCTTCTCGCCGACGGCGTTGGGGCGCTGGAAGATCCAGTTCTGCCAGGCGGTCAGGCGACCGAAGATGCGGGTGAGCATGTTTTCCTGCTGGGCAAAGCGCAGGTTGGCTTCCAAGCCGGTGAGCGAGTCGGGCGACATGGCCGCGCGCTGCTCCAGCTCCAGGCGGATTTCATCGGCCCAGTCGATGTCGTCGGGCGTGGCGGTGACCAGCCCGAGCTTGAGGGCGTCGGCGGGCAGCAGCGCCTTGCCGGCGGCGGCGCGCACGGCTTCCATCGGTGCGGCTTCTTCGTAGAAGCGGCGTGCCAGGCGCGACTGGCCATTCACCATCGGCAGCAGGCCGAAGTTGAATTCGTCCAGCTGGATCGCTGCAGGGGCGCCGTCCGAGGTGTCGAGCATGTAGGCGCGGTCGGCGCAGAAAGCCAGTTCGGCCAGCAGGCCGACGAAGCACGAGCCCGGCTCGATCAGCGCAAACAGGCTGCGCGAGGTGACGTCAAGACGCGCGAAGGTGCGGCGAAGCATGCCGATGGTTTCGTTGACGAACCAGTGGTCCTTGTGGGCCATCATGGCGGCATCGGCTGCCAGCACGCTGGCGGCGTCGCCGTCGGTCTTCAGGATCCAGGTGCCGATGTCCAGCTCGTTGGTGCGCATGTGCAGGATGGCGTCGTCCAGTTCACGCGCCATCTGCAGCGGCCACCAGCTGGCGCCAGCGGCCTCGATGGCGCCGATGTCGGCCGGCTGGGCACCCTGCGGAGCCTTGACCGTGAACGTGGCATTGCGGCGGGCGCGGTCGATCTGCACCGTCACGTTGGCATAGGCCAGGCTTTCGACACTCTCCTGGCGCTCCACACGCGTCAGGGTCACACCCTTCGCACCGGCCGGGCGGGTGCTGCCGGCGGCCAGCTTGTCGGCGCGCTCGCGCACCACCTGCTGGAACACCGCCGGCTTGGCAATGGCGTCAACCAGTCGCCAGTCCACGGCCTTCTGGCCGCGTACGCCCTCTTGCGAGGTGCAGAAGATGTCGGCCAGGTCGTGGCGCACATGGCGCTTGTCGGTCACGCGGGTCAGGCCGCCGGTGCCGGGCAGCACGCCCAGCAGGGGCACCTCGGGCAGCGAGACGGACGAGGACCGGTCGTCCACCAGCACGATGTCGTCACAGGCCAGGGCCAGTTCGTAGCCGCCGCCAGCGCAGGCGCCGTTCAGGGCGGCGACGAATTTCAGGCCGGAGTGCTTGCTGGAGTCTTCGATGCCGTTGCGGGTTTCGTTGGTGAACTTGCAGAAGTTCACCTTCCAGCCGTGGCTGGACACGCCCAGCATGAAGATGTTGGCGCCGGAGCAGAACACGCGGTCGCGCAGGCTGGTGACCACCACGCTGCGCACCTCCGGGTGTTCGAAACGGATGCGCTGCAGCGCGTCATGCAGTTCGATGTCCACGCCCAGGTCGTAGCTGTTGAGCTTGAGCTTGTAGCCCGGACGGATGCCGGCGTCTTCGTCGATGGCGAGGGACAGGGTGGCCACCGCGCCGTCGAAGGCCAGCTTGATGTGGCGGTACTGGGACGGTTCGGTGCGGTAGTCAACAATGGGCGTCTGGGTCATGATGGTCTCCTGGGTGTGAAGAAGTCGGGCAATTCAACGGGCCTGAACAACAGGCCTGAAGCATTTCAGTTCCTGTTCTGGCCTCCGAAACACGAATAATAATGCATGTCTCGGCCTGTGTCAATGCATTTTTATGCATATTCAGCGTGCAGGGAGCGCCAAGGCCTCGCGAACCTGGTCGCGCAGGGCCACAAAGGCGTCGTCAACGCCGGGCCAGTCACTGGTGTTGAACGCCATGTCCGCCTTCGAATAGAAAGCCGACCGTCCGGACAGGATGCGCTTGAGGTCTTCCATGGCTTCACGACTGGCCGCCATCGGGCGCATATCCCCCTGCGCGGCCACGCGGGCCATGTGGTCCGCCGGGTCGGCCTGCAGCCAGATGGTGTAGCAGTGCGACAGCATCAGGTTGAAATTGGCGGCGTCCGACACCAGCCCGCCCGGGGTGGCGATGACGACTTCGGGGTAGATCTGGATCGCCTCTTCGAGCGCACGGCGCTCGTAGCGGCGGTAGGCGTGGGTGCCGTAGAGGTTGTGGATTTCGCTGATGCTGCAGCCCGCAAACTGCTCGATCTCGCGGCTGAGTTCGATGAACGCATAACCCAGGTCGTCGGCCAGTCGCTGGCCCAGCGTGGACTTGCCGGCGCCGCGCAGTCCGATCAGCGCGATGCGGGCGGCACGGCTTCGGTCGCTGCCATGGCCGTCGAACAAAGCCCCTAGGGCGATGCGGGCGCGCCGCAGTTCGGGCTCGGACCTGATTTCCAGCAACTCCCGGATCAGCAGCCATTCGGGCGTGGAGGTGGTGACGTCGCCCAGCAGTTCACTGAGCGAACAGTGCAGCGCCTGCGCCACCTGCAACAGCACCAGGATCGACGCGTTGCCGGTGCCGTATTCCAGATTCGCCAGGTGGCGTTCCGACACATCCGCCGCCAGTGCCACGGCCTTGCGCGTCATACCGCGGCGCGAGCGCAAGGTGCGCGCGCGCTCGCCCAAGGCCACCAGAAACGGATTACGCGCGGCCTCCTCGCCCTGCCCCTCCGTCATCACCGCGCCCTCTGCATTCATTGCCATCACTCCACCTGATTCATTGGGTTCGTCGCGTGGTCGTCGCTTGACATGCACTTTAATGCAGGTTATCGTAACACGCACAATAGTGCATTTCACCACGGTCATGACGAAAGATCAATGCATGTCCGCAACCCCGTGAACGCCCCGCAAGCCCAGGAGACCCCAGCATGGTGAACACACCCCAACCGCCCGCCCGCTTCAATTTCGCTGCCCACCTGCTGGCCACCAACGCCGAGCGGGCTGGCAAGACCGCATTCATCGACGACCAGGACCGTCTCACCTATGGCCAGCTGGATGAGCAGGTCCGTCGCTGCGCCGCCGGGCTGCGCGCGCTGGGCCTGCGCCGCGAGGACCGCCTGCTGCTGTTGATGCACGACTGCAGCGACTGGCCAGTGGCGTTCCTCGGCGCGCTGTACGCCGGCGTGGTGCCGGTGGCGGTGAACACCCTGCTGACGGCAGACGACTACGCCTTCATGCTGCGCGACAGCCGTGCACAGGCGGCGCTGGTGTCCGCCGCGCTGCTGCCCACGCTGCAGGCGGCGCTGGCACAGGGCGGGCACGAGGTGGGACCGGTGGTGGTGTCCCGCCCCGGCGACGCGCTGCCCGCCGGCTGCACCGACTTCGGCGCCCTGCTGGCCACGCAGGCACCGGCCGCCGCCGCCGCGGACACCCATGCCGACGAAGCCGCGTTCTGGCTGTATTCGTCCGGCTCCACCGGCAAGCCCAAGGGCACGGTGCACACACAAGCCAACCTGTACTGGACCGCCGAGCTCTACGGCAAGGCGGTGTTGGGCCTGACCGAGGCCGACACGGTGTTCTCCGCCGCCAAACTGTTCTTCGCCTACGGCCTGGGCAATGCCCTGACCTTCCCGCTGAGTGTCGGCGCCCGCGTCGTGTTGATGGCCGAGCGCCCCACGCCACAAGCCGTGTTCAAGCGGCTGGTGGAGCAGAAGCCCACGGTGTTCTATGGCGCACCCACCGGCTTTGGCGGCATGCTGGCCAGCCCGGACCTGCCCGCGCGCAACCAGGTGGCGCTGCGTCTGTGTTCCTCGGCCGGCGAAGCCCTGCCCCGCGACATCGGCGAGCGCTGGACAGCGCACTTCGGCTGCGAGGTGATCGACGGCATCGGCTCCACCGAGATGCTCCATGTGTTCCTGTCCAACCGCCCGGGCGATGTGCGCTATGGCACCACGGGCAAGCCGGTGGCGGGCTATGACATCCAGCTGCGCGACGAAAACGGCAGCGTCATCACCCGCCACAACGAAATCGGTGACCTCTACATCCAGGGGCCGAGCGCGGCACTGATGTACTGGAACAACCGGGAAAAGTCGCGCGACACCTTCCAGGGCGTGTGGACCAAGAGCGGCGACAAGTACACCCGCGACCCGGACGGTTACTACACCTACGCCGGCCGCAACGACGACATGCTCAAGGTCAGCGGCATCTATGTCTCACCGTTCGAAGTGGAGGCCACGCTGGTGCAGCACCCAGCGATCCTCGAAGCGGCGGTGATCGGCCGGACCGACACGGACGGTCTCACCAAGACCAAGGCCTTCGTCGTGCTCAAGGCGGGGCAGACGCTGACGGACGAGGATGTCAAGGCCTTCTGCAAGGAGCATCTGGCGCCTTACAAGTACCCCCGGTTTGTCGAATTCGTGCCCGAGTTGCCAAAAACCGCGACGGGCAAGATTCAGCGTTTCAGGTTGCGCGAACGTGAGGAAGGGCGGGGCTGAGGCTGGATTTGTAGGGCAAAACGACCTATTTCCAGCGTCGGACGGCCACGGGGCGTCATGGAATCGGGAGTTTTTCGATGAATGCTGCTGGCCGGGATATGCGCCCGGCGGCGCACCGACTTTCTTTGCTTCGCCAAAGAAAGTCGGCAAAGAAAGGCGAGCCGACGTCAGGGCCGCTGCGCGGTGCCTTGCGCTGCTCGCCTCAGGTGGGGGCTGGCTGAACTCGCCCTTCGGGCTCAGACAACGCCAGCCCTGATCCCCCTGCCGCTGCGCTGCTCAGCCCTGCCTCAACGGCGAAAACCCGAATACCCCCGCTTCAACGAGTTTGACCAACATGGCGTTCAGCTGTTCGTGCGAGCGCAGTACCGAAAATCCGGACACCGAAAACCAAGCAAGAGGCCGCGCCCTGGCGGGCCAACCAACACGAAGGACAAGGGATGTGCTCACCCCGGTCGAACGCTCCGCGGTTTCCCCGCCGTCATGCGTCGGCGAGTCGCGCAGCGACGGGCGGATCAGGGCTGGCGTTGTCCGAGCGCAGCGAGTTCAGCCAGACCCCGCCCGGCGCGAGCAACGCAGTGTGCCCGTAGCGCAGCGAAGGGACGACGCATCCGGCTCGCCTTTCTTTTGCTTACTTTTCTTTGGCGAAGCAAAGAAAAGTGAGTCGGCCGCCGGGTCGAGACCCGGCCAGCAAGCTCAACCATAAGAACTCCTGATTCCATAGCACCCCGTGGCCACCCAACGCCTGGCATGGGCCAAAAAAGCCCTCAAATCCACCGCCCCAACGCCTCCTGCGCGTTCAGGCCCGTCGCCGCCGCCAGCTCATCCACTGTCATCCCCCGCAACCCCGCCACCACTGCCCCGATGCGTGGCAACTCGGCCGGTTCGTTGGGCTGGCGCGGTTGCCCGGCGGCGCGCTGGCCGGCGGTGACGTAGAGCCAGTGCGGCGGGATGTCCGGTGCATCGGTTTCGAGCACCAGCGCCGACAGCGGCAGCTCGGCTGCGAGCCGGCGCAGCTTGAGCGCGCGCTCGTACGTCACCGCGCCGCCGAAGCCGAGCTTGAAGCCCAGCTCGATGAAGGCCGTCGCCTGCTGGGCGCTGCCATTGAAGGCGTGCGCGATGCCGCGCCAGCCCCGTGCCGGCGCCAACTCGCGCAGGGCGCGCAGCAACGCGTCGGCCGAGCGGCGCACGTGCAGGATCACCGGCAGCTCGTGGCGGCAGGCCAGTTTGAGCTGCTCGCGGCAGAAGTCTTCCTGGCGCTCCTTAAGCGGGCTGCGCGCAAGCTCCGGCACGAAGTAGTCGAGCCCGATCTCGCCCACCGCCACGAGCCACGGGTCGGCGCGGTGCCGGGTCAGCGCGTCGTCGAGCGCCTGCAGGTCGCGGTCACCGGCCTGCGCGACGTACAACGGGTGGATGCCCAGCGCGTACCCGTCACCGAAGCGGTGCGCCAGCGTCCGAACAGCCTCGAAATTCGCCACCTCCACGGCCGGGATCACGCAGCGCGCCACCCCGGCGGCGCTGGCGCGGGCGCGCACCGCATCCGCCGTGTCGCCGAACTCGGGCGCATCGAGGTGGCAGTGGGTGTCGATCCAGGCCGTCATGGCGCGATGATGCCGCAAGCCCGGGTCAAGCACCGCTGCACGATCGCTTCAACCGTGCTAACGTGACGGCTCCATCGTTCACGCTGGCAGGTTCCCGGATGCGAAGAAGCGCGCTCTACAGCCGGTCGACACCCCACCCGGGCAGCACCCTGCCTGCGCCGGACGCGGACGCCGCCGGCCCCGCCACCGAGCCGGCGGTCGCGCCGCGCCCGCCCTGGAAGCAGCGATTGCACGGGTTCGCCACCAGCCCGCGCGCCCTCTGGCTGGCCATCGGGCTGCTCACCCTGGCGCTCGGATTCACGCTCACGCTGGCACTGCGTCCTGCCGCGCGGCCACTGACCCAGGAAGCCATCGACGCCGCCGTGCTGAACACGCTCGAGAACACGCCGCTGCCCTCGCCCGCGGCACGCGCGGCCGCGCTCATGAGCCCGTCGGTGGTGCGGGTCACCGGGTACCGCAACGCCCCCAAACCCGGCGCCGACGAGATCGAACACGGTGTGGGCACCGGCGTGGTGATCGTCGACAAGGGTGTGATCCTCACCAACCTGCACGTGGTGCAGACCGCCGACACGATCAAGGTGGTGTTTGCCGACGGTCTGGAAACCACCGCGTCGATCACCGGTGCGCAGCCCGAGAACGACCTGGCCGTGCTGCAGGCCCACAAGATCCCCGACGACCTGATCCCCGCCACCATGCGCTCCACGCACGATCTGCAACCGGGCGACCAGGTGGTGGCGGTGGGCTTTCCGTTCGGCATCGGGCCGTCGTACTCGGCGGGCGTGATCTCGGGCCTGCAGCGGGTGTTCCGCTCGCCCGAGGGCAAGCAGAAACTCAGCAACCTGATCCAGTTCGACGCCGCCGCCAACCCCGGCAACTCCGGCGGGCCGCTGGTCACCATGGACGGCGCGGTGGTCGGCATCGTCACCGCCATCCTGAACCCTACGCCGGCGCGCACCTTCCTGGGCATTGCTTTTGCCGTGCCGATCGAAAACGCCGCCTCCGCCGTCGGCCTGCACCCATTCTGAAACCTTGTGGGACAGACCAAGAATTGACACGCAGTGAAATTTTGCTCTGTCCTCAACCGATCAATTCTCGCGGGACAGACCAGGAGTTACACGCAATGAACTTTGCTCTGTCCTCAACCATTCTGAGACCTTGCGGGACAGACCAAGAGTTACACGCAGTGAACTTTGCTCTGTCCTCAACCAATTAGGATTTGTCATGGACGCCACGACCAGCCCCCCGCCCGCCGACACCGCCCAACTCATGGAGCAGATCCTCTACGAGGTCAAGCGCGTGGTGGTCGGGCAGGACCGCTTTCTCGAACGGGTCATGGTGGCCATGCTGGCGCAGGGCCACCTGCTGGTCGAAGGCGTGCCCGGCCTGGCCAAGACCATGACCGTCAAGACCCTGGCCAGCACGGTGCGGGGCCAGTTCAAGCGCATCCAGTTCACGCCCGACCTGGTGCCCTCCGACCTGGTGGGCACGCGCATCTACAACCAGAAGACCGGCGACTTCAGCACCGCGCTGGGCCCGGTGTTCACCAACCTGCTGCTGGCCGACGAGATCAACCGCGCCCCGGCCAAGGTGCAGAGCGCCCTGCTGGAGGTGATGCAGGAGCGCCAGGTCACGATTGCCGGCGAGACCCACCGCGTGCCTTCGCCATTCCTGGTGATGGCCACGCAGAACCCGATCGAGACCGAAGGCACCTACCCGCTGCCCGAGGCGCAGGTGGACCGTTTCATGATGAAGGTGCTGGTGGACTACCCCACCGACGAGGAGGAGTTCGTCATCGTGCAACGCGTGACCGGCCCGGCGGTGGACGTCACGGCCGTGGCCAGCACCGAGCAGCTCGCGGCGTTGCAGGCCGAATGCCGGCGGGTGTACGTGGACCCGTCGCTGGTGCAATATGCGGTGAAGCTGGTATCGGCCACGCGCACGCCAGCCAGGGCGGGCCTGCCGGAGCTGGCGCGCTACCTCACCTTCGGCGCCAGCCCGCGCGCCACCATCAACCTGACCGAGGGCGCCCGGGCCCTGGCGCTGCTGCGCGGTCGCAGCTACGCGCTGCCCGAAGACCTGAGCGACCTGGTGCCTGACGTGCTGCGCCACCGGCTGGTGCTGTCGTACGAGGCCTTGTCCGACGGGCTCACGGCCGATGCGGTGATCGCCAAGATCATGGCCAAGGTGCCGGCGCCGCCGCGCCCGCTGGAACACGACCGAACGGCGGGCTGAACCGGTGTTCAAGCTGCCGTTTCGCCGCCAGGCCCCCGCAGCCGCGGACGCGCCGACGCCCGCCACCCCGGCCACGCCGGGCGCGGAGAACGTGCTGCGCCGGCTGGAGTGGACCGTCATCCGCCGCCTCGACGGCCTGCTGCAGGGCGACTACCGCACGCTGATGCGCGGCGCGGGTCTCGACCTGGCCGACCTGCGCGAGTACCAGCACCACGACGACGTGCGCCACATCGACTGGAACGTCACCGCGCGGCTGCAGCAGCCGCACGTGCGGGTGTTCACCGAAGACCGCGAGATGGCCGCATGGTTTCTGGTGGACCTGAGCGCCTCGATGGACTTTGGCTCCGGTGCGCAGCGCAAGGGTCAGGTGAGCGCCGAGTTCGTGGCGGTGCTCGCGCGGCTGCTCACGCGCCACGGCAACCGGGTCGGCGCGTTGCTCTACGGCACCGGGGTGGACACGGTACTGCCGGCGCGCGGCGGGCGCCGCCAGGTGCTGCAGCTGCTGCACGCGCTGCAACACCGCCCGGCCGCGCCCAAGGGGGGCGACGGCACCCGCCTGCACGAGCTGCTGGAGGCCGCCGCCGGCGTCGTGCGCCGGCGCGCCACGGTGTTCGTGGTGTCCGACTTCATCAGCGCGCCGGGCTGGGAACGACCGCTGGCCCTGCTGGCCCGGCGCCACGAGGTGGTGGCGGTGCGCCTGGCCGACCCGCTGGAGCATGCGCTGCCCGACCTCGGCCTGATCCCGATCCGCGACGCCGAGACCGGCGAGCAGCTGCTGGTGGACACCAGCGACAAGGGCTTTCGCCAGCGCTTCGCCGCCCTGGCCGCGCAGCGCGAGGCCGACCTGCGCACGGCGCTAAGCCGCACGGGTGTGGACACGCTGGAGCTGGCCACCGGCGCCGACCTGGTCGAGACCGTGCTGCGCTTTGCCGACCTGCGCCGCCAGCGCGCGCGGCTGTCGGCGGGTGTGGCCGCCCGCCCGCTGGCCGACCATTTGCGGCCCGCCGCCTGACCTGCGCC
>WBZM01001390.1_pt1 | contig 24089 bp, 18 predicted proteins | sample 5204271 | NCBI WGS metagenome assembly WBZM01 (sample SAMN12344346, study PRJNA552823) | activated sludge metagenome | biome: Activated sludge suspended growth; feature: Nitrification reactor; material: Wastewater; isolation source: activated sludge from nitrification reactor of wastewater...
TTTACTTTACCACTGACATCCGCTAGCACTGCAGTAGTAACCTTTAGGCCACGTCGAACCGTTTTAGTAACCACTGATTCACAGGTTGCTTTTATAGTTATTTTACCTGGTTGCAAGTCTGCAATCGGTACCAAATGCGTAAAATCTTCATGTTTGCGAGGCAAAAAATACAAAATATCATGCACCGTTTCCAAGCCCGCTGCATGCAGTTGCTCGGCAGTTTTCGGCCCTACCCCTTTGACCAGTTCTAGCTTTGTCGGAAGTCGCATCTATTCCTAGTGTACCAGCCGCGTACGAATGATAGAATGGAAGTAGACTAAACGGAGAATACTATACGATGACATTTCCCAGCCATATTTTTAAAGCCTACGATATTCGGGGCAAGGTAAACAGTGAACTTACTACTGAACTCTGCCAAAATGTAGGTGCAGCAACTGCCAAATGGCTCCCCGCACAAGGCGTTGTGGCGGTTGGACGTGATATGCGGCCTGATTCTAAGCAGCTCGCCGATGCAGTAGTTGAAGGTTTGCGCCAGCAGGGTCGTGACGTATGGGATATTGGCGAAGTAACCAGTGACATGATTTATTTTGCCATTGGTGCCTACGACTTAGCAGGCGGGATTGTAGTAACCGCAAGCCACAATGCGGGCGATTATAATGGGATAAAGATCTATCGAGACAAAGTAACGCCCGTAGGGCTTGATAGTGGGCTTTCAGAAATTCGTGACTTAGCCGAAAAAGTTAACTTTGTACCGAACGAACACTATGGCTCGCTGACACCAAAAAATATTACTGAAGAATGGGTGCAGCACGCACTTTCGGTTGTGCACCCTGAAACATGGCCCAAATTCAACATCGCAATCGACGCTGGCAACGGCATGGCGGGCGCAATTTTACCAAGCGTATTGCAAAAATTACCACTCAAGGCCGAAGAAATGTATTTCGAACTTGACGGTACCTTCCCTAACCATGAAGCTAATCCGCAAGATCCAAAGAACCTCCGAGATCTCATTAAAAAAGTTCAAGAAAACGGATATGACTTTGGGCTAGCGTTTGACGGTGATGGCGACCGCGCAGGCTTTGTCGACGATCTTGGCCGTCCCGTACTTGGCACCGACCTCATTAGTATAGTTTCGAAAATGATTTTAGCTGAACACCCGAATTCAAAAATCGTTCATGACGTTCGCACTAGTCGCGCTACTAAAGAACTTATCACCGAATGGGGCGGCGGGCCTGTTCGTACCAAGGCAGGACGCGTCTATATTGGTGCCTTGGTACGCCAAGTTGATGCACAATTTGGCGGCGAAACGACAGGGCACCTCTTTTTCAAAACCAACTACGATGCCGACTCAGGTTTGATTGCTGCGCTCTACGTTATCGAAGCACTGGCGCGCTCCGGCAAAAAACTTTCCGAGCTTGTCGACGAATATCGCCGCTACGAAATGCCCACCGAGATGAATTTTGAAACCGAACATAAAGACGAAGTGTTTACAAAACTGCGCGAACACTACGCGCAGTGGCCACAAGATGAGCTCGATGGCCTAACAGTCGAAGCCGATAATTTTTGGTTTAATCTACGTGCCAGCAACACCGAACCTGTTATTCGTCTTAATATCGAGGCGATAGACCAATCAACACTCGAAACAGAGCTCTCTATAATCAAGCAAATGCTTGTCTAGCGAACAAGTATAAACGTATTTTTGCCCTTTTTGATAAGAGAAGGGCTATTTACGTGCGAGTCTTCAGATATTTTTTTGCCATTTATCGATATGCCGCTATTGACAATTAGCCGCTTTGCCTCACCTGTGCTTTGCACTACACCTGCAGATTGTAAGATTGTTATGAGATTTTTAGGTTTGGCAGCAGGAATCTCAGCTGCAAGTGCGTCAAGGTCATCACTACTCAAGCTCTCGATTACCTCACCTCCAAATAGAACTGCTGTTACACGCTCGACAGATTCACGACGTTTTTTGCCATGTACCAGTTCGGTTACTTCGCGGGCAAGTGTTTTTTGCAGTTCACGCACATGTGGCGCCTCTGCGTGTCGTTCCAGCAGCGCATCGATAGTAGGTTTATCAAGCAAGGTATAAATCTTTACCAAATCCTTGGCTGTTTCATCATCGACATTTAGCCAAAATTGATAAAACTTGTACGGGCTAGTCTTTACAGGGTCGAGCCAAATTGCTCCACCTTCGCTTTTGCCAAACTTAACTCCTGTTTGCTTGTTCACAATGAGTGGGTTTGTTAGTACATGCGCCTCGGCACCTTCGAGCCGACGGATCAACGATACACCCGTAATACTGTTACCCCATTGGTCGGCCCCTGCTAGCTGCAGCGAGGCTCCCTTTTCGCGGAACAAATGCAGGAAGTCGTAGCCTTGAATCAGCGAATAGCTAAATTCGGCATAGCTAATGCCGTCACCGTCTTTGCCGATCCGATTTTGCACAAAATCGCGGTCGAGCATCTGGGTCATGCTAGCGTGTTTGCCGACATCACGCAAAAAATCAAGATAATTAATGTTTTGAAACCAGTCGTAGTTGTCGACAATTTCAAAATCATAGCCTGCAAAAATTGTTTTATACTGCTCGGCAATCGCTGCCTTGTTTTTGGCAATTTCGTCGAGTGTCTTTAGGTCACGTTCTTGCTTTTTTCCATCTGGGTCGCCAATCATCCCTGTCGCACCTCCCACCAGCAAAATTGCTTTGTGTCCGTGCTCTAAAAAGTGGCGAACCATCATCGCAGGGGCCAAATTACCTACTTGCATACTATCGGCACTAGGATCAACACCCCAATAAAAAGTACGAGGTTCATTGATATCTTCTAGTTTGGCAAACGTCGATTGGTTGATAAATCCGCGCCAGGTCAGCTCTTCGGATAGTGGTAGTTGCTCGGTCATAGTATCGTTATTATACCAAAAAAACTTGCCACACGCTGAACAAATAGTGCTATAATAATCCTAATATCGCTTATGAGAAAAAGAGCCGTGGGGAAAAAACAACGTACAGCCAAGCGCGTCAGCGTGTATTCTAATTTGGCGCACAAACGCAAAACGAAAAAAGACGCTGCGAGCCGCAAGCGCGCCGAATACTTGGCGAGTCTTCCGAAGCACCCTGTAAAACGTACGCTCCACCGTATGCACCCAAAACGCGTTGCCGCCTATTGGTTTAGCAAGCGCGGCATGTTTACTGCTCTTAAAGTTGTAGGCGTAGCAATTCTTCTTGTCGTTCTATCTGTTGGAGCATTGTTTGCCTATTTCCGTAAAGACCTCGACAAAATCCGCCCCGAAGAACTTGCCAACCGTGTACAGACAACAGTGAGTCGTTACTACGACCGCAATAATCAGCTACTCTGGGAAGACAAGGGCGCGGGCGACTACCGCATATTTGTCAATAAAGAGGAAATCCCTGACACAATGCGCAAAGCCACCATCGCCATCGAAGACAAAGATTTTTATAGACATGGCGGTATTAGCGCTTCAGGGCTACTTCGCGCTACGCTAAACAATGCCCAGAGCGAAAGCGTGCAGGGTGGCTCTACTCTAACCCAGCAGCTCGTTAAGCAAGTGTTCTTTGCCGAAGAATCAAACAAACGTGGTCTCGATGGTGTTCCGCGTAAAATCAAAGAAATTATTCTATCGATAGAAGTCGAGCGTATGTACAACAAAGATCAGATACTCAACTTATATCTCAACGAATCTTCGTATGGCGGGCGTCGCAACGGTGTAGAATCAGCCGCCCAAACGTATTTTGGCAAACATGCCAAAGAACTTAGCCTTGCCGAAGCGGCCTTGCTCGCTGCAATCCCTAATCAGCCAGGGCTCTACAATCCCTACAATACCGCAGGAAACACTGCTCTTATCGAGCGACAACACAAAGTGCTTGCGAGTATGGTCGAACAAAAATATATCACTAAGCAACAGGCAGATGAAGCCAAAAAAATCGCTATTCTCGACACTATCAAACCAATGACCGATCAATACAAAGACATCAAGGCGCCTCACTTTGTCCAGATGGTGCGTAACGAACTAAAAGCACAGCTTGGCGAAGCAGTCGTAGGGCGTGGCGGATTAACGATCAAAACCTCACTCGACCTAGATATTCAGAAAAAACTCGAAGAAGAAATGGCCAGCATGTTTAATTCATCATTCCCGAGCTATGCAGGCTTTAGCAACGGCGCGGGTACTGTCGAAGATGTTCGCACGGGTCAAATTATTGCCCTACTTGGCAGTCGCGACTTCAACTACGAAGGATTTGGCCAAGACAATGCAGCGACAGCATTCATCCAGCCAGGTTCGTCGATAAAACCATTTGTGTTTGCGCAACTGTTCCAAGATAAAGGCGCAGGAAAGCAAAATTTTGGAAGCGGCTCGATACTTGCCGACAACCCGCTAAGTTTTGGCGACTGGAAACCACAAAATGCCGATGGAAAGTTTAAGGGCAACATCAACCTTCGGACAGCTCTTGCAACATCGCGAAATATCCCCGCGATCAAAGCCATGCAAGTTTCTGGCGTTGAGCCAACACTCCAAACGATCCGTCAGCTCGGGAACACTTATTACTGTACCCGTGGCGTCGAAAAAGAAGCAGGACTAGCGTCATCTATTGGTGGATGTGGCACACGGATGGTCGACCATGTTAATGGACTAGCATCACTTGGCCGTATGGGGGTATACAAGCCTCACACATCGATTATCGAAGTAAAAAATAGTTCGGGTGAAGTACTGAAAAAATACAAAGATGAACAAAAACAGATCATTAACCCACAAGCCGCCTTTGTTGTAAGCGACATCCTAGGCGACAATCGAGCACGTCAGGCACTCTTTGGCCGCTCTATCACCCCAGAACTCGACAGCGCAGGCATAAAAACAGCTGTCAAAACTGGCACTTCTGACCTCGACAAAAAACCAAAAGATATCTGGACCGTCGCCTACACACCATCACTCGCTATGACAGTCTGGCTAGGCAATTCAAGCACCAAACCACTCACCAACGGCAACTCATCTATTCCTGCGCGCATCCTTGACCCTGTTATGACCTATGCAACGAAACGCTACCAAGATCTTGGTCTTGCAAAAAAAGGCGAATGGTTTACTCGTCCCGACGGCATTCAGGTCATTAACGGCGAAGTATATCCTTCGTATTTCAATAAAAATAATGCCCAAAAATCTGCCAATATGACATTCGACAAAGTTTCGAAAAAACTCGCTATTGATTGCACTCCCGCCGAAGCTCGTATCGAAATTGGCGTTACAAAATCAAATGACCCCGTAAGCAAAAAGGAAATCGTTGTTGCACCCGATGGATACGATGCCACCAAAAACGATGACGCCCACAATTGTAGCGATGCCAAACCATCAGTGGCAGGTATTACTGTTGGGGGCGACCAAATTACTGTACGAGTTGTACAAGGAACCTTCCCGCTCGATACTCTGGAAATAAAAGTTGGCAACGAAGTGATATCGACACTAAATGTTACAGGCAGTGGTACCTATTCGGTAAGTCGCAAGATCACCGACCCAACGACCATCACTGCCACTGTCAGTGATAAAGGCTACTACACGGGCAGCACTTCTCAGCCTGCGCCATAAACTTTTGCGTTGTTATTTCTCTTGCTCAGCGACGAGCGATAGCAACGAATCTTCAGCAGACGATTTTTTGTGACGCTTGGTTGGCTTGGTATTCTTTGACTGTCGCACGCCATTTTTTGGCTTGGCTTGCTTTGCAGGCTGCTGTTCGTCAATTTTTTTGGCAAACAACATACGCCCAGCTGCCGTCTGAATACTACGGATAAATTCGACAGGGATTGTTTTACCAATATCACTCTTCGCATTATCGACCACTACCATTGTGCCGTCAGCCATATACCCAACGCCCTGATGATTGTCACTACCTTTTTGGGTAATCTTTAGCGATACCTTTTCGCCTGGTAAATGATTCACTCGCAATTGCTGCACAAGTTCGTGCACATTTAGCACTTCGATATTCTGTGCTTTAGCTACTTTATTTAGGTTGAAGTCGATTGTACAAATACCGCCCCCGTGCTGCTCGGCAAGAGCCAGCAACGAATCGTCCACTCCTGTTTGGGCCGTATCGTTAATAATTCGCACGCGGTTTTTCATATCGGTCAACTGCGAAGCAACCTCCAGTCCATGCCTGGCCCGTGCCCGCTTGTCGCTGTCCGAACCGTCTGCCACGAGCTGTAGCTCCTTCAAAACACTCGAGGGTATATACAGTGTGTCAGGGATAAATCCCGCCGCAGCAATCGAAACAATTCGCCCATCCATAAGTACCGATGTATCAATAAACACAGGGCGTTTCGCCTGCAGCGATACTCGCTTACGTAGCCACACATAGGCTACGATTTCAATTTGCATAAGCACAAGAAGCGCTACAATAGCATATTCCATTTTGTTTTCCTTCCTATTATATTAGGCCAAGTAGTCGATGAGCGCCTGGCGAATATCGCGTACAGACTGCACAAAATTATTTTTTGTTGGCGTTTTCGGACCAATAGCTTTGGTAAATCCGAGTTTTTTTGCCTCGGCAATTCGTCGATCCGTATGAGCTACTGTACGGATCTCACCACCCAGACCAACCTCGCCAAACACAACAATATGTTCGTCGAGCTTACGTTCAGCCGCTGCCGATGCAATCGCAATACAGACAGCCAAGTCTGCAGCCGAATCGACGAGTTTTAGACCACCAACGACATTTATATAGATATCTTTATCTGATAATTTCAATTTTGTTCGTCGCTCGAGCACTGCTACGAGTAAGTTGAGTCGGTTTAGGTCAAAGCCACTTGCCGTACGCTTAGGATACCCGAAACTTGTAGGATTTACAAGCGCCTGTATCTCGACCAGCAGCGGACGAGTGCCTTCCATGGTAGCAAGTATCACCGAGCCATCGGCATTTTGACGTTCAGCCAGAAGCGCTGCAGAGGGGTTTTTTACCAGCTGCAATCCCGAACCCTGCATATCAAAAATTGCCACCTCACTAGTAGACCCATAACGGTTTTTCGCTGCACGAACTATCTTAAACCCGCCATAGCGATCGCCTTCAAATTGCAACACCACATCTACCAAATGCTCCAGTACTTTTGGCCCCGCAATACTGCCTTCTTTGGTAACATGCCCTACCAATATAACCGCTGCACCCGATTCTTTGGCTGCGCGAATAATGACGTTGCTGCTGTTAGTAATCTGACTTACCGTTCCAGGTGCGCTAGTGATTTCTTCGACACTCATTGTTTGGATCGAATCGACAATCACCAGCTTATATTTGCCGTCTTTTATGGTGGCTCCTATATCGTTGGCACTCGTACTAGCAGCAAACCGTAGGTCGTCCGAACCATCCGCGCCCAAACGCGTCGCACGCAGCTTTACCTGGCTGGCGCTTTCTTCCCCACTTACATACAGCACTGCGTTGTTGCGTGCAACAAAACTTGCAATCTGTAAAAGCAACGTACTTTTTCCGATACCAGGCTGTCCTGCTAGCAAAATTACTCCGCCTTCGACAATCCCTCCACCCAGCACTTCATCTAAATCACCAAACGACGTGGTAATACGCGAATTATCAGCGCCATGCGCAATCCCACCAATCGTCTGCACTTGTAGTTGTCGTCCAGAGCTTGAAGCTTTAGCAATTGCCGATTTACCGCTTTCGATTATTTGTTCAACAAGCGTGTTCCATTCGCCACAATTTTCACAGCGCCCCGTCCACTTTGGGTACGTTGCTCCACATGCCTGACAAGTAAATTGTGTTTTTGATTTCGCCATATCTTTAGTGTAGCAGCTTTTATAGGTCTGGCTTAGGCGCCAGCGAGCTATTCATACTTTTGCTCAGCTCGTTGTACTCGTTAACCAGGGTATTGTACTCATCGCGCTCACGATTTGATACATCAATCGCTTCGCTGATTCTTGTGCGTTCAGCATTGAGCGTAGCTGCTCGTGCGTTTAGTGCATTTTGCTCCGCGTTGAATTCGGCAGTACTAGTAAACCCACCGCTACGATTTTTTTGCACAAAAGCCTTTTGATCAATCTCGAGCTGCTTTACAGCTTGGTTATGAGTCTTAATTCGTTGATTGATCACTGTTACCGAACTATTGATGCTTTCGAGTAGCTGCTTCATTTTGGCGCTGATTTCATTGAAAGCGCTGTTATATTTTTTATTAAACGCCACAACTTTACTACGGCTTGTGAAATATTTTTTATAGTGCGTTTCCAAGACATCGCCCAAATCGTCAAACTCCGTTCCTAGTATCGAATGTAGTTCGTTTAGTTCTTGCCCTGGTTCGGTTTTTTTATAAAACTCCATGCGACGCACCAAATCTTCCGTTTTTAGCCGTTCATACGCTTGTTGCAATGCACCGTCGATAACACGGCGATCCTTTGCAGGCAGCCGCTCGTAGACTGCGTGCAGCAGTTCGTGAGCTGCAGTAGTCTGCTCTATCCCATCGAGTTTTGGGTTGGTTACGTCATAAATATATATCGTTTGTCGTGTATAGCAGCCCAAAATCGGGTTGTTTGTTTCACTCGCCTGCTTGCAGTCAGTGTTAAATACTTCGGCGGGCTCTATTCGGGGCTGACTAGCGGCAAATAAACGCTTAGCTTCGCTACTAAGCGCCAAATCACCTTCGATAGCCGTTATTTTGGCACTTGGAGTAAATTGCGCAGCGCGCACGGTATCAATCACAAACTGACGATTCAAGAGCAGCAACGCCACAATGCCAGTAAAGACCAAGAGTATGACGACCGAAAGCGTCGATGTTTTAGCTGGTTGTCTCTGTAGTGTTTTCAATGATAATTCTACCCTTTTTTGCCCGTGCGCTTAGCATCGTGCCCTTATCATACTTACCTTCCAGTATACCCTCTGCTACCAAATGCTCCAACTCTTCTTGCAGTGCACGGCGAAGTGGCCGCGCTCCATACTTTTCGTCGTAGCCTTTTGCGATAATTAGCTTTTTTACACTCGGCAATACTGTCAGTGCGATACCTTTTCGTTCCAGTCGCTGCTTTAGTTCACCGAGCATAATCGTAAGAATCTTGCCAACCTCTCGGTGTGTCAATGCACGGAACGTTACGATACTATCAAATCGATTAATCAACTCTGGGCGCATATATTTTTCCAGCGCTTTTCGGGTCGCCTTGGCATTTTTTTCGTGCTCGCTATCTAGTCGGGCATGATCTTTCTTGGTTTCTGCCTGAAACCCAAGTTTTGATTCGCGCATCATTTCATCGGCGCCTAGATTGCTGGTCAAAATAATAATCGTGTTTTTAAAGCTCACTGTACGCCCTTTTGCATCAGTCAACGTACCGTCTTCGAGCAGCTGCAAAAGTAACTGAAACACATCAGGATGTGCTTTTTCGATTTCATCAAATAACACCACGCTATAGGGCTGTCTGCGAATCTTATCGGTTAGCTGACCTCCGTCTTCGTAGCCAACATACCCTGCAGGCGCACCAACCAAACGACTGGCAGTATGTTTTTCGCCAAATTCACTCATGTCGATCTTTATTAGCGCATCGCTGCTACCAAACACTTCGCGGGCCACCACACGGGCAAGTTCGGTCTTTCCCACGCCAGTTGGGCCCATAAATACAAAGCTCCCGATTGGTCGCTCGGTACTACTCACTCCACTTCGGCTACGACGCACTGCTCGTGCAACGTTTCGTATTGCTTCGTCCTGGCCGACGATATATTTGCCTAGGTGTTTTTCGAGTCCTGCCAGCAGCTTTGCCTCCGAAGCATGCACTCGCTCGACAGGAATATTTGTCATTACCGCCACTGCATGAGCAATATGATCGTTGGTTAATTCAATCGGCGACTGATTTTGCAGTGTTTTATCAATTGCGTCGACTTTTTCGCTCAGCTGACTAAGCCGCATTTTGTATAACGCAGCTCGTTCATAATCTTCTGCTGCTACCGAATCATCGATTTTTTCGGCAAGCTCTTTTAGCTCTTTGCGAATTCCGCGCAGTTCTTTGGGTGGGTGTGATTTTTTAGCTCGCGCCAGTGCGGCTGCTTCGTCGAGCACATCGATGGCTTTGTCGGGCATAAACCTATCGGCAACATAGCGGTCTGCCATATACACGGTATCGCCCAGTATCTCATCGCTCATTGTTACACCATGGTGTTTTTCGTAATATTTGCGCAAACCTTTCAGGATCAAAAGCGTGTCTTTGAGCGAAGGTTCAGGTACCACCACCGACTGAAATCGTCGTTCGAGCGCACTGTCTTTTTCGATATACTTTCGGTATTCATCGAGCGTGGTAGCACCGATCATGCGCAGCTCACCGCGCGCCAGGGCGGGTTTTAACATATTGCTGGCATCAAGCGAACCTTCGGCCGAACCCGCTCCAACAATCAAATGCAGTTCGTCAACAAACGCAATGATTTTTTTATTATTTTTCAATTCATCAATGCATTTTTTCAAACGTTCTTCGAACTCTCCACGATATTTTGTCCCCGCTACCATCGCAGGAATATCGAGCTGAATCACCCGCATATCGAGCAAACTATCGGGTACATTTTCACTCGAAATTCTGTGCGCCAACCCTTCAACAATCGCTGTCTTCCCCACACCTGGTTCACCAATCAACACAGGGTTATTTTTCGTACGGCGCATCAAAACCGTAATCATTCGCTCAATCTGCTTGTCACGTCCGACTACTGGGTCGAGTTCGTTTTTGCGAGCTTTTTTCGTTAGGTCAGTGCCGTACACATCTAAAATGCCGCCACCTTTTGCACCGCCACGACGTGGCAATGTTGTCGCCTCACCGTCGTGATACGAATCGTGCTGACGTTCAAAATATTGCTCCAGATCAGCCCGCACCGCATCGATATTTATATTCATGTCGCGCAGTAGCACAGTTGCACGTGAGCTTTTTTGGTTCAAAATACTATACAAAATATGCTCGGTGCCCAAAAATTCTTGGTGCGCTTCTTTGGCAATATCCCAGCCCATTTTTAGCGTCAGTTTGGCCGTTTCACTGAGGCCTATCATTCCACTACCAATAATTACCGTATGCGGAGTCATCTTCAGGGCTACCTCTGCACGCTCTAGTGTTACATCGGCATCGGCCAGCACTTTAGCGCCGACACTCGAACCTTGGCTCAGCACACCCAACAGCATATGCTCGGTGCCTATGTACGAACTTCCCTGCGACTGGGCAATTGCCCCTGCACGCTGCAAACTCGTACGCGCATTATCGGTTAGCCGCCTAGCAAATTCTGCAAAATCATCCGCCATATATCTAGTATCCTCCTTTTCCCCACACTTCGTAAAGGTATATGTCAAAAATCAATAGGTATAGCTTCGATTATACGCGAAAATTAGCACTCTTGCAAGCAGAGTGCTAATTCCGATTTTTACTGTTTTTTCTAGAGACGCTTTATTCGGCGACTTCTTCAACAGCGCTTAGCAAACTATCTTCAATGTTCTTGCGCGGCTTTGGCTCAGCCTTCTTTTCAGGTTGTGCCATTTCGATATCTAGTTCATAGCCTGTAAGACGGCTCGCCAAACGTACGTTTTGCCCACCGCGACCAATCGCAATCGACTGTTGATCTTCGGCAACGTATACGGTTGCTTTTTTGTTGGCCTCGTCGACTTCTACCTTGGTTACTTCAGCAGGGCTCAAAGCTTCGGTAATAAACTCAGTAGCGTTGTCTTTAAAGGTAATAATGTCGACTTTTTCTTGGTCACCAATCTCATTCATGACCGCATTGACACGCGTGCCGTGGCCACCAACAAACGTCCCAACAGGGTCAACACCAGGTACGCTACTTGCCACCGCTAGCTTGGTGCGGCGACCAGCTTCGCGCGCAATTGCTTTAATCTCTACTGCACCCGTTTCCATTTCAGGTACTTCTTGTTCAAATAGGTGTTTGATAAACTCTTCGTTGCCACGGCTCAAAATCAGTTGTGGGCCACGGTTATCGCGCTCGATGTCTTTAATAAACACCTTCATGCGACTGCCTATGCCATAAAATTCACCCTGAATTTGCTCGCTGGCGGGCAAAATACCTGTAGCTTTGCCAAGCTCCACACGTACCACGCGTGGTTCGACGCGCTGCACAGTGCCAGTCACAATCGTACCGATTTTATCTTCAAACTCTGCCAGCACAACTTCGCGCTCAGCTTCGCGCAGGCGCTGCAGTACCACTTGTTTAGCAGTCTGCGCCGCCACACGGCCAAAGCTGGTTACTTCGTGCGATTCTTCTACCGTATCGCCCAGTTCGGCATCTTTTTTCACCTTTTTGGCGTCGGCCAAGCTAATTTCTACTGCGTCGCTGCCGACTTCTTCGACTACTTCGCGCGCTACATATACAGTTGCCGTGCCATCATTCACGTTCAGTTCGGCGCGCACTTCTTGGTCACGCTCGCCATTGTCGCGTCGCCAGGCTGCCGCAATTGCTTGCTCGATCACCGCCATTACGGTTTCTTCGGGCAAGTTTTTTTCTTCGGCAATTGTTCGCACCGCCAAGGTCAGTTGTTTAATGTTTAAATCTTCCATTCGTTTTCTCCTTCTATCTAATACTTTAAATGAAAAACTCCGACCTAGTCGGCCGGAATGTACTGTACCTAGTATACGCTTTATAGTTGAAGAATGCAAGCTAACATAAATCGCTAGAATCTTAGAACTTTCATGAGATAGGCTAAAAGGCGAAACGCAAGGTGTGCTACTTTAGAGCACACCGAAAGTGGCCTATCGATTGAAATGTTCTAAGGTTCTAGCGCCACTCATACCTAACGCCGTGGCGCGATAAACGTCAAAGCCTTGCCCTTTTGGCCACCACGCCCCGTTCGGCCAATACGGTGAATATAGTCATCGTACGTTTGCGGTTGATCAAAATTAATCACATGCGAAACATCAGGGATATCCAGCCCACGAGCCGCCACGTCTGTCGCCACCAACACCTTCACGGTATCATTTTTAAATGCTTTTAGCGCGCGCTGTCGTTGGCTCTGGCTTTTGTTGCCATGAATCGCTTCGGCAGGAATCCCACCTTTGCTCAGTGCATCGGCTAGTCGCTGCACACCGAATTTGGTTTCGCCAAATACAATTACTTTTTCATAATCTTCGCTCTGCAACAGGCCTTCAAGCAGCTCATGTTTGTGCGCTTTATCGGTCGCTTCGATCACGTCTTGCTCTACGTGCTCGCTGGTTTCGCTGGTGCGGACTGAAACAACTTCGGGCTGTTTCATAAAATCTTGCACTAGTGCCTGAATATTTGGTGTCATAGTGGCGCTAAAGCAGAATGTCTGGCGCTCGCTCGGCAGTTTTTCGGCCACAAAACGAATATCGTTGATAAACCCCATGTCGAGCATACGGTCGGCTTCATCGAGCACAAAAGTTGTGGTATCGAGCAAGCTCAGTGCCCCACGGTTCATGACGTCTTTCAAACGGCCAGGCGTACCAATCACCACATGTGGTTTGCGCGCCAAATCGCGCAGCTGGCGGCCAATATTCGCGCCACCCACTACAACCGTCGAATACAAACGCATATTAGGTGTAAAGCGTTTAAATTCTTCGTCGATCTGCTGTGCAAGCTCGCGGGTTGGTGCCATGATCAGTACACTACCTCGCGCAGGTTTTACGCTTAGTTTTTCGATAATTGGCAATAAGAACGCTGCTGTTTTTCCTGTACCCGTGTTGGCCAGGCCAATTACGTCGTGTCCTGCCAACGCCAGTGGAATCGCTTGGTCTTGAATCGCACTTGGAGCACTAAAACCGATTTTTTCTAGGCGCTGCTTAATAATAGAATTGAGCGCAAAATCCGCAAATGTATGTGTCGGCACATAGTCTACTTGTGGTGGACGATCAACTGCACGGTTGATAAATTTCGAATAGTGAATCGTCTGCTTTTTCGGACCACGGCTATTGCCACGACCAAAACCGCGGTTCGCGCTGTTCTGCGGCCGACGACCACGATTAAAGTTGCTCGGGCGCTGTCGACCAGCGCGAAAAGAGTTATTTTTCTGCATGAATACCTTTCTAATTGTCTTCATTATTACGATGAAGACCTGGGAAGTTCGGTAGAAACAAAAGTATCAAGTATTCATCCAGCAAGTTATATTGCTATCTCTTGATTATAGCATAAGTAAAATATTTTTGCAAGTTATATTTAGCCACAGCTCCTTAATACCTGCATCATAGCTACCTTTTCTGCCTCTGTCACCCACAAACCATATTTTGTCTTTACCTGAATCTGCCGTGCGATGTACTGACAGCGAAAGGCTTTATAGGGCGGAAGCCACGTGGCGGCATCGCCGTCCGATTTGTCTTGGTTGGCCAGGCCATCGACCGCCAGCAAATTTAGCGGGTCATTGGCAAACTTCTCGCGCGTCGCCCCATCGAGCTGCTGCGCGCCTGTTTGCCAAGCATTACTCAGCGCCACCACGTGGTCTATTTGCACCAAATCACTCGTTGTTGCGCCACGTTCGAACAAAATCATTTTGGCAGTATAGGGGTCGTTCAGCGTCCCTTTCATCACTTTGCAGGTATCGCTAATCCGCACGTTCAGCAAATCACGTGCGAGTATTAGGTTTCTGGTGTCACACAGCCCCACCAGTGCCCAGCCATCGCCAAACTGACTGCGCGTATACCCTGTTTTTGGCGCGCGACCTTTTACGGGTAGTTGATGTAGCTGCTCTAGGGCTGCATTTGCCATTTGTTTCTGAGCCTCGGTCGGCTGATTTGTCCAGCCATCTATGCGCGTTTGAACCAGCGGCACCACAACTGTAAACAGCAGCACTATCAGCGTTACTACCCATCGCACTCGATATCTCCGACTCATTCTTATATAATAGAACAAATGAAGACAGTTTCTCGATTAATTACCTACCTAGCACCCACACACTACGACCTTTCTATCACCATCGACCGCCCCAAGCGCGCGCTGCACGGCACTGTCGCCATTCATGGACTGGTAAAAAACGAAAATGAACTACGTATACACGCCAAAGATCTAAGCATAGAATCACTACACGTCAACGGCGCGAGCGCCGAGTGGCAACAAGCCGAAAATGACGAACTAGTGATTATGTTCCAGGGACTACTCGATAGCGAATGCGTCATCACCATCGGTTACAGCGCAAAAATCACCGACCAAATGCACGGCGTATACCCCTGCTATTTTGAACACAATGGGGTAAAAAAGGAGCTCATCGCTACACAATTCGAAAGCCACCACGCGCGTGAAGCATTTCCGTGTGTCGACGAGCCCGAAGCCAAAGCTACGTTCGACGTTACGCTTACGACCGAGCAAGGGGTAGAAGTACTTGGTAATATGCCTGTAAAATCACAAGGTGCCGAAAACGAACAGCTCGTCACAACATTCGACCGTACGCCACGCATGAGTAGCTACCTACTCGCATGGGTAGTGGGTGAGCTACACAAAAAATCTGCCACCACCAAAGGCGGAGTGGAAGTAAATGTCTGGGCAACACCCGCCCAGCCCGCCGAAAGTCTCGACTTCGCGCTCGACATCGTCACCCGCACCATCGACTTTTTCGACGAATACTTTGGCGTACCCTACCCACTACCCAAATCCGACCACGTCGCACTACCCGATTTTAGTAGTGGCGCCATGGAAAACTGGGGGCTCATCACCTACCGCGAATCAGCACTACTGGCCAACCCCAAAACCACTAGCATTGCAGGCAAACGTTCAATCGCCACAGTTATTACTCACGAGCTCAGCCACCAGTGGTTCGGCAACCTCGTTACTATGAAGTGGTGGGATAACTTGTGGCTAAATGAAAGCTTCGCCAACCTGATGGAATACATCGCGGTAGATGCGCTCGAACCTAGCTGGAATATCTGGCTCGACTATGCAGGCTACGAACCAATTCTGGCACTGCGGCGCGACGCAATCGATGGCGTGCAATCAGTGCAGACCGACGTGAATCACCCCGACGAAATCAGCACCTTATTTGACGGTGCAATTGTCTACGCCAAAGGTGGTCGTTTATTGCGCATGCTGCAGCACTACATCGGCAACGAAGTGTTCCAGACGGGACTAAAAGAGTATTTTAAAAAATACGCCTACCAAAACACCGAAGGCGATGACCTATGGAATGAGCTTTCAGCAGCCAGTGGCAAAGACATTACAGGTTTTATGAACACGTGGATCTCACAACCTGGCTACCCTGTAGTTTCAGTTCAGAATGACTCACTTTCACAATCGCAATTTTTCATCGGTCCGCACACCGAGGCAGATCGCACGTGGCCACTCCCGCTCAATGCCACTGACTCGTCACTCCCAGAGTTATTCGAATCTAAAGATCTGCACGTCGAAATCCCTACTGGCACGCACCTCAACAGTGGCGATACCGCACACTTTATTACCCACTACAGTCCAGAACATTTTGCAGCTATCGTAGAGCAACTGAGGGCAAATTCACTTTCGCCGATCGACCGCCTGCAGCTCCTACACGAACAAACCTTGCTGGCGCGCAGCGGCACTAGCAGTAGTGCCGACCTTATCCCTTTGCTGCAGGCCTACGCAAACGAAACTACCGAAAGTGTGTGGGATATTATCGCGCTGGCACTAGGCGAACTAAAAAAGTTTGTCGAAACCGACGCACAGGCTGAAGCCAGACTACGCGCACTCAGTGCACATATTGCTCGCCAACAGTACGAACGACTCGGCTGGGAAGTAAAGCCAGGCGAGCCCGAAGCCGATACCAAGCTGCGCGGTACTATTTTGGGCATGACGCTTTACGGCGAAAGCCCCGAAGTGCTGCAAGAAGCCAAGGAATTGTACGAAAATTCCGTACTTGAAGACCTGCCTGCCGATATTCGCGACCTGCTAATTGGCACAATGGTACGTCATTTCCCTACTCCAGAACTCATCGACTCACTGCTTGCGACCTACCAGTCGACGGCATCGGTCGACCTTAAAAACGATATCGCCAGTGGCCTTACCAGCACCAAAGACCCCGCAACAGTTGAAAAGCTACTTGGGCTATTTACCGACACATCTATTATTCGCACCCAAGACACCGCTCGATGGTTTGTATACCTCCTACGCAACCGCTACGCACGCCAAGCCACCTGGCAGTGGATGAAAGACAACTGGCAGTGGATCGAAACCACCTTTGGCGGTGACAAAAGCTTCGACGACTACCCGCGCTACAGCGCCACAGGTCTGATGACCCGCGAACAGCTGCAAGATTACAAAGCATTCTTTGCGCCCATGCAGTCTCTCCCCGCGCTCTCTCGCGTCATTGCTATGGGCATAAGCGAAATCGAAGCCCGTGTAGAACTAGTCGAACACGACGGCGACGCAGTGCGATCTGCGCTGAAAAATATCTAGCTTTTACCTCTGTTATTTATTTGTTTACTATTGACTTTTCTCACCATAAGTGATATATAATATATTAACTTTTTGTTGAGGTATATACTGCTTCCAAAAGGTTGTTTTTTGACAAGCAGATAGAAAAATAACCACAAGGTGAGATTTTGACATGAGTACATTCGCATCCCAAAACCTCATCTTGTGTCTCCGCCATTCGGGCGAGCACAGACAAAAAATGTTTGGGCAACCGCCCCGATGAGGAGGAAGAAATGACATGTATGAAGGACTTTCCACCGACATCTGTCGGAAAGCATGGGAAATCACGCTCGGCACGGTGCTCAACGCCGCCGAGAAGAGCGTGACCAACAAGCTCGCTGGCACCATCGTGGTGTGCTTCCCGCGCACCCATACCGAAACCGAGTTCGACATGGTCTTCATCACCGACGTTGTGGGCGAGCACCCTGACCAAGCAAAGTATGAACGCATCGCTGTCGAGAAGGCCAAGGTGAGCTGGGAAACTGGTCTGCCGAGCCGCAAGGTTCAGCAGGACGCACCGCACCTCTATCAGAACGGCATGACGAAGTGGGGCGGATCCGTCATCGAGAACGGACTGATCGTCGCCTTCAGCGGTGTTCAGGCGGTCTTCGACGAAGCCATCGCTGGCACCATGCTGCGCTGGATCGTGGCACTCTGCCAAGACGAAATGACCCGCGAGGGTGGCGTCATGAGCCAGGATACCAGCTTCATCGGTGAAGATCCTTCCAGGGACACGCTCGAGTCGGGCTGGCTTGACGGCTGATTTTCAGTCACGCGAACCTCTGTCATGCTCTCTCAATCTGCTTGTCATGTTCGCTCCACAAATGTGTATTTGTGCCGATGAGTTCTGAAAGAACGAAAGCGAATTATTCTATTTTTACTACTGATTCTATTTGTGGTGGGTCGCCAGCTGTAGCTATGGCTAATAGCTGCAGATCGAACCCATTTAACTTTTCGCTATGTGCGTAAAACTTAGCGGCGAATTTCATTTGATTTAGCTTTTTTGGCGTTATGGCAGCCAAACCATCGCCACTGCGAGCGTTTTTGCGGTGTTTTACTTCTACAAAGTAGTAGGTATCGCCTTTTTTGGTAATAATGTCTATCTCGCAGTATTTGGTTTTCCAGTTGCGGGCGATTATTGTGTGTCCACGGCGCACTAGTTCTTCGGCGGCAGCGGTTTCGCTGGCGTCACCAATCTTTTTCGTCGTGCTAGGCAGGTGCGATACTTGATCAGAAGCATTCCGAGGATTCCCAGTTTTTTTAGCGATTTCTTCCCGACTTGTCGAGGACCAGTCCTTGCGACCGACCGAAGGGAGTTCCGCAGACAATCGAGAAGAAAGCGATGAAAAAACTTGGCGAATACGAGGTTGCTTCTGGGCAGGTATTGCATTTGCCTTATCTACATACTTCGCTATCGGCGCAAAACTCTTGCGATGCAGCGGCGTAATACCATGCTTTTCGATCGCCGCCCTGTGCGCAGCCGTACCGTACCCTGCATGGCTTTTAAAATTATACCCTTTGTACGCTTCGTCTTGCTCGGCCATATACCTATCTCGTGCCACCTTGGCCACAATACTGGCCGCGCTCACACTCGGCACTAGCAAATCAGCCTTTTTCATCGTCGTTACATAATCTTGCAGGGTTGAACCCTGCAAAAGATTCACCGTTCCATCGATGATGATTTCATGAAACGGCACTTTTATTTGTCGTAGTGCCCGCAAGCAACATTGCGTCAGTGCGGCACTCATCCCCATTTCATCGAGCTCTTCGGCACTGACCCAGCCAATGCCAACAGCCGCAGCTTTGCCCAAAATTATTTCATTTAGTTCTTCACGGCGTTTTTTCGTCAGTTTTTTGCTATCTGTCAGGCCATCGATCTCACAACCCAAAACCACAGCGCCCATTACCAGTGGCCCCGCCCATGGCCCGCGACCGACTTCGTCAATGCCGACGATCATGGGGGTTAGAATTTAGAATAGAGAAAATAGAATGTAGAATGAAAACTAAAAGCGCGCCTAATGTGTTTGCTAAAATATCCCAACTGGTATCAGTAATCAATATACGCGCTAAGTGAGCTTGCACCAGGAATAGTTCGAACAGTTCGTTTATACTACCAAGCGCACTGACAAGCGCGAATAAAATTGCCGCGTCCATAAACCAGCGTAATTTTAGCTGTAACGAATAGCGAACATACAGCCACAGAAATCCTGTGAACATTCCGCCACCAACAAAATGCGTCACAAACGACGTGTCTTGACCATCGATCAATGGCGACGGCAAATACCACGATATAAAAAATAGCGCACATGCCACATATAGCAGCAGCCGATACTGCTTTTCGTTTTGGGTATACTTTTTTAGTACCCGAGGCAACACAAGCAGAAATGTAAGCGGTACTGCAACGGAAATAACATGAAACAACGACATGTCTTAATAGTAACAAAAACTCCCGCAAAAACGGGAGTTTGATAGATCTAAGCCGAGATTATTTTTCTTCGTTGGCTTTGTGCGCCGCTTCTACAGCGTCTTGCTTGGCCTTTAGTTCGGCTTCTTCGGCTGCTTTTTCGGCTTGTTTTGCTTCGGCTTCGACGGCAGCTGCAGCTTTAGCTTCTTCTTCGGCCTTTTCAGCTTCACGGTCGCGTACGTCATTTACGGCTTCGCGATCGAACTGTACGGCAGTCAGGCGAGCACCTTTACCACTGCGCTGACGCAAGTAGCTCAGGAAGTTACGACGCACTTTGCTACGGCGTACAATCTCTACCTTTAGTACAAGCGGGCTGTGGAGCAAAAAGCTTTTTTCGACACCTACACCACTCGCGACTTTACGCACCGTAATACGGCTGGTGTGTTGGTTTTTGTTGTCAGTACGAATTACGACGCCTTCAAAAATCTGAACACGTTCTTTGTTACCTTCTTTAATTTTTTGGTGCACACGCACAGTGTCGCCACTGCGCACATCAACAACAGCAGCTTTTTTCTGCTCGTCGTTCACCTTTTGAATCAATGCAAAACTCATTTTTTACTCACTTATAGTTTATATTGCTAATCAATTGTCAATTGTAGCACAAAACAGTAGTAATTGAAAGGGTTTGTGACTATAATAAAGATATGGTAGATAAAAATGATGACTACGTGACTAAAAGTGACCTGGCTGCACTAAGCACTGATCTTCGCAAAGAAATGCGAGCTGGGTTTGATGAAATGACCGAAATTATGCAAGGGTTCATGCAGCAAGTCGCTGATGAGTTTGGGCGTGTTCATAATCGTATTGACGATATAGAAGGCGAAATTGTTGATTTAAGAAAATCTCATGACACCCTTCTCAATACCATAGATACGTTTATTGGCAGAATTGATCGTTACGAATCTGAGCAAGTTGCTCGCGATGCGCAGTTCGAAAAACTGCTTAGTTGGGCAAAGAAGGTTTCTAAACAGACAGGTATACCACTGGAGGGATTTTAATGAACTACGACGAAACCGCACTAGAGCTCCACAAGCAATACAAAGGCAAAATTACTACCAGTTTACGCGATACTAGCGAACTCGATAAAGCCAAACTCAGCGCCTATTACACCCCTGGTGTGGCAGCCGTTTCTAAAGCAATCGCCGAAGACGAATCACTACTGCCAACCTATACCTGGACAAACAATCTCGTGGCCGTTATTAGCGACGGTTCAGCCGTGCTAGGCCTTGGTGATATCGGCCCTAAAGGCAGTATGCCTGTCATGGAAGGTAAAGCGCTGTTATTTAAACATTTTGCAGGTATCGATAGCGTGCCGATTACACTCGACGTACACACGGCCGACGAAATAGTGGCAGTAGTAAAAGCGATTGCATCGAGCTTTGGCGCGATAAATCTAGAAGACATCGCGGCACCAAAGTGCTTCGAAGTAGAAGAGCGTCTAAAGGCTGAGCTCGACATCCCTGTGTTTCATGACGACCAACACGGCACCGCTGTGGTAGTACTCGCGGGGCTAATCAACGCCATGAAAGTGGTCGGCAAAGACCTAAAAGACACTAAAATCGTGACGATTGGCGCGGGTGCGGCGGGAACGGCGATTATGAAGCTGCTTCACAAATATGGTGTTGGTTCGATTATCGCCGTCGATAGCAAGGGTATCCTAGGCGATGAACGTACAGATTTAAACGACGAAAAGAAAGCGCTGCTTCCTTATCTCGATACATCACACAGCGGTTCACTCGATGATGCGATTGCAGGTGCTGACATCTTTATCGGCGTGTCGAAACCTGGGCTCTTGACACCCGAAATGGTTGCCAAAATGGCTGAAAAGCCTGTAGTATTTGCGCTTTCCAACCCTACACCCGAAATTATGCCCGACGTAGCAAAAGCAGCAGGCGTAGCCGTGATTGCTACTGGTCGCAGCGACTTCCCCAACCAAGTCAACAATGCACTAGCCTTCCCAGGCATCTTCCGCGGCGCACTCGACAATGGCGTAAAAAAGATAACCGATGAGCATAAAATCGCAGCTGCCGAAGCACTTGCCAGCCTTGTGCCCGAACCAACTGCTGAAAAGATCATTCCGAGCCCATTTGATGATGGTGTGGTTGAAGCTATTGCAAAAACTGTAGTTTAGTGTTATAATAAAAATATATGGCACTATTTGAACATGTTAATGACCCTACTAATGAAACCTGGAACCCTGCCGATCTAACTGGCAAGGACAGGGCGGTTCGCGTTGAATACCTTAGCCAAAGAATTGGCGCTGCAACTATTTCCACCCTAGTGCTACTCCAACAGTTAAAAGACCCTTCTATACGACTCGATTTATCTCATCCAGAGTAGTTTCACCACGCAGCGCTGCTAGTACGCCTACCTGCAATAACGTTAGCATGCCGCCTTCTTTGGCGGCTTTTTCGATCACTTCTGTGTGTACTTCTTCGACATCGCCGCGCAAAAACTTTTGGATATCTTCAGTAACCACCATTTGCTCCATGATCACCACACGGCCCTGGTAGCCAAACGGCGCATCTTCGCTGGGTACGGGCTTCCAGAGCTTAAAATTATCAAGATCGGGCGTGTCAACAGAATCAGGCAAATCATATAGTACTTCGCGCACCCATTTTCTTGTGGCTTCGTCGGGCACATACTCTTCTTTCGTTTCGTCGTGGAGCCGCCGCACTAGGCGCTGAGCAATTACCAAACGAATCGCACTACTAAAAATCGGGTTTTGGCCAATCAGGTCGACCATACGACTAAACGCCGCACTCGTAGAATTGGCGTGAAAGCTCGAAAGCACCAAATGCCCAGTAATAGACGCTTGAATGGCAGTTTTGGCAGTATCTTGGTCGCGAATCTCGCCCACCATCACTACATCGGGGTCGAGACGCAGCACGCTACGCAGGCCATCACCAAAGCTTTTGCCACCTGTGGTATCGATAGGAATTTGCGAAATGCCCGTTAGTCCATATTCGATAGGGTCTTCGAGAGTAATCAGTTTGCGGTCGGGTGTGTTTAGCGCGTTGAGCATACTATAGAGCGTAGTCGATTTACCGCTTCCCGTTGGACCAACCATCAGCACCATACCACGTGGATGACTAATAATCTCATCAATCTCAGCACGCTGCTTGTCGGGAATATTCAAATGGTCAAGCTGCAACAAACTTTCGTCGAAATTAAACAAACGCAGTACGGCGTCCTGACCATACATCGTAGGTACTGTTTCGACGCGTAGGTTGAGCAAGTGCGTCGCACCATCACGCGTGATTTCTTTTTGCATGTGTCCCGACTGCGGTTCGGTAGCAGCACTAGAGATATTAGCGCGACTCCCCAGAGCACCCATTACCACGCGGTAGCGATCTTTTTCGAGATCTGCCACAGGGTGCAACGCACCATCGACACGCATACGAATCCGAATACGGTCACGCATATTTTCAATGTGAATATCACTAGCACCGAGCTTGTCAGCCTGATCAATCAGATAATCGAATACTTGATCGGTACCGACAGAATTGAGTGTTTGGCTCACCTGGCTAATCGTGTCACTATCACCTTCTTTAGCAATCTGAATATCGTCATAGATCACTTGTTTTGGCGGGTCATAGCGATTCATCAGTGCCTTAAACGCGCTACCGCTGATCATCAAAAACACGACATTTTCGCCCCGCTCATTGTATTCTCGACTCATGTTTTGTACGAGCGATTGCGGGGTTTGGGTAGTAATTCCAAACTGATAGGCTTCTTCGGTACTCCCTGCCTTTAATGGCACGATAAAGCCTTTGTACATTTCCTGCACCGACAAGATATCTTTTACCAGCGGAATGTCTTGTTCAAACTCTCGTGCATCGATATACTGCACGCCCAAAATCGCTGCGCGCTGCCTCGTAGCGTCTTCGTCATGCGCGCGTCGCTGAGCCTGGACTTTGTCTTCGTTCATTGCCTTTCATTGTAGCAAAAAGCTTGTGGTTTTTATAGTGGTATCATAGGTATATGCCCGAAATTACACTTGTTTTGCATAACATTCGTTCGACGCACAACGTCGGGTCGATATTTCGCACGGCCGAAGGCTTTGGGGTCAGAAAAATTATTTTGAGCGGCTACACACCTTACCCGATAGTCCAAAGCGACACACGTTTGCCACATATTCGCGATAAGATATCGTCGCAAATTCATAAAACTGCGCTCGGTGCAGAAACTATGGTGCCTTTTGAATACCATGAGTCGCTCGATACGTATCTCGAAACTATAAACCAGCCGCTGATCGCTCTCGAACAATCTGCACATTCCGTACCT
>WBZM01001051.1_pt2 | contig 24081 bp, 16 predicted proteins | sample 5204271 | NCBI WGS metagenome assembly WBZM01 (sample SAMN12344346, study PRJNA552823) | activated sludge metagenome | biome: Activated sludge suspended growth; feature: Nitrification reactor; material: Wastewater; isolation source: activated sludge from nitrification reactor of wastewater...
TTGGACGGTTTCTTTAATGGAATAAAGACAACCGCTACCGCCTACCTCCAAGGCTTTCCAATCAATTTGCGAGAATGCTGTAAAAGGCACTACAAACAATGCTGTAATTAGAAGTGAAAGTGTATTTTTCATATTTCTGCTGATTTTTTTATTTACCCCAAGTTGCGGAGCGCCAAAGTTTCCTTTCGAACTGTGTTGTTGTCAGCCTCCGACCCGTAACAACAAAGTTTAAATATCTTTTCCGCGGCAGAGTCGTCGAGAAAGATACCTAAGTGGAGTGCCCGCAACTTGCGTTATTTATTTAAAACACTGATAGCCATTTTTTGAATGGCCAGATTTAGGCAGTCGGTCGCTAATTTTACAATAGACATGTTTGGACTTAATTCGTTGATTATCAATAGTATTCGATTTTACATTTTTTACCCGATAAACCTTGGAAAGGCTATGATTCCATCAAAAAAATACTCAAGAAGCGATTTTGGGCATCAATTCAAGTCAAAATCAGCTAAAAAGCAGTTTTCAAAACTGTTGATAATCAATCACTTAACTTCATGCAAAAGTCTAATTAAAGCCTTAGGTTTGAAAATGACTATTCTCACTGCCACTCAAACTTCCACCTCGCAAACGCCTCCATTGCCTCATACTCTGCCAAACCGAGGCTGCGATAGAGGGCTGCTGTAGCTGAGTTGCGCTCCTTGGCCCGCTGCCAGAACTCCCGCTCGTCCTCGCCGGGGAAGGGGGCGCTGTCCTTTTGCGACTGGTGCATGAAGATGGCCCTTTGCTTGCGGGCCACCTGGTCGGGCGACATGGGCACGGCCATGTCAATCTCATGGATGGGGAATTCGTGCCAAGCGCCCCGGTAGAGCCAAAGCCAACAGTCCTTCATCCATTTCTTGTCCTTCAGCTTTTCAAAGGCGGCGAAGATGGCATTGAGGCAAACCCGGTGCGTACCGTGTGGGTCGGCTAAGTCGCCAGCGGCATAGACTTGGTGGGGCTGAATTTTTTCAATCAAAGCCGCTACTACGTCAACATCGGCTTCTGTGATATCTCCCTTCCTCACCTTGCCCGTTTCATAAAAGGGCATGTCGAGAAAGTGGATTTTATCGTCGGTAAGGCCGCTGTAGCGGGCACCTGCCCTTGCTTCCCCCCGCCGTATTAGGCCTTTGATGGCCCGCACCTCTGGGATGTCCGGCTCGCCCTGTTGCTTGTTTTTCAGGAACTTCAATATTTTTTTGTAACGCTTTTCGGTGTCCGAGTCGGTAATCCCCTGGTGTTCGCTGAACTCCAGCATGAACTCCGCAAAGCGCCGAGCGTCATGGTCGTGTACGGCGATATTGCCACTGGTCTGATAGGCTACATGCACCTCGTGGCCTTGGTCAACCAAGCGCATGAAAGTGCCGCCCATCGAAATTACGTCGTCGTCGGGGTGTGGCGAGAAGATGATGCAGCGCTTCTTGGCGGGCGTCGCCCTTTCGGGGCGGGTGCTGTCGTCGGAGTTGGGCTTGCCGCCGGGCCAACCGCTGATGGTGCGCTGCAATCGGTTGAAAATCTTGATATTAAGGTCGTAGGCTCCATTGGCTTCAAGCATGAGTTCGCTGAGGCCGTGCTCGTTATAATCCTCGTTGGTCAGTTTGAGGATGGGCTTGCCCGTTTGTTGGCTGAGCCAAGTGACGGCCTGGCAGGAAAGTTCGTCCGTCCAGTTGCAGACGCCGCAAAGCCACGGGGCGCTCATGCGGGTGAGGTGCTCAGCGGCAGCCTTGTCGAGGATGATTTTTACGTTGGGATGCTTCTGTAAAAATGTGGCGGGCACCGCTGTCGAAATATCGCCTTCCAGCGCCTTGTTGATGGTCGGTGCTTTATGCTGGCCCCATGCCAATAGATAGACCGTGCGGGCCTTCATAATGCTGGCAACGCCCATGGTGATAGCCCTCGTTGGCACTGCTTCCTCTGAGCCAAAGTCCTTGATGGCATCCCTGCGGGTAAGGCCATCGAGGCGAACCATGCGGGTGAGGGAGTTCTCCCATGAGCCTGGCTCGTTGAAGCCGACGTGGCCCGTACGACCGATACCGAGCAGTTGTATGTCAATGCCACCGTGCAGGTTTATCTGTTTTTCGTACCATTCGCAATAGTCCTGTACCTTCTCCATCGGCACGGTTCCATCGGGGATGTGGATGTTTTCCTTCGGAACGTCAATGTGGTTGAACAGGTGCTCGTGCATGAAGTGCCAATAGCTTTGCACGGCCTCTTTCTGCATTGGGTAGTATTCGTCGAGGTTGAAGGTGACGACGTTGTAAAAGCTCAGGTTCTCCTCTTTATGCAACCTCACCAACTCCCGATAGACTTGTATGGGCGACGAGCCAGTGGCAAGGCCGAGCACGATTTTTTCCCCATCCTGCTGCTTTTGCCGGATGGCCAAGGCGATGCTCCTGGCAACGTGCAGGGAAGCGTCCCGACTGTCCTCCCAAATCTTGACGGGCATTTTTTCGAAGGTCTTGAACTGGAATCGGAGGGTTGGTTGTGCAGCGGCAGATGATAGCATTTGATGGTTGGTTTTAGTTCAAAAATCAAGCAGGCAACAGGTTTTGCGCTTTGCTTGGCCACAAGTGTGGCGAAGGTACAAAAATGCACGTTTAACCATTTTTATGGAAAAACGAATTGTGCTTCAAATACAACAAAAAAAAATGCCGTAGCGACCGAAGCCGCCACGGCATTTTATCACAAACTCATGGTATCGGTTAGTTCGGACAGAAGAAGAAGTGGTTGCCACAGGTCTTCATGAAGTGCATATGGCAGCCATTGGCTGATTCAATGCGGAAGGCCATGCGGTCCTTTTCGTTCTCTGGAACGGTAGCATACAATGTCTTGTGTGCTGTGCTGTAGCCCATGTTGCCCGTGGTGCCCACTGGCAGCGTCACCTCGCTGAACATCTCCGGTTTGGCGTCCGCAAAGCCGTTGGCGTAGCCCATAGCCTTGAACAGGTCGTCGAGGAACGCCTTGTCAACTTGGCTGCGGCTGTAGTGGCGGGTCAGCTTGTCGAAGAAGCCTTTGCCGTCCAAGCTGTGCGAGTTGCGGAACTCTGGGTTCGTGCCAAGTCGCTGCAACTGTTTGGGCGTTGCACCCTCCGGTATGTTGAATATCGAGTTGGACGAACCTTTGCAAGCACAAACTGGAGCAGCTGGTGGTGCAGGCTCTTCCTTGACGGTATCAGCTGGCGGCGTCTGCGTGGTAGGCTCTTCTACTGGTGGTAGCGGTGGTGTGGGTTTTTTGCAACCATCGCAGCCTTTCCAGAGTAGGAACAACAGGGCAAGCAACAGCAGTGGCAATAGCCATTTCCACCAACTGGAACCACTGGAAGTTTCAGCCACGACTGGCCCGGCAACAGGTGCTGGCGGCGGTGGAGGAGGTGGAGGTGGTGCTGCCACTCTTGGCTTTTCAACTATAGGTGCTGGCGCAGCCACGATTGGTGCTGCTGCCGCAACTGCAGCCGCAATTGGTGCCGCTGCCGCTGCAAAGAGGCCCCAACCTGCTGCCCCAAGTGCGTCCTTGTAACAGCTACGAGCAATTTCTTGCTTGTTCGCAGCTTTCAGTGACCAATAGTGTCTCCCATCATCGGACTTCTCTTTTACCCAGCGCTCCTCAATGGGGGCATTTTTCTTGACAGATGCAACGCCATTGTCCCTTGCTCCAGCCGACTTGTAGCCTTCCGAGCGCAGCACTACCTCTCCATCATTGTCCAAATAGGCAAAGTAATATTCGCCCTCATGCATGAAACGACGGAAGCCGTCGTCGTCAGCTTTGCCAGCATAAGCCTCACAGGGCAGGTAGTCGTCCACGATGACCGGGGCAGGCGCAGCAACCGGTTCAGGTGCCCTCGGAGGTGGCGGCGGCGTATAAAGCGGGCCGACCGCAGAGCGCAAGATGCCGAACAGGGCGGCCTCCTCGTGGTAGCAAGTACGGGCTATCTCTTGTTTGTTTCCAGCAATGAGCGAGAAGTACCAACGGCCATCCTCGTGCTGCTTCTTGATCCAGTGGTTTTCGATAGGAGAGTTCTTCTTCACCGACTCGATGCCGTTGTCCCGTGCGCCTGCCGACTTATAGCCTTCTGAACGCAAAATGACGTTGCCGTTGGCATCGTTGTAGCTGAAATAATACTCACCCTCGTGCTCGAACTTGTGGTAGCCTTCGCCCCCAGTATAAGCCTCGCAGGGCAGGTAGTCATCCACAATGCGGGGCGCTGGCTCTGGTGCCTTCGGCGGTGGCGGTGGGGTGTAGAGTGGCCCGACTGCTGAACGTAGGATGCCAAACAGGGCGTCCTCTTCGTGGTAGCAGGTACGGGCGATTTCCTGCCGGTTCCCGGCAATGAGCGAGAAGTACCAGCGGCCATCTTCGTGCTGCTTCTTGATCCAGTGGTTTTCGATAGGAGAATTCTTTTTCACCGACTCAATACCATTGTCGCGAGCGGCCTCAGACTTATAGCCCTCAGAGCGCAGGATGACGTTGCCTGCAATATCGTTGTAGCTGAAATAGTACTCGCCTTCGTGTTCGAACTTGTGGTAGCCTTCCATGCCGGCATAAGCCTCGCAGGGCAGGTAATCGTCAATGACGGCGGCAGGTGCTTCGGCAGCTTTTTCCACCTTCGGTGCAAATGCATCTTTGGCGGCAGTTAGGCCTGCATTCATGCTTTCCTCATCGGCGAAGTAGCAGCTTCGGGCAATCTCCTGGTTGTTGCCAGCCCGGAGGGCGTAGTAGTACTGGTCGCCATCCATGCCCGTCACCCAACGCTCTTCCAGCGGGGCGTTCTTCATAACGGATTCAATGCCGTTGTCCCTTGCCTTTTCGGTGGTGTAGCCTTCGGAACGAAGTAGTGCCTTGCCTTCGGCATCGTTGTAGCCAAAGTACCAGTTTTCATCATCGCCATTGAAAAAGCGGTGGAACGCGGCGGATCCGTTGTAGCGCTCACAGGCGAGGTAATCGTCGTGGACACTTTCGGCTGTCGCTATCGCAGCAGGTGCGGCAGCAGCGGCCACCCTTGTGCGGCCAATGAGCAGGCCGATGGCGTCGTTCATATCAGCTGTGGTGTCGTAGAAGAAACTCTTGGCCACAGGCTTGCCATCGGTATTGTTCAGGTAGAAATAATATTTGTTGTTGGCAGTGGTCTTGCCTGCATAATTGCCTTCATAAGGGCCGAGTTCCATGACCTTCTGCACTTGCGCATCCACTTCTGCTTCGGTTGCGAAGCCCTGCACGTTGGAGCTGAGCATGAGCGATTTGCCATCAGCAGTGCGGAAGCTGAAATAATGCTTGTGGTTGGCACTGCGCATGGTCTGCCAAGTCACCCCGTTGAAAAGGTAATTGCCTGACTTAAGGAATACCTTCTCGTCTGCCGATTTCTCTTTGTGCTCCTTAGGCTTGCGTTTTTTCTTTTCTTTAGGTGCTTTTTCCTTTGGTGGCGGTGCGTCGGCCACCCGTACCGTGGCCCGATAGTTGGCCATCCCCTCAATTCCACTGGTAACACCAGATCCGGCTTCTTTCAATACAACTTCTTCAGTGCCGCCGAAAAGGCCACGTTGCAACCCAGCTATGGCCGCATCCCTATCAGCAGCGCTGTCGAACCAGGTGCTGGTTGCTATCTGCTGGTTATTGCCCGCCAACAGGTTGAAATAGTATTTGCCATTGGGGTGCTGCATTGGCTGGTAGCGGTCAGGATTGGGCAGGTTGCGGGTTACTGACGCAGTTCCGTTGTTGCGGCCATCGGCAGAGGTATAGGCTTCGCTGATGAGCACGATTTTACCACCTTGGTTTAAGGTGAAATAAAACTGGCCATTGTCTGTGGCAAAGCTGTCAAAGCCGTTTTCAACACCTTTTATCCTTTCTTGGTAAAAAGAAAGGGGACGGTAGTTGTCATCGCCACCCCTCCCATCGTCGTAAGGATTGTTATCGGTTGCAGCGGCAGGTGCGGCAGCGGCCTCCCTTGGTTGGCCTTCGCTTTCATCGGCAGTGATGGAAGGGATTTCGGCCACGCAGGCTGTGATGGCAGCATCCATTGCTGCGGCATCGTCAAAATCCACGCTCCGTGCGATTTCCTGACCATTGCCAGCCTTTAGAATGAAATAATTCTTGCCCTCATCGGAAATCTTTCGCTCGTACCTTGCCGCGTTGTCAGCGTTGGCCACCACCGAGCGGACGCCATTGTTGCGGTCGTCCTTGTCGGCATAGCCTTGGCTATTGAGCACAGCCTGGCCATCGTCGCTCAGAAATTGGAAGTACGAGAGGTTGTCTTTCGTTTTTTTGTAAAGCCGGACCCTCATTGCTGTTTGTTTTTTGATGAATGTTTAATGAAATAGCCTATTTACCACCTGCCGCAAGGTTGTATGCTCTTTAGGCAATCGCCTCATAAGTATCACTGCCTGTGGCAAGGATTAATGCTCAATTTTCTTGGACGCCGCCCCAAAACACTAATCATACTGGGCGCAAAAACTTGAATGGGTCGGGTGTGATTTTTGACCGTGACGAGGAATTTTCGGCTGAAAAGTAGGGAGAAAACATAATTCTACAAATGTTTTCGCCTGAAAACCGTAAATCGTAATGATTTTGTTCATAAATATCCCACCCGATATGCCGCTTTAATATGTCAAAGCTGCCTGGCTTGAGACGCATCGAATCAAAATAGTATCGTTGGCAATGGAAATTATTATAACGCAAGTTGCGGGCAAACTCAACCTAAATCTCTTTTTCGGCGGTGGGTATCCATTTAGCGTGGCAGGGGGCTTGGGTGCTGAACGCACCCAGATTCTCTTTACTCCCCGGCAGCAGCGGCTCCGCCGCCGCTGCCGGGGAGTAATTTTGGGGTGTTTTTGAACGGAGGTTATGGTGCTCCGCAACTTGGGTTATTATAGACAGGCAGCGGCAATTCAGCGTGTCAGCACGATATAGTCCCGAATCAGGGTCTTCAAAAACTCCACATGGTTGGCCTTGGGTGTTTGGATGTTCAGTTGCTGCGAGATACTCACCGCTGCATCCTTGATGGCGGCAGCGTGGGCGTCGTTCCGCAATTGTTGGTAGCGGCTCAGCAGGTTCTTGATGAGGAGCATGTCAGCCTCAGTCATCTGGCGAACGGCCGGGTATTGGGGTTCGTAGTTTTCGAGTGTGTTGATTTTCAGGATGTCGTTCAGGCTGAAGGTTAATTGTCCTGTGTTCCGCACCACGGTAGTATTGGCGGCGAGGTCGCCGAGGCGTTGGTGCTTATAGGTGGAGCCAATGAGGATGCCGCCGAGCGCCCCGGCAGTGAAGGAGAAGTCGAGCAAAAGCAGGATGCTGCGCAACAGGTACTCGCCCATGCCAGGCTCCAGCCCGTCGAGGCGCACCACCCGGATGCCCAAGGCCCGCTTGCCAAGGCTTTGGCCGTTGCCCAACATATCGGAAGCCAAATGGTAAATCAGCAGTCCTACCATGTAGGACATGCCCATGACGGCCCCGCCCCATCCCGATATGGCATCGCCGACCAAATAAATTACTACTTGCCAGAATACTGAAATGGCTACCGAAAATATGAAAAGGTCGAGGAGGAACGCAAGGAAGCGGTCTCTGAGCACCGCCAGTTCGTACTCAATCGTCACATTCTGCGTGGTGCGGATATCTATGTTGGGCATAGGACGGATTACGGCTAACGGTGGACGGCCAACGGTGGACGGGAAATTCGTGAGCCGTCCACCGTTGGCCGTAATCCTTTTACAAATTTAGTCATACCTTGCCATAAAATCCAAGGGAAAATGGAAAACAACACAGAAGCCAAGGTGAAGGAACTGGTCACCGACTTCAAATTGGAGGAGGCGCTCGACTTGCTCATTGCGCAAACGCAAACCCAAAACCAGCGCAAACAGAACGCCCTGTTGGTGCTCAAGGGTAAGCTGGCCATGCTCGAAGAGCAAAGTCTTTCTGGCATGTTGGCCGCCGACGACCTGGCCCGCCAAAAGGCCACTATCGCCCACCAAATCCTCGATATCGCTGACGGCAGCCCGCTCGACCACGACCTGCCGCAGCCCAAACCGGAGCATGTGCTGGTGCAAAAAACGGTGAACATGCCCTCGACTACCGGGGGCAGTGCTACTGGCAAGTACCTCCTGATGGGCGGCTTGTTCCTAGCGGCCCTCTTGGCGGGCTTTTTCTTCGCAAAATCTTGTGGGAACAATAGCAATCCAACTACCCCAACCCAACAGGCGGGCAACCCCCATCAGCCCGACATTGCTGACCCCCAAAAAAAGGATACTGGCCAACCCACGCCCGGCGGCCCAATTGAAGTGCTGAACTTCCCCAGCCTCAAGTTGCCGTTCAACTTCCTCGATTTTGGCGTTGAATTCACCTGGGCCAATGCCGAGTGGATTTCAGACTCGGAAATCAGGTTGAAAATCCGCTACTACCTCACCTGCAAGAACAACCTCGGCATCTGTTACCGGGAAAAAATCCGCCTTTATGCCGACAGCAGGCCCCTCGAACCCGCCGAGCAATCGGAGTTGGCTGGCTGGGTGGCACAGGACGCTACTGTCACCAACGACGTCAGTTTCGTTTTTCCTGCCGACACGAAGGTGTTCGAAATTGAGCTGTCGAGGGATAAGTCGAACTGGAGGAGGCCGTTTCAAGTGCTGGTGGACGGCCAATAAACTGCGAGAGCCACGAACTTGGATTCGATTAAAAATTAAACCCAGGCATGTTCACCCCCTCTATAAGCCACTCGCCCTCTTCCCACCCCAATTGGGCCACGCCCAGCCCTTCGTGGTGCTGCACCGTGCCGTGCAGCTGGGTGGCCTCCCATTTTATTCCAAAGAACAGGTACATCGCACCACCGTGTATTTCGGTCTTGTCAGCCTGAAATGCGATGGGTTTTAGTTCTGCGTGACCAGCCCGAAAGGTGTTGCAGCGCAGCATGACCTTGGCTTTGGAGATGGCGTCGTGGTCGTCCCGGCAGTTTTCGCTGAGCCACAATCCCTCGAAGTCACGGCCAAGGTTCAGCAGGTCGAGCAGGAACTCAGAGACGTGCTGCTCGATGAACGTTGGCCCATCGTGGTGGAACTCTTCATAATTGAAAAAGTGCATCATGCCCGGCCCGGCGTGGTCGGTCATCAGGTGCTGCATGAATTCTTCGGTTAAAAACTGGTAATAACGCTGTGGCGAAAGGTGCTCCGGTCGGTCGGTGAGCACGGAATTTTCTTGCAGTAAGGCCAGCAGCCGCTCGATTTCCGGCTCGATTTCTTCCGGCCTCAACGATTCCAACGGCTTTATTTCCGGCTTGTCGATGAACTCATAAACCGGGATTTTCGGCGCATTGGCGTACTGGTCTTCGTAGCGTTTCACGTTGTCGAGCCATGCTGCGATGAGTTCTGGTGGGGCGTCGTCGGAGATGTGCATCATCTGAGCGCCGTAGGTGAGTTCGAGGTCGAGGGCCTTGAGTTCGTTTTCGGCCTTGAGGTCCGAGGTGCGGCGGGTGTGTGTTTTCTTTTTCATAGTAGTTGTTTTTGTTGGAAGATGGGGTGAAGGTAGGGAACGGCATTAAATGCCTTTGTGGGCTACCATTTTATTTTGTAAATTTCAAAAGCAGATTTTTTTTTCACCCAGAGGAAATCTTTATAATAAAACGCAATTTTGCCTTCCTTGTCAAACAATGTCTTCTTCCCTTTTGTATCATAAATGTATGTCCTCCCCCCCTGTTCGGCTATAAAACCTTTTACCAATGTTGGATCTGTTAAGGGTTCTTTCAAAAATGTGTTCTCAATTTTGAGAAATAACTGAACTGTTTCGTATTCACAAGGCAACAGAACATCTCCCTCTACTGAGATTAATCCATATTTACCTACTTTTTTGCACAAAAAATAAAGGTTGCATTCAGTATAGGAAAATTCTTCGAATTCTTCCTTGCTAACTAATTCACCTTTTCTGTTGTACAGCGCAACTTCACTTACTTCATCTTTTTTTACCGGCATTGCCTCAAATTGCACTTTGGGGTTATGCCAAGGTTTTACAATATTGTAAGCAGAAAATGGAAGTATTTGTTGACCATTTATATCAAACCAATACCATTCGTTTTTATTCTTTGTAGCTAAAATATCGTTTGGAGTTGGATTGAATATAATACCTTTATACAACATATCTAAAATAGTATCACCTTTAATATTTATCACACCAGATGCTCCACCGGATATTGGAAATCTTTCATAAAAATGGAATATATTGTTTCTGCCTGGGTCAAATAAATGGTTAAACTTCGCAGGTATCACAACATTGCAATTTGTGTCTACTATGCCATATTTAGTTGTTCCGTTTGATTTCTCCTTGAAAATTTCGAAATGCTTTTCGCCTATCATGTTAGTAAAACTGCCATCCAATTCTTGTTTACATGAATAATCAATGGTGTAATCCTTTTGAAGTATGCCAGTCCTTTTTCCATGCTTGACGTAAATTTTACCCTTCGAAGTTGTGAAATCCATATCGGGCGTTAATGGTATTATTATTTTTCCATTTTTATCAATAAGCCCCTTGCTTCCAGTTGAACTCTTAATTATAGCCAAGTCTTGGAATCTTGCATTTTTATAACTCAGCCAACTTATGTCACTGTATTTCATATCTGCAAGCATTTTGCCTTCCTTGTCAATAAGTCCGTAATTCCTGTCAGCGTTTCGACACCAAGCAACCCCGTCCATCACTATAGCTACTTTCTCAAAATTTCCATTTATTTGATACTCTCTGCCTAATGTATCAATCATAAAATAGTTATTTCCCTTCTTAGATATGGCATAGCCATAAAGCCAAGGGTCAATTTCGTCATAGACGAACGGATTGACAATTTTGCCATCCAACCCAATAGAACCATATTTCATCCCCAATGCTGTTTTTTTCTGTATTCTGATGGGGTATTCATCTGGGCCCATATAGTAGTTAGAATATGTTTCGTTATTAATCGGGTTGCCATCCAACGAGTAGAGTCTCCTTTCTCCATAGCTGCCTGCAACTACAACGTTTCCATGTATAGAACCTATATGTTCTTCGACGCTTTTTAAAGGAACAGAGTTGACGAGCTTAAATGATTGGCCAAAGAGAAAAAGCGGTGAAAAAAACAGCATAGAAAACAGAATAGAAAATTGGTTTCGATTAAGCATGGTTTTGATTTTTGTGCAAAGCTAATTTCAATTTAGATTACAAACAACCTCACTTCCGCATCACCTCCCCCAACCCCGTAAACCTCCTCACCGCCTTATCATTCTTTACCGCCATCGCCACCGCCTTCTTCGAGCCGACGAGGATGACCAGCTTTTTCCCCCTCGTGATGCCCGTATAAATCAGGTTTCGGTAGAGCATCATATAATGCCCCATCACAAGCGGCATCACCACGCAGGGGCACTCGCTGCCCTGGTATTTATGGATGCTCACGGCGTAGGCCAGCGTCAGCTCGTCCAGTTCGGTGAAGTCGTAGAAGACCTCCCGGCCATCGAATAGTACCACCACCTCCTGCTCCGTTTTATCAATCTTTTTGATGCGGCCCACGTCGCCGTTATAGACATCCTTGTCGTAGTTGTTCTTGATTTGCATCACCTTGTCGTCCTCGTGGAAACTGCGGCCCATCTTCACCAGCGGCTCGTAGCTGGGGTTCAGTTTTTTCTGCAAAATATCGTTCAGGTTGCGGTTGCCGATAGTGCCCCGGTTCATGGGGGCCAGCACCTGTATATCGTCGAAGGAATCGAAGCCGTAAGCCTTGGGCAGGCGGCTGTCCACGAGGTTCACGATGAGGTCGGTCAGCTTATCGGGGTCTTCCTCTTCCATGAAAAAAAAGTCGCCGCCCTTGTCGTTGCTCAGGTCGGGGTACTCCCCAGCGTTGATGCGGTGGGCATTGGTGATGATTTTGCTGGCGGCGGCCTGCCGGAAAATCTCGGTGAGACGGGTGGTCGGCAGTTTTTCGCTCAAAATCAAATCCTGCAACACACTGCCCGCCCCCACGCTCGGCAATTGGTCAACGTCGCCGACCAGCACAAGCCTTGCCGTGGTCGGCACGGCCTTCAGCAGGTTGAACATCAGCACCGTGTCAATCATGCTGGCCTCGTCCACGATGAGCAGGTCGCAGTCGAGTGGGTTCTCCCGGTTGCGCTTGAAACCGTTGATGCTGAAATCGAATTCGAGCAGGCTGTGGATGGTGCTGGCCTTCAGTCCCGTTATCTCGGACATGCGCTTGGCCGCCCGCCCCGTTGGCGCAGCCAGCATGATTTTCTGCGTCAGTTGGTGGCTCACCAGCAGGATGACCTTCGTGATGGTGCTCTTGCCCGTGCCCGGCCCGCCCGTGATGATATGCACTTTTTCCTCCAAACTTTTTGCTACCGCAATGCGCTGGTTTTCAGCCAATTGGATGTTCAGTTTTTCCTCTGCCCAGGCCAGTGCCTCTTTGGTTTTTACGCTCCGCAATGCGGAAGTGCCCCCTTGCAGCCTTCGCAGTTCCGCCCCGATTCCCTGCTCGCAGACGTGGAAGACCTTCAGCCAAACACAGGCAGTCAATGCCCCATCAATGGTCAGCGGGGCCGTCACGATGCGCTCCTCCTGCTCGATGGCGGCGAGGCGGGCGGCCACCTGGTTGGCCTCCACTTCCAGCAGTTCCTGCGCTTTTTCCAAGAAAAGATTGACGGGATAGCAGGTGTGGCCGTCGTTCGAGAGGTCGTTCAGCACGTACTCCACCCCGGCGTCAATGCGCATATCGCTCTCCTTGCCGATACCGAGTTTTTGCGCCGTTTTGTCGGCGGTCTTGAAGCCGATGCCCCATATGTCACGGGCGAGGCGGTAAGGGTTTTCTTGCAGCACGGCAATGCTCTCCTCGCCGTAAGTCTTAAAAACCTTCTGGGCGTAGGTCGGGCTGATTTCATACTGCATCAGGAACGACATCACCTCCCGGATGGCCTTTTGCTCCGCCCAGCCCGCCGTGATTTTTGCGTAGCGCTTCGGGCCGATGCCGTCAATTTCCATGAGCAAATCGGGCGTCTGGTCTATCACGTCTAAGGTCCGTTCACCATAGCGCAGCACGATTTGCTCCGCAAAATGCTCGCCGATGCCTTTTATCATGCCACTGGCCAGGTACTTCTGGATGCCCCGGATGGTTGCGGGTTGCGTGACCTCGTAGGTCTGCACCACGAACTGGAAGCCGTACTGCGTATCGTTTTTCCAAGTGCCCACGCACTTGAGCGTCTCACCCACCTGCACCGACGACAGCGTGCCGACCACGGTGGTCAGGTCGAGCTTGCCCGGCTCCTGCAAGCGGGCGACCGTCCAGCCGTTTTCGGCGTTCTGGAAGGTGATGCGTTCGATATGGCCGGTGATGGTGTCCATTGGGGCAAATATCTGCGAAAAGACACGCTCGGCAAAGTGTCACCTTTATTCAAGAACATTAATATTAGAAAGACCATTTCTCACGGGTATTGTCTTTGGGAGGGGATTTCAATTTATCTGGGAACGCTATGCCTATAAGAGAAATAATGGATATAAAAGCTCCACCGCCAGCAACGAAGAGGCCAACTAATTTTGGGTTTTCATAGGACTTGGCGCATTCTTCATCTTCATCGCAAATAGAAACAGCAATGTTTGTGAAACCTGCTACAAGTAGCCCGCCTAACAACAACAATAAGCCAATTACAAGGACAGCAAGACCGGGGCGCCTTCCTTCATTGGCCAGTAGCCGCTTGGCTTTCCATTTAGTTGTTCTAAATGCCTTCCGTTCTACTTTGGTCAACTTTCTCCCCAACGCCGCTTCGAAATCTACCCGTGAAAGCTGTGAAATGAATAAAGCATCTATAGAATCTCCAATGATTGAATCATTGGAGATTTGGGGAATGAGATTGCCTGCATTGGATGAAACTCCAGCTACGGGATTAGACAAGACAAGGGTGCTGAATAAGGCGAGTAGTATTAGTCGAAGCATGACTGTCATTTAGATTTATGTGATAAAGAATATTCACATAATGGTTCCAGCCATAAATACGCTGCACTACGTTTCTCTAAACTCCGCCTCAATCCTTGCCATCTGCATCAAATGCCTTTGCCCATGCTGTGCAAGGAAGTAGATGTACTCGTACACGTCAATCTTGCCGAGGTCGTTGACGGTCATTGTCGTTGTGTGAAGCACGCCCTCGCCGTTTGGCAGTTGTTCGAGGCAATGGAGGCACTGTGCCAACTGTTCCTTCAGTTGGAGCCTTGTTTCAAGCAAAGGCTTTTTGCCGGTTGGCTCCATGTGGGCAGGCCGAATCCAAGGGAAGGAGCGATGCAGGCCAACTTCCGTCAACTTGTCTCGTTGGAAAACATAGTCATCCAATGCAGCATTCAAGTCCTGTTTGGTAGCATTCTGCAATGCTTTTCGGATTCCTTTTTCGATGAGGATGAGCAGGAAATGGTTGGTCAGGCCAATGTGTTCGAGGATTTCGTCAATCGTCCAACCACAGTTTTGCGGGCGGAACCTAAGGATGTCACTTTCCTTGTCGAACCAAGTGTCTATCGTTTCGAAGGTATTGGTGAGATGGTTTCGAATTTCGGTTAGGAGGCTTTTAATGTCCATTGATAATTATTTTGGAATAGCTGCAACAGGTAGAATTGCGCTTTTGTTCCTGTTGGCGATACCCATGCTAGCCTTATTTCTTAAAAAAAGTTGGGTACTCACCGCCGGATTCAACCCCATCAATGGTGTAGCGAGCCATCTCACATTTGCAAGACTCTGAGAACATAGTCGGGTTGCAAATCATTGTAGCTTTCATATTGGCCAATTCAAAAATCTGCCCACTTGGTAATTTAAAAACATACCTGCCCTTTCCATGCATGGTGCGTTCAATCACTGCCTCGTTGGGAACTTTCAGCATTGGAACATCCAGCTTGAAGTCGTCGAGCAGTTGGCTGCCAAGGTATTCTTGAACAATAAGGGGAGTTAATTCAACACTGTCGAAGCCACTAAAATGCACCTTGACATAACTAAACGTGTCAATCTTTGAGCATTGAGCTTCCAAAGCCTTTTTCTCCTGTTCCGTATAATTATCGAAGCAACCTGCCAACATGAGGCTGCCAAGGATAGGCAAGTAAGGAAAGAATTTTATCATGATTTAGAGGGGTGTTTTTATTATCAAAAAGTTGGCATCGACGTGGCAAATACCACGCCGATGCTTGTTGTTTTCACGACGTCGCCCAAGCCGCCCCCACCTCGCTGTACGGGATACAGCCGTGGTAAGCCCCCGGCACGGGGTCGTACTTCAAAAAAGTAGTAGCGCCCGGTTCCGAGGTGCAGAAGCCCAAGACCGTCAACTCCTTCGCCATGCGGAAGAAATGTGGCGGGTCTTCTTTTTTGCGGTTGGCATCGTAAGCCTCGGCGTCGTACTTGGTGAGCAGGGCGTCCTGCTGCTCTGGCGTCAGGGCTGCGAAAGCCTTGCCGTTGGCGGCTTTGGCGTCGGCGTCGAGCTTGGCAAGGCCCGCTTTGAAGTCGGCCTTGTCCTTTTCTTGGTAAAACTCGGCCATCATCTGGTCAATGAAGTTGTGCACCCCGGCGTCCTTGGCGCCCGGCGTGTCCGTCTTCGGGATGATGCGGTCAATGAGCGCTTCCAGGGTGCTACCCTCTTCGGCAGAAAAATACTTAGGTGCCCAACCAGACCCTTTGGGCTCGGCCTTGCAACCTGCCAACACGCCGGAAATGGCACTGGCAGAAAGCACCCCACCCAGCAGCAGGGTGGCATTTTTTATGGCGTCTCTTCTGTTCATTTTTTTATGGTTGATAAGGGTTGATGGGGGTTGATGAGGTTGATAAAGGGGCCTAATCAACCCTTATCAACCTTATCAACTTCATCAACCTGATTAGATATTTCCTTTATTCAATTCCTTTACAGCAAAATCAGCGGCCCGTGCCGTCAGCGCCATGTAGGTCAACGACGGGTTCACGCAGGCGGCGGAGGTCATGCAGGCGCCATCGGTCACGAAGACGTTGGCAGCACCATGCACTTGGTTCCACTTGTTCAGCACGGAGGTTTTCGGATCCTTGCCCATGCGGGCGGTACCCATCTCGTGGATGCCGAGGCCGGGCGCATAGCCACGGTCGAAGGGCTGCACGTCCTTCAAGCCAGCGGCTTCGAGCATCTCCACGGCGCTGGCCTGCATGTCCTTGCGCATGGCGATTTCGTTCTCCCGGATTTCCACGTCCATCGTCAGGGTTGGCATGCCGTACATGTCCAACACCTCTTTATTTAAGGTGATGCGGTTGTCCGGGTGCGGCAGCATTTCACCGAAGGCGTTGATGCCCATCGTCCATTGGCCCGGCTCCTGCATTTGCTCCTTCATGGCGTTGCCGAAGCCCATCTCCGCTATTTGGCGCTGCCAACCAGAGCGGCTGCCAGAACCTTGATAGCCGTAGCCCCGCAAGAAGTCGGTGCGCTTGGTAGCGGCGCTCACGTTGCGGAAGCGGGGAATGTAGATGCCGTTGGCACGGCGGCCTGAATAGTATTTGTCGCCAAAATCGTCGGATTTGCCGGAGGCACCTGTTTGGAAATGGTGGTCCATGACGTTGCGGCCCAGTTGGTCGCTGTCATTGCCCATGCCGTTGGGGAAGCGGCTGCTCACCGAGTTCATCAAAATCCAAGTGGAGTTGAAAGCGCTGGCGCAAACGAAGACGATTTTTGAGTAAAACTCCATTTCCTTCTTCGTCTCGGCGTCGAGGATTTTCACGCCCTTGGCCTTGCCCGTTTTTTCATCATAAATAATGGAATGAACAATGCTGTTGGGTCGCAGGGTCATGTTACCCGTCAACTCAGCGGCCTTGAGGCCCCCGGCGTTGGAGCTGTAATAGCCGCCAAACGGGCAGCCCCTCATGCAAAGGTTGCGGAACTGGCAAGCGCCACGTCCCAGTTTTTTTTGTGCCTCGGTTATCTGTGTGATGTGCGCCGTTCGGCCCATCGTGATTTTCCTATCCTTGAACTTGGCCTCCACCTTGGCCTTCACGTCGGTTTCGAGGCAGTTCATTTCCATGGCCGGCTGAAACTTGCCGTCGGGCAACTGCGGCAGCCCCTCGTTGGAGCCGCTCACGCCGATGAACTCCTCGATATAGTCGTACCAAGGCGCAATGTCGGCATAGCGGATGGGCCAGTCCACGCCGATGCCCTCCTTGGCGTTGGCCTCGAAGTCGAGGTCGCCGTGGCGGTAGCTCTGGCGGCCCCACATGATGCTGCGCCCGCCGACATGGTAGCCCCGCATCCAGTCGAAGCGCTTGACCTCGGTGTAGGGGTGCTCGTCGTCCTTGACGAACCAGTGCTTGTGCCCCTGCTGAACGGTGTAGCCCGTGCGGCTCTGCTTTTGGTAGTGCTTCTCGATTTCGTCCTTGGGCACCCGGCCGGCATAGGGCAGGTCCCAAGGGGCGGCGTTCATGGTGGGGTAGTCCTCGATGTGCTTGACCATGCGGCCCCGCTCCAGCACGAGGGTCTTAAGTCCCTTTTCAGAGAGTTCCTTGGCGGCAATACCCCCGCTGATGCCGCTGCCGATAACAATGGCATCGTAGGTGCTTTCCTGCTGCCATTTTCCGTTGATGTTGCTCATTCTATTGTAAAAGGATTGAAGGACTGAATGATTGAAGGACTTAAGGTGGGGGCCATGCAAGCCTTCCAACCTTCAATCATTCAATCCTTCAATCCTTGAAATTTTCGGGGGAAAGATAGGGAGGTCGCAGAATTTCCGCCATGAATTTTTTTCAGCGTCAAAAGCAAATGAAATTTGGCTGACAGGCAGGGCTAAGGACATAGCTACCAAAAAGCTCCGCTCGCCGACATTTTTCCTTTTTTGAGCGTTATGCAAAGCATAAATCTCGCAAAGCTGCTTGTGCCAAATATTTTTTTTCCCGTTCTTGCAGTGCCTAATTCCAAATTCCCCGTTTACTCGAACAGTGTATGTGGTGTACGTGTAGTGAGGATTCTTTTTTGCTCCGCAAAGCACCTAAACAATTTGGGCCAAGCCATGAAACGTCTTTTCCTTCTGCTGGGAATTATTGCATTCTTTGTCGGCTGCGAACAACGCACCGAGCGCAAGGAAGGCTTCGGCGTGCATGGCATTGATGTTTCCCACTACCAAAAACAGGTGGATTGGTCATTGGTTGCTTCCCAAAGGGATAAATCCCAAAACGTGGATTTTGCCTTTGTAAAAGCAACGGAAGGCCAAAAAATGCAGGACACGGTTTTTTGCAAAAACTGGGATGCCATGCGGGAGGCAGGCTTGTTGAGGGGGGCTTATCATTTCTTTCGGCCGGGCATCTCCGCCGAATTGCAGGCACAACATTTTATAGCCAGCGTTGACCTCCAGCACGGCGACCTGCCCCCCGTACTCGATGTGGAAGTGACTGACGAACAGCCTGCCCAGACGGTGGTGGAAGGCGTGAGGACTTGGCTCAGTATCGTTGGCAATCACTGGAAAATCAGGCCCATCGTTTATACCAACCAGAAATTTTACAACCGTTATTTGGCCGGTCATTTGCCGGAATACCCTATTTGGATAGCCCGCTATACTGATTGGCACTTGCCTGAATTGGCCGATGGCCACCTTTGGCACTTCTGGCAATACGGTTGCCAAGGCCGCTTGCCTGGTATCGAGGGCGATGTGGACCTCAATGTGTTCAATGGCAGCATCGAAAGCCTACATGCCATGACCCTTCAACGCCCGTTGCCCTTGCTCAACCGCATGCCGGAGCCACCCATGCCTGTGGCTGCTACACTACCGCCACCTCTTCCTGCCGACAATGCCGAACCCGTTGCGTCGGCAAATCCATAGATTTGCAGGGACAATTTTTACAGTATTTCCCTTTGAAAAAAATCCTCGTCATCCGCTTTTCCTCCATCGGCGACATCGTACTGACGACGCCCGTGGTGCGCTGCCTGAAGCAGCAATCTGGCGTGGAACTCCACTACCTCACCAAGCACCAATACCTGCCCTTACTGGAAGCGAACCCCCATATAGACCGGATTTTCACCATCGAAAAAAATGTGTCGGAAGTGCTGCCTGCATTGCGCAGCGAGGGCTACGACTGCGTGGTGGACTTGCACAAAAACCTGCGCACCCTTCAAGTCAGGCTTGGCCTTTTTTTTCAATCTAAGTGGTTGTCATTCAATAAGTTGAATATTGAAAAATGGCTATTGACCGCCCTGAAAATCAATCGCTTGCCCAATATCCACATCGTAGACCGCTACCTGAAAGCAGTAGAGCCATTGGGCATCAAAAATGACGGCCTCGGACTTGATTTCCCGCTGCCGCCAATCCGCAATCCGCAATCCACAATCCGTAATTCATACCTCGTCTTCGCCATCGGTGCCCAATACCAGACCAAGCGGCTGCCAACTGTGAAAATCATGGAGCTGTGCAAGGCCATCAAACACCCCGTCGTTTTGTTGGGCGGCAAGGAGGAGGCAGTGGAAGGTGAGCAAATTGCCGTAAAATCAGGTGGCCATGTGACCAACCTTTGCGGCAAACTCACGTTGCAAGAATCGGCGGCAGTGCTTCGGGCGGCGGCCTTGGTCATCACGCACGACACGGGCATGATGCACATTGCGGCAGCCTTTCAGAAACGGATACTGTCTATTTGGGGCAACACAGTGCCTGCATTGGGGATGTACCCCTATTTTGGCTTAGCCAATGAAGATAAAAACACCAGCTTTGAAGTGGCTGGCCTTGATTGCCGCCCCTGCTCGAAAATCGGCCACCGGGTCTGCCCAAAGGGGCATTTCCGCTGCATGAACGACCAAAACATGGATGAAATCGCAAGGGCTGCAACCCAATAAGCATTTTCGTACTGTCTTCTCAACCATGAAGCCATGAAACCATGAAAAAACTGTCACTCGCCGTGCAAAACGGCCATTAAATTAAAAAACTGCAAATGGATTAACGGCTTAGTTGCAATGGCTTCTACCTCCGTTTGAAGAAGAAATTCTATCTTTCGGCCTTTCGGCACACGGCCCTCAAATCCGTACAAATTTTTATGAAAATGAGATTTACAAAAACAGTTTTACCCTTTATCCTCACGCTTGTCTGCATTGGCCAGCTTTGGTCCCAAGACCTGCACAACACGCTGTTCTACATGAATCCCCTTCACATCAACCCGGCGTTTGCGGGGGCTTACGAAGGTACGTTCCGAATCGGTGGTCTCTATCGTGACCAGGCCCGCACGGCCATCGGCAAATCGGCCTACTCCACCCCTGCCCTCTATGGCGACGCCCCCATTTTGATGATAGGCAAGCGGCACTGGATAGGCGTTGGCCTCCTGATTTTCAGGGACCAAGTGGGCGATGGCCAACTGAGGACGACCGCCGGTCAATTGACGGGCGCTTTCCACCTCTCCCTCGACAAAAAAAGCAAGAACGTGCTCACGCTTGGCGTGCAGTGGGGCAAGGTGAACCGGACAATTGGCAACCTGAAAGGCTTTAACCCCGGCGACTTGGCTGAGCTTAATTTGCAAGACCCCTCCAGCACTAATGAGACGACTGACAACGTCTTCAAGCAGGGCAGCGGAGGAGGTACTAGTGGCAACCAAGGCAATTCCGAAAAGAAAAAGGACTTCTCCGACGTGAACATCGGTCTGTTGCTAAAATCGAAGGTGAACAAGACCACCGACTTCAATATCGGATTTTCCGCCCGGCACATCACCACGCCCGGCAGCGATTTCAACTTCAACGCCAGCAGCGATGACTACGACCTGAATATGCGCTTCAATGCCCACGCACAACTCAACACGGAACTGAGCAAGAAGGTAACGCTGACGCCGGAGCTTTACTTCTCCAATATTGGCCCGGCCAGGCAAATGCAGGCCCATGCTTGGCTCGGCTACTGGCTAAAGCAGGAAAGCAACACCAAGGTATTGGGCGGCCTCGGCTACCGGGTGGGCGACTCTGCGCAACTGCTGCTCGGCCTCGATTACAAGGACATCAAAGTGCAGTTCGGCTATGATTTCACCCTGTCGCAGTTGGCCGATGTGAACAAGCGCCAAGGCGGTTTTGAAATAGCAGCCTCCTATTTGGGCAAGGTTTACAAGAAACCGAAGGTGAAACCCGTTATACTTTGCCCGCACCTTTGATTTCAGTTGGCAGTGTGCAGTTGGCAGTCGGCAGTCGGATACTGCTGATACCAAAGCCTCAGCCTTTTTTTTGATGAGAAATTGATTTCAATCTCAAAAAAAGCATTTTGAAAAAATTATGAAAAATCATATCCTTATAGCTACGCTCCTGCTTTTTTGCGGCTTCGCCGCAATGGGGCAACCTCTCAACCGTCCAACCTACGCCATGATGATTACTACGGCGGAGGAGCAAATGGAGAAAAAAGACTACTACCGGGCACTCGAATGGTACGAGAAAGCTTATGATGAGTCGAAGGACATTGAACTCGTCATCAAGATAGCCGACCTGAGCTATATGCTCCGTGACTACAACAAGGCGGAGAAATGGTACGCCCGTGCCCTGAAGCCCACCAAGAAGAACAAGAAGGTGTCCGAATATGCCGAAAAACGCTTCGAGTACGCCCGCTCCTTGAAGATGGTGGAGAAGTACGACGAGGCCATCGTTGAGTTCAACAAATACTTGGAAACGGCCACCGACCCTGTACGCAGGGAATTGGTTGACTTGGAAAAAATCGGCTGCGAGTTTGCCAAGGTGAGCAAGACACAGGACGGCCTCAGCATCACGCATGGCGGCAAGGAAATCAACGGAAAAAACTCCGAGTACAGCCCCTTCCTCAGCGCCGACAACAAGGAGATTTATTTCGCTGCCTTGGTCGGCAACGACATCATCGAAGTCAACGACAAGCCGAAAGCGGAGGGTAGCAATAGCGGCGCTGGTACTGGCGGAAATGACCTTGGCAGCGGCAATTTGGGAGGCGGCAAAGACGATAGCAAAGGTGGCGAAAGGGGAGATGATAAAAGCGGTGGCAGAGGAAGTGATAGAGGTGGCGACAATGGTGACGACGACAAGACCAAGATAGACCTTGGCCTGAAAAAAGAGGAAGAAGGCAGCAGCGAACCTTTCTCCAAGATTTACAAATCTGCCAAATCGGACAAAGGTTGGGGCAAACCTACAGCCCTTGACGAAGCCGTGAACAGGGTTGATTTCTTCAATGTGAACAACTCTATTTCGCCCGATGGCAAGCGCATGTTCTTCAACCGGGAAATCATGGATGGCCACATTCTCAAGGAGGCCAAGATTTTCATGAGCGAAGGCAAGGATGGTAGCTGGTCTGCCGCCAACGAGCTAAAGGGCGTGAACGGCAACTACATCGCCAAGTCACCCTGCGTGGGCGAGCTGTTCGGAAGGGAGGTGCTCTTCTTCGTATCCAATATGGATGGCGGCCAAGGCGGCTACGATATTTACTATGCCACCTACAAGGGCGCAGGACAATACGGCGACCCCGTGAACCTTGGCCCTAAAATCAACTCCATCGGCAACGAGGAAACGCCGTTCTACAGGGACGGTGTGCTTTATTTCAGCTCTGATGGACATCCGGGCATGGGGGGGTACGATATTTTCATGAGCAAATGGAACGGTACGATGTGGAGCAAGGTGGAGAACATGGGCAAAGGTTACAACTCCAGCGTGGACGACCTCTATTTCATGCTCGACAAGGAGGGCTACACGGGCGTATTGGCCAGCAACCGCCCCAGCGAGGGCAGCCGCAGCGTTCACAGCAAGACCTGCTGCAACGACATATACAATGTGATTTTGAAGAAAATCGAAGCAAATGTGGTGGCCACGGCCTATGATGCCGAGACCAAGGAACCACTCACGGGCGTTACCTTCGAACTGGTGGCCATGCAGGGTGAAAACCCCAAGGTGATTGATACCAAAAGTTCAGACAAGTATGAGAATGCGCTGGAACTTGACCGCAACTATATGATTATCGCCTCTGCGGAAAACTATTCCAACGACACCATACGCCTCACCACGCTCGGCCTTTTCGATTCAAAGACCTACACGGAAAAACTAAACCTCAAGCCGGGCCGCATCACGAAGAAGATTGTCCGCAACGAACCTTTCGTTTTGGAAAACATCCTTTACGATTTCAATGATGATAAAATCCTGCCCCCGGCAGAGGGCGACCTTCAGGTGATATACGACCTGATGACCAAATACCCCGATATGGTCATTGAGCTTTCATCGCACACAGATGCCCGTGGCTCTGACCAATCCAACCAAAACCTTTCACAACGCCGTGCAGAATCGGCCCGCCGCTGGCTGATGAGCAAGGGCATACCCCGTGCCCGCATAGAGGCAAAGGGTTATGGCGAAACGCAGCCGAAAACAGTGGACGCCAAAAGCAACAACAAGTTCCCCTACCTCAAAGTGGGCGATGTGCTGACCGAGGCATATATCAATGCCCTCCTGCCAGACAGTGTGAAGTTCGAGGCAGCGCACCAACTGAACCGTCGCACGGAGTTCAAAATTCTCTCTGGCCCGACGAGCATCACCATCGAAGAGGAGCAGCTTATCCAGATTGGCAACCGCAAAGTGGATCCGAACGCCCCAAAGGTTGACCCAAAGAAGGACAATAAGCAGCCTGCTCCCAACAACCGTAAGCCTGCCCCCAACCGCAACAACCGCAATGACGGCAATGCGCCCGGCGGTGGTGACAGCGTGAAAACGGCACCATTCAAATTGCCAACCGAAGCGAAAAAAGACAGCATCATCATTGACAAACTGTCCTCGCTCTACGGCAAAAAAGAATTGAAGGGCTTGCCAGTCTTGAAATTCGATACCCGTGTACATGACATGGGCCTGCTCAAAAAAGGCGAGGTCAGGGAATACACCTTTCATTTTACCAATGTCGGCGATACCACCGCAGACATTGACATCGTGAGCGTATGCGAATGCACCAGCTACGAACTTGGCCCAAGCCTCGTAAAGCCTGGCGAGAAAGGTTGGTTGAAAGTCAGCTTCGACAGCAACAAAAAAGATGAAAGCGGCGATAGCGATGTGGACATTTTTCTGAAAAACATTGACCCAGAGTTCGATGCGCCCATCTTGGAAAGGGTAAAGTTCAAGTTTGAATTGAGCAAGTAAAAACCACTTGGTTAACCAT
>WBZM01001392.1_pt1 | contig 24079 bp, 20 predicted proteins | sample 5204271 | NCBI WGS metagenome assembly WBZM01 (sample SAMN12344346, study PRJNA552823) | activated sludge metagenome | biome: Activated sludge suspended growth; feature: Nitrification reactor; material: Wastewater; isolation source: activated sludge from nitrification reactor of wastewater...
GCTGACAGGATATAACTTTAAAGGCGTGAAAATGGAAGGTGATGTGGCTGTGATTCAGGTTGAGAGACAATTTCGCATGGAAGGTATCGCAGCCACGGGTATCCCGTCCGAAATCTCAGATCCCTGGATGTACCGCGACGGGGAATGGTTCCACGCACAAGGCATGCGCCTGCGTTCCCAACCACAAAAATATCCCGAAAAAGCTGAAAAAAATTCTGAGGAAGAATCAGCGTCCGCCAACAGCGATAAATCTGAGAACAGCGAGAAATGATTCTCGCTGGGGCAGGCTCCATACGTTCCGTAACCCATTCAACTCTGCCCCACATTAATAGGAGGATCTTTGTAATGGGATGTGATACTGCCTACGTTCATCGTTTCTTTACCAGCGTCAAGGTGGAGTGAGAGGTATCTCGCTCCATCATTTTGTCAAAGCACCGATTTATTGTATTAATGAGTAAGATATCCCCATATCCTTCAAATATGTCATGGTAATCGTCCATTATGCCATGGCAATCGCTGGAAGCACGGTCCATTTCAGATAATTTCTGGCGAGGTCGGCAAATGCTGCCCTCTAGGCTTGGATTAATCACCTGAATTAATCCCCGTGGCCTAATAATTTTCAGATTTCGGATAATTTGATTTATGACCTCGTGAAAATATGACGAGGTCACCCCCACAATGAAAATTTCGTCAACTGCGTTTTCTTCCAGGTGGGAAAACCAATCTGCTGGACTATAGCGGCCTCCTATGGTGAGATCTTTGAATATTACGGGTATAAGTTCGGCTATCTGGATATTTAAACCCTCCTCGATAAAAGCGATGCGGACTGGATGACTGGATTTCCGAGGTAGTTGGGTCATATCATAGGCCCCGGACTTGGCCCAATAACTCCAGCAGGCCCAGCCATGCTGATACCAATTTTCAGTTGTGTGCAGGCCATCCGACAAACCGTGAATTTTCCAATTATTAATTCCTTGGCCGTGAAATAAATCAAACCACATCACAATCCTGCCAATGTCTCGGCTAGCGAGATAGCCACTGAATAAAATATCATCATGGAACCGAAATGAAGGATGCATATAAGCATGGGTAAGAATGTCATTGTCAAAAAAACTTCTTCGATATAGAACTCCACGTGTTCCCTCTAATACCTGAACCGACTCAAAAATCCTACACCCCGGGATATCCTGATTCATGTGCTTAATTTCAGGAATCTCGTCTTTGATACGGGTTACGTTCCATCCAGTGAAGCCTATAGCGCTTTCAGGAAATAAAATGGAAGCGTTAAGTAACTTTTCGATTAGTTTCGGAGGATATTCAACATCATCATCAATGGTAATGATGAGTGTACGAGGATCCTTTTCCCGTGCTAATGTAGGAATTAACTTCATCGCAGGGCCTAAATCGGGAAGAAGACATGTTGTCACACCCTCAAAGTGAACATGAATCCGACCACCAGAAAAGTGCTCACGGGGCAGAAAAAGGTAGATCGCGTCCGCCGGTCGTGTCTGAGACTGAATTGATTTTATCGCCCCCTCAACAAGAGCCTCCCGACCCGGGAGCGTGGTCAATGAAACAACGATTCTCATGCTAGGCTATATGGGTAAATGCAATTGATTGATTGAGTTCTGTGCAAGGTAATTGAGTGTTAGTGCAGTTGGACTAGTTCCTCAAATCAATGATATACCCCTATTGGCAATATTAGATTGTAACATTTAATATGTCTACTAGTATTATTGAATGTGCTGAAAGGTTGATGCCTTCGGGCGGTGCTTTGCTCATCATTTCCGATGAGGAAGATGATGTCAGAGTTGAACGTTGGGAAGGCAGGTATGCTCTTAACTGGGCTTTAATGAGGTTAGATAGCAGTCGTGAAGTTTCCACAAGCTTTCCGACACCAATCAAATATTTTTTGTCTATCAATTCAATAATTGAAAATAGCATCGACATTGTATTTTTAAAGCGATTTCCCCTGGAATCAAGTCATCCACTTGACATATTGGCATATATTGTAAAAGTGCTGCGTCCGGGCGGCTTCTTTTTATGTTATTTTCAAAGAAATCATGTCGAATCGAAAATTACTCAGGATGAAAACTTCGCCCGTAACATAATCGCTATTGCGAGTCGGTGTGGCTTGGTTGCAATGTCCGGCATAGAGTTGACATTTGCGAAAAATGATTTCCTGCCCTTGGTTTTTCAGAAGAAGCTTGTGCCGCCCCGATGGCAATTAGGCCACCTGGCTGATCCGGGTTACGCTGGATTTTCCAAGTTGTTTCGTGATTCCTTTAATTTAGAATCAAATCCTCCGCTTTGGAATTGGAAATATGGGGAAGGGAGGGGGCGAGGCGTGATTGCAACGCGGGACGGTCGTCTGATCGCGCATTATGGAAGCACGCTTCGAGCCGTATCAATTTTTGGTGATGTGGGAACCGCTATTCAAATCTGTGATGTCATGGTCGATCCTCACGAAAGGGGAGTGATGACAAGGCAGGGAGCTATGTACATTACGACAACAACCTTTCTTGAAATTTATTTAGGATTACTGCAATACGACATTGCCTATGGCTTCCCTAATCGGCGCCACATGCAACTTGGAGAGAGATTAGGACTTTATGCCGAAGTCGCGCGGATGGTTGAGATCCGCTGGCGGCCTAAGACATCCAAGCCCAGTCCGTGGACGCGGCTACATGCCCTTAATGCTGATTCGGCTAATTATCAAGGTATGATTAATGAAATATGGAATAGGATGGCTAAGGATCTTGCAGGAAACATTGTGATAATACGGGATTGGGAGTACATCAAGTATCGGTATTTCAGGCATCCGGTCAACAGCTATTCTGTATTTGGGGTAATAAGCCGTTGGACGGGGCAGATTGAAGGAATTATCGTGGTGCGACAGGAGAATCAAGTGTGTGAGTTGGTAGATATGGTGGCCCCTCTAACAAAGGTACCTAAGATGATAGACCAAGCATGTCGAGTGGCAAAACGATGGGGATGTGAATCCCTCTATTGTTGGTCCACAGACTATCATGCCCCATGGCTGGCAACTCAGGAAGAAGGAGTTATCTCACCACTGGATATAAGCGTACCCGCGAGTCTTTGGCCACCTGGAAGAGAGACGGCGCATCTGAAGGATAAATGGTGGCTCATGTCGGGAGATACGGAATTTAGATAGAATAATTTCATGCCGAATAGGGGTATTGATTTATCGGGTGTATGCCTGAAAGACTAATTCTAAGCTGTTTAATATCATGGCAGTTCAATTCCAAAAAATAGTAATTTATGGCTCATATAAAACTGGAACAACAGGCTTGTTTTATAAGATCGCCAATTCGCTAGACGGGCCGGCGAAATATTTGTTTGAGGCGCAAGAATATAAGCCTGAAGTTGAGGATTTAAATCAATGGGTTCTCGCAAAAATTATTATATGGCTTAATCGGCAAGATTTGCTTCCAAAATATGAATCGTTCCTTAACTTCGATAAAGCGATATATTTGACAAGAGATCCGCGTGATTGGCTGGTTAGTGCTACGCTATTTATGATTCAGCAAGAACAATCACTTTACCTAAATGACAAAAAGTTAAAAATTATATTTACCTTGCTGCAAAGAAAACAGCACGATCCAAAGAGCATTTCGCTACTCTCGATAATAAAAAATATTAATGAGCTTAGTGATCATCATTCATTTGCTGGCACCATGGACTGGATGGATAAACATTATGCATGGTTACCAACCTTTGAAAAACGGTTAGCTAACTATTTCCGTTTACGATATGAAGACTTTGTGGACGAGAAGGTCACTAAATTAGAAGAATATCTAGGGTTTCCAATCAATGCTAAGGCGGATGTCGATAGTGTGCATGAGCATGTACCAAGAACCAAGAGTTATGGCAATTGGAAAGATTGGTTCACGCCAGATGATGTTTTATATTTTAAGCCTCTCTTTGCTGAATATATGAAGATCTATGGCTATGAGGATGCGTGGGAAATTAATAGGTATCCCAATATATCTCACAACCATTCGATTGAATATGTCCTCCGTACTGTAAATAAGCGACGTTCTCAACCATTTAACATTGATAGTTAATCGTCTAGTTCGTCCCATGCCGATCTTGAATATCAATCAGTGCCCCGAGGGCTGGTGTTATGCCCTTTACCCTAATTCAGCGGAAGTGGAGGTTCTGCTACTGAATAAGTAACGCCGAATAACCGTTCAGCGATTTCAGTGAGCTCTTGACTGATAAATGAGCGGAAATTAGGATTCTGCTGATATGTTTCCCACCGGCTTAACACATTCATCTTGGTGGCGTCGGTAGCATATTGCAGGTCATCGAATGAACTTCCCTTGCCAAAAAGCATGACTTCGTTCACGCCAAGGTCTTGATTAACGAAACCATGGAGTCTGGCTAAATTATCTCTATAACTTCTATGCTGAAACCAGAGATTGAAATTAATGGCGCTATGGTTTGCTGTCTGTTTTTCTTCAAGTTTTAGAGCGTGATTCTTCCATATTGCTAGCCGTTTCCTCATTTGGCTAATCAGTTTTTGCTCAACTTGTGGGTATTTTTCCGCGTGCTTTAAGCATGAGGCGATAAAATTGATCGGATCACGAACGACGTAGATGATCTTTTGTGGATGAACGATGTTGGCTGCTTCTTCGATGTATTCCTGATCGCGCTCTTCAAAACTGTAAATCGTTTTGCGGGAAATTTTAATCCATTCATCATGATTTTGGTGAGATTCGTTTAATAAATATTTATTTTCATGGCCATTATAGAACATGGTGAGATTTGGCGGGTCGGGAATGATGACTCCGGAAAGAATGCGGCAATCGTTAAAATGCCTGATAGGTTGGAATTGGTTGCGAGAATACCAGTTTAATACTGCATGATGTCCAGATCTCATCATGCTAACAAAGAAGATGTTTTCCATAATTTATGTAGTGAATTGGATATTGGCAAAATGAGTAGCGTATGGTTCCACGGATAACCGATATCACTTGCTAGATAAGCACCCTGGGAGGTGAGATCCGAAGGGCAGATGGAGGTGGCGGCAGCACTGGAAAAATGAGTAGGTTCAGGGAGTCAGGTGGATCTGGATGGTTTACACGGATGATCAACAGCGAAGATCCCCCCATTGAGATTGGGCGACGGCTAATGCCACCAAGGGGGCGGTCTCGGTGCGTAGGATGCGGGGCCCAAGGCGCACGCCGGTGAAATAAGCACGATAGGCGCTCTCGCGCTCGGCGGGTTCCAGACCGCCTTCCGGACCGATCAGAAAGGTCAGAGCCGGGCCCGGAGAAGGCAGGCTGGTCAGGGGAAGGGCGGCGCTAGGGTCGAGGAGCAGAGGGCAGTGGTGTCCCTTGGTCAGCCAGGATCCCAGGGTCTCTGCCGGATGCAGTCGAGGGAGAAGACGCCGGCCGCTTTGCTCGCAAGCGGCAATCACAACCCCCTGCCAGTGCTCCAAGCGTTTGTCCAGGCGGTCCCCATCCAGTCGGACCATGCCGCGTCCCGTGAAAAGGGGCGTCATCTCGGCGACACCCAATTCCACTGCTTTTTGCAGGGCAAAATCCATGCGCTCGCCCTTGGAAATTCCAAGGGCTAAGTGCACATGGAGTGGCAGCGGCGGTTCGGGGGGGCCAGGCTCTCCCAGCCGCACCTCGATCCGGTGGCGGTTGGCACAGAGGATTACAGCGGGGTAGTCCCGGCCCTCGTCATTGAAGAGGATTAGAGCGTCTCGGGTTCGTAGGCGCAGGACCTGGACCAGATGCTTGACCGTGTGCGGGGGCAGCGACAGGATCATTCCGGCCGCCAAGTCCAGACCCACGTAGACGCGAGTTCGGCGCATCATTGGATGTCTCCCTCGCCGGACGGAGAGTTCCCCAGCAGGGCCAGGGTCTCGGTGGCGATCTCGCTGACCTCGTCATCGTCGTCGTCCAGCAGTCGCCGCACGCTGGGGATGACGCGGGCGTCGCCGGTGAGGCCCAGGTAGTGGCAGGCGTCGGCGCGGGTCTGGGGCTGGGCGGAGAGGGTGAGGGTCTCCAGGGTCGGAATGGCTGCGCCGGCCAGGGGGGTGCCTGCCAGGTCCTCCATCAGGGCGCCGATCCCGATGCGCGTCGCCAGGGGGGTGTCGGGTTCCGCCAGCAGTCCCAGGAGCCCGGCCAGTCGCTCGGGGTGGGCCTCGATCAGGGCCTTGGCCTCGGCAAAGCGCCGCTGGTCGAGGAGATAACCGAGATAGGCCGGCCAGCCGCTGCCGCTGGCCGCTGCCTTGGCCCATTCCGCCAGTTCGCCCGGGGACAGGGCGCCCTCGAAGCGGAAGGGACCGATCTCGATCTGCGGGAGGAACCGCCTATCCATTTTGGGCGCTTTACCCGTCGCGACAAGGAGATTGATAATCTCAAGGCGGTCGATCAGTCCGGTTTTGACCAGTCGGGTCAAGCCCTCGATGGCCGTGGCGCAATGGGCGCAGCCGGTAGCGATCAGAAGGCGGGCACTGGGTATCCGGTCAGTAGTCATGCGCGACTCGTCGATGGTTTAAGGACCTGGAGACCGCCTGGCGGTTGCCGTCCACCCGGGCCTTGCAGGTCGCCCCGTCAGCCCCGGCGTGGGGTCGGCAAGCTCGCCCGGGCCATCAAGCCATTAAAAAATAGTTGATAAAAACAACTTATGGCTTGGGTGGTAAAACTGGTTTGACACCTGTCCTTGACCCTCCCTAAGCTGCCCAGTCAAGCGTCGCTTCGGGTCGGAAGGACGGTGGGAATCCCCCTCCCAACCCGTCGCCAAGATCAGGACTGCCGATGTGGCGCTGAGTCGAGGAGGATTCAAGTAGAACGTGTCGATGTCGCTCGTCCGCCAACGCGGGGGCGGATCGTCCGTCTTCGCCGCCAACGGCGATTTTCGGTGCAGTATAACGCTAGGAGAAAGAACACCATGCCAACTTTTGTGCGTACTGATAAGTGCGATGGCTGCAAGGGCCAGGACAAGACCGCTTGCATGTACATCTGCCCCCACGACCTGATGAAGCTCGATCGTGACGGGTCCGAGACTGGCCATGCCATGAAGTCTTACAACCAGGAACCCGAGCAGTGCTGGGAGTGCTACTCCTGCGTCAAGATCTGCCCGCAGCAGGCCATCGAGGCGCGTCACTACGCCGACATCGTGCCCTTGGGCGGCTCGGTACAGCCCCTGCGCGGTTCCGATTCCATCATGTGGACCATCAAGTTCCGCAACGGCACCCTCAAGCGCTTCAAGTTCCCCATCCGCACCACCCCGGAAGGCTCCATCGATCCTTACGGCGGCAAGCCCACCGCTGCCCTGGGCAACATCACCGCGACCGGTTTCTTCACCGGCAGCGCCGATGGTGGCGTGACCAAGGGCTACCGTCCCGGCAATCCCGCCGAACTGATCCGCAAGTAAGATTTCGAGAGAGGTAAAGAAATGGCTGGTGAATTTGGCAATCCGGAAGTCGTCCAGGAAGAAGTTGACATCCTGCTGATCGGCGGTGGTATGGCCTGCTGTGGTGCGGGCTACGAAGTCATGCAATGGGCCGAGGCCGCCAAGAAAGAGGCGGGCGTGGACCTCAAGATCAAGCTGGTCGACAAGGCCGCCATGGACCGCTCCGGCGCCGTGGCCCAGGGCCTGTCCGCCATCAACACTTATATCGGCTCCGAGCAGGATCCCGCCGATTATGCCCGCATGGTCTCCAACGACCTCATGGGCATCACCCGCGACGACCTGGCCTATGACCTGGGCCGCCACGTCGACGACTCCGTGCACCTCTTCGAGGAGTGGGGCCTGCCGATCTGGAAGACCGACGAGAACGGCGAGCGTCATGACGGCTCCAAGGGCATGCCCGCCCTGAAGGACGGCGGCAAGCCCGTCCGTTCCGGCAAGTGGCAGATCATGATCAACGGCGAGTCCTACAAGTGGATCGTCGCCGAGGCCGCCAAGAAGGTCCTGGGCGCCGACCGCATCCAGGAGCGCATCTTCATCGTCAAGCTGGTCAACGACAAGAACGACAAGAACCGCATCGCCGGTGCCGTCGGTTTCTCCGTCCGCGATCACAAGGTCATGGTTTACAAGGCCAAGGCCATCTTGCTGGCCGCTGGCGGCTGCGTGAACATCTTCCGTCCCCGCTCTGTCGGTGAGGGCACCGGCCGCGCCTGGTACCCGGTGTGGAACGCCGGCTCGACCTACGCCATGGCCGCCGAGGCCGGCGCCGAGCTGACCATGATGGAAAACCGCTTCGTGCCCGCCCGCTTCAAGGACGGTTATGGCCCGGTCGGCGCCTGGTTCCTGCTCTTCAAGGCCCAGGCCACCAACGCCTATGGCGAAGTCTACATGCAGAAGAACAAGGAGCTGCTCAACGACTATCCGCCCTACGGTCAGGCCGCCGTCCCGGCCTCCTGCCTGCGCAACCACCTGATGCTCAAGGAGATGAAGGAAGGCCGCGGTCCCATCTACATGGACACCGTGACCGCCCTCGCCAAGCTGCGCGAGACCCTGTCCCCCCGTGAGGTCAAGCACCTCGAGGCCGAGGCCTGGGAAGACTTCCTTGACATGTGCGTCGGCCAGTGCGGTATCTGGGTTGGTGAGAACGTCGAGCCCGAGAAGAAGAATTCCGAGCTCATGCCCACCGAGCCCTACCTCCTCGGCTCCCACTCCGGTTGCTGCGGTATCTGGGCCTCCGGTCCCGAGGACGTCGGTGCCCCCACCGAAGAGCTCCATGCCGACAAGGACAAGATCCCGGGTCACCTGCCGCAGGGCTGGAACTGGGGTTATCGCGGCATGACCACCGTCAAGGGCCTGTTCACCGCCGGCGATGGCGTGGGCGCCTCCGGTCACAAGTTCTCCTCCGGTTCCCATGCCGAGGGCCGCATGGCCGCCAAGGCGATGGTCAAGTACTGCCTGGACAACAAGGACATGAAGGTCGAGCTCGACACCGACCCCGCCGTCCTGGTCGAGGAAATCTACAAGCCGGTGCGTAACTACCTGGAGCACAAGGATTACACCACCGCCATCGACGTCAACCCGCACTACATCACGCCCAAGATGCTGCAGTTCCGCCTGCAGAAGATCATGGACGAGTACGTCGCCGGTGTCGCCACCTACTACACCACCAACGCCCACATGCTGGCGGTGGCGGAAGAGAAGCTGGAGATGCTGAAGGAAGACGCCATGAAGATGCGCGCCAAGGACCTCCACGAGTTGCTGCGGGCCTGGGAGAACTACCACCGCATCCTCACCGCCGAGGCCCACATGAAGCACATCCAGTTCCGCGAGGAGAGCCGTTACCCCGGCTTCTACTATCGGATGGACAAGAACTTCGTGGACGAGGAGAACTGGCACTGCTTCGTCAACTCTATCTATGACAAGGAGTCCAAGGCCTGGACCTGCTTCAAGCGCGCCCATGTCGATCTGGTCGACAAGTCCAAGCTGTTCAAGGCCGCGGCCCACTGAGCCGCCGCGCGGTGACCGCCAGGTGCTGGCGCTGAGCCCCAGCACCCCTTGCTAGCCGACAACCGGCTGGCAAACTGACCGGGCGCCAATTGGCGCCCGGTTCTTTTTGAGAGTAAGCCCATGAGTGACGAAAGACCCGAAATCCCCTTCCAGAGCCCGGTGCTGCCCGAGGTGCTGAGCGAGAAGACCGAGATCAGCTTTCGCTGCTATCCCGGCATCTCCTGTTTCAACGCCTGCTGCAAACGGGCCGACGTGACCCTGGCGCCCTATGACATCCTGCGTCTGAAGACCCGCCTGGGTCTGACCTCCACCGAGTTCCTGGCCCGGCACACGGTCCCCTTCCAGATGGATGCCGACGGCACCCCGGGCGTCAAGCTCAAGACCAACGAGGAGGGGGCCTGCCTGCTCCTCGACGGTGACAGGGGCTGCGGGGTTTACGCCGACCGGCCTACTGTCTGCCGCTATTACCCCGTCGCCCTGCTGAATCGTCGCGTCGCCGGTCAGACCGACACCCAACAGGAGTACTCCATGGTCCGCGAGGACCACTGCAAGGGCCACCTGGAGGATCGCCTCATCACCATCGCCGACTACCGGGCCGAACAGGGTTGCGACCTCCACGACGAGCACAATCGCGAGTGGTATCAGCTCATCCTCAAGAAGCGCTCCGCCGGGCCGACGGTCGGCCGTCCGCCCCAGACCAGCCTTAACGTCTTCTTCCTGGCGTCCTATGACCTGGACACCTTCCGCCGCTTTGTGCTGAGCGACAAATTCAAGGACACCTACGACCTGCCGGCGGACTTCTACGCCGGGGTCCAGGCCGACGACCTGGCCCTGCTCAAGTTCGGTTACCGCTTCCTGCGCCAGGTGCTCTTCGCTGAATTCACCATTCCCGAGCAACCCGGGGCCTGGGACAAACGCGTCGCCCAGCGCCAGGAGGTCTGGGACCTGCGCCGCCAGGCCGAACTGGCCCGCCGCCAGCAGGCCGAGGACGAGAAGTACCAGGGCGAGCTCTGATTACAAGCCGTCGCGGGTTCCCCGTGGAGGCTCTCGACGCCCCATGGCCAGGCTGATCCCCTCCCTGACCCTGGTCGGTGGCGCCACCCTGCTGTCCCGCCTCCTCGGCTTTGCCCGTGATCTTCTGATCGCCCGCCTCTTTGGGGCGGATGCGGGCACGGATGCCTTCTTCGTCGCCTTCAAGATCCCCAATCTCTTTCGCCGTCTCTTTGGCGAGGGGGCCTTCGCCAGCGCCCTGGTTCCGGTGCTGTATCAGGCCGAGTGCCAGGGTGGCAAGGCGGAACTGCTGCGCCTGCTGGCCAGCCTGAGCGGCTTGTTGGGCGTGGGACTGGCGGTCCTGACCCTGGTCGGCCTCCTGACCGCCCCCGTCCTGATTCTGGTCTTTGCCCCGGGTTTTGCCGGCCAGCCGGAGCAGCAGGCCCTGGCGGCGGAGCTGGTGCGCCTGACCCTGCCCTACGTAGCCTTTATCGTCCTCGCCGCCCTGGCGGGGGCGGTGCTCAACCTCCATGAGCGCTTCGGGGTCCCCGCCTTCACGCCCGTGCTGCTCAATCTGGCGATCATCGCCAGCGCCCTCTGGCTGGCGCCACGGCTGGCGGAACCCATCCTTGCCCTGGGCTGGGGCGTCCTCCTGGGGGGCTGGACCCAACTCGCCTGGCAACTCCCCGCTGTCGCCCGGCTGGGTTTGCTGACGCGCCCCCGGTGGGAGTGGCGCCATCCCGGCGCCCGCACGGCGCTCCGCCGACTGGGCCCCGTGCTCTTCGGGGTCTCGGTGACCCAGATCAACCTGCTCCTCGACACCTTTCTGGCCTCCTTCCTCGCCACGGGCAGCATTTCCTGGCTTTATTACTCCGATCGTCTGGTGGAGTTCCCCCTGGGCATTCTGGGCGCGGCCCTGGGCACGGTGATCCTGCCACGGCTGGCGCGGTTGGGGCGAATGAGCCCAGGATCCGCCGCTGGCGATACTGATGCCGATGCCTCTGACAGGCCCCGGATCTGGCAAGAGGGCACTGCTGTCCCGGGCCCTCGCGAGAGGGCGGGCAAACTCGCCGCCCCGGCGGAGGGGGAATCCGCGCTGGCCTTTTCCCGCACCCTCGATTGGGCCCTGCGCTGGGTCCTCCTGCTGGGCCTCCCCGCCTCCCTGGGCCTGGCGTTGCTGGCGGAGCCCCTAGTCGCCACCCTCTTCCTCTCATCGGCCTTCGGCGCTGACGATGTGCGTATGACGGCCCTGAGCCTCGCGGCCTATGCCGCAGGCTTGACCGCCTTCATGGCGATCAAGGTCCTGGCCCCCGCCTACTATGCCCGCCACGACGTCCGCTCCCCCACCCGGTTCGCCCTCGTCACCCTGGGGGCCAATCTGGGGCTGAGCCTGGCCTTGATGGCGCCCTGGGGTCATGCCGGCCTGGCCCTGGCCACCAGCCTCGCGGGGCTGATCAATGCTGGCCTGCTGCTCCGTGGGCTGTGGCAGGCCGGGATCTACCGGCCGGACCATGGCTGGCCGCGCCTGCTGGTCCAGGGCGCGGTGGCCTCGGGGCTGCTGGCCGCGCTGCTGAGTTGGGGGCCCGGCGACGTGGCGCCGTGGCTAGGCGTCCCGGTCAGTACCCGGCTGGGGTGGTTGCTGGCCTGGATTCTGGGGAGTGCCCTGGTCTATCTGGCCGCCCTCCTCGCGCTCGGGGTGCGATGGCGGCATCTGGTAGCACCGGGTGATGCGGGCGCCCGTCCGGGAGGATCAGGCTGACTGGCCATCGGCCCGACCATCCCCACCCGCGCGCCACCAGGGCACCAGACGACCCCTGTGAATTTACGGCGTTACTGTTCAGACCCCCAACCCTTCCCCCCGCCAGATGCCGCGCGACCTGGGGAAACCGAACAGGGAAGGGCGATGACGATATAATCCTCACCTCGCGCCATTGCCTCCAGCCAAGCCGTTACTACCAAGTCATGCACGTCATTCGCGGCCTCCACAATCTCCGGCCCAGACACCGGGGTTGCGTCGCCACCATCGGCAATTTCGATGGCGTGCACCTGGGACACCGCGCGGTCTTTCAGCGGCTCCTGGCCAAAGGGCGGGAATTGGGGATGCCGGCGACGGTGATCACCTTCGAGCCCCAGGCCATGGAGTATTTCGCGCCCCAGGCGGCCCCGGCCCGGCTCACGCGCCTCCGGGAGAAGCTGGCGGCCCTCAAGACCTGCGGCATCGAGCGGGTCGTGCTGCTGGAATTCGGTCCCCGGCTGGCGCAGATGGCGGCCGAGGCCTTTGTCAACGAGTTGCTGGTGGAAGGCCTGGCCGCTCGCTACCTTCTGGTCGGCGACGACTTTCGCTTTGGTCGGGGTCGCCAGGGTGATTTCCACCTGTTGCAGCGGATGGGGGCGGCCCACGGCTTCACCGTCGAGGATCTGCATACCATCACCCACGGCGCGGAGCGGGTGAGCAGCACCCGAATCCGTGAGACCCTGGCGCGGGGGGAACTGGACCTGGCCCGCCACTTGCTGGGGAGGCCCTACCGCATCTGTGGGCGCGTCGGTCACGGCAACAAGCGCGGCCGTTCCATCGGCTTTCCGACCATCAATATTAATCTCCACCGCCGCGTCAGCCCCCTCCATGGCGTCTATGCGGTCATGGTCGATGGCCTCTTGGAGCGACCCTGGCCGGGGGTGGCCAACATCGGGCTGCGGCCGACCCTGGGCGAACGTGAGCCCTGCTATCTGCTCGAGGTGCATCTCTTCGATTTCGCCGGGGACCTTTATGGCCGCCATGCCGAGGTGGAATTCCGCCTTAAGCTCCGGGATGAGATGAAGTTCGCCTCCTTTGATGACCTCAAGGCGCGGATCGAGATCGATGCCCAAGCGGCCCGGGCTTATCTCAGCTAGCCGGTTTCGCGATCAGGGAGTTCTGGCCACCGCCCAGAGATCGACCCGCCTCGCGCCGGCCTGAAGCAGGGTGTTGGCAACCTCGGCGGCGGTGCTTCCCGTGGTCACGACATCATCCAGCAGGGCGACATGGCCGGCCTTCAGGGGGGCGGTGACGCCGAAGGCGCCATGGACGTTCCGTTTTCTCGCCTCCTTCTCCAGTCCCTCCTGGGGCGTGATGGCGCGCAGGCGGACGCAGGTATCCCCGTCCACCGCAATCACCAATTCCTTGCCTAGGACCCGGGCGATCTCCAGGGCTTGGTTGTAACCGCGGGTACGCATCCGGTGGGGGTGCAAGGGGACCGGTAGGATGAGGTCGGGGCGGGTGATGCCGGCCTCCCGCGCCGAATCGGCCAGGCACAAGCCAAGCAAGCGTAGGAAGTTCAGTCGTCCGCTGAATTTGGCGCCGGTGATCAGCGCCCGGATCCTGTCCCGGTAGAGGTAGGGAACAAAGGCGTCGGTATAGGGCGGCGGGCGTTGCAGGCAGGCCCCGCACCAGGCATTCGCTGCCACCGCGGGAGGCAAGGGGAGGGCGCAGCGCGGGCAGGCATGTCGGTTCCGTGGCAGTTCATCCCGACACGCGGCGCAGAGGTCCAGTCCGGCCTTACCGGGCGCACCGCAGAGGACGCAGGTGGGCGGAACCAGCACGGCGGCGGCCTGGTCGAGGATCTGGCGAAACATGAAATTCATCTTAGCAAGGGAAGGGGACTGGCGGCGGCTGTCGATCCGACACTCGGGCTGGGTTGCACTGGTTGCCCCTGAACCTCATTTGCTGGTCATATCCAGCAAACTAAGTCCAAATCGCCCAGGCCTGACGCAATCTGCAATGACCTTTCGGGTCCTTAGAATGACTATGGCTATGAATCCGGTCGTGGAGCCGCCTGTATCTTGAGCCTTTCGCCCCCGCTGGATGCCGCCCGGATCGGCGCGCGTCTGGATGAGTTCCTCAATCCCGCCATCTCCACCTGGCTTGTCACCGAGGGCCCGGCAAGAGGCCTAGTTGGGCTTGACCGGGCGCAGCAGGAATTCGTCCTCCAATGGGGCGAGGTCATCGCCCGCGACCAGGATGGCCTGGCGGAGCAGTTCGTCACCGCCGCGCCCCAGGCCCTGAGGCTCATGGACCCGGAGGCGGTCGAGTCCTGGCTTGTCTATGCCATGGACCTCTACGATAAGCAGGGCCAGGTGCCGGCCATGCGCGCCCTACGGGAAGTCGAGGCCTTCGCCGCCCAGTGGCGGGAACAAAGGGCCGGGGCGGTGCTGACGGATGTGGCTGGAGTACTGGAGCGATTTGTCTGCGGTCTCAACGGTCGCAACCTCAATATTGCCCCCGCCGAGCGCCCCTATACCGACACCGAGACCCTCTTTCTGCCCCCGCTGCTCAGCCGCCTGCCGGACAAGGAGGCCAACTTCCGTCTCTACAAGGCCATGGCCGTTCACCAGTGGGCCCAGAATTGGTACGGCACCTGGCGGGCCGGCACCCTGCTGGAGGCCCTGGCCAGCGCCCGGCTGCGGGAGGAGGACCTGGATCTGTTGCACGCCTTGGAGACGGTGCGCCTGGATGCTTGCATCGCCCGTGACCTGCCCGGCCTCCATCGCGACATGCTCGCCCTGGGCGCCGCCCTGGACGCCCCCGATCCCGCTTGGGCGGACTGGCCGGGGTTGACCCGCGTCCTGACCGATCCCGCGGCCCACATCAGCGACAGCCTGGCCCTGCTCGATCGGCTTCTGGCGTGCAATTCTGGCTCCCTGCAGCACCCCGTTCCGGATGCCCCCCCACCTCCCCTCCGGCGCCCGCCGAGCCATTGCTACCGGGGCGAACTCAGACCCGAGGCCGTGCGCACCTGTCTGGAGATCCGCGCCGCCCGGGAGCGCGACCAGTTTCGCATCGCCCTGGCCAAGCTGATCGAGGAACAGGACGGGGCCCCGCCCGCGGTTGAGACCGGCCGGGAGGAGACCCTCGCCGAGACCCGCGCCCGCCTGACGATGGCCCGTCAGCCGGACCCGGATCAACCCGAGGGCTTCCGCTTTCAGTTGTTCCTCGACGGCAAGCCCCTGGCCCCGCCGGAGGGCGTGATCTCCCTCATGGAGAGCATCCTCCAGGACCAGGGCGAGATCCCTCCCGAGTACCTGGTGGCCGCCGGACCCGGCCTCTATAAACGAGGCCTGGATCAGGACGCGGAACTGGACCGGGGCGGGGTGGATGCCGTCACCGCGGGCGTCTTCCGTTACGACGAGTGGGACTACAAACGCCAGCACCACCGCAAGGGCTGGTGCCAGTTGCGTGAGTACCCCATCCAGCGCCTGGACCCGGATTTCCACCGCGTCACCCTCGCCAAGCATGGCGGCCTGGTGAAATCCATTCGCCGCACCTTCGAGGTCCTCCGCGGGGAGGATCGCCTGCTGCGCCGTCAGCCTCAGGGCGAGGACGTGGACATCGACGCCCTGGTGGAGGCCCACGCCGACCAATGCGCCGGCCTGGAGATGACCGACCGATTGTTCATCCGCCAGAGCCGCGACGATCGCAACATCGCCGTCTGCTTCATGGTCGACATGTCCGGCTCCACCAAGGGCTGGATCAATCTCGCCGAGCGTGAGGCCCTGATCCTACTGGCCGAGGCCCTGGAGACCCTGGGCGATCGCTTCGCCATCTACGGTTTCTCCGGCTGGACCCGCAACCGCTGCGAGGTCTTCGCCGTCAAGCGCTTCGACGAGCCCTACGATGCCGCGGCCCGGGGCCGCATCGGTGGTATCGAGGCCCACGACTACACCCGCATGGGGGCCCCCATCCGCCACCTGTGCAAGCTCCTGGCGGAACAGGAGGCGCGCACCCGCATCCTCATCACCCTCTCGGACGGCAAACCGGACGACTATGACCCCCAGTACCGTGGTCAGTACGGCATCGAGGACACCCGCCAGGCCCTGTTCGAGGCGCGCCTGGCCGGCATCCACCCCTTCTGCATCACCATCGACGAGGAGGGGCCCGAGTACCTGCCACACATGTACGGGGTCGCCAACTACACCCTGGTGGCCGACGTGGCCCGCTTGCCGGCCAAGGTGGCGGATATCTACCGGCGCCTGACCAGTTGATATCCCCGGACCCGATCAAGTCCTCGCTGGGGATGAGGGTAAAATCGCCGGTAAACGCCGCTCCCGCGCGTCAGGCATAGCCCAGAATGGACGTGGCCCGCCTTTGAAAGACGCGGTTGGCGGCCGAGCGGCATCAAACATGAATGGCGGATTGGCACTCGCGAGATGAGCCCCGAGAGACCCAGCCTGGATGACCCCCCTTCCCGCATCGGGCGGGCCATGCTCTTTGGTGCCTGGATCGTCGGTCTGGCCCTGCTCGTGCTGTTCTTCCAGCGCTGGATGGATGCCCAGGACAACCCCAATCGGGAACTGGCGGTCAGCCTGGATGCCGGGGGGCGGCCGCAGGTGGTGCTGGCGCGCAACCGGGCGGGGCATTATGTCGCCCCGGGGCATATCAACGGCGAGTCGGTGGTCTTCATGATCGATACGGGGGCGACGGACGTGGCCTTGCCCCTCGACCTGGCCAGACGCCTGGGCCTGCGCCTGGGGGCCGGGCGCATGGCCCGCACCGCCAATGGGGACGTCCAGACCTGGGCCGCCGTGCTGGAAGAGGTCGACCTTGGCGGCCTTCGGGCCCACCGGGTCCGTGCCTCCGTCCTGCCGAACATGCCCGGCGACCAGGTGCTGCTGGGGATGAGCTACCTCAAGCAATTCGAACTCATCCAACGCGATGGCATGCTGATTCTACGCACGCCGGGCTGACCTGAAGGCAAGATGCTGGAGGTCCGGGTTCATCTCGATTCCGGGTTGGTGTCCGTATCTCCGTGGTCTTTAACCTGCTGGGACCTGGTGATGACGCTTTCCGTCAGGTGCCACCCGACCCTCCTCGTCGATGCCGAGATTGAAGTGCGTCGTCTACAAGTGCCGGATGTCGATGCCAGATGCCGGGGAAATGCTCAGCGCTTCGCGCTCCCGCCTTCGCCCGCCGCTCGTTGAGCCCGTCGCCGCGCCAGATAGCCCGCCAATAAGGCCGAGGCAACATAGAGCGCGCCCGCGACCAGAATGATCGTCGGTCCCGCGGGCAGATCCGGGCCGTAGGAAAGGGCCAGCCCCGCCAGGTTGACGGTGCCGCCGAGGGCGGTGGCGAGGAGCATCATCAGCCCCAGGGAATGGACATAGTGCCCGGCGATGGCCGCGGGCAGGGTCAGCAGGGCCAGGACCAGGATGAGGCCGACCACCTGTATCAGTAGCACCACGGTCACCGCCACCATCACCAGCAGCAGCAGGTAGAAGAAGGTGACGGGGATGCCGCGCAGGCGGGCGAATTCCTCGTCGAAGGCCACGGCCAAGAACTGGCGGTGCCAGGCCAGGACCAGCAGCAGGAGGACGGCATCCAGGGCGGCCATGAACCAGAGGCTCTCCGCCGGCACCAGCAGGATGTTGCCGAAGAGGTAGCTCATGAGGTCGGTCTGGTAGCCCGGGGTCTTGGCGATGAAGAGCAGGCCCACGGCCATGCCGATGGCCCAGAGGGCGCCGATCAGGGTGTCCTCGTCGGCGCGCCAGCGCAGCCTTACCCAGCCAATCAGCAAGGCCGCCACCACCGCTGCCGCCAGGGCCCCCGCTAGTGGGGGCTGGCCGAAGTAGAGGGCCACCCCCATGCCACCTAGCACCGAGTGGGCGATGCCGCCGGCGATGAAGGCGATGCGCTTGACGACCACGTAGGGGCCGATGAGCCCACAGCCGATACTGGCCAGCAAGCCCGCGGCGAGGGCGGACTGCAAAAAGCCCTGGGTGGCGAGGGCGGTCAGGAATTCAGTCATGTCCATTGATCTTCATAGTAAAAAAATCGCGTGGGTCAGGGCCGCGGGGGCTGAGGTTTCCAACGTTACTGACAGGTAACAGGGATAGGAGGAGGCATGGCCTGGCCTGCTGTAGGATGAGGCTTGGGGCATTTTGGGTGAGCGGCAGCGGGTTCGTTCAGTGACGATGGGCCACCATACGCACCGACTCCCCGTAAAGGTCCCGGATGATCTGGCCGTCGATGGCGTCGGTGCGATGACAGATCAGGGTGCGGTTGACGCAGGCGACGCGCCCGACATAGCTGGAGATGAAGCCGATGTCGTGGGAGACGACCAGGATGGTCAGGCGTTGGTTGAGCCGGCGCAGGAGGTCGAAGATGTCGCCCTCCAGACGCTGGTCGATGTTGGCCGTGGGTTCGTCCAGGATCAGGATGCGCGGCTCCCCGGCCAGGGCCCGGGCCAGCAGGACCCGCTGTAACTGTCCGCCGGAGAGGCTGCCGATGCGCCGCCGGGCCAGGTCCTCGGCCTCCACCTCCGCCAGCGCCTGGCGGGCCGCGGCCCGATCCGCGCCACTGTAGCCGCCGGGCCGCAGGCCAGCGAACCAGCCGGGGAGCGGGTCCCGGTTAGCCGTCCCCCGCGACTGGTCGGCGCGCTGGCCCTTGGTGGGCAAGGGCCCCTGAATCCCGCCAATGCGCGCCAGGAGCACGGCCTGTTCGACCGTGATGGGAAAGTCGCGGGGAAAGCTGGGGTATTGGGGGACATAGCCGATCAGGCGGCTGGCCGCGGCCGGCGGGTGGCCCAGGACGCGGATCCGGCCGGACTGGGGCTCCAGCAAGCCGAGGATGAGTTTGAGCAGGGTGCTCTTGCCGCCGGCGTTGGGGCCGACGATACCCAGGAACTCCCCGGCGCCTATCTCCAGGTTCACGGCCTCCAGGACCGGCACGGCGCCGTAGGCAAAGTTCAGGTCCCAGACCCGGATGATCGCATCCGGGATCGGCAGGGTCGTGGCTACCGTGGCGTTTGGCAAAGGGGTTGGCATATCAGGCAGGGGCATGGCCGTCAGGGGCTGGTTGGCCTGCAAATCGCGGCAAAGTCTTTCGATATCAGGGGCGTGGCACGCCGCCTCATGACAGTCAGCGTGAAAGTTGCGGCAAAGTCTCTCAAGATCAGGGGCGTGGCGCTTCCCCTCATGACAGTTGGCGTGAAAGTCACGGCAAAATTTTTCATTTTCAATGGGGTGGCGCCTCGCCTCAGGGCAATCCGCAGGGAAGAAACCTCGCCGTGAGCACACGGGAGATCATCACCACTCTAGCAAGATGGTCAGCTTGGGCAGTGAAGCACTGGCGTTCTTCACAGGTTCAATCCGCCATCAGGGTGACTCGGTCGGTCCGGCGGCAGCAATCTGCCGCGCCACCTCGCGCAGGTTGGTCACATAGTCTGGGGCCAGGGGATCGATGGCCAGGACCTGGCCGTCGATGGCCTCGGCGATCCGAGCCGCGAAGCGCGGGTCGGACTGGGGCTGGACGAAGACGACGCGGATGCCATCACGCCGCGCCGCCTCGATCAGACTGGCCAGGGCGCGAGGCCCGGGCTCCTTGCCACCCAGCTCGATGGGGACCTGAACGAGATCGTAATCCTGGGCGAAATAGCCCCAGGCCGGGTGGAAGACAAGAAATTTGCGGCTGGGCAGATCGGCCAGCAGGTGGCGAAGGTCCGCGTCCAGTTTGGCCAGTTCGGCGGCAAAGGCGGCCTGGTTACGCGCATAGTCCTTGGCATGGGTGGGGTCGAGCTCGGTCAGGGTGTCGCGGATGTTGATCGACATGCGTGCTACCAGCCGCGGGCTGGTCCAGACGTGGGGGTCACCGGCATCGTGGACATGGGCAGGTTCGATGGCGTCAGAATGATCGGGAGCAGGAGCAGGAGCAGGAGCAGGAGCAGGAGCAGGAGCAGGAGCAGGAGCAGAACCATGAGCACGATCGTGATCATGGTCCTCGGCCGGGAGCAGGGTGATGCCCTCGCGGGCGTCGAGCACCCGCATCTGGGGGTTGGCGGCCTGGAGCCGTGCCATCCATGTGGTCTCGAAGGGCATGCCCGTGCCGACGAACAGATCCGCCGAGGCCAGGGCCGCCACCTGCCGCGGCGTGGGTTCAAAGGTCTCCGGGCTTTGCCCGGGGCGGGTCAGGGAGGTGACATGCACATGCTCTCCACCCACCCGTTCCACGAAGGTCTTCTGCGGCAGGATGCTGACGAATACCTCCAGGGGGGCCGTCAGTCCCGTCTGGGGCCAGAACAAGGCCAGCCCCAGCAAGGCCAGCCCCAGCAAGGCCAGCCCCAGCGGCAGCGGGGTTCTGGTGATGGATTTGAGTTTAAGAATTTCAGTCATTTGATAGCCTTGTGGCCGGTGTAAGGGCGGCATGTCAGAGCGGTGATTCTGACCGGACGCGGAACCATCCCCACCGCTCATTCCGCCGCCCGCGTAAAGTGAGCGTTACGATTGCGGTCGCACGCGGACGGGACGGGGAGTGCCTGGCGGGCGTCTCGTCCCAAGTAAGCGGCCATTTTCAAGATCCCGATTTGTTACCGGTGGGACCCGCGCCATTCGGAAAACCAGTGAAGCACCCTTCCCAGGGAACGGGATCGCCAAGTCTACAGGGACCGCTGCCCTTCGTCCCCCGCCAGAGGCCTCCTGATCTGGGATAAGCAAAAGGGCCTGGCGCGGGTATAAGATGCTCTTTATGACAGCGACTAACCATCCCTCGGGCAAGGCCATCCTGGGCGTGGGCGCCGCGGCCCTGGACATCGTCAGCGAAGTGGCCAGCTATCCGGAGGAGGATGCGGAGGTGCGTGCCCTGGCCCAGTCCTGGCGCCTCGGTGGCAATACCGCCAATACCCTGTCGGTCCTCAGCCAGTTGGGGTATGCCTGCGCCTGGTGCGGCACCCTCGGCGACGATCCGGCCAGCGACGAGATCCTGGCCGCGCTCAGGGGGCAGGGTATCGATACCAGACTGGCTCGGCGCCTGAGCTCGGGCCAAGCCCCCCTCTCCTGCGTGACCTTGAGCCGGGCCACCGGGAGCCGGACCATTGTCCACTACCGGGAACTGCCGGAACTGACCGCAGCCGATTTCGCCCAGGTGCCCCTGGCGGGCTTCGCCTGGCTGCACTTCGAGGGCCGTCATCCCGCCGAGACCGCCCTCATGCTCCGCGATGCCACGCTGCGCCGCCCGGATCTGCCGATCTCCCTGGAGATCGAGAAGTCCCGACCGGACATCGGCCGTCTCCTCGCCGGGCCGCGGGTGCTGATCTTCTCCCGGGCCTATGCCCGGGGCCAGGGTTTTGAGGACCCGGCGGCCTTTCTTGCCAGCCAGTGGCCCCAGACGACGGCGGAACTGGTGTTCCTGCCTTGGGGCGAGGCGGGGGCCTATGGCCAGGCCCGCCAGGGCCCGCTGTGTTTCGCCCCGGCTCAGACTACGGATCAGACCCCGGTGCAGGCCCCGCCTCGGGCCCCTGCTCAGAAACCGGCCCAGGCCCAGATGCAGGTCCGGGTTCAGAGTCTGGCTCAGGCTCAGGCTCAGGTCAGGGACACCCTCGGAGCGGGGGATGTCTTCAACGCCGCCATCATCGACGGTTTCTTGCGGGGGCTGGGGTTGGAGCCCCAGCTCGCCCGCGCCACGGCCCTGGCCGGTCATAAGTGCGGACGTCCGGGTCTGTCGGGGCTGGTGGCCAGTGCGCGCGACCAGGGTTGGCGCTAACTGTCAGGAGGCGGCGCGCCACCCCCCCTGAGAATAAAGGCCATTGCCGTGTCTTTCACGCAAATTGACATGATGCGGCACGCAACCTTCCTGAAAAATTTAGGATCTTTCTGTGACTTCCATGCCAACGGCGGACTACTCCAAGGTCAGCAGGGCCGCCAGGGGGCGGTGGCACGAAATCAGGGCGCCGGGTTCGGCTGGCGCACATGAATCGCCTCAATGGCGGAGATCACCTCTGCCGAAAGTTCCAGGTCGATGCTGGCTAGGTCGGCGTCCAGTTGCGCCAGGCTGGTGGCGCCGAGGATGTTGGACGTGACGAAGGGCCGGCTGGTGACCCAGGCGAGGGCCATCTGCGCCGGGTCCAGGCCATGGCGACGGGCCAGGGCGACGTACTCGGCGGCGGCCCCTTCTGCCTGTGGATTGGAGTAGCGCTGGAAGCGCTCGAACAGGGTCAGGCGCGCCCCCGCCGGCCGAGCCCCGTCCAGGTACTTGCCGGAAAGGACGCCGAAGGCCAGGGGCGAGTAGGCCAGCAGGCCGCAGTGCTCCCGCAGCGCCACCTCCGCCAGGCCGATCTCGAAGCTGCGATTAAGCAGGTTGTAGGGGTTTTGGATGCTGACCATGCGTGGCAGGCCGTGTTTCTCGGCCAGGGCGAGGTAGCGCATCAGGCCCCAGGGGGTCTCGTTGGACACGCCGAGGTGACGGACCTTGCCGGCCTTGACCAGGTCCCCGAGGACCTCCAGGGTTTCCAGCAGGGGGACGCTGTCGTCGGTCTCCGGGTGCTGGTAGCCGAGCTGGCCGAAGAAGTTGGTGGGGCGGTCCGGCCAGTGGAGCTGGTAAAGGTCGACGTAATCGGTACGCAGGCGGCGCAGGCTGGCCTCCAGGGCGGCGATGATGTTGGCCCGGTCGAGCCGCACTCGCCCGGGGCGCAGGTAGGCCACCCAATCCCCGGGGCCGGCGACCTTGGTCGCCAACACCAGCCGGTCGCGGCCGCCGCGGGCCGCCAGCCAGGAACCGATGTTGCTTTCCGTCCGGCCCTGGGTCTCGGCGCGGGGCGGCACCGGGTACATCTCGGCGGTGTCGATGAAGTTGATGCCGGCCGCCAGGGCCCGGTCGAGCTGATCATGGGCCTCGGCCTCGCTGTTCTGCTCGCCGAAGGTCATGGTGCCCAGGGACAGGGCGCTGACGTCGATGCCGCTCTGGCCTAAGGGACGTTTTTGCATGGGGCCTCCCGCGCCGTGGCAGGCGCATCAATTGCCTGATGTCAATCCAAAAATAGTGTCGTTGCTGGTAGATTATGCCAAAGGGTCCGCCGCGAAGGCGACCCCATCATCAGCATCCCCCGCCGTACAACGGGGGCCCTTTCGCTTCCATCCCGTGACCGGAGTCTGGCCATGGTCATCGATAGCAGCCTCCTGCCATCCTTCCTCAACGGCCTGATGCTGGTGTTCTATGGTCTGGCCCTGGTCATGGCCCTGCGCCTGGCCCCGTGGCGCCGCTTTCACACCGCGGGCCTGATCCATGTCTTTCTCGGCAGTGTGCTGGTGTTGGTCCTGCTCTGGCATGCCCAGGTCCTGGTCAAGCCAGGGCTCAGCTTTCACCTGCTGGGGCTGACCGCGCTCACCCTCATGTTCGGCTGGTCCCTGGCGGTCATTGGCGCCAGCCTGGCCCTGGTGGGGGTCTGCCTCAATACTGGGGTCGGCTGGGAGTCGTTCGCGGTCAACGCCTTGATCGGCGCCGTCGTCCCCGTCACCCTGACCCAGATCCTGCTGGTCCTCATCCGCGCCTACCTGCCGCGACACTTCTTCGTCTATGTCCTGGTCAACGGTTTCCTCACCGCCGGTTTCGTCGGGATTGCCACGGGCTATCTGGTCACCGGTCTGCTGGTGGCGACGGGGGCCTATAGTTTTTCGCAGCTGAATCAGGGCTTCCTGCCCTTCTTCCCCCTCATGTTCCTGCCGGAGGCCATCGTCAACGGCTGGGTGATGACAGTGCTCGTGGCCTTCCGCCCCCAATGGGTCTACTCTTTTCGCGACGAGGAATACCTGCACGGTAAGTAGGCCAGCGCCCCCGGCGTTTTGGGCGTCTTGCGCAGGGGCGGCCATGCTATCTTTCTCGGCAGATGGT
>WBZM01001393.1_pt1 | contig 24078 bp, 27 predicted proteins | sample 5204271 | NCBI WGS metagenome assembly WBZM01 (sample SAMN12344346, study PRJNA552823) | activated sludge metagenome | biome: Activated sludge suspended growth; feature: Nitrification reactor; material: Wastewater; isolation source: activated sludge from nitrification reactor of wastewater...
GCCCGGCAGGATCGCGTGATGCATGTTGAGCGCGCCCGTGAGGTTGATGGCGATGATCTTCGCCCAATCGGTCGGCTCCGTCTTCACGAATGGCTTGAAAATGTCCCAGCCGGCATTGTTGACCAGCACCGAGACCGGCCCGAGCTTCGCCTCGGCGGCCGCGACCGCCGCGTCGACGCTTGCGCGGTCGACGATATCGCACTGGAAGGCCTCGGCGACGCCGCCGGCGGCGACGATCTCGGCGGCGGTCTTCTTCGCCGCCTCGAGATTGAGATCGAAGATCGCCAACTTGCCGCCCTCGGCGGCGAGGCGCTTGCAAGTGGCGCTGCCGATGCCGCCGCCGCCGCCCGTCAGAACGATCGTTTTTCCATCAAACCGAGCCATCCCTGCCTCCTCCAAAAACCGATTTGCCGGCGCCGCCCTTTTGCGCGATCTTGGTCGCGTCAGTAGCGAAATTATGCAAGATGTTGTCATATCTATCATGCGTTGCGGCTGGCGACAAGTGGGGACCGTATGCAAAACAGGCCATTACCGCTGGACACAAGCAACGATGTGCGGATGGAATTGGCCAATAGGTTGTTTTTCCGGCTCTATCAATGCGCAAACATGATGCATAAAACCGGCTCGCGCGCGGTCGAGGCGGAGGGGCTCACGACGCAGCAATGGGCGGTGCTCGGCGCGCTGTCGCGCGAGAAGGCTGCCGGCGGCATGAACATCGGCGACCTCGCGAAATATCTGATGGTCAGCCGGCAGAACCTTGCCGGTCTCGTCGGGCGCATGGAGCGCGACGGACATGTGGCGATCGTGCAGGACGAGCGCGACCGCAGGTCGAGACTGGTGACGATGACGGAATCCGGCCGGCATGTCTGGCAGGTTCTCGCGCTGCCGAAGATCCGCGATTACTACGAGGACGTGCTCGCCGATTTCTCGATCAACGACCGCGCGCACGCGCTGCATTACCTGCTGAAGATTCTCGAGAACATGAAGCGCATCGACGACGGCGCATCGGAGGCGCCGGCGGACGACGAACAGGAATAGCGCGCCGGTCGCTACAGGCTGGCCGGCATGCCGCCTGACACCGGCAGCAGATGGCCGGTGATGTAATCGGCCTCGCTGGAACAGAGGAAAAGCGCCGCGTTGGCGATGTCTTCCGGACGTCCGAGCCGCTTCAGCAGCGTTCGCGCGCGATAGCTCTCCTTCAGTTCGCCGTCGAGCTTTGCGACCGCGCGCGTCTCGATGAGGCCGGGAACAAGGCAGTTCACATTGACGGCGGGCGCGAGTTCAATCGCCAGCGAGCGCGTCATCGACGCAACCGCCGCCTTGGCCGCACCGTAGTCGCTACTCCCGGCTTCCCCGGCATAATTGACGGAGGAGACGTTCAGGATTTTGCCGGTCCCGCGCTCGACCATGCCGGGCGCCAGCCGCTGGATCAGATGCAGGGACGCTTTCAAGTTGAGAGCGAATGTCTCGTCCCAGCGCTTTTCGCCCATGGTCAGCAGCGGTTGATACAACACGGCGTCGCGCACGCCGCCGACGAGATTGCAGAGAATGTCGATGCGGCCGAACGCCGCCAGGCCGGCTTCGGCGACGCCCAGCGCTTCGTCGCGCGCCGTCACGTCCGCGCGATGCGCCACGAGCGCCGCCTTGCTTGCGAGTTCGTCCGCGGTCGCCTGCAGGCGCGAACCGGAAATGTCGGTCAAGACGAGGGACGCGCCCTCCTCCGCAAAGCGCCGCGCGATCGCCGCCCCCATCGGCCCCGCGCCGGTGATCAGCGCCACTTTGCCTTGAAGCCTCATCGCCCGCGCTCCGCCGCCCCTTCAGGACCGGCAATGTCGATAGCCGGCCGGCGCGCGCCGCACAATGTTGCGGCTTGATCTGCGTGCTGCGATTTTCTGGCGACCCCGACAGTCTCGTCACTTTTCCTCTATCCATTTGAAATTCATTTCGGTTTGCTTGATACCACCTGTATCGACCCAGCAGCCCGCCCAACAAACTGCGCCAGTGCTTTGCCGCCCGTTCCAACTCTCGTTCACGCCCTAGGACCGCGACTCGGATATCGTAGATGCGTCGCACTGACAGAAGAGGCCGAGAGGTCACCGATAGGCGTGGAGTGGTCGACAGCGTGCTTAGATCGCGCCCGAACCGTATTAGGCACCTCGCGCGCGTACTGGTCCCAAATCCTGCGCACCGCGCCAAGGATCGACTGAACTAGTATGGATACAGGTCAACGACCAATGCGGAGATGGGCGGCAACTTCTCAACGCAGTCGATCCCGAACGACTGTCTCGCGCTCTGACAAGCGGATCACAACATGCGCCCGATCGTAGTCGCTGGCGGCTGCTATATCGAAACCTGCGAGGAACCGCGTTGGCGCGCCGTCTACGGCTCCGGAGGCCGCGCGGCGCATGCTCTGATCGGGCAGGCTCCAGTCCATCTCCACACTTACTTCCCCAAAGCTCGAGCAGGCGACCTCCAAGCGCTCGCAGCCGCCGGCGTTGAAGTGCACGCTACCAATTCCGAAAGCGCCATCGCCTTTGCGTATTTTCACCCTCTGTCCGATCCTGTCATGGCGCCCGAACGCTCGCGCATCGTGAAACCGCAGCCCCTTCACGTCGAAGGAGATGCCGTGCTCCGGTTCGGCTTCGTCACCGGCGAAGCGATCGTCGCGGGTCGTCGTGTTGTCTACGATCCGCAAAGCGTCGGGGCATTCGCGCCCTTCGAACAGAACGGCTCCTCAGCGGAAGCATTGGCGCTCGTTCTCAATGCGGACGAACTAAGAGCCGCGACGCGACATGACGACCTAGACGATGCAGCGCGCGAGCTTCTTCTTGGCGGGGTCGATGTGGTGATCGCGAAGGCCGGCGCCTATGGGGCCGTTGTCTATGCCCGGGAAACACAGGGCACGCTCGTGCCTGCCTTCTGGTCCGACGCCGTGTTCAAGATCGGTACTGGAGATATTTTCAGCGCTGCGTTCACTCACGCGTGGGCTTACCGTGGCGAGGATCCTCTCGCCGCTGCATATGCCGCCTCTCGAAGCGTCGCCCACTACGCGGCGCACCGTTCACTTCCCTTGCCGTCAGCAAGCGATCTTCCCTTGGGTCGACCGATCCGCGCTCGACCCCGCGGCCAGGTCAATCTGATCGGTTCCACTGCACGGTTAGCAGACCGCTGGCTGTTCGAGGAGGCGGCCTGGCGGCTTGGGCAGCTCGGATCGGATGTGCGACGTTGGGACGTCGCTCCTCAAGCAGATGTCGGGAAGAGCGTATGTCTTGTGCTGGCAGACCAACTCGGTACTGACGCCCTCGAATCGCTTGCAGCGCAATTTGACGTTGATCGCCTTGTAGTTCTCAGCGAGACGGGGATCGCGGTACCGGTCGGCGCACATGTTACCACAGATTTTGCCACGGCCCTCTACTGGGCTTGCTGGCTCAGTTGACCAAAAGCGAACGCCGCTACTTGCGCATTAGTTCGACATGCGTGATTTTGAGTACATCAGCCGCATTACGGGGGCGGATTCGGCTTGGCGGACATCTGCATTATCTATGCGCGCGCCGATGCTGCGGCGATCCCGCCAGCGTTGGAGACCATCCTCAAGGCCGATTGGTCGGTGTGGTGGGACCGACATCTAGTCTCGGGCGACTTTCGGGCCGGGATCGAGGCGGCAATTCGCAACTGCAAGGTTTTGGTACCCGTCTGGTCGGCGGGGGCGACTCACAACCGCCACATGCACGATGAGTTGGCGATCGCTCACGGCGCAAACGTGCCTATCCTGCCGGTCCGCATCCACAAGGCGGACGCGCCCATGGGCTACGGCAGTCTACAGGCGACGGAGATACTAGAGTGGAATGGCGAAATTGAGCGTGCGGAAATCGTCGCGTTGCGGGACCGGATTCGCGCGACCATCGAAAGCCATAACACCGACGAGCGTCCTCGGCGTCTCTTGCTGAACAGGCCGTTGGAGCTGCCGGCTTTCTTCTTTGCTGTATCCTCGCACGAAACCCGCTTGGAGCCGGCCGCGGCGCTTCGTGCCCTTGATATGTTTGGAGCTCAGACCATCCTCGCCTCCGCCTATGACACCGGCCGGGGCGCGCCTAAGGCGCTTGTCAAGATATTGGAGCATCGGCGCCGGCGCGGATCGACTATCCTGCTGGACAGCGGAAACTATGAAAAGACCCGTCGCAACGACGCGAATTGGACATTTGAGGCGTTCAAAGCGGCGTTGCAGGTCACACCTCATGACTTGGCCTTCGCATTTGACGTGCTTGATCCAAAGGGCGATGCCAGCAAAGTAGCAAGTGCTGCAATCAAGGCAGCGTCTCGGACAGCCCGCCTGACGACCGCACCGATCATTCCCATCGTCCACCTGCCGCGGTTGAAGGATGGCGGCTACCGAACCGACTTGGCCGGCCCAGTCATGCGACATGTTGCCCAAGTCTTGAAACCGCCGCTGCTTGCCATCCCTGAGCGTGAGCTCGGTTCCGGGGTGTTTGAACGGACACGGACGATGGCCAACATTCGTTCAGCATTGAAGGGCTTAGGTCGATATCAGGCGGTCCATGTGCTGGGAGCAGGCGATCCGATCGGACTGGCGCTTCTCTCCGCGGCCGGCGCCGACAGCTTCGACGGCTTAGAGTGGTGCCGTTACGCCTTCGACGGCGAAAACGCGCGGCCGCACCACTTTCAACTTTTCGAACTATTTGGATACCAGGCTGAGCTGGCCGCGTCGCCGGTCGCTGCATCGGCAGCGGTCGATCCCGCGGTCAGCTATACGACGAAGGCCGTGATGCATAATCTCGATTTCTACACCACTTGGTTGGGAGAGCTCCGCTCCGCGCTCCAAAATGAGAAGGCAATGGTCGCTTTCTTGGCCGAGCTTTTGCCAAGGGGCGCCATGAGCCAGGCACGCGCGGCGCTTCCAGGTGTCCTATGACCCCTGACCCAACTCCGGAACGCATCCGACATGCGGTCGGCGTCGTCGGTGCCGAGATCGACCGTCAGCTCAATGCAGCTCCGCAGGAGGCTTGGACCGAAACCCGCCTATGGACCGAGCTAGCCTGCTGTGTCCTCAGCAGCCAAGTTCCCTATGCCACCGCGCAGGCGGCCGCTTTTCGCGTGGACGCCAGCGGCGTGCTTGTGGATGCCAGCCTTTCCACCGAAGCCCTTGAGGCATCGCTCGCCGATTTGCTCAGACAGCCTCTTGAGATCGAAAGCGGGCTACGCCGCTATCGCTTCCCCGACAGTAGGGCTCGCCAGCTGGCGGCGACAGCGGCCAAGGTCCGTCGGCACGCTGATGGGCTCACAGATCTGCTCGCCGGATTTGGCGCGGTTGAAAGCGCCCGTGATTGGTTCGTCGCACATGCGCCAGGGCTCGGACCGAAACAGGCGAGCATGTTTCTTCGGAATGTCGGCGCCAGCTACAATCTGGCCATCCTAGATCGGCATGTGATCAACTACATGATGATCGTTGGCCTGACTGCGAATCCTGCCCCAACGCGGCGGATGGCCGACTATCGCCGCGACGAAATTATTCTGAGAGACCATGCGGCGGGGGTCGGTCTCCCCGTCGGGTTCCTTGACTGGGCGGTCTGGATTGTGATGCGCGTCGCGCGCCGGCAATCGACTAAGGAATGGTTGCAATGAGCATCGTCACTCTAGTGTCCGGCGGACTTGACTCACTTCTGGTTGCATCTTTGGCCAAGGATGAGGGGTTGGCACAATTCCCCCTCTTCATCGACTACGGCCAACGCGCTCGCGAGCGAGAGTATGCAGCCTGCGTGCAAGGGATGGCCCGACTAGGGCTTCGTCGGCCGGTGACAGCCAGCTTGGCTGGATATGGCCAGCTGATCCGCTCCGGTCTCACAGACACAAGTCAGAGGGTCTACGAGGACGCCTACACGCCGGGGAGGAACATGCTGTTCCTTCTAGCGGGGGCGGCTTACGCGGCGCAGATCGGAGCAGATGCCGTCACTATCGGATTGTTGCATGAAGACACCAGCTTGTTTCCAGATCAGACCGACGCCTTTCTTCGATCGGCAGAAAGCACGCTTGCGCTGGCGGTGGCCAAGCCGGTGCGTGTGCTCGCCCCCCTCGCGTCCTTTCACAAGCGCGACGTGGTGCGGCTCGCTGCAGAGAAGGGGTTGTCCGGCTCCTATTCTTGCCATCTTGGTGAGGCCGAGCCGTGCGGCGTTTGCATCGCTTGTCGGGAATTTCAGTTCCAGGGAGCGGAGTGATGGGTGGCAGCAGTGGCAGTGGCAGTGGCGGTGGCTTTAATCGATTGGGAGACGTGAAAGGGCTTGAGCAGAAAGCCAGAGAGGCTCTGCGGGGGGGACGAAAGAATGTCTTCCTGAGCTTTTCCGCCAAGGACCTTGACGAGGTGAACCTAATCCGTGCTCACGCCAAAAACGAGTACAGCGATATTGAGTTCAACGATCGGTCGGTTCGGGAGCCCTACGATAGCGAGCGGGCAGAATACATCCGTTTGCGTCTAAAGGAACGGATCAACCAAGCCTCAACGACGGTTGTCTATGTTTCGGAAAACACGGCCGATAGCAATTGGGTGGCTTGGGAGGTGGAGACAAGTCTGACGCTCGGCAAGCGGGTCATCGCAATGTACAAGGGCGATCGCCTGCCCACCAGCCTCCCTAGGTGGATAAGCGATCAAAGGATCAAGCGTGTGGCATGGAAAGATCTAGCAAAAGAGCTCTACTGATCAAGCACGACTTGGCTCAGTTGGTAGGCTCGATCACCCGCGACATCGACATTTGAGCGCGCATCATGCAGGCAGCAAGTCGCAGCAAATCCCGCATGATCGCATCGACCACGCACACGTCCAGCCCGACCCCCTCGTATGGCTTGGCGCCGCCAATCTCTTCACCTCCGGCGAACGCGACGCCCTCCCCGTCGGGATGGATTGCGCAAAGCAGACGAGCCTTGCGCAGCAGGTCCGCGAGCCCACGCGCGGGGCACGCCAACAGGCGCTGGGCTTGTACAGTAACCGCCGTCGAGCAACGCGCGAGTTCGTTCTCGCACATGACGAAGGCGGATGTTCCGTCAGCAGTCTCCGCAGCCGTTAGAGCAACGCGCTCTGCCTCGATCGCCAGTTCGAGATCGCGGGCGATGGTCTCGATCTGCAACATGCTCATGCTCTCTTTTTGAAGGACTATCCTGCGTCCTGCTGGAGAAAGCGTGCATTGGGTCTCCATTGGGATGCAACCGGGATCTTTCCCAAGCGACAGCGTTGTTTTGCAAGATGATCCCAAGCCAGATTGGGAAAGACGCATGGGATTTCCCGGCGCGACCACGCCGGTGCGATCGTCTTGCAAGGGGCGTCGAGCTCGACCTCGAGCTGGACGAGCTTCACCGCCGTCTCTGCGAGACCGCGCCAAAGTACAAAAAGGGCGGCGCGCGACTGCGTCTCGGCCTTGTAGGCAGCAATCTAGCAGGGCGCCACGCTTCTACCGCGCGTCGAATGCGGTGGCGCCTTTCGCGCTGATGTAGGTGATCCGTCTCATCAGGCCATTTCCCGACTCCATGCGGGAGAAGCCAGCGTAGGCGAATTTGAACGTCACGTTGCATGCCTTGCCGTTAGATTTGCTTATTGTGTCGCAGCGATCTTCGATTCGCTGCTGCATGGCGGCAGGAAGGATTCGCCGAACGTCGATGCGTGCGCCACCGCCGATGCAACGGAATTCGTCCTTGTCGGCGTAGAAACAGGACATTCGCGTTTCGATCACGCGATCATCCCACTTGTGCGTCTCGGCCGAGAGGTCGGCCGCCGACACAAACTTTGCTGGCATTCCCGGAGTCGGTTCGAAATCGGAGTTCGCTGCCGCGGCCTTTTTCGGATCCGCGCTGTCGCCGGGAAGTTTCGCGAAGTCGGCAATGATCGGCTCGACCGATTTGCAGAACAGAGCCTTATCTTTCGCCGCAACAGCGCGAAAATCGCTCGCGGCCTTTTCTACGTCCGCCTCCGAATACTTTGCTCCTTCCAGCGCGAGGGTAGCGCGCAGCTTTGACAGCAGCGACTTGTCAGAGCCGCAAACCTCAGAAGAAACGACAACGACCGCAAGGCCCTGTGCCAAACCGCCAGAGGTGGTTGTCTGAGAGCACGCAACGGACGGAGCAATCAGCACCGCCGTCAGCAAAGATAGAAACGTCGCCCGCCGTCCCATACCGGCATCAACATAGCCTGGATGATTGCCCGCGCAGTTATTCGCGCCGATCGCGACTGAAAATCCGAGATTCATTGCTTGCTCCCTCTAATGGAGAAAGCAAAACCGTCGGCGGGTCAAAAATCAACTACCAAGTTCAAAATTTCATAGTCATTTCGTCCGGCGCGGGTTGCGCGGATACTGTCCGTTCAAACGCGCTCGACTTTCGGAGACATCGCCGCTAGACGAGCTATCCGCGCGCGCAGTTCGGCGCCTCGCTCAGCCTCCAGCGCGCGTCGTGTTGCCGCTGACTCAGCGGACAGGACGCGGAACCGCACCTGATTGATCAGATCCTCGGTCGCATATCGCGAGGCGTCGATTGTGTGGTTTCGCGCATCTTCGGGCTCGCCGACGATCGGCTTTCCGGTGATCTTGTCGCGTTTCCAACTGTGGTTCGCGAATTCATCGGCCGCCGTCGAACATCTGGGGTGGATGACGATGTCCTTGCCTTGCAGGAACCGGAGGCCGCTTTCGATCGAGCCGGGCCCCTTCGTCGCCTTGCGGATGCGAAAGCCGCCCCGCCCGAGCGCGGCGATCAGGCGCGGGTCATTGTCGGCGCGGATGAGGCGGCTGCGAGATTCGCTGACGGTGTCGAGAAACGCCGGCATGCGCGCCTCGCTCACGCCATGCGCCACAGCCTCTTCGGCGAGATAGAGCACATTGTTCGCCAGATCGTAGAGCTTCACGAAGGCGGTCGGGTCGGGCGAAAAACCGAAATCAAGCCCGAAGAGCGGCTTGGCGTCGGCCGGCGGCGCAATTTCGCCGAGACGCCAGTTCGTGAACACGGCCGACCCGGAGGCGTCGCGATATTTGCCTTCCCAGATGTGCTCATAGTCCGAGAGCGAGCGCCTCCGATCGCGCTGCATGTCCTCGAACATCGGGGAGGCTTCGAACGCGGGATTGTCCCGCCAGCTGACACGCGCCACCCACGCGTTCAGCGGAGCGTGCTTTCCGCGGAACAGGTCATCGACCGGATCGGCCTTGAAGCGCGGGTTCCACAGGAACCAGATTTCGGAGGCAGCCTTGCGGATCGTCGGGATGAGATATTCGAGGCTGAGCGCGCTGACGGTCTGTGCCTCTTCCACCAGGCAAACGTCGACGCCTTCGAGCGACTTGATGCTGTCCGGATTTCGCGCGAGGCCGAGAAAGAAGAAACTCGCGCCGGTGCGACGATGCACAATCAGCGCATCCTGGATGATCCAGTCGGCCCGAATGCCGGCCGCATCGATGATCGCGATGATGAGATGACGCACCGATTGCGCCAGCGACACCTGAAACTCGCGCGCGCAGGCGACGCGAAGCCGGGTTACGTACGAGAGCGCGAGAAGCGCGACGATCGCGGAGAAGCTCTTGCCCGATCCACGGCCGCCGTACAGCGCCTTGAAGCGACAGGGCGCGAACAGCCCCGCGAAAGCGTCTGAAAGGCTAGCGACGATCCGAGCCAGGCCGAACGGGATGACAGGTTCTATCCCGCTGCTGTTCACCGCCAGCGGCCCGCGCGAGGGTCCCCGAATGCGAGCATCGCCGCCAGTTCGCCGCGCTCTGCATCCCTCAGCCGGCGTCTCCGCCAGCGGGCCAACTGGCGCGGCGAGAGGTCAAGCGGCTCGCCGTCCTGCGCACTCTCTGTCTCGCCCGGCGCAAGCGGCGGGCGGGCGGGTTCGGATGAGTACTTCCGCATGAGCATCCGGCCGCCAGGACGCGCGCACCTCACGGGATTTTCCCGCGGCGCCGGCGCAGCGAGCGCCATGGAAAGCGCGTCCTTGTGCCGCTGGATCGCGGCGAGAAGCTCCTCGCCCGGCGGCCGATCGGCGTCAACTTCGATCGACAGGCGGCCCTCTTCGAACCGGAGTCGGATGCCGGCCTTCTCCATCCCTTCGATTGTCTGAAGTAGGTCCATCGCCGGACTCAGATTGGAATGACGAGCTTGCCGGCCTTGATCTGAGACCCGGCAGGCAAAGTCGTCTCATCGGCGCCAAGGCCCGCCTCCGGCGCGTTCTCGGCCGGCGCGTCGGGCTTCGGCTTGCCATCCGGCACCAGCGTGCGCCCGAGCGCGAACAGCGATCCGACCTTTTCGTATACGTTCATGAGGCCGGCCGGGACCTGGTGCTCGACAACGCCATCTGTCTTCACCGGCGGAGCATCAGGATCGCCGCCGTGGCGCAGGTGGAGGCGCTCGGAATATTTCCTCGGGTTCATCCGAACGACGGTCCACTGCCGGGCTTCGATGCGAAGCTTCGCTCGGCGAATCTGATCGGCGGTCTTCAAGTTCGGATCGTCTGCGATGGCGAGGATTTCTTCGAAATGCGCGTCGGCGCGCGCTTCAACGGCGCGGGCGTACATCTCAGATGCCACGGCGTTCTCCCCAACGAATTTGAGGAAAGACGATTTGGCCGGCATGTTCGAGGCGCGACAGACCGATCGGAGCGACATCCCTTCGGCCATTCGATCGCAGACCTGCACGCATAGCTCGATTGTCATCTGAGGGCGTCGCCCGCGCCTACGAGCTACGGAGGCCGCTGAGGCCCCTCGATGCTCTTTGGCCAGGCCGGTAGCCCCGGTCTTCGTATCGCGTGCCACACCCCTGCTTCCCCGTCGTGGCGCTGCCTTGGAATTTCCGGACATAGGTCATACCGCAGAATGGCCCCGCCGATCGCGGCGAGGCGGAATTGCACAAGGGATCAGCCGAACTCGCGCGCTGCGATCAGGGCGCTTCACGCTTCGCTTCATCGTCGGTTGGGTCCATATTCGCTCCGTCTGTGCCGCCGCCTTGTCATGACGCCGACGGCTGCAGCCGGTGCCCGTGTCGCTCATTGTCGCGCTGGGGTCGCGGACCCCGTTGGCGCTCTCGATGGTGAGCCCTGCACCGTGACTGTGACGTTCTTGACCGCTGCGCCGATGGTCGCCGCAGCCTTCACTCCGCCGGCCTCGATTGCCTTCTGCATCGCCGAGCCCGCCGTCTGGCCAGAGGCCGCGACCTTCTCTGCTCCGGCCGCCATCGAGGATTCGACTGTCTTGCCGGCGGCCTCGACCTTTCCAGCCGTGCTGCCGAACTGCGACGCCGCGGATTGGATTTTCGTCGCCACGCTGTTGAAGTCGGACTGCGCCTTCTCCAGCTGCTGCGGCAGATCGCCGAGCACGGCCTTGCGCTCGCTGTCGCCGGCGCCGGGGATCGAGGCCTCGCGCTTCTGGATTTCGGCCTTGAGACTGTCGACCTTCGCCTTGAGCTCGCTCATGTCGCCCGTCGCAGGGCGATCCTTCGCGCGGCGCTCCGTCTCGCGGCGAGCGGCTTCCTGCTGCTGGGCGATCCACTTCGCGGAGCCAGGCGCGTCCGAATCCTTTTTCTCCGCCTCGCCGGAGCGGATTCGCGCCAGCTCCTCGTTGGCTGCGAGGATCTTCTCAGCCACCGCCGTCTGCTTGCGCAGCTGCTCGGAAACGTCCTGACCGTTCGCCTGGCGTGTCTCGATCACGCGGGCGAGCGTCGAGAGCTGCTTGTTCAGCTCAGCGATTTCGCGGGTTTTGTCGTTGGCTTCCTTGCTCTCGCCGCCGCCGAGGCCCTTGTACGTCATGTAGGCCGTCGCTGCGGCTGCGGCGCCGATCCCGGCCGCACGCGCCACAAGCCCCAAGCCGCCGCTCGCGGCAGCGCCGACACCTTTGCCGAGAAGGCCGCCGCCTTGCGCAGCCGTGTTCGCCATGACCGCAGCGGTGTTGGCTGTGACGGCGGCCGTCAACGCGGATTGCGTCGGGTTGTTGGCGATCGCCGTTCCGACCGCGCCCGCGATGGTGACCGCGGCCGCGCCGAGGCCAAGAGCCTTTGCGTTCCCGGCCCCGCCGTCGCCCTTCCCTGGCAGGACAATCGAGTTGACCCCTCGCGTCAGCGCATTCGTCAGCTTCCGGTAGGCATCGCCGATCTCGCTCTGGTCCAGCGCATCGCCGGCGGATTTGATCGAATTCTCGAAAGCCTTCGTTGCGCTGATGTTGGAGCGTACCGCCGCACCCTCAGCGTCTTTCACCGATCCCCGAGCATGGGCCGCATTCGCGACCTCGTTGTTCAATTCCTGATACTGCAGCATTGCCTGCTGGATGTAGCGGGTGACGCCCGAGTTGAACTTCAGGCCGGCCACATAGTCGATCATGTGCTGCTTGTCGGTCGAGTCTTTGCCGAGCGCCTTCATTCGCTCGAGTCCGTGGCGACCCAGCCACTTCATCGGATCTTCGGCATATTCCTTCCCGCCGGCCGCCCTGATCTTTCCATCGCCGTCCTTGGCGGCAAAGCCTTCCTTGATCGCGTTCGCAATTGCCTGTTTGCCGGAGCCAGGGCCGAAGACGCCATTGAGCAGACGGTCGACGCCAGCCTGCTGTGTACCGGCGCGCGAGCCGGTCGGACCTGAGCCGTAAAGCAGAAGTCGCTGAGCGCCTTCGGTAGAGAGCGTGGCCGCTCGACCGCCCAACTGCGTGATCAGATTCTTGAAATCGCCTGAGGAAAGGTTGCGCCCTTCGATCGCCTGCACCGCGCGGATAGCTGACGCCATCGTGTCGAATGTCTTTGTGTCGACCTTCCCGTTCGCGTCCGGGCGCAACAGGCCTTGAAGGTTGAAGGCTTTGAAATTCTTGAGCGACTGCGTCTCGGTATCCTTGTCCGATCCGCCGCGCTCGCGCGCCAGCGCCTTCGCAGCTTCGATCTGCTCAACAAGGGCCTTCTGGATCGTGTAGTCGTGGCTGAAAGGCGTGACTTCGGAAAAGGCTCTCGTCACGTCGGCAGACGATGATCCGAACCTTCGCGCGAACTCTGCCTGGGCCGACGCCAGTTGCGGCTTCGTTGTGTCGTTGCCCGACTGATAGAACGCACCGCGCGCGGCCGAGCCCTCCTTCGCTCCCTCGAGCGTGACATGCGCGGCTTTGACCACAACCCCGCCGGCGGCCGTGATCGCCAGCATTTTGCCGAGCCCCATCTCACCGCCGAGGCCGAGCCCGACGCCGGTACCGGGTACATGCAGGTAGCCGTGCGGGTGAATTCCGCCTTTGCGTCGGCCGGTTCCTGTTGCTGTGACGGCGTTGCCGCGCGTCTGGCGGATGCTGGGGCCGGCCACCTTCGCCGCTTGGGCGGCCGCTGTCTGCGCCTGCAGCTGGCGCGTGATCTGGCCGGAGATCGTCAGGAAGCGCTGACCCTTGGTCGCGGCCGAGGCGTAGGCCGTGCCGAGTTGTGTGATAGCTGCAGTAGCAGGCCTCGTTGCTCCGCTGAGTCGCTTGAGCGCTTGCGCCTGCCCCATGAACGCCGCGTTGCCTGCGCCGGCCGCGAGCTGCGTCTGCGCAGCCGATAGGCGGCCGAGCTGGCTTTGCATCGACCGCGCGGTGCCGGCGAATTTCTTCAGGTCGCGCGCGATCTTTGCTAGTTGCGCAGAGGCCTCATTTTCAATTCTGAGAATCGCCGATTCTGTGTAGGTCACCGCGCGAGCCCTCCCTTGAGGGGTTTGGTTCGCGCATCGTCGCCCTTCGCGGTGGGCATTGCGATTATCGCGGGCAGTGCTGTGCTGTGCAAGGAAACCGTCATCATGCTCGGCCGCCCGCGCCAGCGTTGGCGGCCATCAGCGCGGTAATCCGCTCTCTGTAAGCGATCGTCGCGGCCGATATGCACGCGACCGTTGGCTCCGGATCGACCCCGACCAGCGCGCACTCCATCGCGCCAACCATCCGCCCTTCGCCGAACGCCGACGCCAGCGCCCGCAGGTCGTCCCGGTCTTGGTCGGGCTCGAGATCCATCGCGTCGATTTCCATGATTTCCGCGAACGTCCGATCGGCATGCGCCGCCGCTGCGGTGGCAAGCCCTTGCATCGCCTCGTTGAAGTTGGCCACGACGGCTGCGCGATCGGGTTCGACGGTCATCGCGCAGCTCGCTCTGGATCGGCATTCGGCGCCGAAGGCTGGAGAAGATCGAGGACACGACCTGCGAGGCCGGCTGGCGATCCGTCGCTCAGCCGCGTGACAGCATCGCGCATGGCGTCGATCGGCGTGTTGTGCTGAAGGGCAATCGACACGAGCACCGCGATGTCGCGCGCATCGTCGGCAGCGTCGTTGGCCACCTTGGCGGCGTCCAGAAAGATTTCTGCAAGGCGGCCGTCCACGAAGCGCCCGATGCCGACCGAATAGGCCCGCCCGCGGAAATCGAATCCGATCACCTCGTGGCTACGGCGATCAGAAAGGCGAAGGCGCGTCACGACCGCACCTCGCCGGCTCGGATGATCCCCGCGAGGCCAATCAGCGCGGCCTCGGCGCGCGCGTCGTCCTTAACACGGGCGAAGAGGGTTGCCTTCGCTGGCCAACGGCGGATGGCGCTCGAGCGCGCCGCGTCTTTCGCGCCGTCCTTGCCCGGCGGAATGCCGACCACACGTTTCCAGACAGGCGGCGTCAGAAATTCAGCTCGAACGCCACAACCCGCCAGCGCACCTTCCACGACACCGCGCGAGCGGCCGAACGCGAATGCGCCCACGGCTCCTTCTCCGGGTCGGGCGCCGACGAACTCGATGAACGCTTGGCGGGCGTGCCAGCGGTAGATCAACTCGGCCAACAGCGGCCCGTTGACGTTCGGCCGGCCTTTCGGGCCGTCGCGCAGCACCGGCATATCGGCGACTTCGGCGAGATCGCCTTTCGCGTCGAGCAACGCGAGCGCGCCGGTCGAGCCAATGTCGATTCCGATAATCATCAAGCCTTGCCCTCTTCGGTTCGGTTCGGCGTCCGGGTGTTCATGTCGTTCGGGCGGCGGGTTCTAAGGAACCCCCGCCGCCGAACGCCGAACGGATGCACCAATCGTTCGGAGTGCCGTTCGGCGGCGAACGCCCGGTTTCGTTGGCTTTGCAGCCGTTCGGGGCTTCCCCTCCGAACGGCCCGAACGATCGTTCGGACAGCGTTCGGCGTTCGGACCTCCGAACGCACCTTGACAGACTGCGAATCAGGGTCGCGCGCCGCGCGCACAGGCCTATGCATTTTCGTCCCCAACCGTCGCTGGGCGACGCTCTGCAACAACCTTCCTCCCGGCCGCCGTGATCGACCACTTGCCCGCCTTGTGATCCACCAGCTTGTCGCGTTTGAGGGAGGCGAGCTTGTCGGCGACGCTCGACTTTGCGGACGATTTCAACCCGATCGCCACCGCCCACTGCGCCATCGAACCGTTCGGCGTATCGACGAGCGCGCAGAGCAGCGCGAGCTCGCGGTCAAGCGAAGCCTTCTCTCGCCGCTCGGCCTCCTCTTCGTTCGTCGGGCGCAAGATGGGCAGCTCGACGATCCGACCTTTAGCGTCCTTCATCTCCGCGCAGGAACCGATCTCAAATCGAAACAGCTTCGGCTGAAATTCAAGCCCGCGAAATTTCCCCTGATGATGGAGCGTCACGAGGCCGCTCGCCTTGCTCTTCGCAAGCGTCAGGTTTCCGTCGATTTCGTTGAGGATCGCGCCTCCGCCGTACGGGACTAGGTTGTTTTCGCTTGCTCCCTTGACCGGATGCGCCGCGACGATGGTCGAAGGTCTGCCGGGCAGTTGGGCCAGCGGCCGGAGACGACGCATGAACTCGCCGGTTGCGACATTGTCGTTTGCATCTGCGCCATCGTAGGCAGCCTGCAGGGTGTCGACCACGATGGCGCCTATCTCGATGCTGGCCTGTTTCGCTGTCTCAAGGATCGCCTCCGGCTTGCCGCGCGCGTCGATCACCATGATCTCGGATCCGATGGCCGAAATATCCAAGCCCAGCCAAGACGCAGCGACGATAAAGCGCATGCGCACGTCGTCGGGATTCTCGAAGGCGCAATAGAGGACGCGCGCCCGTTCGACCTCCATTCCAATCAACTCGCCCGAGCCCGATCCGAGTGCGAGAGCGAGTACGGTTAGAAAAGCGGTCTTCCCGGCGCCGGTTGACCCCGTCAACGTGTACAGGGCCGAAGATCGCAGTACGGGCTCCGCGAGGTAGTGGATCGGCTGATATTCGCCGATGAACTTTGTGAGGGACTTTAGCGGCAGAACGGCGGGAGCCTCGTCGGGCAGCTGGTCTCGTGAGAACAGTGCGCGAGGGCCTTTGTTATGGCGCGGATCATCAATCGGCGCGAACACCGTCATGCGGCCCTCCGCAGCGGCGCCAGGATGCGCGAGCGATCGAAATACCCCGGAAGCATTCGAGCCAGTTCGCGGCCATGCTCGACATTCTCCACAACGACGGATCCACGCACTGCAGCGAGCCGAGCAGCCCCGCGAATGGGGTCGACGATGGCGATGCCTTCGCACCCGCCCTTGAGCCACGACTCAGGCGTCAGAAAGACCCGCAGCGGGCCTCCGGTCAGCGTCGGGCGAGAGATGCGCCAGCCGCCAAGAACATCGGCCCTGCGAATCGCGCTGGCGACTTTGCGAGGTCTGCCGATCGGCCACGCTAAGAGGTCAAGAACCGTCTCGCGATCGTCGGCAAGAACCTCGATGAGGACCGAGAGAATGCCACCAGGCTCATCATCGGGCGGAAAGTCGAATGTCCGATCTCGAAAGTAGGCCACGCGCCGCACCACGAGGCATCCAGCCTCGGCCTCGATCGTCGCGAAATCGGAACCAATCGCATTGCAATAGGCGTGGCCTTCAGGTGTCGGAAACGTCTCGTACAGCGTGGCGCGTTGTTCTTGGAGCGGGTTCATTCCGCCACCTTCCCGGCGTGAAAGGTCGGCCCGGGTGTGGCCGGGCATTCCCCGAGATCGGAATCCAAGAAGTCGAAACGGGCATCGTCGCGCCGGTGCATGAGTGTTTTGGCCAAAGCCCATCCAAAGGGTTCTGACCCGCGAGAGCCGTGGCCGAAGTCATGCGCGAGGGCGGCAATCGGCACACTCGCCTTGCGCAGCGCGTCTATCACCGGCTGGCGGAGAGGTGACGCAAAGGCCAGCAATTCTTCGATGATCTCGCGCCGGGACGGTGCGATGCGTCGCTGCATCACGAGGCTCCGCCGGCGAGTTTCTGCAGTTCGCATTCGGCAATTCTGGTTGAACCACCGATCTTCGTTGCAGTGAGTTCGCCGCCTCGAATGCGCCGCCAGACGGTGGCGGTCGAAACACTCAGGCGCTCGGCGCACTGCCTAATCGTAAGATAGCTCGTTGGCGTTGGCGGCGGGTTTGCGACCGAGTTCAACTTCGCAGCGATCTTGTCCGCGATCCTTTCCGCGAGTGCGTCGAACTGCGCGTCTGTGACCAGAAGAGGAGCAGAGCGGGCCATTATTTGGCCCTCCTCTTCCGGCGCGCGGCCGTCAGATCGGTCTGAATCGAGTTGGCAAGTCGCAAAAGCGGCACCGGAGACACGATGGCGTCCCGCACCGCGGCGGCAGCGCCTTCCTCGGCTGCCACGCGCCGCATCAGCCCCACGAGGACGGGAAGATTGACGCTTCTGCGTGTGCCGATCAGCGGCGCGTCGAGATGCCCATCTCGAATGAGCCGCGAAATTCGCTTGCGAGACCAACCTGAGAACTCAACCGCTTCGCGAATTGAGAGTGTCTGACGGTCGCTACCGGGCCCGGGAGTCAGATCGATCGTGGGTATCGTTGGCATCGTGTCCTCTGCGATGGCGAGGACGGTCACACCGGGAAGTTTTGGCCGATACGGACAAAAAACCTCCAGAATTTATGTCGTTGTTTTCGTTTGGCTATCCCTGCTCAACTGCGCGACTTCCGCGACGACCGCGGCTGGGTTGGAAGCAACCTTCAGCCCCATCGCGAAGAGCGAGTGCTTCACGAATCCCGTAGGCAGATTGTGCTCAACTTCAATCAGCGATGCCGCGCTCAGCGCCAATCGGCCGACGTCGAGTGCGCTGTGTACCCTCATCAGCAGTGCGTGCGCCACCAAATCGCCGATGACGGCCACGGGGTCGCGCCGGCGAGCCTCTTGTTTCGCAAGACTCGTGGCGCGGATGGCGTCGGCAATCGCCGGAATGCGCGCGAGCGCCAACGATGGATCGACAATCCAAGCGTCGACCGCCTCCTTGCACGCTCCGGCTTCGGCGAAATATTCGCGTAGATGCTTGATACGACTGCCAGCGGTGACGGGCCCGCCGCGCGCGTTGTGCACCATTTCATTGCCGCCACCCGATGGGATGTTCTTTCCCTCTTGGGCGGCTGTAACACGCCGAATAGCGCCTTCCACCGCAGCCGGCCAGGTCTTGTCACCATATCGCCAATCCGGACGCCAGCGGCCCGGCGTGATGACGTCGGCTAGGATCACCGCCTTAAACAACGCCTCGGGGTCATTCGCTGGAGTTCTTTTCGGCGCGCCGGGCTTCGCCGCTGTCTGCGTCGTACTTTGGACTTTCGGCTTCGGGCCGCGTTTCTCACCACGCCGATTGAAGGGCCGCCGAGCTTGATGTATTTCGTCGGCCAAAGATCGCCTCCGGTGCAAACGGCGGTTGATCAGGAAGCCGGCGACGTTGGCCCGTAGCCGGCTTTCGTTTTACCTTATGCCCTCTTGAGCGCGACGACCTCGCCCCCGCGCATCATTGAATCGCACATGTCGGACCAGTGCTGCATCAGCGCCATGCGCGCCCGAAGGTGCGTCGCTCGAGCGTAAGCCTTTTCCGTTTCGTCCTTCCTGCGATGCGACAGCGCGGCCTCCAAGGCCTCTTGGCTGAAACGCTCCTCCTCCTCAAGCATCGAGCGCGCCGTGCTACGAAAGCCGTGCGGCGAGACTTCATCTTTGGCAAAGCCCAGCCGGCGAAGCGCGGCGCCTAGCGTGGCGTCAGATATCGGTCGAGCGGCAATGGGTTGGCCGGGAAACAACAGGCCCGACTTGTTGCCTCCCGTAAGCTGATGCAGTTCGCTGAGCATTTCGAGCACCTGTCTCGACAACGGCACCACGTGCGCCAGCTTCATCTTCATGCGCTGTGCGGGGATGGACCATTCGGCGGCTTCCCGATCGAACTCCTCCCACCGCGCCAGCCGAAGTTCGCCGGGCCGCACAAATGTGTGCGCCAGCAACAACAGCGCGAGCCGCGTCTCTGGCTGGCCCGTGTAGCCATCAATTGCCCGGAGCAGGCCGCCGAAGGGCTTTCGTTCCAAGATTGCCGCACGGTGCGTCGTGGGTGGCGCCGTGATCATTCGACGCAGGGAAGGCGTCGGATCGGTAATCGGAACTCCCAACTCTCCAATCGCGTGACGGAATACCATCCCGATCATGCCGATCAGACGTACCGCCGTTTTCGCATGCCCGCGTGCTTCGAGCTTTCGGGCGGTCGCAAGAATTTCCGGCGCGGAGATTTCGCTGATCGGACGCGGGCCAAGACCCTCCTTCGCCAAACGAAGAAGCCACTCGTTCTTTTGCAACGTGCGGTCGCGCCACGTATCCTTTCGATCCTGCTTGGTCTTCGCTGCAACGAGCAGTTCGGCAACCGCGGCGAACGTATTTGCCCTGCTGGCCTTGCCCGCCACTGCCCTGGCCCGCTTTTCGGCGCTGGGATCGCGCCCGGCCTCTAACAATCGGCTGGTCTCGCGGTTCGCGTCGCGCGCCTCCGCCAGACCCATCGTCGGATACGTCCCAAGCGTCACGTCACGCTGGCGCCCGTCGAAACGATAGGCTCGCTTCCAGGTCATGGTCCCAGAAGGGAGAACATGCAGCTGAAGGCCTTGGCCGTCAGAGAGTTTGTATTTTAAGGCCCTCGGCTTTGCGGCCCTGATCTTCGTATCCGTCAGCGGCATAAGCGTTTTCTCGCGCCTGTTGGGTTCGGGAACGCCGGTTCCAGCGAACCCAACAGCACATGGTTTGTTGGGTCCGATTCGGTTTAGCGTAGGCCAACCCAACACCGCACCCAACACATTTGTGATCTTGATTGTACTGGAATGATCTTACCTGCGTCCGCTTTTCGCAGGATTTCAGTCGGCTACGAAAGTTGTTGATACCGGCTGCGACGATCTGAATATCGAGTTTGGCGACCCCGACAGGATTCGAACCTGTGACCTACTGCTTAGAAGGCAGTTGCTCTATCCAGCTGAGCTACGGGGTCTCGCGGCGCGGGCGACGCCGCGCGATCTTTGCTTGCAACCGGTCCGCTCGCGCGCCCCCGGGCAGTTCCCCAGGGGCGGACTGAACTAGTGCGTCCACTGGCCGACGCGGCCGGGACGGAAATTGTCCGAATAGGACATGGTGCGCCGGGCGGCCGGCTTCGGCTCCTCGACGACATAGGGAATCGCGTTGCGCTCGGCATAGGCGACCGCCTCTTCCTTCGTATCGAAGGTCAGGCGAATCTGGCTCTTCATGTCGTCGGAGCTTGTCCAGCCCATCAGCGGGTCGACGCCGCGCGGCGTTTCCGGCGCATAGACCAGATGCCATCTCTTGGTGCGGCCGGCCCCCGATTGGGTCGCCGACTTCGTGGGCCGAAAGATCCGTGCGCTCATAATGTTTCGCCTTTGGTCCGTTCGCCTGTCGTCCCGCCTTGCGGCTGGTCGGGGCAGCAGGATTCGAACCTGCGACCCTCTGCTCCCAAAGCAGATGCGCTACCAGGCTGCGCCATACCCCGCCGACGTCCAGGACGCCGCGACTGGCTATCATGCGCCGCAGCGCCGAACAAGCGCGGCTCTGGTCCAGATCCCGCTACTTGCCGTCGAAAAAGGGGTGGCGAACCTTGTCGCCGACCGCAAGGCCCATCTTGGCGGCGGCGCCCGCATTCAGCTCGACCACGCCCCAGACCGGCGAGCCTGAGGCGATGGTCCGCTCCGAAAAGGGCTCGGTGTCCGCCGCGATCGAGGCGACGACGCCCTTGCGGTCGATAAAGACCATATCCAGCGGAATGTACGTGTTCTTCATCCACATGAAGACCGGCTCGTCGCGGCCGAAGGTGAAAAGCATCCCCCGGTCGTCCGGCATGTAGCGGCGGAACATCAGGCCCCTGGCCTGCTGGTCGGGCGTGCGCATGACCTCGACCGAAAAGGCGTGGACTCCGCTGCGGGTGGCGAACTCGAGCTTCTCGAGCTCCTGCGCGCGCGCCGGCGGCGCGCCTGCCATGAAAGCGCACAGCAACGCGAAGACGGTCGCGGCGAGGAACGGCCTCAAGTTGGTCATCGGCGAAGAATAGCGTGTCGCGCGGCCGGAATTAAGGGGCGCCCGAGACGCCCGCGCGACAGTCGGGGCGCGATCAGTGCGAGGCCGGCAGCGCCGTCTCGAGCGGGCGCACCTCGGCGGCCATCAGCCCCTTGGGTCCGTCGCCGAAACGCGCGAGCAGCGAGTCGCCCGGCTTGAGTTCGGCAATGCCGTAACGGCGCAGCGTTTCCATGTGAACGAAGATGTCCTCCGTCCCCTCGCCGCGCGTCAGGAAGCCGAAGCCGCGAATGCGGTTGAACCATTTGACGATGACGATCTCGAAACCGCTCGTCGGCGCGACCTGCACGCGCGTGCGGGCGGGCGCCGTTTGCGAAGGATGAACAGCGGTCGACTCGTCCATCGAGAGGACGCGAAAGACCTGCAGGCCCTTGCTCCGCACCTGCGCCTCGCAGACGATCCTCGCGCCCTCGTAGGCCGTCTGAAATCCGTCGCGGCGCAGCACCGTCACGTGCAGCAGCACGTCGCCGCCGCCGTCATCCGGCACGACGAAACCGTAGCCTTTGGAAACGTCGAACCATTTGATGCGACCGGCGAGCTCGACAAGCTCGACTGGGGCCGTGTCTGCAGTCGCTTCCGCCACGCCCGGAGCCGACTGTATGAAAGGATCTTTGCCGCCCAATTTCTTACCCCCCGAACGTCAGCGGCGAAGCCCCCACCCGCAGGCATCGCATCACGCCGAATCGCCGAGCCACTCCAGAATCACTTAAAGAAAGGATAACACTCCGCTCCGTCCCACAAAGGCCTAAGTTGCAAAGCCTGTGGAATACCTCGCTATTGCGACGCGGCGAATGGCGAAAGAATTGACCCGATGTCGCCGCGCAACACCAGGTCGGCTACTTCGTCGAGCTGCGTTTCCTCGCGATTGACGATGACGAGCGTCGCGCCGTTCCGCTTGGCGACAACGGGGAATCCCGCGGCGGGATAGACGACGAGCGACGAGCCGATCGCGAGAAAGAGATCGCAGGTGAGCGCCTCCTCGTGCGCGCGTCGCATCTCGTCTTCCGGCATCGCCTGACCGAAGGAAATCGTCGCCGACTTCACCGGGCCGCCACACGCGCATTCCGGAGCGGCGCCCGTGCGGTCGAATTCTTTGCGCACTTCGGAAAGCTCGTAGCGCTTTCCGCAGTCGAGACATTTCGCGTAAGTGCCGTTGCCGTGCAGCTCGATCACCTTGCTCGCCGGCGTGCCCGCCGCCTGATGCAGCCCGTCGATGTTCTGCGTGACGACGGCGCCCATCCTGCCATCGGCGACGAGGCGCGCGAGCGCACGATGGCCGCGGCCGGGCTGCGCGCCCGCATACAAATCGTCCATCGCGAACTTGCGCCGCCATGCTTCTTCGCGGGCAAGCGGATCGGCGACGAAGAGCGCGAAGTCGATCGGACGATGTTTCATCCACGGCGATCCCGGCGAACGAAAATCCGGAACGCCGCATTCGGTCGAAATGCCCGCGCCGGTGAATCCGGTCATGCGCCGCGATTGTGCGAACAGGCGCGTCAATTCCGCCTGCGCCTCGTCCGTCGAGGTGATGATCATGCTGGCCTCCGCTCCGCCGCCCGCCGCGCCGTGCGATGTTACGCGCCGCCGCGCAAAAAGCGAGCGTGGGCGCTTCAGATGACGCCGGCCTTGCGGAGCCTGTCGATCTCCTGCGGGGAACGGCCGAGCTCGGTCAGCACGGCGTCGGTGTCTGCGCCCAGAAGCGGCGGCGCGCGATGTTCGACCGGCGTTCGCGACAGGTTGATCGGCGAGCGCACGAGACCCACCTTCTGCCCGCTGCCATGCGGCAGACGGATCGCCATGCCGCGATGATGGACCTGCGCGTCGGCGAACACCTCGTGCATGTGATTGATCGGCCCGCAGGGCACGTTCGCTCTCGCGCAGCGCGCGACCCATATCGCCATGGGCGCGGATTTCAAAGGCGGCGCGATGATCTCGTAGAGCGCGGCGCGATTGGAAAAGCGCAGCGTGTTGGTGCGGAAGCGATCGTCGTCCGCCAGCGCCGGCATGTCGATCAACGCGCAGAACGAGCGGAACTGCGAGTCGTTTGAAATCGCCAGCACGATCTCGCCATCCTGGACCTCGAACACGTCGGACGGGCAGACGACGGCGTTGGTGTTGCCGTTGCGCTTCGGCACTTTGCCATTCAGCAGAAAACCCACGGCGAGGTTGGCGTTGAAGGCGACGGCCGAGTCCAGCATCGCCGCGTCGATGAACTGCCCCTGCCCTGTCGCCTTGCGGTGATAGAGCGCGGCCATCACCGCAATCGTCGCGTAGAGGCCGGTCACCATGTCGGTGAGCGGAACGGCGGTGCGCATGGGCTGCGAGCCCGGAACGTCTTCGCGCGGGCCGACCGTGCTCATCAGGCCCGACATCGCCTGCATCACAAAATCGTAGGCGGGCCGATCGGCATATGGACCATCCTGCCCGAAGCCCGTGATCGAACAATAGACGATGTCGTGGCGCACGCCTCGGACGCTCTCGTAGTCGAGACCGAATTTCTTCAGTGCGCCCGCCTTGAAATTCTCGACGAAGACGTCGCAATCGCGCGCCATCTCGCGAATGAGATCGGCGCCCTCCTGTGTCGCGATGTCCACGGTCGCCGATCGCTTGCCGCGATTGCAGGCCATGTAGATTGCGCTGTTGTTCGTCGGCCTGTGATCGGCGTCTTCGAGAAACGGTCCCATCTGCCGCGTGTCGTCGCCGGCGCCGGGCCGCTCGATCTTGATCACTTCCGCGCCGAGATCGGCGAGAATCTGCGTGCACCACGGACCCGACACGACGC
>WBZM01001394.1_pt1 | contig 24068 bp, 20 predicted proteins | sample 5204271 | NCBI WGS metagenome assembly WBZM01 (sample SAMN12344346, study PRJNA552823) | activated sludge metagenome | biome: Activated sludge suspended growth; feature: Nitrification reactor; material: Wastewater; isolation source: activated sludge from nitrification reactor of wastewater...
GGTCCATTGATTAAAGAGATCGCGGCTTAGATGAATTTCGTAGAATCGATAAATATTATTTTCTGCATTGATGGCTTCGAGACGAATTGAAAAAGGCTCTGAGAATTTAATTTCAAGATCTTTCCAAATTTCATCTAATTTAACGGGGTTATGCTGATAGATGTTGAATTTTTCCACCGTTAGATTCTGCAATTTTCTGAGCTCTATCAAAATCGACAATTCCCTCCCATTCTTGTCGTAAAGTGTTCCAACGAAGTCCTAATGATCTAAGTTTTTGTCGAATCTCTCTTTGAGGCTCTTTTTCAAACTTTAAGATAACGCCTGTTTTAGATTCTGATTTTTTCTGTGTTGAAGAAAATTCTTGCCCCCCTTGTTTTTCCCATTTTGTGATTTGATCAATGTCATTGAGTTTATCTTTAAGAGAGAGTAGGGCCCCAAACATTTGATTAGAACTTAAATGGGCAAGTCCAGCTTTTTGGATGAGCCCTCCCAGTTCAATAAGTTTTTGAGTTCTTTTTTTTCTCTCTTGAAGGGTAAGTTTAGCTTCTTTTTCTTTTAATTTATTTATTTTTTGTTGGATTGTTTTTTTCTTGCTTTCAGCATCGATCATAGATGGTAAATCCTAAATATTTTAAATGTATTTCTTTTTCATTTTAAGAAAGAGTTCTTTTTGTGTAAAGAGAGATTTTCTGTAAAAACAAGAAGGACGCTGACCAGCGTTATCCTAAAATTTTGAAGGATACGCAATATGCGTTGCAAGCAACGCTATTTTTTTATTAAAATCTTAGAAGGAGTCTAGATGTTTTGATTTTTCTCAGAATTTGATTGAATGGCTATTCAGTTTGCACGCATACAATATATTTCACGAAGTTCAGGAGGAAATGCTTGTTTGAAGGCTGCTTATAATGAAAGAAGTAAAATTGAATGTGATCGCACTGGTCAAGTTTTTAACTTTTCTAAAAAAGATGATTTATCGTATCACGAGATTTTGTTGCCAGAAGGTGTTGATGAAAAATTCAAAAGCACTTCTTATCTATGGAATTCAGCTGAAAAGGCAGAAAAACGAAAAGACAGTCAGGTTGGAAAAGAATCTGTTATTGCTCTGCCAGATGACAAATGTATTACTCATGAAGACCGTATTGAGATAACGAAAAGATATGCTCAAGCCCTTTTTGTTTCTAAAGGATTAGCTGCTCAAATTGATATCCATGCCCCTCATGATGGAGAGAAGAATTGGCATGCGCATATTTTAGCAACGACGCGCGGATTTACCAAAGATGGAAAAGAATTATCTTCTTACAAAGCACGGGAGACAGATCCAACTATTTTGAAGGGGTATATTCAAAAAGAAATAACACCTGGAGAAGTTTATGCCAAAATTCAAAACGACTATTTTAAAGAGAGAGCTCTTGATTTAAGGGTTGATCCAACAGGGATAGTTTCTCAAATTCACATCGGCCCTGTGCGAATGAGACGCCATATGAGTGAGGCTTTAGAGAGAGCAGATCTGTTAAGAGAGTCCAATGAATCTTCTGTTCGAGAGCCTAAAAAAGTTTTACAAAAACTTACCCAGAAGCAGTCCGTTTTTACGGAAAAAGAGGTGGATCGTTTTTTAATTAAGCATGTTCACGAAGAAGAACGGGAAGAGGTCAAACAAAGTATTCTATCTCAAAAAGACTTGATTTCTCTTTTTGATAAAACCACAGGAGAGGCGACAGGATTCTTTACAACGGCAACAGTTTTAGAAGAAGAACGTCAAATTCATCGATTGGCTCAAAAGATAGATCGGTCTAATGGTAAAAACGTTTCTGAGAAGAGCCTTCAATCTGTCTTGCAAGAAAAAACGCTTTCCCCAGAACAAGAGAAAGCGCTGCGCCATGTGATTTCACAGAGTCAAGGCTTATCGATAGTTGAAGGCAGGGCAGGGACGGGCAAGTCCTTTACGATGCAAGCCATTCGAGATGTTTATGAAAAAGAAGGGCTCAGGGTTATTGGGCTAGCTCCCACTAATGTGGTGGCACAGGACATGGATGGGTTTCAAGAAGCGATGACCGTCCACAGCTTCTTGTTTCGCACAAAAAATAATCGTCTATCTGTTGGCAAAAACACGGTTTTGATGGTGGATGAGGCGGCCATGCTTGGGAATACAGCTTTTTCTGAGTTGATGAAAGAAGCTTATCGAAGCGGCTCTAAGATGGTTTTGTTTGGAGATGGTCGTCAGTTATCTTCGGTTGAACGAGGAGGGGGGTTCGATCATCTGGTGGAAAGCCAGGGAAGTGCTGTTTTATCCGACGTTCGTCGTCAACATGATTGGCAGAAAGAAGTGAGCGAATCTTTAAGTGATGGCCGATTTAAAGAAGCTTTTACCATATTACAAGACAAAAATGCTCTCTCTTGGCAGGGGACAAAAGAAGCAGCCCTTCAAGATTTACTGAATCATTGGTCTCGACATCATGATCCGCACAATCTTAAAGATCATCTGGTTTTAGCGCCCTTAAACAGGGACGTCGATACCATCAATTCTGCTATCCAAGAGTATCGTTTAAGTCAAGGTGAGTTAGGAGAAAATGGTGTTCGGCTAGAAACCCAAAGGGGGCCTTGTATTTTCTTCTCAAATGACCGGATTTGCTTGACTCAGACAGATAAAAAACGGGATCTGAGCAATGGGCAATTTGGAACGATTTTAGATATTAGTCCTGAAAAAATCACGCTGAAGATTGATGAAAAAGACGACGTGATTTCCTTCAACCCCGTTTCTTACACAGGTCTTAAGCTTGGATATGCAGCAACCGTTTATAAGTCTCAAGGAAAAACAATTAAACACGTTTCTGTCTTGCATGACAAATCCACAAATGCTCCGCTAACCTATGTGTCATTGTCTCGTCAGAAATCGAATATCACACTCTTTGTTAGTCGAGAAGAAACACCAACGTTATCAGACTTGATCAAGCAGTCCAGTCGAGACAAATCTCGACTCTCTACCTTTGATTTTACGACTCAAGATGACTTAGAGAAAAAAAATCGCCCCACAGAAACATCAATAGATCAAGTCAAGAACACCTTGTCTGATTGGGCTGAAGCCCTAACAAAATCCTTTAAAGATCGCTTTGGTCGGAATCGTGACTTTTATCAGGTGTCTTTAGAAAAATCAAAAACACCTTCTTCCCATCAAGTGATTGCCAAATCAGAGTATCTAAAAGAAGAGGGGCTTATAACGGAAACAAAGGAAACAACAGAAACTCCTAAAATTCATTCATCTACAACGACCAATGTTTCCAACAAAACTCAACCTTCGGTTTTGGAAAAAAACCGAATAGACTATCGTGTGATCGAAGATGACTTAAAAACGAAAATAGCCGACCTTGCCTATAACGTACTGGGGAAGCCCACTCATCAAAATGGTCATGAATGGCGGTATGGTCGAAAGGGATCTGTCAGCATCCATGTTTCTGGTTCTAAGCAAGGACTGTACGCTAATTTTGAGTCTGGAGTTTATGGGGGGGCCATATCTTTAATCAAAGACCAGATGAAGATGGAGACGAAAGAAGCTTTTCAGTGGGCGCATCAATGGTTGGGGCATGAAAGGGAGATGCCAACAACATCGTATACTCATTCACCTCAGACAACAAATAAGAAAGCAGATGAGAAAAACTGGACAGCTGTTTTTCCAGTTCCAGATCACGCGCTGAACCCAGATATTTTGACCAACCCTTACCTTTCTTATATGGCGAAAGATCGGACGATTACAGATCAATATGTTTACAAGGACAAGCAAGGGAAAATATTAGGATATGTGGTTCGTCTGGAAGATCAGGATGGCAATAAAATCACCCCAACGTTGACGTACTGCGAATCAGATAATGGCAAACAGTATTGGAGATGGCAAGGATTTGGAGAAAACAGACCCCTCTATAATTTGGACAAGCTCACAGCACATCCAGAAAAGTCTATCCTCATTGTGGAGGGAGAAAAAACAGCAACGGCGGCGCAAAAGATATTCCCAGATCACGTGGTCGTGACATGGCCGGGTGGTACAGGATCAGTCCAAAAAGCTGATTGGTCTCCTCTTATTGGACGAAATGTTATTATCTGGCCGGATAATGACGAGCCTGGCTTTAAAGCTTCTGATGCGATCAAAACCATCCTTACGGATCTCAACAAAAAAGCAGATAAAAAGATAAGTCCAAGTATTGTTAATTTACCAAAAGACCTGCCGTCCAAATGGGATCTAGCCGATCCCTTGCCAAGGGGGGTAAAAACAGAAGATCTGCAAAAGATTGGAAACCCAAATCTTCTTCAAACTCCCTCCACGGCCTTAAGAGTTAACCAAGACGTTCTTTCTTCTATCTATACCAAAAATTTAGAAGACAAAATCCAAAAAACAACGGGCCGTAGTCTGGAGGATTTTAACAAAGCTATGGAGGAGTTTAGAAAGGGTTTTCAGATATCACCTATTTCTAGTCAAGTTAATGCCTCTTCTCCTGTAAGTGATTTGATTCTCAAAAATCAGATATCGCATTCACCGTCACATCTCAAGCCAGATAAACCAAGTTATCAAGTAGAGGCTATGACATTTGCAGAGACTGTTAGGAACTATCAACTGGATTGCTTCAAAAACACTCCAACAAAGCATCAGCAAGAAAAGTTTAATAATCAAACATGCGAATTTTTAAAAAATGAGAGGGCTGTAAATTACCTCAAGACGATAGATCCAAATATGGTCAAATCCATTGAAAAAATGGCGCGTCAACTGGAAGAAGAGAGGCAAATTAAAATGGATACGCCTACTTTAACACGTTAGGAAGGAAATGAAAAAATGGATACGAGTCATAATCCCCATCAAAATGAGAATACTCTACAAGAGCTCAAAAACACCTTGTTTTTGGTGGGAGGTGTTGTTTCTCAACTGTCCAATGAACGAGATATCATATCAACATCCACAAGCCAAATATCGTTTACAGCCCAACAGTTTCAGTCTTACCTAACAAAAATGGAAGAACTTTCCGCTGAAATTAAAAAACAAATTGGAGAAACGCTCCACAAAGAATCACTGAAGATGTCTGAAACGATTGCAACTCAAGCCGGTAGCATTTTTAACACCCAACTTAATCAGATTGTCAAAAATCTTCATCAAACAACGACTCGAATAAATGAAGATTTCAGAACCACTTCCTCTAAAATCAATTTTTTTTCTAAATGGTTTGGCGCTCTATCTCTTTGCTCTGCACTTATTGGAAGTCTTTTTGCCTCTGGACTTACCTACTACATATGCAAAGGGTTTTTTGACCGTAATGAGAAAATCCATTCTTTAAAAATAGAAAAGTTGGCTTTAGCCGGAGAAGCTTTTCGTCTTGCTTTTCAATCTTTAGACAAAAAGGACCAAGACAAAATCATGTCTCATATTAAAGAGACGATTATGAAGGGAAAATCGTGAATCCGAAGAAATCAGAAGCATCGCTTAATGTTTCCACACACAACTTTTGGGAATAACACCTTTCGTACACTAGATCTTCTAAGAAGCCAGTCCAATCCCAAAAATAATTGCAGTAATACAGACCTATAAAACTTGACAAATGTAAGAAAAAAGACTGCTTTTATATACATAAGGAGGAGAAAATGTCTATATCTCAATCATTAAAAAAATTAGTGGATACAAAAATGCCGGGGTCAGTTTTTTGTGCCAATGATTTTTCTGATGTTGCAGACAGAGGAACAATTGATGTTAATCTGCACCGCTTTGCAAAATCAGGAGTGATTCGACGCCTTGGATTTGGACTGTATGACAAACCTCAACGCAGTTCTCTCTTAGGCGATTTAATGCCTGATATATCGGATGTGATCAATGCTTATGCGCGGCGCACAGGACAAACCCTGACGTTAGATCCTGCGAGCGCTGCAAACACGTTGAGCCTCACGACACAAGTTCCTGGGCAGCTTACCTTTTTGACAGATGGCAAATCTCACACTCTAACAATTTGTGGCGTAGATATTAAATTGGTTCATGCTTCTCCTAAAAAACTGGCAGGTGCTGGCCATCCCATGGGTATTATCATTCAGGGGTTTTTTACCCAAAGCCGCGAAAATTTTGACGGCTTAGCTGAGATCCACCCTACACCTTGTTTTTATGATCAAAGCTGATTTTTGGAGAGCTTAAGAGATCTTGAATAAGTTGTTGTAGATCAATGTTTTTTTCTTTTGGGTAAAATTCATATCTCCCAACAAAATTGATATGCTGCCAGGCTACTGGAGATAAACGCTTTATCAAGTCACAACTTTCTTTATCACCTATTCTTTCATAGTACTCATAAAGGCAGGATAAGATGGATGCATTATAAAAAATAATACAATTAGCAACCAGCCTAGTGCATTGGTTATGAATTTCTAATTCTATTTCGTTTCTGCCTGGGATTTTATTGCCAGAAACTTTTCGTATTGCAGCCATTAGCTGGTGATAGGCCTCTCCTCTATTTAAGGAACGATGAACCTGTGAGCGCATGTCAGGCAAATCAATATAAGACAGCATATATAGACTCATAATGATTTTATCAAATTCAATTAGAGCCTTCAGAGTAGGGTTAAGACGTTTATAGGAAGATAGTTTTCGGATAATAGTAGCCTGGGTTGTTTTTTTCAGAGCAAGAGAGGCAACAATTCTTAAAGCATTATTCCATTCTTTAATAATAATATTCTCATTAATCTTATAGCTCGGTTTGATGAACAAATCTTTGTATTCATCTGGATTTTGAAAACTTACCAAGCTCTCTTGGGCTTTTTGATGCAAACTTGTAAATCGCGGCATAAACTGATAGCCAAATAGATATAACAGAGCAAAATTTACCCGATTGATGCTATGCATATCACCAGAAATAGCTGCAGGCTTAATATCACTACTGTTATTATAAACGATATCTAGCAAGTGATGGCTTTCATGTTCATTTGCGCCAATAATCTTACTATTAATGGGTACATGATTGGCGACAAGGCTATAGCTTGAGATGCCTTTTCCGAAACCAAAATATTTTTTAGAGTGTCGAGATATGAATGTTTGGTATTTCGTTTCTACTTTTTGTCCATCGACGCTGGCAAGAATGCCATAGTCTGTAAGGCTATAAAATTTAAAAATTGATAGCTTAGCAATTTCATTCACTAGAATATCATTTGCTTCTTTTAATGTAAAAACACGGAAATAGGTACTGTGGATGGCATCCATGGAAGACATGGTTATATCCGAAATTCCAGCCATTTTTCTGGAGCCAATACCTGTACCTTCTGCAATAATGCCAGCTACTAAGGCATTTAAATCCATAGGCTTTTTAGCCTGGTGAGGAAAGAGTGGGGTAAAAGCCTTATAAAAATTGGTGTTTTCTATCGCAAACCGCACGACCTCACTCAGGCTAGCATTGGATATATTTTCATAGAAAGGATTGTTAACCGCTTCGTCTTGCTTCTTGTAAGGAAGTCTCCAGGAGATGCTATTTTGTTTAGACTCACGAAGCTTAATATGTTTGTTGTGGCCATTTTTTATATTGTCGTTTATTTCCTTATATCTTTGGGATAAGAGTCCATTTAACTCCTTCAGCATGACCTTAATAGGTTGTTGCAATATTGGTAGATTAAGCTGCTGAAGAACCTGTTCCCAGGTATTGGCCCAATCAGAATAAGGAATAAGATCTTCTTCAATAGAGCGATGCTTTGTACTTAGCGGTACAAAAACCTGTCCTGCTTCAAGTTGCCGTTGTAATTGAAGGTAAAGCATAAACTCATAAGGATGACCATCTATTGTCTTCCTTTTAGAGTGCTTATTTTTGCTGCCTCTTATCGTGATGTAAGTTAAAAGGGCTTTTGGGATAAACTGAGTGGGGATGGTTTCATAGGAATAACCCATAAATGATGGTTTGCTTTCAAGATGTGTCCTCATAAATTCTATTCCATCTTCAATTGGATTGGCTGGGGTGCTCTCAAACTGAATAGCTTTAAATATAGGCCGTAAGTTTAAAATGAAGGATTTAGACTGGGCTTGAATATATTTCCAGATTAAGCGAGTCTTTCTGCTGTTTGCTTTTAGTAGCTCTTTAACGAACTGGTCTATTTCTTCTTTAGGTACAATTTTAAAAGCAGCAGGTCGAAGATCTTTATCGGTTAAATACTGATTTATATATAACCGAGCCAATTCCCCTGCTTTGAGAAGAGTTTTATTTTTTTGATTTTCCTCCTTGTCCATTTGCTCTCTGGCAAGCAGTTCGGCATCATTGTAAAATTTACGCGTGCGATAAATAAAAAAAGTAACTAAGTGGTCAGTAACTTTTAGGAAGCGGTCGTGCGCGAAGCAAAGCAAATATAACCGTGATAGACTTGGTTTCATTCGTTTAAGCTTGTAGGGAGTATAATAAGCTGCGAAGTTTGCATAGTGTTCCATATTTTTAGGAGAGAGATTTAATTCTGGTAAGATATGACGTGTACGCAGGCATATGTCTATCAAATCTTGTTGTTTGGAGAGCTCTTTCCGCATTTCAGTAGTGCTAAAATTTTTTGGATCTTTCTTCAACAGAGTTAAACGATAAAAAGTATCATCTTCCTCAAGTAGCCTATCTAAAAATGTCTGAGTCTCTTTATCCAGTAGTTCAGATATTTTATTAACCAATTTTTGTTGCTCTTCTTGCAAAGCTTTTGATATTAGAGTTTGGATTGTTGTGTAGCCTGGCTTAACAAGCCGTTTTTCATGACAAAATTTTAGTAACCCTTCAAAAATAAAAAGAGGAGAGACATGAAGTTTAGTAAGGCTAATAGCGTGATCATATAGTAAATTAGGTTAAAAACCCTACAAAGAAAAAGCATGATCAATGGCCTGAGAAAGAGTTGAGAAAATAGAGATTGAAGCTCTGATTTTGGCTTTAAGGTTGGCCCAGAAGATTTCAATTGGATTGAGATCCGGAGAATAAGGAGGCAGGAAGAGTAAGCGGCACCCCGCATTTTCAATAAGTATTTTTGTTTTCTCAGATTTGTGGAAAGTAGCATTGTCTAGGATAACCACTTGCCCTGGTTCCAAAACTGGAACCAAAAAGTTCTCAACCCAAAGATTAAAAAGGTCTGTATTGCAAGTACCTTGATAGCAAAAGGGAGCAAGAATTTTTGACTCGCATTTAGCAGCTACAAAACTTTCTCTTGCATATCGTTTCCCTGAGATTTCGCCATAGACCAATTTCCCACGTTTGGCCCACCCAAAGGGTCGATGCATATAGGAATCGATACCACTTTCATCTACATAGACGAGAGACTCCTTTGAATATGGCTTTATTTGCTCCAAAAATGCTGCACGTTTTTCTTCATTTCGCTCTTTATAAAGTGTGGTCTTTTTTTTCGTGTAATTTTTAAACGCTTAAGTGCCAGACACACGGAAGAAGCACTGGCTCCAAAGTGCTTTGCATATTCGGCCAATGTTAATTCAGGGTGCTGCTGTACATAGCTTTCCAGAACCTCAGGATTCAGTTTTTTCCAACTTCTTTTTGGAGGATCGTCTTTAAGCGTTCCTTTTACAGATTTCTTTTTTAACCAGCTGTAAATGGTATCGCGACACACAAAAAAAATGCGCGCTGCATCTACCTTACTACCGCCGTCCTCGATGAATTTTATAACGCGTTCCCGCAAATCTAGTGAATAGCTCATTCCTCCACTTTAACATAAATTGTATGCTTCTCAAGATAATTTACTATATAGTTGGAGGTGATCCTTTGATTTCGCTTGAGCATAATTATATAAAGCTAAAATTCTCTTCTTGTTTGTATAATGCTGATAATTACTAAGCTGTTTTTTAGGGAACTTCGTTTCTGGAAAATAACGATTGATGATATACCATGCATCATGACGGACTTCCAGAAATGTAAAATCAAAGAAATACCCCCTCGCTTTAAAATATCCTAACTGCAAAATAAAATTAATCCTCACAGCAGCACTGGCAAGTTCATCCACTATTTTCCTTTCAACAGATTCAAGGTAAAAGAAATCAGCGCGTTCATTATCGTTAAATGAGGGAATGCCATATAAGTGAGTAATTTCTTCTGAAGTTAAAATAGTTAAGCGCTTGCTATTCGTCATATTATTATTCTCAAAAATGCTCGTTTTTAATAAAGGGTGATGCCTTCTTATATGGTGATGGTTAGCCTAGGTGTCTAGATTCTCGAAAACCTTTCTTGAAATAGATTTCTCGTTTTGTTAATCTCTCAATGAGATTTGAGAATATGGATATCTTCTTTATGAGTCGCAGTTATAAAAAAACCACAATTGTGGGGTGGACAACGTGCCAAAGTGAACGATTTGATAAATTTATTTGGCACAAAAAGTGGCGCTTGAAGGAAAGACTTAAGCTGGCTGCATTAAAGGACAATGATTTAGATAACCATTTTACCACGCTCCCAGAGGAGGTTAGTAATCCCTGGTCTATGGGCAAAGATGGGAAATACTATTTTGCTTTAGTTGAGCAATTAAAACTTTCTGAAAAAATTGCTAATAGGCGAGGCAACAGCCCCCAAGAGCGCTTATCTTTGAAGAAGCGCCTTGTACACAAGTGGATGGGAAAATAGAAAATGCATATCGGCTATGCACGCATTTCTACCTCAGAGCAAAATCTGGATCTTCAAATAACGGCTCTAAAAAAAGCAGAGTGTAAAAAAATATATGAAGACCAGCTCAGTGGCCTAAAGGCAGACCGCCCTGGATTGCAAAATGCTCTAGATCAACTGCGTGAGGGAGATACCTTTATTGTCTGGAAGCTTGACCGATTGGGTCGTAGCGTTAAAGGTTTAATCGACTTCGTTTCAGAGTTAGAAGAGAAAAAAGTTCATTTTAAAAGTCTTACGGATCATATTGATACCAGTACCTCCATGGGACGGTTCTTCTTTCATATTCTAGCAAGCATGGCGCAGATGGAACGGGATCTTATCGCTGAGAGAACCCGAGCAGGCCTTGATGCGGCAAGACAGAGAGGCAGGGTTGGAGGCCGTAAACGACAAATGACCCCCAGTAAAATAGAATCAGCCAAAAAATTATTGGCTAACGGTATTCCACCAAAAGAGGTTGCAAACAACCTAGGAGTTTCAATTCCTACACTCTATAGGTGGGTGCCTGCACAGAAGATATAAAATGTTTTCCATTATATGTAACTTGATAGTATAATCTAATTTTTTCTCTACAAAGTAACACATGGGAAACGTCTTACCCGCGCTTAGCAAGATACTGATGTGGGTAAGACTATACTCAAAAAGAGTGCACCTAAATTTTTACCTTAGTTAACCGAGCGGCATTTAATATAACAGAAATAGAACTTAAGGCCATAGCAACGCTAGCTATAACTGGGCTTAAAAGCATGCCGAACATGGGATATAATAAACCAGCAGCAATAGGGATAGCTAAAGCATTATAACCAAAGGCCAAGAAAAGATTTTGTTTAATATTGCGTAAGGTCACTAAGCTTAATTGATGCGCCTTAGTGATCCCGTCAAGATTACCTGACATTAAAGTTAGCCCTGCACTTTCTATGGCGATATCCGCACCAGTTCCCATCGCAACACCAATGTTAGCTTGAGCCAATGCGGGTGCATCATTCACTCCGTCTCCGACCATGGCAACTATTTTACCTTGATCTTGAAGCAGACGAACATAGTCATATTTTTCTGTTGGCAATACATCAGCCTTAATCTTAGAAATACCCAATTCCTGTGCGATTGCTTTAGCTGTGATTTCGTTATCTCCTGTGAGCATTATGACTTCCACTCCCTGCTCTTGAAGTTTTTTTATGACTGGTTTTGTGGACTCTTTAATGACGTCTGACACAATGATTAATCCACAAAATTCATAGTTAATAGAAACAAAAACAACTCCCTGACCAGCCTTACGATACTGATCTATATTTGTAGCTTCTGGTAAGTTAATACCCAGTGAGTACATGAAAGCCTCATTACCGACAGCAACAAATGCATTATCTATTTTGCCTTGTACGCCTCTTCCAGTTATTGATATAAATTTTTGGATTTCTTTTAGTGTTAGTCCCTTTTTCTGTGCGTCTTCTACAATGGCAACTCCCAGTGGATGCTCACTACCTTTTTCGAGGGTGGCCGCATATAAAAGAATTGTCTCTGGATCTTGAGCTGATACATTTATGATTTGAGTCACTTGGGGCTTTCCTACTGTTAACGTCCCAGTTTTATCAATTACAAGTGTATCTATTTTGGCTAGAGTTTCTAATGCTGTAGCGTCCTTAATTAGAATCCCTTCTCGTGCTCCCCGACCCGTTCCAACCATAATTGACATAGGGGTTGCTAAACCAAGAGCACAAGGGCAAGCAATAATCAGCACAGCTATACTAGCTACCAGGGCATATGCCATTTTCGGTTCAGGACCCAAAATGTACCATATAACAGCCGTCACCAACGAGATACCAATGACTATCGGTACAAAATAGCTCGACACTTTATCCGCTAATCGTTGGATAGGGGCTTTAGTGCGTTGAGCCTTTGTGACCATTGCCACAACTTGAGCTAATACCGTTTCATGCCCTACCCGCTCAGCTCGTATAATTAAACTGCCGTTCATATTTAATGTTCCTGCCATAACTTTATCACTAACGATCTTTTCAACAGGTATGGACTCGCCAGTAATCATAGCTTGGTTGATGGTGCTGGTTCCTTCTACAACTACCGCATCTACTGGAATTTTATCACCGGGTCTGATTCGCAATAAGTGACCTACTTTGATATGTGATAATTCAATTTCTTGTTCAGTTTCATCTGGCATAATAATTCTTGCAGTAGGTGGGGTTAACTCTAATAACTGCTGAACAGCTTGGCTCGTTTGTGAACGGGCTCGAAGTTCTAATACTTGACCTAATAGCACAAGTGTCGTGATAACAGCAGCCGGTTCAAAGTAAACAGCCGCGGCATCAGACATCAGTAAATAGGAAGTAAAATAAGGGACTACTAATACTGCTAAGCTGTACAAATAAGCAACCCCAACTCCTAATCCAATTAAGGTGAACATATTAAGGTAACCACTTTTAATGGATGCCCAGGCCTTTAGCCAAAATGGCCATCCACCCCATAAAACAACAGGCGTAGCAAGTAATGCTTGAAACCAGTTAAAGTAAGGACTGGTTGTTAAGTGCTGCAACCATCCAACTGAAGAAAAATGCATTCCCATATTGATCAGTAATAGCGGCATTGATAGAACCGCAGTGAACCAGAATCTTTTACTCATATCTTCAAGTTCATGCTGCTCGTCGTTGGATATGGTAGCATCTTCAGGTTCCAAGGCCATCCCGCACTTAGGGCAGCTTCCTGGACTTAATTGTTGAATTTCAGGATGCATGGGACAGGTGTATACAAGCCCTGTTTGAGTATCTTTCAATGCCATATGATAACTTTCCTTTTGCGAAGGCTGGCCACTTGAACAACAAGTTTTTTCAGAATGATTTTCCATATGTGAATGGTTTTCCATAATTAAGTCCTCCTTAATCAAATCTTTTAATCAATTCTCTAATTTCATCAACTTTCTGCTTTTTTGCTTCCAAACTTTCTCCTTGAAATGCGTCAGTGACACATGTTGATAGGTGTCGGTCTAAGATTTGCAGCTCAATATTCCGCAGAGCCGCTCGAGCTGCTCGTAGTTGGATAAGAATATCACCGCAATATCGATTCTCTTCGATCATGCGTTTAATACCTTCAATTTGCCCGGAAATACGATTTAAACGTGGTAAGTCTTGTTTATGACTGGGATGTTGGTGACAATCTTTATCCATTTTAGGTTAATCCTTTTATATACCCTATATGGGTATAATATATACCAGGGTGGGGTATAGTCAATAGGTTATAAAAGAACATGCTTAGATTCAATCCAAGCATGCCTCTAGAGTGTTTATCTATCTCTTAGTTAGATTCAATATTAATTCCAAAAGGGACAAATAGTTCTTTTCCATTTAGTTTAACTTGAGCAAACAGTTTAATAAATCCTGGAGCAGAAGGTTCCAAGTGAAATTCTAATTCAGGTCCGCCACGATCCGTCTCTTTTGTGGGCTCATCTCCCATGGGGTGAATATGGACAACTGATTGCAGACCTTCACTAAACCCTACAATATGAGCATACGCAGCCATAATAGGTTCTAGCGTTTTGACTGAGTCACCTTTTGCATCAGTAACAATAATCTTGCCCATAACAGGTTTACCCGCTACAAGCTTATCTTGGTCAAATGATAACTTGAAAGTATAGCCCTCAACCGTGCTTTGCAATGATACGTTTTTATCAATTGGGGCGCCTTTTTCCCCTTTAATTAAATCAAAAGTGACATACTGTTGCTCATTAGTTGCTACAGGAACTAAATCAGCCCAAAGCTTATAGCTTCCTTTAGCTTTTGGGGTCCACTCAAATTGATAAACGCCGGGTTCCTTGGTAGCTTCAGGATGAATATGATGATAATCGGTAAGCGAGTCATCCACAATCAACAGATGCACCTTTTGCGTATGGGCTTCCTTGAGGTCATTTAGGGTAACGGGTTGATCATCTGTAATTTTTGTCAATTTAATTTGGGTAAGCTTTTTATCTCCTTGATCTTCCTGCTTTACTAAAGAGATTTTAATGGTGGCTTGTTTTTCAGCTTTGGGATGCTGATGTTCCTCTGTTTTTTTTGCAGCCATCTCAGAATGATCATGTCCTGTATGGGCACTAACCAGTGCGCTTCCCAGTAATAAACTAACGGCTGTGTAGCTAAATAATTTTCTCATCCTCTATTCCTTTCTCAAAGTTAATGTCTTTAATATCTTAAATATTGCTCCTTAACTTTTATCTAACAAAATGAATTTTAAGAAAAGTTAACTTTTTCTCTGTTAAGCTTTTACAAGGAAGCATAATACTTGGCTGGTAATTGAGATGTTTAGCAAGATTCTTACATATAGCATTTTTCTTATATGCTTAATCGTAAATCCTCCCCTTGTCACTGCGCATACAGGCGAGCCTCATGCTTCAGAACCTAAAAACAGAGCGCCTGAAAAATTAAATGAATTGCATTTACAAAAAACGGGGGAGATTTTTGAAGTTGTCGTCGCAATGGCATCTAACAAGACTCCTAATACGACGATCTATCTGAGCGATCCTGATTCTAATCGCCCTATTAGTGAAGCAGAAATAACACTGAGTTTAAACTCAACGAACATAAAGGCAGAGAAGACTCACAAAAAAGGAATTTATCAGGCAGAAATCCCATTCGATTCTGAGCAATCATTAAACATTGATATTCAAAAAGAAAACCTCAAAGAGAAGTTTACTTTTGAGAACATTTCACTGCCGCCTTCTCCTTATTCTTTTTGGAGTTGGATTTTTAAAGTAAGTGCAGTTCTCCTAGTTTTATCGAGTGTGGCGTTTGTAGCTCGCAAGGAAATTATCTCACGACTAAAAGTGCTTTTTTCTGTTAGCGTCCTCCTCTTATTCAGTATGTCTCATGCTATAGGCCATGGAGACCATCCAGGTCATAGTAGCGAAAATGAAGAATCCCAAAAGCATGCTCCTCATGAAGAAGATAAAGACCAACACGTTATTGCTGCTTCTTCAGGAGGGATAATTGTTCCCAAAGAACTCCAATTTCATCTTGGCATTGTGACTGAAAAAGCTTCTGAAAAGCCTCTTAAAGGCACAATTCGTTTGGTGGGCACAGTGATAAGTGATCCTACTGGTTATGCACGACTTCAAGCCACACAAACAGCACGTGTTATTAACCACCCTGATTATCCTTTACCCCTCCCAGGGCAAGCTGTAAAAGCTGGTCAAGTTATTTTAGCGGTAGCTCCAACTCTCACCACTATAGAGTCAACGGATCAGAAAAACGCACTTTATAAAGCAGAAAGCGAGATCACCCAACGCCGCAAAGAAGTAGGACGCCTAGAAAAGCTCGGGCAATATGCTGCTAAAAAGGATCTTGAAAACGCCCAAGCAGAATTAGAGAGAGCGCTAAAACAAAAAGATGAAATTACAAACGGCACTTTCAAACCTGAGCTTTTGAGAAGTCCTATTGATGGATTCATCTCCGATCTCCATGTAAGACCAGGAGAAATTGTTACATCTGATAAAACAATTGCTGAAGTTGTTGACCCAAACAAACTTCTTGTGGAAGCTTTGGTGTTTGATCCTGACATTGCGAATCAAATTGTTGGGGGGTACATTTTTTCCCCTTTAAAACCCTTGAAAACAATTAACGTTAAGATTTTGGGGATAAGCCCAAAAGTCGATCGTGAAGATCAAGCTATCCATATTCAATTGAAGCCAGATAAAATTGATTCGAATATTAAATTAGATATGACTGTTGAAGTCGTTGGTGAATTGAAAGAAACACAACCAACATTAGTGATCCCACAAAAAGCTATCGCTGAAGATGCCACAGGAACTTGGATTTTTGTACATACCAATCCAGAAACTTTCGAGGCACGAAAGATTCGTATCCGGCGTCAGGTTGCTGATATGGTGGAAATTGAGGAAGGGCTGTTGCCCGGCGAAAGAGTTGTGATTGAAGGAGCTTACCTTCTCAATCAAGCAAAGTAGAGGGAAAGAATATCATGTTTGATAAGATTATTCATTTCTCTTTAAAATACAGACTCTTTATTATCTGTGTTGCGTCCATCTTAGTGGCTTACGGTATTATAACTGCCAGACATTTACCCGTTGACGTTTTACCAGATCTAAATCGCCCCATGGTCACGATCATGACGGAATCAGCAGGATTAGCTCCTGAAGAAGTCGAAACTCAAGTCACTATTCCCTTAGAGCGTTCTCTATCTGGGGTTCCAGGTCTTGTAAGACTGAGGACAGTCTCCGGGATTGGCTTATCAATTATTTTCCTTGAATTTGATTGGAATAGTGATGTTTATCGTCAACGTCAACTTGTCTCAGAACGATTAGCAACCATAACCAATGAACTTCCCTCTAATGCAGTTCCGATTATGACCCCTATTACCTCCATTATGGGCGAAATCATGTTATTGGGTATCTCTGCCGAAAAAGCCGAGATAACACCAATGCAATTACGGACCCTTGCCGAATGGACGATTCGTCCCAGACTGCTCAGCATTCCAGGTATAGCTCAAATCACGACAATTGGAGGAGAGGTCAAACAATATCAAGTTCATATCGAACCAACTCTTCTCCATGGGTATAAATTACCCATCAGCGAAATTGAATCCAGCCTAAAAGATTTTGCTCAAAATACCACTGGCGGCTTTCTTGAGAACAATTCGCAAGAGTGGCTCATACGCCATATTGGATTGACAACCGAGCTTTCTGAGTTGCGGAAAACATTGGTGAAAGTTATTGATGGAACACCCGTTGCTTTGGAAAATCTAACAGATGTTAAAGTGGGCCCTGCGGTTAAAAGAGGTGATTCGAGTATTGATGGGAAACCCGCTGTCATCTTAGCGATTCAAAAACAACCTTCTGCGAATACATTAAGTCTCACAGAAACGATTGAGAGCGTCGTTAAAGATTTAGAAAAAACCCTTCCAAGTTCGGTCAAGCTTCACCCTCAAATTTTCAGGCAGGCAGACTTTATTGAAAAATCTATTGGAAACGTAGAAGAAGCGTTAAGAGACGGGTTTATCCTAGTCACTATTATCTTAATTATATTTCTCGCCAACACTCGGACAACCCTGATCAGCTTAAGTGCAATTCCTTTATCTATTATCATTACAATGGTTATCTTTAAATGGTTTGATATGTCTATTAACACGATGACCTTAGGGGGACTTGCAATTGCCATTGGAGAATTAGTGGATGATGCGATTGTTGATGTTGAAAATATATTTAGACGTTTGCGAGAAAACAAACATCTAGATAATCCTAAACCGGCTTTGGACGTGATCTTTGAAGCCTCTAAAGAGATCCGCAATTCTATCGTCTATGCGACTTTAATTGTTATTCTTGTTTTTATCCCTCTTCTTGCATTGGATGGTGTTGAAGGACGTTTGTTTGCCCCTCTGGGAATCGCCTATATGGTCTCAATTGGGGCTTCTTTATTCGTGTCCTTAACATTGACGCCAGCTCTTTGCTATTATCTCCTTCCTAACGCCAAGGCTGTTGAACATCATGACTCTTGGTTAGTAAGACATCTTAAGGTTTGGGATACAAAGCTATTGAATTGGTCTTTGACCCACCCACAGAAGATTTTCTTTCCCACCCTCTTAGCATTTATTATTGCTTTGATAAGCATTCCTTTCTTAGGCAAAGGATTCTTGCCTCCCTTTAATGAAGGAACACTTACTATCAACCTTCGTCTGCCTCCAGGAGCCTCGCTAAGCGAATCCAATAAAATAGGCACTCTAGCAGAAACCAGCTTAAAAGAGATCCCAGAAGTAATCTCTGTGGCACGAAGAACTGGACGAGCTGAGCAAGATGAACATGCAGAAGGCGTCAATAACTCTGATCTAGAAGTGCTCTTGAAAAATGACGGTCGAGAAAGAGGTCTTATTATTGCTGAGGTCAGAGAAAGACTATCTGGCATCCCTGGAGTAATTTTAAATATTGGCCAGCCTATCTCTCATCGTCTTGACCATATGATGTCAGGCGTCAGGGCAGAAATTGTCTTAAAAATTTTTGGGAATGATTTAAAAATTTTACGCCAGAAAGCCGAAGAACTTAAAAGCGAACTCTCAGGAATTCCTGGCCTTGCTGATTTACAAATTGAACAACAAGTGAACATCCCCCAAGTCCAAATCCGCCCCGATCGAGTTAAATCTTTGCTTTACGGTGTCAATACAAATGAACTCATCACCTCTCTTGAAACTCTATTGAATGGAAAAACTATTACAAAGGTTCGAGAAGGGGAACGACCTGTTGATCTTGTTTTAAGGCTCAGTGAAAAGTGGCGTAATCGTCCCGATCTTCTCTCTCAAGTTCTTATCGAAGGCAATAAGGGTCTTATCCCTATCAACAGGGTGGCCATTATAGATAAGACAGAAGGCCCCAATATGATTAACCGTGAAAATCAACAAAGACGACTCGTCGTCATGGCTAATGTAAGTGGCCGCGACTTAAATTCAGTGGTAGCCGATATCCAGAATAATATAAAGAAATTATCCCTGCCAACAGGATACCACATTGCCCTAGAAGGTCAGTTTAAAAGCCAACAAGAAGCTAACCAGTTGATTATGATTTTAGGGATTTTTTCCCTAATACTCATTTATTTGGTTCTCTATAGTCATTTCAGATCACCCTATTTGGCTTTGGTGATTATGGCTAATATCCCTATGGCTCTCATTGGTAGTGTTGCAGCCTTATGGATCAGTGGTCTTGACTTAACTGTTGCCAGCCTGGTTGGGTTCATTACCCTAACCGGGATAGCCTCCAGGAATGGAATTTTGAAGGTATCTCATTATATTCATCTTATGAAACATGAAGGTGAGAGCTTTACAAAAGCAATGGTTATCCGAGGTTCTTTAGAGCGATTAACACCAGTGCTAATGACAGCTTTAGTAGCCGCTCTTGCTCTTGTTCCCCTCCTGCTTAATGGACAAGCTCCAGGCAAAGAAATTCTCCATCCTGTGGCGATCGTTATTTTTGGAGGGCTTATCTCTTCAACTTTATTAGACACTCTTCTTACTCCTGTGATTTTTTGGAAATTGGGAGAAGAAAAGATTACTAAAGCGCTAGAGGATTGATCGGGAAAGATAGTGTCTCCCAGATACCTCTTCTAACACTTTAAGGCTAGAGTCTTAATACAAATTTAATGATACCAAGGTAAAGTAAAACTGTATTATACAAAATATCTTTCAAGGGAGCTTAAAATGAATCTCGCAATCAAAGCAATTACTGTAGGGGTTGTACTATCTCTCTCACCGCTATATGCACATGCTGATAATTCCCACGATTCCCAAAAAGAAAAGCAGGTATCTGAGGATAAAAAGACCTCTGAGCAAACAGGTAAAGAAGATCATCAACACTCTATTAACCATGAAGGCAGAGAGCCAGGGTCGAAAGGCAAGTACTAACCCAGGCATCATCCCCTTTTGAAAAAGAAGGGGATCTTTCAATTATAAGACAGTACTTGTCCTATTTAAGATTGATTCGAATATGAAAAGAGAAACTGTGAAAAAAGCGATTCATCCCTTTTATACACTAATAAACCACTTACATTAAGCCACATATACTCTCTATTCTAAATAGGATTAGATAGAAACTATCTTTCCTCATAGAAATCAATTTTCATGGGAAAAGCAAGGCATCTTGCGGATCTCAGTTAGGGCGTCAAAATTTTCGCGGCAATGGGCAAGAAACCCCATTCAGGCCTTGCGTTATTTTGGTGCTCAGTCAGTGTCGGACGATCTGCTAAAAAAAATGTCTAGAACTCTGTCTGCTCAAGATGTCCAAACATTGAAATCCTTAAGAAGTAAGATGCTTCAGAGTGTTGCTTTTCATATTGATCGGATGCTCGCTCATGCCACAATTCATTAATCTGACAACAGCTGAAAAAAATGATCTTATTCTACGCACGGCGTCAAAACTTTCTATTTCTCCCCTGCTGATCGAAAAAGATTTTTGGGTGAGCTGGTTATTAAATACGATATTTCAAAGCGATTTCGCGAAAGAGATCACGTTTAAAGGCGGCACCTCCTTATCAAAATGCTATGGCTATATCTCTCGGTTTTCTGAAGATATCCTGGACAGAAAGCATTTTTCAGGAGAGAGCGATGAAAAAGAATTGTCAAACAAAGGGGTTAGGTTTTGTGCACCTAATGATGAGCTAGAAGATGCAAAATAAAACCCTCTTCTCTTTAATCATCTGGATTATGGCGTTGATCGTGATTGGTGGGATAATTGGGTCTTTAACCAAGCCGGAGATTAGTACTTGGTATAGCGCCTTAAACCGTTCAACCCTGACACCACCGAATTATGTATTCCCGATTGCTTGGACTATTTTATACGGCATTATTGGCGCTTGCGGCTGGCTCATTTGGGGTGCGTCTTCATTTCCTAAGTTACGCGTTATCAAAACATTATACGTGATCCAGCTCATCTTAAACTGGAGCTGGACACCTTTGTTTTTCCATTATCACTTAACTGGACTTTCCATCGTATTTTTGGGGCTCATGGATATTCTTGTCGGCACGATAACTTGGTTAGCTTACCAAAAAATGAGGGCAGTATCGCTGCTGATGATTCCTTATCTGTCATGGATTCTGTTCGCCAGCTACTTAAACTTTTACATATGGTGGTATAGCTGAATGAATATTAGCAATGCTGGTTAAGCATAAAAAACATAAACGTCGTATTTTTACACATGTAGACGGTTACAACTGCAATACGGAATATGATGAATTACAAAGAACGAGTCGACAGAGTTATTGATCAATGGGATAACTCTACCCTGCCGAACAAAGCCGCCCATATTAAGGAAAAAATTTAGTTTAAAAATTGCCAACATAATGTTTTAAAAATTTCGTATTTTTTATTTGATAAATTGTGGTTATTTAGTTTACAATATATACAGGGCTTGTTTTATAAAGTTGCCGCATAAACCATGTTGATCAAATCCTATAAAAGATCTCAATTCTCCCTCGTTGAGAAGGCTCTTTTGGTTCGAAGAGTTGTTCTTCTAACAGGGGCACGTCAATGTGGCAAGACAACTCTTGCCAGGAAGGTGCTCCACGAAATACGAAATTACCGAACTTTAGATGATCCAACTTTACAAAAGTCTGCAGAAGATGATCCACAAGGATTTGTGAAAAATCAGACTGGGACACTGATCATTGATGAAGTTCAGCGAGTTCCCGTTCTTATCCAAGCCATAAAGAAAGCTGTCGATGAAGATAATCGTCCGGGGCAATACTTATTAACTGGATCGGCTAATCTCCAATCTCTCCCGGGTGTCAGGGAATCCTTGGCAGGACGGATCCACAAAATAAGGCTACGGCCCTTAACTCAAGGTGAAATTTTTGGTAAAGAACCACAATTCCTTTCGAAGTCCTTTAATCAAGATTTCTCCATCCCATCGGATATCTTCGACAAAGATGACATTCTTACATTCTGCCTACGCGGTGGATACCCAGAGGTTCTGCCCTTATCTTCTGCAGATCGGATTGTTTGGCATAAGGACTATATCAATGCTTTGATTGAACGGGATCTTAAAGACATCGCAAAAATTCATCGCCAAAGCGCCATGCACAAACTGATTAAAGTCATGGCGGCCTGGTCGAGTAAATTCATGGATGTATCGGCAATTGGCACAGGATTGTCTATCACGCGCCCTACCCTTGAGTCCTACTTAAATGCTCTGGAAGCTCTATATATCACGGAGACGGTTCAAGCTTGGTCAAATACAGATTATGACCGTGTCGGAAAGCAATCAAAGGCATTCATGACAGATAGCGGATTGATGAGCTCCCTCTTGAACTGGCGTTTTGATCAAGTGCGATTGGATCCAGATCGTTCCGGAAAAGCTATTGAAACATTTATCTTTAATGAAATCGTAGCCCAGGTTGATTGCAGCGGCGGCCAATATGAGCTCTCTCACTACCGCGATCGTGATCGGCGAGAAATTGACTTCATAGTTGAGCGCGACGACGGGGCTCTATTAGGAATAGAAGTTAAGGCCGGATCATCTATTGGTAAAAACGATTTTAAACATCTGAAATGGTTCAAGGAGCACCTTGCCGGACAGCGGCCATTTGTGGGGATTATCCTTTATACAGGGGAACACGTCGCTCCTTTTGGGAAAAATCTGTGGGCCGTACCCATGGGGCAATTATGGTGATAGAGTATGCATATGCAACGGGCGAAAAAAATAGAAATGAGATAATGAAACTTTTTAATGGTCAATATCAAGATGATTTCATCATGAGAAACTCAAAAGAAAATAGGGAAATAAGATCCGGAAGACATTGCGTATTTAATATGCATATCCATTTGGTCTTTATTACCAAATATCGAAAATGTGTTTTTACTAAACAAATCCTGGAAGATTTAAGAGACGTATTCCAATCAGTTTGCACAGATTTTGAATCAGAGTTAGTTGACTTTAATGGAGAAAGAGATCATGTGCATTTGCTTGTACATTATCCTCCCAAAGTTAGTGTCTCAAAACTTGTCAACAGCTTGAAAGGAGTTTCGAGTCGCATGATCCGTCGAAAAAACCATCCGTCCATATCTCAGTCTCTTTGGGTAGGAAGTCTCTGGTCGCCTAGTTACTTTGCGGGAAGTTGCGGAGGAGCACCTATCGAAATTATTCGAAAATATATCGAGGACCAGGCGACACCAAGCTAGGAAAGCGCTTTCATCCTCCACCTGAAGGAAAAGGGTTTCTCTCGCCATTACGGATAAACCACACTTGATAAGGTGTATAATGCAGTTAGATTTTTTAAGAGAAATTACCAAAGCTGGATACAGAATATTTTCCACGTAAAACGCTATTGAGGTTAGTTAATTGTAAAAGATTGAGAGTTATACGGGGAATAATAGCCATAATTTGTGGATCATATTGCTATTCTGTGATCTTTTTTTTCTAAAAATATATGATAACCGCAAGCCTCAGCAATGCTTTTAAAATTAGAAATTTTTAAATCTTTCTGTTTGCCTGATTTGACATTTTGAATAATGGTTGCCGAAATCCCCACTTCTTCAGCTAAACCTCTTACCGTTTTATGACCTTCTTCCATTAAATCAGCGATAAGTTCTGACAACAAAAACCTTTGATAACCCTCTTCAAATGCTTTCTTGAAGTCAACATCAAGCATTTCACGTTCAAATGTTGATAATTTTTTTTTAGACATAATAACCTCCATCTTTTATACGTTTTTCATAATCCGCTTTATAAATTAAAGCCCTTTCTTTTTCATTTTTTGGCAGCTTCTGTTGTTTTTTCTGGAAACCACTTGTCAGTATAATCTTTCCATCTCTGAAGAAAAAACACAAAAACCTCTCCGGCTTAGGCTTAAACGCATAAATTTGATCTCCTTCGTTGTTAAATTTTGTCTTATCGCTGATTCTCCCGTTATCTGCCATTCGTTTAAGAAGGTAGAAAAATTTGATCCTTTGCTCTTTTCCCAGAGAAT
>WBZM01001395.1_pt1 | contig 24066 bp, 16 predicted proteins | sample 5204271 | NCBI WGS metagenome assembly WBZM01 (sample SAMN12344346, study PRJNA552823) | activated sludge metagenome | biome: Activated sludge suspended growth; feature: Nitrification reactor; material: Wastewater; isolation source: activated sludge from nitrification reactor of wastewater...
CCAAGGTGACCGACTGGACCAAGACCCAGTGGGGCTACGAGATTCCCGCCATCCCGAAGTGGATCGAGCCCTTCGAGTCGCTCAACCACCCCAAGGCAATGAGCTATCCCTTCCACATGATCACGCCGCATCCGCGCTGGCGCACCCATTCCATTTTCCACAACATCCCTTGGCTGCGCGAAACCTACCAGCAGGAGGTGACGATCAACGCGAAGGATGCCGCGAAGCTCGGCATCAAGACCGGCGACATCGTGGAAATCTGGAACGAGCGCGGCAGGGTGGTGGTGCCGGCCTACGTGACTGAGCGCTGCATGCCCAACGTGGTGGTGCTGTTCGAGGGGGCGTGGATGGATCTGGCCAAGGACGGCACCGACCGCGCCGGCAACCCGGATTTCCTGACCCTCGACCAGCCCAGTCCGGCCGGCGCATTCGCGTACAACACCATCCTGGTGGACATGAAGAAGACCGCGCTGGACCACCGGCCGGGCTGGGATGTGCAGGCCACATCGCGCTCGGCAGTGTTCCGCCGGGACAAGTGAGGCGAGCATGGTCAAGAAGGTCGACAAACAGGAACTCGAACAGGCCATCCGGCGCAAGGTGGCGCAGACTTACGAGCCGGTGAGGCCGGCGGTGCAGCTCGGCTTCGTGCACAACAACGTCGATTGCATCGGCTGCCGCGCCTGCGAGATCGCCTGCAAGGACAAGAACGGCCTGCCGCCGGGGCCGCGCTTCCGGCGCGTCATGTACATCGAAGGCGGCAACTATCCCGAGGTCTTCGCCTACAAGGTGAACATGTCGTGCAACCACTGTGCGGAGCCGGCCTGCCTGCCGACCTGCCCGACCGGCGCGATCTGGAAGCGCGCCGACAACGGTGTCGTCGACATCGACTCGACGCTGTGCATCGGCTGCCGCAAGTGCGAGGCATCGTGCCCCTACGGCGCGCCGCAGTGGGATCCGCAGGCGCAGGTGATCAAGAAGTGCAACATGTGCATCGACGAGCTGGAGGCCGGGCGCAAGCCGTATTGCGTGATGGCGTGCATGATGCGCGTGCTCGACATCGGGCCGGTCGAGGAGATCTGGAAGGGAACGCTCAAGACCAAGGCCGTCGGGCCGCACGAGCAGGTCGTGCGGCAGGTCAGGAACATGGCCGACCCGCGGCTGACCAAGCCGTCGATCGGCTTCGTGCCGCACAGCAAGGGGCGCGTCGACGGAAAATAAGCTTCCTCCGTGATGGATCGCTGCGCTGCGTTGGGCAGATTTGCCGACCGGGCGAGCGGTCGTTTGGGTATGCTTGCCGGATATGCCTGATTTCGGCCGGATTCCTTCGCTTTCCCTCGGGCAGCGCATGCTGCGCCAGGTGCTGCTGGTCGCCGGCGGCGCTTCGCTGCTCTTCGGCCTGCTCTTCCTCGCGCTCTACCGCGACCAGCTGGCGCGCGAAAAGGCGGCCGCCTCCGAACAGATCAACCAGCTGCTGCGCGTCGCCCTCGAAAACGCCATGCTTAAGCGCGACGTGCCCGGCCTGCGCGAGATCGTCGCGCGCATGGGCAGCCTGCCCGGTATCCGCGACGTGATGATCCTGGCGCCGGCCGGCGAGGTACGTTTCGCCTCGCGGCCGGAGAATCTCGGGCGTCACCATCCGGAACTGGCGCGGGCCGGTGCCGGCAACCGTTTCGTCGACGCGCCGGACGGCGGCGAGATCCTGCGCGCCATCAACCCGGTGCCCAACCAGGCGCAGTGCGTGGCCTGCCACGGTCCACTCGAAAAAAACCCCATAAATGGCGTGCTAGTCGTCGACTACCGCGCCGATACCCTGCGCAGCGATGCCTGGCGGAGCGCCGCCCTGTTCGCCCTCGCCGGCGCCGTGGTGCTGGCGCTGACGCTGCTCTCGCTGTGGCGTCTGCTCCGGCAGCGCGTCGTCCGGCCGCTGGCCGAGCTCGACGCCACCGCGCGCGCCCTGAGCGCCGGCGATGTCGCACTGCGCGCCCGGGTTGCCGGCACCGATGAACCGGCGCGTCTGGCTGCCAGCTTCAACCGGATGGCGGACAGCCTGGTCGAGCAGATCGCGCTGGCCGAGACGCAGCAGGCTTACCTGCAGGAACTCCTCGACAGCCTGCCGGACGGCGTGCGTGTCATCCGCCAGAGCGACCTGCGGATCGTCGCGGTCAACCGCGCCTATTGCGCCCAAATGCAGGTGAGCGAAGGCGAGGCGCTGGGGCAGCACTGCTACGCCTCCAGCCATCAGCGCGAAGCGCCGTGCCCGGCGACGCTGGTGGTTTGCCCGGCGGCGGAACTCACGGCGCCCGGGGCGGCGCTCAAGTGCCGTCACCGGCATCGCACCGCGGCGGGGAAAGAGTTTCCGGTCGAGGTTCATGCGGTGCTGATCGAGCGCCGGCACGGCGATGCCACCGAGCGGCTGATCGTCGAATCGACCAGCGACCTGTCGCATGTCGCGCGGCTGTCGCAGGAGCAGCGCCTTTCCGAACTCGGGCTGCTCGCCGCCGGCATCGCCCACGAGATCCACAACCCGCTCGGCTCGATCCGGCTCGCGGTCGAGGGCCTGTTGCGCAGCCTGCACCACGGTACGGCCGATCCGGCGCGCCTGGCCGCCTATCTCGAAATGGTCAATGCCGAAATCGACCGCTGCACCGGCGTCACCCAGCGCCTGCTGCTGCTGTCGCGCCTGCCGCAGCAACAGGCCCAGATCGTCCCGCTCAACCCGGCGGTCGGCGATACCCTGCAGCTGCTCGAATACGATGCCGGCAGCCATCGCATCACCCAGCACGTTGCGCTTGATCCCGCGCAGCCGCGCATCCTGGGCGACGATAGCGATCTGCGGATGCTGATCCTCAACCTCGTCCAGAACGCTCACCATGCCATGCCGGCGGGCGGGGATCTACACGTGTCCACCTCGGTCGAGGGGGCGTCGGCGGTCATCGCGGTCCGTGACGCCGGCACGGGCATTCCCCCGGAAAAGATCGGGCGCATCTTCGATCCCTTCTTCAGCGACCGTGCCGATGGCGAAGGCGGCACCGGCCTCGGCCTGACCATCTGCAGGAGCATCGTCGAGCGCTACGGCGGGCGGATCGAGGTGGACAGCACGCCCGGACGGGGCACGCTGTTCAGGGTCGTATTTCCCCTGGTGGATGGTGGCTGAATGAAGAAACTCGTCCTCGTCGTCGATGACGACCGCGTGTTCAACCGCCTGTTGGTCGAGCAGATCGCCGAGATGGGCCTCGACGCGTTCGGCGCCCACAGCTGGCAGGAGGCGCAGCAATTCCTTCAGGAGAGCGAACCCGACCTCGTCCTGCTCGACCTGAAATTGCCCGATGCGGACACGCCGCAACTCGTCGAAACGCTGTCCGGGCAATTCCCGATCGTCGTCCTGACCGGCTACGGCTCGATCCGCAACGCGGTCAGCCTGATCCAGGCTGGCGCCGTCGAATACCTGACCAAGCCGGTCGGGCTCGACGAATTGGAAATCACCCTCCGGCGCGAACTCGACAATGCCGAGCTGCGGCGCCGCAACGCCTTCTATCGCCGGCAACTGGCATCGCGCCGGCCGGGGCCGCTGATCGGCAACTCGCGGGCGATGCACGAGGTCATGAACCTGGTCGAGGCGGTGGCGCCCACCGACGCGACGGTGATGATCCAGGGCGAATCGGGGAGCGGCAAGGAAATGGTCGCCCAAGCCATCCACGAGGCGAGCCGGCGCCGCGGCCGCGAGATGGTCACGGTCGACGGCGGCACCCTGCAGGAAACCCTGTTCGAGTCGGAACTCTTCGGCCACGAGCGCGGGGCATTTACCGGCGCCGAGCGCCAGAAGAAGGGGCTGATCGAAGAGGCCGAGGGGAGCACGCTGTTCCTCGACGAAATCGGCGAAACCAGCCAGGCCAACCAGGCCAAGCTGCTGCGCGTGCTCGAAACGGCGACCTTCCGGCGCCTGGGCGGGACGCGCACCCTGAAAGCCGATGTCCGCTTCGTGGTCGCCAGCAACCGCGACCTGGAGGCCATGGGCCGCGACGGCACGTTTCGCAGCGACCTCTACTTCCGCCTGGCGAGCTTCGTCATCAAGGTGCCGCCGCTGCGTGAGCGGCGCGAGGACATCCCGCTGCTCGCCGAGCATTTCCTGCAACGTTTCGCGCGCGGGGTGGAGCGCCGCCTGACGCCCGAGGCGAGCGAACTGCTGACGGCCTACGACTGGCCGGGCAACGTCCGGGAGCTGCGCAACCTGATCGAACGCGCCGTCATCCTGGCCGGCAGCGAGGCGCGGATCGGCGCCGAACACTTCGGCCCACTCGTCGGGCGGCGCAACGATGCGGTCGTCCTGGCCTTCGAGCACGAACCCAGCCTCGGCGACATCGAACGCGACTACCTGCGCCACACCCTGCTGCGCCACGGCGGCAACCGGGCGCGCGCGGCGGCGGTGCTCGGCATCAGCGAACGCAACATCTACCGCCTGATCAAGCAGTACGAACTGGGGGACTGAGGGCGGGGCCGCCGGCCGGCAGCCCCGGGGTTCCGGTCAGGCTTCGGCGATGCGCCCGGCGATATGGGCGAGGGCTTCCTCGACCTGGTCGATCAGGATCAGGCACAGGTCGCCCGGCCGCAGGCGGGCCAGCGCCGTATCGATGGCGATGAACTCGCCGGTGATCGCGTCGATGTGCTTGGTGCGGCTGGCGTTGGCCAGACCTTCGCGCAGCAGGCCGATGACTTCGCCGTCCTCGCGGCCGCGCTGGCAGGCATCCTGGTAGAGGATGACGTCGTCGAAGGCTTCGCCGAGAATCTCGGTCTGCTGGCGGATGTCGTCGTCGCGCCGGTCGCCGGCGCCGCTGATGACCACCGAGCGGCGCACCGCCGGCATGTTCTCGATGGCGCCGACCAGCGCCTGGATGGCGTCCGGGTTGTGGCCGTAGTCGGCGATCAGCGTAGCGCCCCGGTAGTCGAAGACGTTGAAGCGGCCGGGGGCGGTCGCGGCGTCACTGACGAAGCCGGCCAGCGCGCGCTCGATGCTCTCCCAGGAGAGGCCGAGCGCCCAGCCGGTCGCCGTGGCGGCCATCGCATTCTCGACCTGGAAGCCGATCGTGCCGTTGCGGGTGAGCGGGATGCCGGCGAAGGGGATGCGGTGCTTGCGGCGCCCTTCGCTGCAGACGATGGCGTCGCGTTCGACATGGACGACGCGGCGGCCCTGGGCGCGGTGCGTCGCCAGCACCGGATTCATCCGGTCGCGGGCGAAGAAAATGATGTCGCCCTGGCAATGGTGGGCCATCGCGGCGACCACCGGGTCGGCCGCGTTGAGCACGGCGGTGCCAGTCGGCGCGACGTTCTCGACGATCACCCGCTTGACCACCGCCAGCTCGTCGACCGTGGTGATGTAGTTGAGGCCGAGATGGTCGCCGAGGCCGATGTTGGTGACGACGGCGACGTCGCACATGTCGAAGCCGAGACCCTCTCGCAGCACGCCGCCGCGCGCGGTCTCGAAGACGGCGGCATCGACGTCGGGGTGCATCAGCACGTTGCGGGCACTGCGCGGGCCGGAGCAATCGCCATTATCGATCTGCTTGCCCTGGATATAAACGCCATCGGTGCTGGTCATGCCGACGCGCTGGCCGTTGGCCTCGAAAATGCGGCCGATCAGGCGGCTGGTCGTCGTCTTGCCGTTGGTGCCGGCGATGGCGACGACCGGGATGCGCGCATTGTCGCCATCCGGGAACATCATGCCGACGATGGCCTCGCCGACCGCGCGGCCCTTGCCGAACGAAGGATCGAGGTGCATGCGCAGGCCGGGCGCGGCATTGACCTCGACGATGCCGCCGCCCTGGTCTTCGAGCGGTTTGTGCATGGTGTCGCAGACGACGTCGATGCCGGCGATGTCGAGGCCGACCGTCTGCGCCGCGGCGATGGCGGCGGCCGCCAGCTCGGGGTGCACGTCGTCGGTGACGTCGGTGGCGGTGCCGCCGGTCGACAGGTTGGCGTTGTTGCGCAGCACGACGCGCACGCCGCGCGGCGGTACCGAATCGGCGGTGAAGCCCTGCTCGGACAGGCGGGCCAGCGCGATCTCGTCGAACCGGATCTTGGTCAGCGAGGTGGCGTGACCGTCGGAGCGGCGCGGGTCGCTATTGACGATATCGACCAGTTGGCGGACGGTGTGCCTGCCGTCGCCGATGACCAGCGGCGGGTCGCGGCGGGCGGCGGCGATCAGCTTGTCGCCAATGACCAGCAGGCGCCAGTCGTGGCCCGGCAGGTACTTCTCGACCATGATGTCGTCGCGGAACTCGATGGCAACGCGGTAGGCGCGGCGCACCTGTTCCTCGCTCGTCAGGTTAACAGAAATGCCTTTGCCCTGATTGCCGTCCTGCGGCTTGACGACGACCGGCAGGCCGACCTCCTGTGCTGCAACCCAGGCATCGTCCTCGTCCTCGACCGGACGGCCGTAGGGAACGGCGACGCCGGCGGCGTGCAGCAGTTTCTTGGTCAGTTCCTTGTCCTGCGCAATCGATTCGGCGATGGCACTGGTGAAGCTGGTTTCGGCGGCCTGGATGCGCTTCTGCTTGCTGCCCCAGCCGAACTGGACGAGGCTGCCCTGCGTCAGGCGGCGGAAGGGGATGCCGCGGGCCACGGCGGCCGAGACGATGGCGCCGGTCGAAGGGCCGAGACGGATGTCCTCGTCGAGTTCGCGCAGTTCCTTGAGCGTACCTTCGAGGTCGAAGGGCGTGTCGTCGAGCGCCGACAGGCAGAGCTGCTCGGCGCGCTCGAAAGCCAGGCGGCCGACGTCTTCCTCGGTGTATTCGACGACCACCTGATAGACGCCGGTTTCGACGGTCTGCGCCGTACGGCTGAAGGTGACCGGACAGCCGGCCTGCGCCTGCAGGCCGAGCGCCGCGAATTCGAGCGCGTGGGCCATCGACACGGTGTCGAGGTGGTCGGAAGGGATGAGATCGCCGAGCTCCGGGAAGCGCTCGCGTAGGCGGGCTTCGAAGCCGGGCAGGTGGGCGATGGCGACTTCGGCGCCCTCGCAGGAGACGATGGCCTGGATGGCAGTGTGCCGGCTCCACAGGTTGGGGCCGCGCAGGGCACGAATGCGGGAAACGTCCATGACGCTGGATTCCTTGTTATTTCCGGGCGGTGGCCGGCTTCCGGGCCGGCTGCGGATTCTTGGCGCGCTGCGCGAGCAGGGTGGCCGGGTCGGGAAGGGCGAGGCCGAAGGTCTTGACCCCCGTCGTCAGCACGTCCTGGCTGAGGCCGAGCGCCCAGCCAGCAGCGACGCCGGCCAGCACGTTGGCGATTTTCGGAGGCGCCTTGGCCTTGCCGATGTAGGGGGCGTCCACCAGGCGGCAGAGCCTGATCTCGTCGCTGCCCGAACGCAGGACGATGCGGTTGTCGGCCACGGTGACCCCGCGCTTGCCGGCCGCCAGGTGGGCGACCAGCACCGGGTTGGCGGCATCGCAGGCGAAGAAGATCACTTCGCCGTCGCACAGTTCGGCGAAATCGGCGACCAGTTCGTCTTCGGCGTTTAGGACGGCGTGGCCGTCCGGCAGCACGACGTCGACCTGGGTGCGGAAGATCGAGCGGTGCGTCGTGTAGTACTCGCCGCCGGTCGGCTGCACGTCCCAGCGCGCGAGATCCTCGTCGGCCGGCACGATGTTGGTGATGACGCCGACCGCGCAGCGATCGTAGGACAGCCCCTGGCCGAGGATCACGTCGGCGCCGTTCTCGATCACCGCCGCCTCGACGGCGCGGTTGAGCAGCAGGCGACGGCCGCCTTCCCAGTTCGCGGCGCTGGTCTTCTGGACCTGGCGGCGGCCGAGGAAGATGCCGTCGCGGCAGGCGAGGCCGACGTACTGGGCGGAGAGGTAGAGCAGGCGGGCGATCAGCTTGGCGACGGCGTTGGTGCCGTGCGTGCCGCTGACGCCGACCAGCGGGACGCGGCCGGACTGGCCGGCGGCGAACAGGTTGTCGACGATGGCCTGGCCGACCGGACGCGGCTTGCCGATGCCCGGCTTGATGTGCATCAGCAGGCTGGGGCCGGCGTTGACCTCGACGATGGCGCCGCCCTGGCTGGCCAGCGGCTGCGAAATGTCCTGGCAGACGAGATCGATGCCGGCGATGTCGAGGCCGACGACGCGGGCGGCCAGCGAGGCGACGGCGGCGGTGTCGGGATGGACTTCGTCGGTGCAGTCGAAGGCGTGGTTGGCGTTGCGCTGGATCAGCACTTCGCGGCCAGCTTCCGGCACGCTGTCGGCGGTCAGCTTCTGGCGATCCAGTTCCATCTGGGCAGCCGTGTCGATGCGGATGATGGACAGCGGATGCAGCTCCGTCGTGCCACGGCGCGGGTCGATATTGATCTGGGTGTCGATCAGCGTCTGCACGGTCGATTTGCCGTCACCCGTGACGGTGATCAGGTCGCTGCGATTGGCGGCGACCAGCTTGCCGCCGATGACCAGCAGGCGGTGTTCGATGCCCTGGATGGAGCGCTCGACGAGCACGCCGGAGCCTTCCTCGACGGCGATGGCGTAGGCCTTGCGCACGTCGTCGGCACTCTTCAGATCGATGAAGACGCCGCGGCCGTGGTTGCCGTCGGTCGGCTTGACGACGACCGGGTAGCCGATGTCCTCGGCGGCCTCGCAGGCGTCGTCGGCGTCGTCGACCTCGCGGCCTTCCGGAACCGGCACGCCGACCGAGGAGATCAGTTCCTTGGTCAGGTCCTTGTCGCGCGAGATGGTTTCCGCGATGGCGCTGGTCTGGTCCGTTTCGGCCGTCCAGATGCGGCGCATCGCGGCGCCGTAGCCGAGCTGGACGAGGTTGCCGTCGTCGAGCAGGCGGATGTGCGGGATCTTGCGCGCCTCGGCGGCATTGACGATGGCGGCGGTCGACGGGCCGAGGTACTTGCGGTCTACCTTGCGGCGCAAGGGCCTGATCGCCTCGGCGAGATCGAAGGGTTCGTCGTGGATGGCGGCGAGCAGCAGTTCGCGGCCGATGTCCAGGGCCAGGCGGGTGCATTCCTCGTGGAAGTTGCTGACCACCAGCTTGTAGACGCCGCGCGTCGTCGTTTCGCGGGTGCGCCCGAAACCGTCGGGCAGCCCGGCCTGGGTCATCAGTTCGAGAACGACGTGTTCGAGGATGTGACCGGCCCACGTGCCCTCTTCGAGGCGGCGCAGGAACCCGCCGCGCTCGTCGTAGTTGCAGCGATGCTCGACCAGCGACGGCAACCAGGCGGTGAGGCGCTCGTAGAGGCCGGGAATCTTGTTGGAGGGGAGATCTTCGAGTTCCCCGATGTCGATCCAGCTTTCGATGGCCGGGGGGTAGGTCCAGATGCTTGGGCCACGCAGCGAAATGGTGTCCCGAAAGATGATGTCCTTTTTCTTCATGCTCTTGGCTGTGGCTCCGATGGCCGGCGGTGATGAATTTTTGATTTCAGCATTATTAACGGTTTCACGCCATTTGCGGCTGACCGCGGTGCAAAAATGTCACGATCCGGTACGCGCCGTTACACGGCGGACCACTACAGAAAGCGGTCGAGCAGCTTGCGGCTGTGGCGGTCGAGGGTCGTCAGGTCGCGCACCAGGAAGTGGATGCCGTTGGCGTCGGCGATCAGCAGGCGGGTCTGGCTCAGGCGGCGGATGTCTTCCTCGCCCTTGAGGATCAGCTCGGCGGCGCCACGGTCGGTGACGAGCTGCCAGGTGCTCGGGCAGGCGAAGCTGGAAACGCCAACGATGCGCTTGATCTCCGGCACGAACTCGCGGCTGGCCAGGTATTCCTCGATCAGCTGCGCGATGGCCGGCGGCAGGTCGGCGAGCTTCTCGATCCATGCCACTTCGTGCCCTTCGAAATTGACCAGCGACAGGCCTTCGTCGGGGGCGGCGATGGGAAAGGCGCGAACCGGCGTCACGCCTTCGTGGACCTGGCCATTTTGGGCCGTCAGGACCAGTCGACCGTAGCTGTCGCGTTGCAGTTGGAAATTGGCGTTCGACATGGTGGGCGGTCAGTCCGTGTGGGTTTTCGGCAGGTCGGGGCTGCGCGGCAGCATGTCTTCGGTGTCGACATTGCGGGCCTGCGCCATGTAGAGCTTGAAGTAATGGCCTTCGGCTTCCATCAGCTGGTCGTGGTTGCCGATCTCGACTATCTTGCCGCGATCCATGACGACCAGCCGGTCGGCCTTGCGCAGTGTCGACAGGCGGTGGGCGATGGCGATCGTCGTGCGGCCCTTGACCAGGTTGTCGAGGGCTTTCTGGATTTCCTTCTCGGTCTCGGTGTCGACCGCCGAAGTGGCTTCGTCGAGGATCAGGATGCGCGGGTCGATCAACAGGGCGCGCGCGATCGAGATGCGCTGGCGCTCGCCGCCGGACAGGCCCTGGCCGCGTTCACCGACCAGCGAGTCGTAGCCGTGCGGCAGGCGCAGGATGAACTCGTGGGCATGGGCGGCGCGGGCTGCGGCGATGATCTCCTGGCGCGTCGCGTTGGGCTTGCCGTAGGCGATGTTGTCGGCAATGGTGCCGAAGAAGAGGAAGGGTTCCTGCAGCACGAGACCGATGTGCTGGCGGAATTCGGCGACCGGCACCGAGCGGACGTCGACGCCGTCGATCAGCACCTGGCCTTCGGAAACGTCGTAGAAGCGGCAGATCAGGTTGACCAGCGTCGACTTGCCGGAACCCGAATGGCCGACCAGGCCGATCATCTCGCCGGGCTGGATGACCAGGTCGACGTCCTTGGTGACGGAGCGGGTGCCGTAGCGGAAGCTGGCCTTCTTCAGTTCGAGGCGGCCGGTGACGCCGGACAGGTGCACCGGGTTGGCCGGCTCCGGCACGCTCGAAACGTGGTCGAGAATGTCGAAGATGCGCTTGGTCGACGATGCGGCGCGCTGGACTGCCGAGACGATGCGGCTCATCGAATCGAGGCGGGTGTAGAAGCGGCCGATGTAGGCGAGGAAGGCGGTCAGCGTGCCGACGGTGGAGTCGCCCTTGGCGATCTGCCAGATGCCGAAGATCCAGACCACGAGCAGCCCGACTTCGGTGAGCAGCGTCACGGTCGGGGTGAACACCGACCAGGTCTTGTTCAGCTTGTCGTTCATCGCCAGGTTGTGCTCGTTGGCGGCGCGGAAGCGGTCGCCCTCGCGCTTTTCCTGGGCGAAGGCCTTGACGACACGGATACCCGGGATGGTGTCGGCCAGCACGTTGGTCACCTCGGCCCAGACGCGGTCGATCTTCTCGAAACCGGTGCGCAGCTTTTCGCGGACGAAGTGGATCAGCCAGCCGATGACCGGCAGCGGCAGCAGCGTCACCAGCGCCAGCCACGGGTTGATGGTGAACAGGATGACGGCGGTCATCGTGATCATCAGCACGTCGGTGGCGAAGTTGAGCAGGTCAAGGGAGAGGAAGATGTTGATGCGGTCGGTCTCGTTGCCGATGCGCGCCATCAGATCGCCGGTGCGCTTGCCGCCGAAGTATTCGAGCGACAGGCCGAGCAGGTGCTCGTAGGTGGTGGTGCGCAGGTCGCGGCCGATGCGTTCGGAAACCAGCGACAGGATGTAGGTGCGGATCCAGCCCAGTACCCAGGCCAGCATGGCGGCGCCGAGCAGGCCGCCGAGGTACATCGAGACCAGTTGCCAGTCGATTGGCTTGCCGTTCTGGAAGGGGATCAGCACGTCGTCCATCAGCGGCATGGTCAGGTAGGGCGGGACCAGCGTCGCGGCCGTCGACGCCAGCGTCAGTGCGAAGCCGAGGAAAAGCTGCCAGCGGTAGGGCCGGGCGAAACGCCACAGGCGGAACAGCGTCCACGTGGACGGGGCGACGGTGGCTTCGCGCGTGCAGATCGGGCATTCGTCCTCGCCCGGCGGCAGCGGCGCCTTGCATTTCGGGCAGATTTCCACCGTCGACCGCAATACGGGCCGGCCGGCGGCTATGCTGTCGCGGTGCAGGTCGAATTCGGCGATGACGCTCAGCGCGGCGAGGTTGCGGCCTAGCGTGTAGCGCCAGCAGGCCAGCCGGCCCTGCTCGTCGATCAGTTCCAGCGCGCCGACACCGGCGTGGTCGACATGGTTGAGCGCCAGCCCGGCGCGCAGCGGCCAGGCCTGCCATGTTTCCTCGCCCGGCGCGCGCGCCAGCACGCGCCGGTCCGTAACAACGACCAAGCCGCTGGCGTATTGCAATCGGCCGTCGAGGTCGGTTTCCACCCAGGCCTGGGTCGTCTCGCCGGGCACCAATTGCGGCTCGACTGCGGCGGCCCAGTGGCCGGGGAGCGCCGGCTCGGTAGCGGCGTTAATTTGTGCAGTGGGGGACATTTGGCGAGTATACCGCGCAAGGCTTCGAATGCCTGCCTAACGCCCCATTTTCCCGGCGGTTGACGCACGTCAAGGAGTCGCCGCCCGCGCTGCCGTTGAATACGGCGTAGCCTTCAGCAAGGAAATCCATGTTTCGCATCTCCCAGTACATGCAGGAAATCGCCGCCCCGACACCGCTCGGCCCGAAGCGCAACCCGCCCGGCCCGGTGGTGATCTGGAACCTGATCCGGCGCTGCAACCTGACCTGCAAGCATTGCTACTCGATTTCCGCCGACACCAACTTTCCCGGCGAGCTGACCACCGGGCAGGTCTACACGGTGATGGACGACCTCAAGGGCTTCAAGGTGCCGGTGCTGATCCTGTCCGGCGGCGAGCCGCTTTTGCGCCCGGACATCTACGACATCGCCAAGCGGGCCAAGAGCCAGGGCTTCTACGTCGGGTTGTCGTCGAACGGCACGCTGATCGACGAGCGCAACATCGACCGCATCGCCGAGTGCGATTTCAATTACGTCGGCGTCTCGCTCGACGGCATCCGCGAGACACACGACAAGTTCCGCCGCCTGGACGGCGCTTTCGAGGCGTCGCTGAAGGGCATCCGCCTGTGCCGCGACCTCGGCCTGAAGATCGGCGTTCGCTTCACGATGACGCAGGACAACGCGCACGATCTGCCCGGCCTGCTGAAGCTGGTCGAGGACGAGGGCATCGACCGCTTCTATTTCTCGCACCTCAACTACGCCGGGCGTGGCAACAAGAATCGCAAGGACGACGCCCAGCACCAGCTGACGCGGCGGGCGATGGACCTCCTCTTCGACACCTGCTGGGACTACAACCAGCGCGGGCTGGAGAAGGAATTCACCACCGGCAACAACGACGCCGACGGCGTCTATTTCCTGCACTGGGTCCGCCGCCGCTTCCCCGATTCGGCCGCCCATGTCGAGGCCAAGCTGCGCCAGTGGGGCGGCAATTCGTCGGGCGTCAATGTCGCCAATATCGACAATCTCGGCAACGTGCACCCGGACACCATGTGGTGGCACCACAACCTGGGGAATGTGAAAGACCGGCCGTTCTCGCAGATCTGGCCGGATACGTCGGATGCGCTGATGGCCGGCCTCAAGCAGCACCCGCGGGCGGTCAAGGGGCGCTGCGGCGCCTGCGCCTACCTGGCGATCTGCAACGGCAACACGCGCGTCCGCGCGCAGCAGATGACCGGCGACGCCTGGGCCGAAGACCCGGGCTGCTATCTTTCCGACGAGGAAATCGGGCTATGAACCTGAGCTGGAAAATCCTGGTCCCGGCCGGCTTCGCCGCCTACTTCCTGTTCGGCATGGCGCAGCTGGCCGAGGCGGCGGACGTTGCCGCCAATTACAAGCAGCATTGCGCCGCCTGCCACGGCGCCGAGCGCCTCGGCGGCATCGGCCCGGCGCTGCTGCCGGAAAACCTCGCCCGCCTGCGCAAGCCGGAAGCCGAAAAAGTCATCCGCGAGGGCCGCCCGGCGACGCAGATGCTTGGCTTCGGCGACAAGCTGTCGGCCGACGAGATCAAGGCGCTGGTCGACTTCGCCTACACGCCGATCAAGCCGATGCCGGTCTGGGGAGAAGCCGAGATCAGGGCCTCGCGCATCGTCAATTTCGCGCCCGGCAGCCTGCCCGGCAAGCCGCAGTTCGCCGCCGATCCCCTCAACCTGTTCGTCGTCGTCGAAAGCGGCGACCACCACGTGTCCATCCTCGACGGCGACAAGCTGGAGCCGATTCACCGCTTCCCGACCCGCTTCGCCCTGCACGGCGGGCCGAAATTCACGCCGGACGGGCGCTATGTATTTTTCGCCTCGCGCGACGGCTGGATCACCAAGTACGACCTGTGGAACCTCAAGGTGGTCGCCGAAGTGCGCGCCGGCATCAACACCCGCAACGCCGCAGTGTCGGGCGACGGCAAGTGGGTCGCCGTGGCCAACTACCTGCCGCACAGCCTGGTCATCCTCGACGCCGATCTCAATCTGAAGAAGATCCTGCCGGTGGCCGACAAGGACGGCAAGGTCTCGTCGCGCGTTTCGGCGGTCTACGACGCCGCGCCGCGCCAGAGCTTCGTCGCCGCGCTGAAGGACGTCAAGGAGGTCTGGGAGGTCTCGTACAATCCCAGCGCGCCCGACCTGCCGGCCGGCATGATCCACGACTTCAAGTACAAGGAGGGTGCTTTCGTCCCCGGTTTCCTCAACCCGCAGCGCAGCCAGCTCGACGACTACCTCGACGACTTCTATTTCACCCAGGGCTACGATGAGGTGATGGGCGCCTCGCGCAACGATTCGAAGAGCGCCGTCAGCGGCCAGGTGGTCAATCTCGACGCGCGCAAGAAGATCGCCGACCTCGAACTGCCCGGCATGCCGCACCTCGGATCGGGCATCAGCTGGAAATGGGGCGACAAGACGGTCATGGCAACGCCCAACCTCAACGAGGGGCTGATCAGCATCATCGACATGCAGACCTGGAAGACGGTCAAGCAGATTAAAACGCGCGGCCCCGGCTTCTTCATGCGCAGCCACGAGAACAGTCGCTACGCATGGACCGATTCGATGATGAGCAAGGAGTTCAAGGACACCATGCAGATCATCGACAAGGACAAGCTCGAAGTCGTCGCCGAACTCAAGCCGGAACCGGGCAAGACCTTCGCCCACGTCGAGTTCACGAAGGATGGCAAGTACGTGCTGGCCAGCCTGTGGGAAATGGACGGCGCGCTGATCGTCTACGATGCCGCGACGCTCAGGGAAGTGAAGCGCCTGCCGATGAAGAAGCCGGTCGGCAAGTACAACGTGTGGAACAAGATCAGCAAGTCGGAGGGGACGAGCCACTGAGGGCTCATCCGGTTTCGGGGCGAAAACCGGCGTCCACCGCAACGGTGCGCTGATTACCGCGGCCACCTCCGGGCGCAGCATGCCCGCCCGTCGTGGTCGATGACCGGCAACGAACGGCCGGTTTGCTACCGGCGGCGACCCGCCCGGTCAGCTACAGGCGGCACGGATGATGCGTTCGGTCGTCGCCGCGTCGACCCCGGCGTGGGTGCCGAGCGCGGCATTGCCGTGCGCCAGGACGGCGGCGAAGACGCGGTCGGCGGCATCGGCCTCGACGATCCCGGCCTCCCGGAGGTGCGTCGGCATGCGCAGGCTGCGATAGAAAGCCTCGATCGCGGCGATGGTGGCTTCGGCGCCCGGCTGGTCGAGGCCGAAGACCTTGCTCCCCATCTGTTCCAGCTTGGCGCGCTTGGGCTCGATCAGTTCGCGCAGCAGGGCCGGCTGGATGATCGAAAGCGTGCGGCCGTGATCGATGTTCCACAGGGCGGTCAGCTCGACGGCGATGCGGTGGGTGATCCAGTCCTGCGGCACGCCGACGCCGACGATGCCGCACAGCGCCTGGTTGGCTGCCCACATCAGGTTTTGCTGCCAGGTCGTCTCGCGTCTTCGCTCAAAGGTGTCGGCCAGCGTCTTCAGCGTCGTCAGGACGGCTTCGGCGTAGCCGTCCTGGACCAGCGCGCCGACCGGGTAGGTCAGGTATTGCTCGCAGACGTGGACGAAGGCGTCCACGATGCCGTTCTCCAGCTGGCGGTCCGGCAGGCTGGACATCACCTCGGGATTGAGGATGGCGAAGCGCGGGCGGGCTGGCGGAACGTAGAAGACGCGCTTTTCCAGCGTCGACTTGCGCGTGACGACGGCGCCGACGTTTGATTCCGAGCCGGTGGCCGGCAAGGTCAGCACGATGCCGACCGGCAGCGCCTGCCGAGGATGGAACCTGCCGCTCACGATATCCCAGCCGTCGCCGTCGTACAGCGCCGCGCAGGCGACGTACTTGGCGCCATCGGCCACCGAGCCGCCGCCGACGCCGAGGATGAAACCGATTTTTTGCACTTTTGCGAGGTCGACCGCAGCCGTCAGGGTTTCGAGCGTCGGGTTGGGCTCGACACCGGCGAATTCGACGACCGCGCGCCCGGCGAGCGCCTCCGTCACCTGGTCGTAAACGCCGTTGCGCTTGATCGAGCCGCCGCCGTAGAGCAGCAGCACCTTGGTGTCCGACGGTACGAGGTCGCCCAGCCTGGCAAAGCTGTTCGGCCCAAAGACGATCTGCGTCGGGTTGTGGTAGCTGAATTCAAACAGGTAAGACATGGTCGGCTCCTCCTTGGCGACTGGGCGGCACGGGAAAGTCACATCGTCCGGCTTCGCCGCTGCCGTTTCGGATGCTTCCGGGCGCCGTTGCTGCGCGTCATGCTTTCGCGATCTCAAGTTTAGGCGTTGGGGCAGCCAATAGCACAGGCGCGATACGCCAGCCGTAGCGCGATAGCGCCAATGTATCGTCGCTATAGCACCAACTCAATAGAAACTGAAACACTAGTTGACTAAGCTGCGTAGTGAATAACCCCCGTTCAACCAAAAAGAAATGGAGAGACTCATGAGCAACGAAGAAAAGTGCCCATTTGCCGGCATGCACGGTGGAAAAACCACGGTCGGCATCCGGTCGAACCGGGACTGGTGGCCGAACCAGCTGAACCTCAACATCCTGCACCAGCACGCCCCGGCGTCCAACCCGATGGACGCGGGTTTCGACTACGCCGAGGAATTCAAAAAACTCGATTTCGCCGCGCTGAAGAAGGATTTGTATGAGCTGATGACCGACTCGCAGGAGTGGTGGCCGGCCGACTGGGGCCACTACGGCGGTCTCTTCATCCGCATGGCCTGGCACAGCGCCGGCACCTACCGCACGGCCGATGGCCGGGGTGGCGGCGGTACCGGCAACCAGCGTTTCGCACCGGTCAACAGCTGGCCCGACAACGGCAACCTGGACAAGGCGCGCCGCCTGCTGTGGCCGATCAAGCAGAAATACGGCAACAGGATCTCGTGGGCCGACCTGATGATCTTGGCCGGCAACTGCGCGCTGGAGTCGATGGGCTTCAAGACCTTCGGTTTCGGCGGCGGCCGCGCCGACATCTACCAGCCCGAAGAGGACATCTACTGGGGCGCCGAGAAGGAATGGCTGGCGACCAGCGACAAGCCGAACAGCCGCTACTCCGGCGACCGCCAACTGGAAAACCCCCTGGCCGCGGTGCAGATGGGCCTGATCTACGTCAATCCCGAAGGTCCGGACGGCAACCCCGATCCGGTCGCCTCGGGCCGCGACGTGCGCGAAACCTTCGCCCGCATGGCGATGGGTGACGAGGAAACCGTCGCCCTCACCGCCGGCGGCCACACCTTCGGCAAGGCGCACGGCGCCGGCGATCCGGCGCTGGTCGGTCCCGAACCGGAAGCCGCGCCGATCGAGGCGCAGGGCCTCGGCTGGATCAACAAGCTCGGCACCGGCAAGGGCGAATTCACTACCACCAGCGGCATCGAAGGCGCCTGGAAGCGCAACCCCACGACTTGGGACAACGGCTACTTCGACACCCTGTTCGGCTACGAATGGGAACTCACCAAGAGCCCGGCCGGCGCCAATCAGTGGGTGGCGAAGGACGTCAGGCCCGAGGACATGATTCCCGACGCGCACAACCCGGCGAAGAAGCACCCGCCGATGATGACCACGGCCGATCTGTCGCTGCGCTTCGATCCGATCTACGAGCCGATCGCACGCCGCTTCCACAAGGACCCGGCGGCCTTCGCCGACGCCTTCGCCCGTGCCTGGTTCAAGCTCACCCACCGCGACATGGGGCCCAAGGCCCGCTACCTCGGCCCGGAAGTCCCGGCCGAAGACCTGATCTGGCAGGATCCGGTGCCGCCTGTCGATCACCCGCTGATCGACGCTGCCGACATCGCCGACCTGAAGGCGAAGATCCTTGCTTCCGGCCTGTCGATCGCCGAACTGGTGACGACCGCCTGGGCCTCGGCCTCGACCTTCCGCGGCTCCGACATGCGCGGCGGCGCGAACGGCGCGCGCATCCGCCTGGCGCCGCAGAAGGACTGGGCAGCCAACCAGCCGGCGCAACTGGGCAAGGTGCTGACGACGCTCGAAGGCATCCGGAAGGCATTCAACGACGCGCAGAGCGGCGGAAAAAAAGTGTCGCTGGCCGACCTCATCGTGCTGGCTGGTTGCGCGGCGGTCGCCGCGGCGGCCCAGGCTGCCGGACACGCGGTGACGGTGCCCTTCACGCCGGGTCGCACCGATGCTTCGCCGGAACAGACCGACGCCGCGTCCTTCGCCGTGATGGAGCCGGAAGCCGACGGTTTCCGCAACTACCGGAAGGCGGCCTACTCCGTGTCGGCCGAGGAAATGCTGGTCGACAAGGCGCAGCTCCTGACGCTGAGCGCGCCGGAAATGACAGTCCTCGTCGGCGGCCTGCGCGTGCTCGGCGCCAACACGGGCGGCTCGCCGCACGGCGTGTTTACGAAACGGCCGCAGACGCTCACCAACGACTTCTTCGTCAACCTGCTCGACATGGGTACGGTATGGTCGCCCACGTCGGAGGCCGGCGACACCTTCGAAGGGCGCGACCGCAAGACGGGCGAGCTCCGGTGGACCGGCACCCGCGTCGACCTGATCTTCGGCTCCAACTCGCAGCTGCGCGCCCTGGCCGAGGTCTATGCGCAGGACGACGGCAAGGAGAAGTTCGTGCGTGACTTTGTCGCGGCCTGGAACAAGGTGATGAACCTCGACCGCTTCGATCTGAAGTAAGGGCCGGGCCGGCGCCCGGGTGCGCCGGCAACGGGAAGATCAGGGGCAGTGCCGGAGATTCCGGACTGCCCCTGCTTCATTGGGTTGCCGGCGGCCATTTCCGGTTCGCCGATCGGATCTGCTGCGGTCGACGGCAAAAATCGGCCAAAATCGGGGTCATGTCTTCTGCGCAACCATCCCGACCACTCACGGCGGCATCCCGCCAGTTGCTGGTCGTCGTCGCGGCGCACTGGGAGAGCCGCGCCGGGCGCTTGCGGCGCTTCGCCCGCGCCGGCGTCGACGGTGGCTGGCAACCCGTCGGCGACGCGCTGGCGGTCAGCCTGGGGCGCGCTGGGCTGGCGTGGGGGCGGGGCCTGCATCCGCCGGTCGCCGGGGCCGGGCCGCTGAAGCGCGAGGGCGACGGCCGCTCGCCGGCCGGTGTTTTCGCGATCACGGCGTTGTTCGGCGATGCCGACAGCCCGCTGGCACGCACCGCGAAACTGCCCTACCTGGCGGCCAGCGCCGCGCTCAAGGCCGTCGACGACCCGGCGTCCGCGCATTACAACCGGATCGTCGACCTGTCCTCGCTGGCGCAGCCCGACTGGACATCGTGCGAGGACATGCTGCGCGCCGACGGCCGTTACGCGATCGGCGCCGTCGTCGCCCACAACGCCGATCCGCCGCTGCCGGGCGCCGGGTCGTGCATCTTCCTGCACGTCTGGGAATGCGCAGGGGCACCGACCGCGGGGTGCACGGCGATGTCCCGCGCCGCCATGAGCGACCTTGCCGGATGGCTGGACGGAGCGGCGGCACCGCTGCTGGTGCAACTGCCGCAGGCGGAATACGAGCGCAAGCGCGCGGACTGGGCGTTGCCGCCGTTCATCCCGTAGCCGGTCGGTGCGCCGTGTGGCGTGCCGGGCGACATGCCGTCGCGGTGACAGTTGCCGGCGGCGCCGATAGACTGACGGCCTTTCAGCCATCCCGTCCCTGCCCGTGCTCAATCGAATCTGGACCGCCTTCATCCTCGTCGGCTTCGTCGCGGCGCTCGTCCAGACGCTGCAGGGCGACCTGGCGGTGTTCACCCGCGTCCTCAACGGCCTGTTCGACACGGCGAAAACCGGCTTCGAGATCGCCCTCGGGCTGGTCGGCATTATGAGCCTGTGGCTGGGGGTGATGAAGATCGGCGAGCGCGGCGGGCTGATCCAGTTGTTCGGGCGGGCACTGGCGCCGTTCTTCCGCCGCGTCTTTCCCGACATTCCGCCCGGCCATCCGGCGAGCGGCAGCATCGTGATGAACGTCAGCGCCAACATCCTCGGCCTCGACAACGCGGCGACGCCGCTCGGCCTCAAGGCGATGCGCGAGCTGCAGGAAATCAACCCGCACAAGGACACGGCGAGCAATCCGATGATCATGTTCCTGGTGCTCAACACGGCCGGCATCACGCTGATTCCGACCTCGGTGATCGCCATCCGCCAGAGCATCGCCTTGAAGCAGGGGCTGGTCGGCTTCAACGCCGCCGACATCTTCCTGCCGACGCTGCTCGGCACCTTCGTGTCGTTCTGCGCCGGGCTGGTTGCGGTGGCGGTCTGGCAGCGCATCAACCTGTTCTGCCGGCCGGTGCTCGCCTTCTTTGCCGGCTTCGCGGCGCTGATGGGCGGGCTGTATTTCTGGCTGGCCGGCATGCCGCCCGAGCAGATGGCGCAGATGATCGGCCTCCTCGGCAGCGGCATCATCGTGTCGATCATCGTGCTCTTCGTCGCCGTCGCGGCGTGGCGCGGGATCGATGTCTATGAAAGCTTCGTCGAGGGCGCCAAGGAAGGCTTCGGCGTCGCCGTACAGATCATTCCCTACCTGATCGCCATGCTGGCGGCGATCTCGGTCTTCCGCACCACGGGCTGCATGGATTACGTGATCGGCGCCATCCGCGCCGGCGTGCTGGCGCTCGGCCTCAACGACGATTTCGTGCCGGCGCTGCCGGTCGGGCTGATGAAGACGCTTTCCGGCAGCGGCGCGCGCGGCCTGATGGTGGACGTGATGACGACCTACGGCGTCGATTCCTTCCAGGGCAAGCTGGCGGCGATCATCCAGGGGTCGACCGAGACGACCTTCTACGTGCTGGCCGTCTATTTCGGCAGCGTCAATATCACCAAGACCCGCTACGCCGTGGCCGGCGGCCTGATCGCCGACGCCGTCGGGCTGGTCGGCGCGATCCTGATCGGCTACGCCTTCTATCACTGAAAAACGGCAGGGCTGCTGCGGTCGACGGGCAAAAATAGGCGAAAATCACGGTTTTCCGTTGCCGGCCCGTCGCGTGTCCAGGATCGTCTTCTTCAACAAGCCCTACGGCGTCCTCAGCCAGTTCACGCCGGAAGGCAAGTGGCGGGCGCTGGCCGAGTTCATTCCGGTCAAGGACATCTATGTCGCCGGCCGCCTCGACGCCGACAGCGAGGGGCTGTTGATTTTGACCGACGACGGCAAGCTGCAGGCGAAGATCGCCGATCCGCGGCACAAGCTGGAGAAGACCTACTGGGCGCAGGTCGAGGGGACGCCCGACGAGGCGGCGCTTGACCGTCTGCGCGCCGGCATCGCACTCGCCGACTTCACCGCGCAGCCGGCCAGGGTGCGGCGCATCGACGAACCGGCCGACCTCTGGCCGCGCGACCCGCCGATCCGTTACCGCGCGGCGATCCCGACGTCGTGGCTGGAAATCCGCATCGCGGAGGGCAAGAACCGCCAGGTCAGGCGGATGACGGCGGCCATCGGTTATCCTACGCTCCGCCTGGTTCGCGCCGCCGTCGGGTCGGCGACGCTGGATGGTCTGGCGCCGGGGCAATGGCGGCAGATCGACGGCAGTTACAAGGATTTGCAAGGAAAATTCAATGAATAAGATTGTCGCCGCCCTCTGCGGGCTGACCCTGAGCGCGGCCGCCGGGGCCCAGAATGCAATGCCGGTACTCGAGCTGAACGCCGGTTTCCACCGCATCGAGGCCGAGGTCGCCGCCACCGACCAGAACCGCCAGGTCGGCCTGATGAACCGCAAGGCGATGCCGCCGCAACGCGGCATGCTCTTCGTCTTCCCGCAGGAAAACACGCACTGCATGTGGATGCGCAACACGCTGATCCCGCTCTCCGTCGCCTTCATCGATGCCGATGGTGTCATCATCAACATCGAGAACATGCAGCCGCAGACCGAGGACAACCATTGTGCCAAGGTGCCGGCGCGTTACGCGCTGGAAATGAACCTCGACTGGTTCGCCCAGCGCGGCATCAAGCCGGGGATGAAGCTGAAAGGCATCGAGAAGGCGCCGCGTCCGCAGTGATGAAGCGCAGCAAATGGCGGACCCGCCTGGCCGGTGGCCTGCGCGATCCGCTGCTCCGTTCCTGGCTGACCGAGCCGGGCTCGCTGACTGCCCGCTGCCAGCGTGCCAGCGCCAGCTTCCGCGTGTGCCTGCTGCGCTACGGCAAGGGCCGGCCGCTGGCCGACGAGTCCGCCGGCGGCCGGCGCGGACGCGAACCGGCGTGGGTGCGCGAAGTCCTGCTCGAATGCGACGGGCGCCCGGTCATTTTTGCCCATACCACGCTGTCGACCGCAACCAGCGGCCGCCTGACGCGCTGGATGAGCCGCCTCGGCAGCCGTTCGCTCGGCTCGCTGCTGTTCGCCCATCCCGGGTTCCGGCGCGAAGCGATCGAGTACCTGCGGCTCGACCGTCGCCATCCGCTCTACCAGCGGGCCGCCGCCGTCGCCGAAGTCGGCGACCACCTGTGGGCGCGGCGCTCGCTGCATCGCCTCCGCGCCCAGCGCGTGCTGGTGACCGAGGTCTTCCTGCCGGCGATTACCCGCCTGCGCTGACGCCGGTCGACGCCGGAAGTGGTTTCCGGCGGCGGTAATCCGTTGCGCGAGCGCCGAAAGCCGGCCCGAGGGGTGTGCATCCGTGAGTTATTTCATTGCATTCATATGGTTGCACGGTATTCTTCATAAATTGAAACAAGGTTCGTTCGCCATGCGCGCCGACCGGCCCCCGGACTACAAGAATGTTCGCTGATCTTCCCCTTTTTCGCTTCCGGACCGTGGCGGCCCTGATGCTGGCCGCAACCACCCCGGCCGCCTGGTCGCAGACGCCGCCGGCATTCCATCCCAACGCCGGCACGCTGCTGAATATTTTTGCGCCGCCGGTCGAGGGGCCGACCCTGCCGGCGTCGGCATTGCCGCTGCCGGCGGACGAGAAGCCGGCGGGCGACATGGCGCAGGGTTCCGTCAAGGTGTCCCGCTTCGTGATCGAGGGCGTCAGCCTGCTGCCGCCGGCCGAGGTCGAGGCACAGCTTGCCGAACTGGTCGGACGCGACGCCACGCTCAACGACCTGCGCCTGGGGGCGGGGCGCATCACCGCGCTCTACCGGGAGCGCGGTTATTTCCTGGCACGCGCCTACGTGCCGCCGCAGGAGATCGTCGGCGGCGTCGTCCGCATCGCCGTGCTGGAAGGGCGCTTTGACCGGGTGGATGCCGCCGGGTCCGAGCGACTCGGCGCCGATGTGGCGGGCCGGACGCTCGCCGCCCAGGGCGTCGTTGCCGGGCAACCCGTCGAGCAGGCCGCGCTCGAGCGCAGTCTCATCCTCCTCGAGCAAAAGGCCGGTGCGCCGGCATCCGCCCTGCTGCAGCCGGGCGCCACCATCGGCACCTCCCATCTGCAGGTCGACACCCCCGCCGGTCCGCTGGTCGGCGGGTCGCTCGGCGCCGACAACTACGGCAACCGGTTTACCGGCCAGGGTCGGGCCACCGCCTCGCTGGCCCTCAACAGCCCGCTCGGCATCGGTGACCGCGGCAATCTCTGGCTCGCCTATTCCACCGGGGCGACCGCCGTCTTCGGTTCCTATCAGGTGCCGGTCGGCTACGACGGGTTGACCCTCGGCGCAAGCGCCGCCTACTACCGCTACGATCTCTGCTGCCAGTTCGCCGCTCTCGACCGCGCCGGCGACGCCGCGGTCGCCGGCATCCAGGCGCGCTATCCCCTCGTGCTGCGGCAGAACGCGGTGCACTACGTCGGCCTTAGCCTCGAACGCAAACGCCTGACCGACACCTGGACGGGCGGTGATCTCGACGACAAGCGGATCAATGTCGCCGTTCTCTCGCTCGACGGCGCCGCGGCGGCTGCCGCCGGGCAGGTACGCTACCGG
>WBZM01001359.1_pt1 | contig 24039 bp, 23 predicted proteins | sample 5204271 | NCBI WGS metagenome assembly WBZM01 (sample SAMN12344346, study PRJNA552823) | activated sludge metagenome | biome: Activated sludge suspended growth; feature: Nitrification reactor; material: Wastewater; isolation source: activated sludge from nitrification reactor of wastewater...
GGCGCCGGCAGCACCCTGATCGAAGCCTCCTCGGTGACGCACGCGTTCTCGCACTTGCCGCAGCCGGTACAGTGCTCGGAATGCACCGTCGGAATGAACATCGTGTGCCGTCCGGTACGCGTGTTGGGCCGCAGTTCGAGCGTGATCGCCTTGTCGATGACCGGGCAGACGCGGTAGCAGACGTCGCAGCGCAGGCCGAGGAAGTTGAGGCAGGTCTCCTGGTCGGAGAGGATCGCGAGCCCCATTCGCGACTGGTTGATGTCGGTCAGCGAATGGTCGAGGGCACCGGTCGGACAGGCCTTGACGCAGGGAATGTCCTCGCACATCTCGCACGGCCCGCTGCGCGCGGTGAAATGGGGCGTACCGCTGGCGACGGGCGATTCCGGCTTCGCCAGCGCGAGAATGTCGTAGGGACAGTCGCGCACGCACATGCCGCAGCGGATGCAGGCACCCAGGAAGTCCTCTTCGGCGCCGGCGCCCGGCGGACGGATCGCCAGCGGCGGTCGCGCCAGCGCGTTGCGCTGGTAGCCGGCGAGGCCGAGACCGAGGATGCCGACGCCGCAGAGCAGCCGCGCCGTATCGAAGACGAACTGGCGACGGGCCGGCGACCGCGTGCTGTCGCTGCCGGATGCGCTTGCCCCGCGCTGACGGGGCTGGTCGGAGGTCCTCGACATGGCTATGGGCTACCTGGGCATGGCGGCTGCAGCGGGCGCTGCGCGAAACCCGGGCAGCCGCTGGGCGGGCAATGTTCCGCCCGCCCGGGCACTCCCTGATTGTTTCGCTGGCGCCGCCGCGGCCCGCAGTCACTCAGGCCTTGACCACCTTGCACGCACACTTCTTGAAGTCGGTTTCCTTGGAGATCGGGCAGGTGGCGTCGAGCGTCAGCTTGTTCACCAGCCGGTGCTCATCGAAGAACGGAACGAAGACCAGGCCGACCGGCGGCTTGTTGCGCCCGCGCGTCTCGACCCGCACCTGGATCTCGCCCCGCCGCGTGCTCAGCTTGACGACGTCGCCGCGCTGCAGGTTGCGCTTCTTCGCATCGTCCGGATGCATGTACAGCCAGGCATCGGGCATCGCCTTGTACAGCTCCGGGATGCGGCGGGTCATCGAGCCGGTGTGCCAGTGTTCGAGCACGCGGCCGGTGCACAGCCAGAGGTCGTAGTCCTTGTCGGGCATCTCGGCCGCCGGCTGATAGGGCAGGGCGAAGATCACCGCCTTGCCGTCGGGATGGCCGTAGAACTTCACGCCCTCACCCTTCTTGACGTAGGGATCGTAGCCCTCGCGGAAGCGCCACAGCGTCTCCTTGTTGTCGACCACCGGCCAGCGCAGGCCGCGCGCCTTGTGGTAGACGTCGAAGGCGGCGAGGTCGTGCGCATGACCGCGGCCAAACGCCGCGTACTCCTCGAACAGACCCTTCTGCACGTAGAAGCCGAGCGCCTTCGACTCGTCGTTGTCGAATCCCTTGTAGGTCTGGCTGAGCGGGAACCGGTCGGCCTGGCCATTGGCGAACAGCACCTGGTAGAGCGTCTTGCCCTTGTACTCCGGATTCTTCTCGAGCAGGGCGGCCGGCCACACCTCGTCGGTCGTGAAGCGCTTCGCGAACTCGATGTACTGCCAGAGGTCCGAGCGTGCCTCGCCGGGCGCCTTCACCTGCTGGCGCCAGAACTGCGTGCGGCGCTCGGCGTTGCCAAAGGCGCCTTCCTTTTCCATCCACATCGCCGCAGGCAGGATCAGGTCGGCCGACATCGCCGACACCGTCGGGTAGGCGTCGGAGACGACGATGAAGTTGTCGGGATTGCGCCAGCCGGGGAAGATCTCGTCATTGACGTTCGGACCGGCCTGCATGTTGTTGGTCGTCGTCGTCCAGTAGAAGTTGATCTTGCCATCCTTGAGCAGGCGGCTCTGCGCGACGGCGTGCGCGCCGATCCAGTCGGGGAGCGTTCCCGCCGGCAGCTTCCAGAGCTTCTCGGAGGCTTCACGGTGCTTCGGATTCGTCACCACCATGTCGGCCGGCAGGCGATGCGCGAAGGTGCCGACCTCGCGCGCCGTGCCGCAGGCCGACGGCTGCCCGGTGAGCGAGAACGGGCTGTTGCCGGGTTCCGAGATTTTGCCGACCAGCAGGTGCACGTTGTAGACCATGTTGTTGACCCAGGTGCCGCGCGTGTGCTGGTTGAAGCCCATGGTCCAGAACGAGGTGACCTTGACCTTCGGATCGGCGTAAGCCCGGGCCAGAGCCTCCAGCCTGTCCTTCGGCACACCCGAGAGTTCATGCGCCCGGTCGAGCGTGTACTCGGCGACGAAGGCCTTGAACTCGTCGAAACTCATCGGGCTGGCGTTGTTCGGGTTGCCCTTCGGCTTGCCATCCTCGCCTGGATAGCCATTGTTCATAGCCACCTTCTCGAGCGGGTGGTTCGGCCGCAGGCCGTAGCCGATGTCGGTGACACCCTTCTTGAAGTTCACGTTGCGGGCGACGAAGTCCTGGCTGACCGCGTTGTTCTGGATGATGTGGTTGCAGATGTAGTTGAGGATCGCCAGGTCGCTCTGCGGCTTGAAGATCAGCTCGTTGTCGGCGAGTTCGGTCGAGCGGTGGCCGAAGGTCGAGAGCACGTGGATCTTGACGTCCTTGCCGGTCAGCCGACGGTCGGTGACGCGCGACCAGAGGATCGGGTGCATCTCGGCCATGTTCGAACCCCAGAGAACGAAAGCGTCGGCGTGTTCGATGTCGTCGTAGCAGCCCATCGGTTCGTCGATGCCGAAGGTGCGCATGAAGCCGGCGACCGCCGACGCCATGCAGTGGCGCGCGTTGGGATCGATGTTGTTGCTCAGCAGGCCCGCCTTCATCAGCTTGGCGGCCGCGTAGCCCTCCCAGATCGTCCATTGGCCGGAGCCGAACATGGCGATGTTGCGCGGGCCGCCCTTCTTCATCGCCGCCTTGCACTTGTCGGCCATGATGTCGAAGGCCTGCTCCCAGGAGATCGGCGTGAACTCGCCGTTCTTGTCGAACTTGCCGTCCTTCATCCGCAGCAGCGGGGTCGTCAGGCGGTCCTTGCCATACTGGACCTTCGACAGGAAGTAACCCTTGATGCAGTTCAGCCCCTTGTTGACCGGCGCGTCCGGATCGCCCTGGGTGGCGACGATGCGGCCGTTCCGGGTGCCGACGAGAACGCCGCAGCCGGTGCCGCAATAGCGGCACGCGCCCTTGTCCCAGCGGACGCCATCATCCGCCTTCGCCGCGGCCGCCTGCGCCAGGCCGGGAACGCTGATGCCGGCGACGCTGGCGGCGGCGGCAACCGCCTGGCTCTTGATGAAGTCACGACGGGTCAGGGTCAGTTTCATTTCAGGCTTCCTTATCGGTGTCGGGTTCGAACTGGTGATAGACCATGGACGCCGAGAGCACTCCCGGCTGCTGGTTGATCTGGGTGAAGAGTTCGCTGCTGCCCTGCAGCGAATCGCTTTCGATGGTGACGATGAGGCGACCCTCGTCGGTCACGGCGTGCACCTCGACGCCGGCGAGTGCCGACAGCGCCGCCTGCACCTCGGGCAGTGCGTGCGGGAGAGCGTGCACCAGCACGCTGGAGATGTTCATGTAGGCGGGTCGCTCCGGGTTGGCAAGCAGCCCGGGCGGCATGCGAAAAGCTGCCGCAGGCGGCCGCCCGATCGTGCTTCAGGCGCACACTCTAGATCGGCCGCGAAGGCTTTTTTTTGATTCAGATCAGAATCAAAAAAAGTTCTTGCGGTGCAGCAAAAAAGGCCTCCGCCGATCGCTCGCCGCCGCCGGGCGGCTCAGATCGCCTGCAGTTCGCTCTGGTAGCGCTGCCAGTTGTGCACGTAATGCGCCGCGCTGAGGCGGATGCGCGCGACCTGGTCGGCGTCGAGCTGGCGCACCACCTTGCCCGGTGAACCGACGATCAGCGAATGGTCGGGAAAGACCTTGCCTTCGGGAATCAGCGTGTTGGCGCCGACGATGCAGCCCTGGCCGATCACCGCCCGGTTGAGCAGCACCGAACCGATGCCGATCAGCGAGCCGTCGCCGATCGTGCAGCCGTGCAGCATCACCAGGTGACCGACGGTGACCTCGCGACCGATCGTCAGCGGCACGCCCTCGTCGGTGTGCAGTACGCACTGGTCCTGGATGTTGCTGTCCTCGCCGATGCTGATCGGATCGTTGTCGCCGCGCACCGTCGCGTTCCACCAGATCGATGCGTTCTTCGCCAGCCGGACATCGCCGATGACGATCGCGTTGGGGGCGACCCAGCTGTGCGGGTCGAGCTGCGGGCGGCGGCTGCCGAGAAGGTAGATGGGCATGGGAATGGGCTCTCTGTGGTGGGGACGGGCGGATTGTAGCCTGCGTCGCGCCCGCTGCGGCTACTGATGGCGCAGTGCCTCGATCGGGTCGAGCGCGGCGGCGCGGCGGGCCGGATAGTAGCCGAAGAAGACGCCGACACCGGCAGCGACGGCGAAACTGACGAGCACCGAGGTGCCGGAGATGACGATCACCATGTCGGTCAGCGCGTTCGTCAGCAGCGCGCCGCCGACGCCGACGAAGAGCCCGATCAGGCAGCCGGCGACCGAGATCATCAACGCCTCGAAGAGGAACTGCGCCAGGATGTCGCGCTGGCGGGCGCCGATCGCCATGCGGATGCCGATCTCGCGCGTCCGCTCGGTGACCGAGACGAGCATGATGTTCATGATGCCGATGCCGCCGACGAGCAGCGACACGGAAGCGATTGCGCCGAGCAGCAGCGACATCACGCGCGTCGTCTCGGCTGCCGAGTCGGCGGCCGCCGCCAGGTTGCGCAGGTAGAAATCGTTGTCCTGTCCTTCACGCAGGCGGTGCCGCTGGCGCAACAGCGCGACCATGCCCGCCTCGACCGCCGGCATCGCCTCGGCCGACGCCGCCTGCACCATGATCATCCGCACCGAGCCGGGAAACGGGTTGCCGAAAACCTTCCGCTGCGCGGTCGTCAGCGGGATGATCAGCGTATCGTCCTGGTCGCGGCCGTCGAGATTCTGGCCCTTGCGGGCGAGGACGCCGATGATCACGAACGGGCTCTGGCGGATGCGCACCGTCTGCCCGAGCGGATCGTCGTTCGGGAACAGGTTGTCGGCCGCGGTCTGCCCGATCAACGCCACGCGCGTCGCCGCGCGCACGTCGGAATCGCCGAAGGGATAGCCGCTCTGCAGCGTCCATGCGCGCGCATCGAGGTACGGTGGCGTCGTGCCGACGACCGTCGCGCTCCAGTTGTTCGGTCCGTGCACGAGTTGCTGCGTTCCCTGCTGCACCGGCGCCACGTTGGCGACGCCGTCGAGCTCGGCGATCGCCTCGGCGTCGGCGATGGTCAACGTCGGCCCGCCGCCGCTGCCGCTGCGCAGTCCGCCGGCGCTCGTCGAGCCCGAAATGACGATGTACAGGTTGCTGCCCATCGTGCTGATCGTCTGCGCCACCGAGTACTGCGCACCCTGGCCGATGGCCAGCATCAGCACCACCGAGCCGACGCCGATCACCATGCCGAGCATCGTCAGGCCGCTGCGCAGTCGGTTGGCGCCCATCGCCTGCCAGGCTTCGCCGAGCATCGCCTTCAGCATGGCGCCTCCTGCCGGGTCGGCTCGTCGCTGACCAGCTGGCCGTCGCGGAAACGCACCTGGCGGGCGGCGCAGGCGGCGATGTCCGCTTCGTGGGTGACGAGGACGATGCTGATCCCCTGCCGGTTGAGGTCGGTGAACAGGCCCATGATCTCGGCGCTGGTATGGCTGTCGAGGTTGCCCGTCGGCTCGTCGGCGAGGATCAGTTGCGGCGCATTCACCAGCGCGCGGGCGATCGCCACCCGCTGCTGCTGGCCGCCCGAGATCTGGTTCGGTCGCGCTTTTTCGTAGTCGGCGAGGCCGACCCGCGCCAGTTCGCGCCGCGCCCGCTGCCGCCGTTCGTCACGCCGGCAACCGGCGTAGACCAGCGGCAGCGCGACGTTGTCCTCGAGGCTCATGCGCGGCAACAGGTTGAAGCCCTGGAAGACGAAGCCGATGCAGCGGTTGCGCAGGGCGGCGAGTTCATCCCGGCTGAGGTGGGCGACGTTGCTGCCGACGAGGAAGTAGTCGCCACTGCTCGGTGTGTCGAGGCAGCCGAGCAGGTTCATGAAGGTCGACTTGCCGGATCCGGAAGGCCCCATGATGGCGACGAACTCACCGCTGGCGATGCTCAGGTCGACCCCCTTCAAGGCCGCGAACGAACCGGCCGCGGTCTGGTACGTCTTGCCCAGGCCGACCGTCCGGATGACTGCCCCGGGCATCAGAACAGCCGCATCCCGACGCTGCTCGGCTTGCCGCTCGGCGTCGCGACGTTCTCGCCGACGACCACGCTGTCGCCGGCCTTCAGCTCGCCGCCGACGACCTCGGTGTTGCGGCTGTCGGTGATGCCGAGCTGCACGCTGACCGGCTTCAGTGCGCCCTGCTCGATGCGATAGACGGTGCCGCTGGCGGCGGCCTCGCGCTTGCGCGCCGGACCCTCGCCGGGCGGTCGCTGGCCACCGCCCGCCACCGCCGTTGGGCGGGCGCCGTTGCCGTCGGCCGGCTTGAAGCGCAGCGCCGCGTTCGGCACCAGCAGCACGTCCTGCCGGCTGGCGACACCGATGCTGACGTAGGCCGTCATCCCCGGCAACAGGATGTGGTCCGGGTTCGACAGCGAGACGCGCACGTTGTAGGTGACGACGTTCTGCTGCGTCGTCGGGTTGAGCCGGATCTGCTGCACTTCGCCGTGGAAGCTGCGATTGGGAAAGGCGTCGACGGTGAAACGCACCTTCTGTCCCTCGCGAATCTTGCCGATGTCGGCCTCGGCGAAGCTCGAGTCGATGCGCATTTCCGACAGATCCTGCGCGATCTTGATCAGCGTCGGCGTCTGCAGGCTGGCGGCGACCGTCTGCCCGAGGTCGACGACGCGATCGACGACGACGCCCGAGACCGGCGAGCGGATCGTCGTGTAGCGCAGGTTGACCTCGTCCTTGTCGGCCGCCGCCTTCGCCTGCGCCAGTTGTGCCTCGCTCGAGCGGCGTGCCTGGATCGCCTGTTCGAGTTCCTGCCGCGAGACATACTCCTCCTTGAAGAGCGCCTGCAGGCGTGCCTCGTTGGCTCGCGCCAGGTCGACCGCGGCCGCCACATTGAGCACGTTCGCCGCCGACTGGCGGGCCTGTGCGGCGAGCAGGCGGTCGTCGAGTTCGAGCAGCGCCTGGCCCTTCTCGACCTGGTCGTTGAAATCCACGTAGAGCCTGGTGACGGTGCCGGAAACCTGTGTGCCGACATTGACCAGAACGATCGGATTCAGCGTGCCGTTGGCCGACACCGTCTGCGTGATGTCACCCCGTTCGATGGTCTGCAGCTTGTAGCGCTGTTCGAGCGACTCGCTGCCGCTCTGGCGGTACCACCAGAAAGCGCCGGCGGCCAGCGCGGCGGCGACGACGAGCAGCAGGGGTTTGCGGGCGGAAATCTTCATCGTGCTTCGTCCTGCCGGCTGGGGGTCGATGACAGCAACTGGCCGTCGAGGATGCCGAGCGCGCGGGCCAGCGTGGCGCGCGAGACGTGCCAGTCGAGTGCCGCCTGCACCCGCTGCAGGCGGGCGTTGGCGAGCGCGCTCTGCGCGTTGAGCACGTCGAGGATGTTGCCGACGCCGGCCTTGTAGCGACCGAGGGCGACGCGCTCCGAATGTTCGGCGCTGGCCAGCAGGTCGGCGGTCGTGCGCAGCGTCTGCGTCGCGGTATTCAGGCTCTGCCAGGACTCCCAAACCTCCAGCGCCACCTGCTGGCGGACGTTGTCGCGGCGCGCGGCGGCGACGTCGCTGCGCGCCTGCGCGGCGCGCACGTTGTAGGTGGTGTTGAAGCCCGAGAACAACGGCAGGTTGATCGTCAGGCCGATCGAGCTGGCATTCGCCGACACGCCGCCGATGTTCTCCCAGCTTGGGCCGGCACCGAGCGACAGGGTCGGCAGGCCGCTCGCCCGCGCGTAGTCGATACCGGCCACGCTGGCGCGGTATTCCGCTTCGGCCGCCTGCAGGTCCGGCCGCCGCAGGCGTGCTTCGCCGATCAACGCCGCGACGTCGTCGCTGAAACGCTCGTCCGGCTTCGCCGCGGGCGGATCGTCGAGGCGCAGCGGCTGGTTGGCGTCGAGTCCCATGACGTTGGCCAGTCGCCCGAGGCTGTTCTCGCGCACGCCTTCGGCACGGATGCGGGTCAGCGTCGCCTGCGACGCCGCCGTCTGCGCCTGCAGCCGGTCGGCCGGCGTGCCGGTGCCGACGCGATAGCGGACCTCCGCCGCGTTCAGGCTCTCGCGGCTGGCCTTCTCCGACTCGATCGCCGCGGCGACCGCCGCCCGCGCCGCCTGCGCGTTGTAGTAGGCCTGCATGGCGTTGAGGAAGACCGTCTGCACGCCCGCGTCGAGCGTCGAGGTGGCGGCGCGCATCAGTTGCCGCGCCACCTCGAGGTTGGCCGAGCGCGCGCCGAAGTCGAAGAGCAGCCACGACAGGCTCAGTGAGGCGTTGCGCTGGTTGGCGCTGCGCGAGTCGACACGGACGCGGCTGGCGCTGGCGCGGCCATCGATCGTCGGCAGGAACTCGGCCTGCGCCAAGCCGACGTCGGCCGCCTGTATGCGCGCCTCGGACCAGATCTCGCGCGTCGTCGGGTTGCGGCACAGCGCCAGGTCGACCGCCTCGACGATGCCGTAGGGCGCATCCGCCGCTGGCGGCTGGCACGGCAGGGCGCGGCCGTCGATGCGCAGTGCCGGCCGCTCCGGCGTGATGTCGCGGGTGGCGAAGGGATCGCCGAGTTCGAACGCCGGCAACTCGGCGCTGAGGAGCGCGAGCAGGCCGGCGACGACGAGGCGGTGCAGGGCGGCGGCGGAAGAGCGGGCGACGCTCGCCGGTTGGCGAAAGGGCAGGGGGCTCATCGGCCGCTAGTATAGCCAGCCCGCGACCGATTCCGCCGCATTGCCAGCGGCTCGTTGCGCTCGCCTGCCGTTAGCAAATGTTTCAGGCCGCCGCAGCGGCAGGCGAATTGACCGGCGGTGCGATTTGCGGGGATACTTCGTCCTGCCGTCCGACTCCTTCCCCACGCGGTTCTGCGCCGTCCGGTGGCAGACTGCACCGCCGGCCGATAACGCTTGTCACTCACCGCACCTGCCGACAATCCCTGGTACGTCTGCTTCTGCAAGCCGCGACGCGAGGCGTTCGCGTTGCGCAAGCTGGAGGAGCAGGGCTACGACGTCTTCCTGCCGTTGCTGACGCGCTGGGAGAAGGCGAAGGACGGCTGGCAGCCGCGGCAGCAGGTGATGTTCCCGCGCTACTGCTTCCTGCGCTGTGGCCGCAGCGGCCAGAGCATCGCGCCGATACGCAGCACGCCCGGGGTCAGCGGACTGGTCACCTTCGGCAACCAGCCGGCGACCCTCGACGAAGCCATCATCGAGGCGCTGCGCGCGCTCGTCGAGAAGCAGGCGGGCGCCGTCGCCGCGGGGCGCACGCCGTTTCGTGCCGGCGACACGGTCGACATCGCCGACGGGCCGCTGAAAGGGATGTCGGGCATCGTCTCGGCGGTGGCCGCCGAGCGCGTCACCGTCATGCTCAGCCTGCTCGGGCGCGAGAAGCCGGTCGCCGTACCGGCCGCCCACCTCACCCTGGCGTGATATAGTCCCGCGCCGGAATCGCCGGGTGACGGCAGAATGGGCGCCCTGACAGACTCCAACCCGACCTTGAGGAGAACAACCGGCATGACCGTGCAGAAGAAGATTGCCCTGATCACCGGCGTCACCGGCCAGGATGGCGCCTACCTCGCCGAGCTCCTGCTCGCCAAGGGTTACGAGGTTCATGGCATCAAGCGCCGCAGCTCGCTGTTCAACACCGACCGCATCGACCACCTGTACCAGGATCCGCACGAGCAGGACCGCCGCTTCATCCTGCATCACGGCGACCTGACCGACTCGACGAGCCTGATCCGCGTCATCCAGCAGGTGCAGCCGGACGAGATCTACAACCTGGCGGCGCAAAGCCACGTCGCCGTCAGCTTCGAGGAACCCGAATACACGGCCAACGCCGACGGCATCGGCGCCCTGCGCCTGCTCGAGGCGATCCGCATCCTCGGCCTCGAGAAGAAGACCCGCTTCTACCAGGCGAGCACCTCGGAACTCTACGGCCTCGTCCAGGAAATACCGCAGAAGGAGACGACGCCGTTCTACCCGCGCAGCCCGTATGCGGTCGCCAAGCTCTACGCCTACTGGATCACCGTCAACTACCGCGAAGCCTACGGCATCTATGCCTGCAACGGCATCCTGTTCAACCACGAGAGTCCGGTGCGCGGCGAAACCTTCGTCACGCGCAAGATCACGCGTGCCATCGCGCGCATCGCGCTCGGGCTGCAGGACTGCCTCTATCTCGGCAACCTCAGTGCCCTGCGCGACTGGGGCCACGCCCGCGACTACGTCGAGATGCAGTGGCTGATGCTGCAGCAGGACCACCCCGAGGACTTCGTCATCGCCACCGGCGTGCAGTACAGCGTTCGCCAGTTCGTCGAGTTCGCCGCCGCCGAACTGGGGATCGGCGTCCGCTTCGAGGGCGAGGGGGTCGATGAGGTGGGCATCGTCAGCCGGGTCGAGGGCACGCGCGCCAAGGTCAAGCCGGGCGACGTCATCGTCCGCGTGGACCCGCGCTATTTCCGGCCGACCGAAGTCGAGACGCTGCTCGGCGACCCGACGCGGGCGCGCGAGAAACTTGGCTGGACGCCGACCACCAGCGTGCAGCAACTGGTGCGGGAAATGGTCCTCGCCGACTACAGCTCGGCGCGGCGCGATGCAATGGTCAAGCTCGCCGGATTCCAGACCTTCGATCACCACGAATGACGGCCGACGACGATGACTGAACCCCGCATCTACGTCGCCGGCCACCGCGGCATGGTCGGCTCGGCGATCGTCCGCATCCTGCAGGGCCAGGGTCAGCCGCACCTGATCACCCGCAGCCACGCCGAACTCGATCTCACCGACCAGGCCGCAGTGCGCCAGTTCTTCGCCAGCGAGAAGCCCGAGCAGGTCTATCTCGCCGCTGCCCGCGTCGGCGGCATCCACGCCAACAATACCTACCCGGCCGAGTTCATCTACCAGAACCTGATGATCGAGGCCAACATCATCCACCAGGCTTGGCGTGCCGGCGTCCGCAGGCTGCTCTTTCTCGGCAGCAGCTGCATCTATCCCAAGCTCGCGGCGCAGCCGATGGCCGAGGACGCGCTGCTCACCGGCACCCTCGAGCCGACCAACGAAGCCTACGCCGTCGCCAAGATCGCCGGCATCAAGCTCTGCGAAAGCTACAACCGGCAGTACGCCACCGATTACCGCAGCGTCATGCCGACCAACCTGTATGGCCCGGGCGACCACTACGACCTGCAGAACAGCCATGTCATTCCGGCGATGATCCGCAAGCTGCATCTCGCCAAGCTGGCGGCGGCACACGACTGGCCGGGAATCGCGCGCGACGAGGCGCGCAACGGCCCGATCCCCGACGAACTGCGGCAACAGCTGCACGGCACCAGCAATGCCGGTCTGGCACCGTGCCTGACGCTCTGGGGGACCGGCACGCCGAAGCGTGAGTTCCTCCATGTGGACGACATGGCGGCCGCCAGCGTGCACGTGATGAACCTCGACAAGGCGAGCTACGACGCCCACACGCAACCGATGCTGTCGCACATCAACGTCGGTACCGGTGAGGATCTCAGCATCCGGCAACTGGCGGAAACAGTGGCGCAGGTCGTCGGCTACGGCGGCCGCATCGAGTTCGATCCCAGCAAGCCCGACGGCACCCCACGCAAGCTGCTCGACGTGTCGCGGCTGCACGCGCTCGGCTGCCGTGCCCGGATCGGGCTCGCAGAGGGCCTGCGGCAGGCCTATGCCGATTTCCTGCAACGCTGAGCCGCTGCCGGCCTGGCGCATCAGCCACCACGGCGCGGTCGATGGCGTCACCGGCTCGTGCCACCAGCTCAGTCTCGCTGACGGGCAGTCGCTGCTGATCGATTGCGGTCTCTTCCAGGGTGCCGAAACCTCGCGCGAGGGCGCCAGCGCCGAGCGCCTCGCGGTCAACTTCCCGGTCGGTCGGGTGCGTGCCCTCGTCGTCACGCACGTCCATATCGACCATGTCGGGCGCCTGCCGCATCTCCTCGCCGCCGGCTATCGCGCGCCGATCATCTGCAGCGAGGCATCGGCGAAGCTGCTGCCGCTGGTTCTCGAGGATGCCATCAAGGTCGGCTTCACGCGCGAGCGGGCGCTCGCCGAACGCTTTCTCGAGCAGATCCGCAGGCAGATCGTCGCCTTGCCGTACAAGGAATGGCAGACCGTCGTCGAGGGCGAGGTCGAACTGCGCATCAAGCTCTCGCCAGCCGGCCACATCCTCGGCTCGGCCTACGTCGAATGTGAACTTCGACAGGGCGGCGAGCGGCAGCGGATCGTCTTCTCCGGCGACCTCGGCGCGCCGCACACGCCCCTGCTGCCGGCCCCGCAGTCGCCCTACGCGGCCGACGCCGTCGTCCTCGAGAGCACCTACGGCGACCGCTGCCACGACAGCCGGCGGGACCGCCGGCAGCGGCTGCAGGCGGTCTGCGAACACGCCTTCGGCAACAAGGGGGCACTGCTCATCCCCGCCTTCAGCATCGGCCGCACACAGGAACTGCTCTACGAACTCGAAGAGATCATCCACCGCAACCGCCAGCGCGCCGCCGCTCCTGGCGTCCGCTGGGAGGACCTCGACATCATCGTCGATTCGCCACTCGCCGCCGACTTCACCAATGGTTACATGCAACTGCGCCAGCACTGGGACGCCGAAGCCCGCCGCAAGCTCGCCGCCGGTCGCCATCCGCTCGACTTCGAGCAACTGACCACCATCGACGACCATGCCACCCACCTGCGCGCCGTCGAGTACCTGGCACGCACCGCCCGGCCGGTGGTCGTCATCGCCGCCAGCGGCATGTGCAGCGGCGGGCGCATCGTCAACTACCTCAAGGCGATGCTCGGCGACCCACGGCACGACATCCTGTTCACCGGTTATCAGGCGGCGGGGACGCCGGGCCGCGACATCCAGCGCTACGGCCCGAAAGGCGGCCACGTCGAGCTCGATGGCCAGCGCTACCCGATCCGGGCCGCCGTGCACACTCTCGGAGGCTACTCCGCGCACGCCGACCAGAAGGACCTCCTCAACTTCATCGGCCGCATGCGCCGGCCGCCGCGACAGGTGCGCCTGGTGCATGGCGAGGAATCCGCGAAGCGGGCGCTGGCGGCGGCGATCCGCGAGCGGCATCCCGGGATCGAGGTGCTCGTGCCCTGATCGCCGGTGGCGGCGCGTGCTGTGCGGAGCTTGTCTCGCTCTCCGGCTTGCCCTATCATTTGCGTTCACCCATTGAACAGAAACCATGACTCCGGCAGAGCAGGCACAGCTGCGCATCCTCAAGATCGTCGATGCCGAGCCGGCCATCAGCCAGCGGCAGCTTGCCGAACGACTCGGGGTCAGCCTCGGCAAGATCAACTATCTGCTCAAGGCGCTGCTGGACAAGGGCCACATCAAGGCCGGCAATTTCCTGCGCGCCGAGGACAAGGCGAAGTATGTCTACCTGCTGACGCCGGAAGGCATCAGTGCCAAGCTGCAGCTCACGCGCAACTACCTGGCGCGCAAGGAGCAGGAGTACCTGGCCGTGAAGGCCGAGATCGACGCCATGCGCGCCGAACTGGGTGTGCAGGAGGAACGTTACTGAGCTGACGGCTGCTTCCGGGCCGGCGACAAGTGAATCGTGCTGAATGCTCTCGAGCATCCGGGCATGGCGGTAGCGTGCGAAAAACGGTGACGGTATACTTATCTTGCCTTCGGAGGGGAGGTCACATACTGTCCCCCTTGTCTCGACATGACCCCTTCACCTTGAACCCGCCTGCCGAAACCGCCGTTGCCAACGACGACTACGACACGCCGTGGAAAGATGCCGTCACGCGCTACTTCCCGGAGTTCATCGCGTTCTACTTTCCCGACGTGCATCGGCAGATCGACTGGAACCGCGGCTACACCTTCCTGGATCAGGAACTCGCCCAGATCGTCAAAGATGCCGAACTTGGCAAGCGGCTCCTCGACAAACTCGTCCAGGTCGCCACCCACGACGGCGGCGAACACTGGGTGTACATCCACATCGAAGTGCAAGGCGGTCAAGAGGGTGATTTCGCCGAACGTCTGTTCACCTACAACTACCGCCTCTACGACAAATACCGGCGCCCGATCGCCAGCCTCGCCGTTCTTGCTGACGACCGTCCCCACTGGAAGCCGCAAACCTACGGATATGAACTCTTCGGTTGCCGTCACTACCTCGAATTTCCCACCGTAAAGCTGCTCGACTACCAGTCGCAAGCCCAAGCTCTGCTGGTTGATCCCAACCCTTTCGCCCTGGTTACTGCCGCTCATCTGCTCACCCAGCAGACCAAGGGCGACGACCGGCAAAGGCTTGCTGCAAAATGGCGTCTGGCCAAACTGCTGTACGAACGGAACTGGGACAAGCAACGCATCATTGACCTGTTCAGCGTGATCGATTGGATGATGCAAGTGCCGAAGGATCTGCAGAATCAACTCTGGCAAGACATCGAACAACTGGAGAGGAACCGAACCATGCCCTACATCACCTCGGTAGAACGCATCGGTATTGAGAAGGGCATGCAGCAAGGCATGCAGCAAGGCATGCAGCAAGGCATTCGGCAAGGCATTCGGCAAGGGGAGTCCGCTCTCCTCGAACGTCAACTCACCCGCCGCTTCGGCCCACCCAGCGCGGAGACCCTGGCTCGGCTGCAGGCCGCCACGGTCGAACAACTGGAACAGTGGGCCGACAACATCCTTGACGCCACGACGCTGGAGGACGTCTTCAAGGATCACTGAGCACTTGATGTGCAGAAACGGTGACGGTATATATTTCTTGCGTGGAAGGTACGCCTCGGCGACCTCCCTGGGGGACGCCATGTTGCCATCGCGCGACTCGCATTCAAGCTGAGCACCAACGACCTGAGCGACGCGCTGAGGCGGGCGCTGTTCACCGACCTCTTCGCCGCGGAGGCGACCGCGACAGCGTACGCCCCGGTCTTCATGGAAACGGCTCGGCGCGTCCCCAGCCACGAGGCGCGACTGATCTGAGTGAGCCGTCCGGGCGCTGCGCTTGAAGGGCTCGTTTTACGATGGAAGAAGAAGTTCTCGATGATGACTGGCTGCCGGATGCCTGAAGAGACGGATCGCGAGTAGCCGCTGCCCGGCGCCGACACGTCACCAACAAAAACGGTGACGGTATACATTTCTTGCTTGCAAGGTACGCCTTGGCGACCTCCTCGGGCGCCACGTTGCCATCGGGCGACTGGCATTCAAGCCGAACACCAACGACCTGAGCGCAGCGCCGAGGCGGACGCTGTTCACCGAACTCGCCGCCGTGGAGGCGACCGCGACAGCGTACGAGCCGGTCGTCACGGGAAGCGGCTCGGCGGGTCGCCAGTCACGAGGCGCGACTGATCTACAGGAGCCGTCCGGGGACTGCGCTTGAACGGCTTGGGAGGTGGGCTGGCCTCTGCAAGATATTTCATATACTGTCACCTTTATCGGTCACCTTTATCGCACCTTTATCCTGAGCTGTACTGTCTGGAGAATTTCATATACTGTCCCCTTTGTTTCACCCATGACGACGACCGAATTGATTGGCTCGGTGCTGCTGCGCCACCCGCATATCAAGCTGGCTGTGCTGTTTGGGTCGCTGGCAGCGGGTAAGGCTCGGCCGGACAGCGACCTCGATCTGGCGGTGGCCGATGACAAGCCCTTGGGTGTCGATGCCAGGATGGCGTTGGTCGCCGATCTCGCCGAGCGTGTTGGCCGGCCGGTCGATCTGATTGACCTGACCAGCGCCGGCGAACCGCTGCTTGGACAAATCCTCACGCACGGGCGCCGCATCCTGGGAAGCGATGAACGCTTTGCACAACTGTTGCGCCGGCATCTGATCGATGACGCGGATTTCGCGCCCTATCGCAGCCGCATATTGGCCGAACGGAGGCGCGCATGGATCGACAGGTAGTCGAACAGAAGCTCGAATCTCTACGGCGCTGCCTGCTCAGGGTGAAGGAAAAGTGCCCGGTCGACGCCGAAAGCCTGGTACGCGATATCGATGCCCAGGACATCATTACCCTGAATCTCACCCGCGCCGTTCAACTTTCCGTTGATCTGGCCGCCCACCTGATCGCCAGCCGGGACATACCCGTGCCCAATACCATGGAGCAAGCGTTCGAAGCCCTGGCCAGCATTGGTCTGATCAGCTCGGCCCTGGCCAGCCGCATGAAAAAAGCGGTCGGATTTCGCAACATCGCCATCCACAACTATGAGGCCATCGACTGGCACATCGTGCACAGCATCTGCCAGCGCAATCTCGATGATTTCCGGGATTTCGCCGCCTGTATCCTGGATCTGGAACAGCTCTGACAAGACCAGCGATTGCATGCCTGCTGCACCGGGCGCGGCGGCGGGAGAGGCATTGAGCTCTTGGCCCTCTCGCAGCGCAATGTTGACCGACAAGCGATCAGTTCCTGAAAAGACGGCACCCACGGAAAGCCAGATGCCGTCAAACGATGCCTGCGACAGGCCGTGAAGGACGCGCTGGCACCCTGCTTCCGGGAGTTCACCTGCTTCTGCTTCCCGAGCGCGTGTTCACCTACAACTACCGTCTCTACGACCGCTACCGTCGTCCGGTTGCCAGCTTGGCCGTGCTGGCCGACGAACGTGAAAACTGGAAGCCGAACGGGTTTGGCTATCACCTGTTCGGCTGCGAGGTCGGCATCCGCTTCCCCGCAGTCAAGCTCCTCGATTACGCCAACCAGACCGAATCCCTGCTCGAAGACCCCAACCCCTTCGCACTGGTCACCGCGGCTCACCTTTTTGCCCGGCGCACGAAGGGGGACCCGGAACAGCGCCATGCGGCAAAATGGCGGCTGGCCAAGCTGCTCTACGAACGCAATCGGGACAAGCAGCGCATCATCGATCTGTTCGGGGTCATCGACTGGCTGATGCGGCTGCCGACAGAGCTTGAGCAACGGCTGCTGCAGGAAGTCTACACACTGGAACGGAAGGTCATCATGCCTTACGTCACCTCTGCGGAACGCTTCGGAATCGAGAAAAGCCGACAGGAAGGTCGACAGGAAGGCGAGGCTGCCCTCCTGACGCGCCAGCTCGCGCGTCGCTTTGGCGCGCTCCCCGATGCCGTCCAGGTCCGGCTGACCACCGCCACGATCGATCAGTTGCAAGAATGGGCGATCAGGGTGCTCGATGACGGGTCTCTGGACGCAGTCTTCGATCAGCGCCCGCAGTAGCCAGGGGACGAGCGTCACACGGGCTGCGAGGCGGGGTCGGCTTTGCGGCGGTCAAGAGGACATCGCGGCAAAGACGCTCCCAGTGCACTGCGCAGATTCCGCGGGACGTCCGGGAGCGTCGAAGACCTGCCGAGGGGCTTTTTCCGGCACCACCTGCATTTCCCGGTCGTCAAGCTCATCGAGGTGAGCGAAGCCCTCTATAGTCTGGCGACCGACCCCAACCCCTTTGCCCTGGTCACCGCCGCGCACCGACACACTCGGCAGACGTGGCACGACGCCGCAGCGCGTTACCAGGCCAAGCGCAACCTCGACCGCCTCGTGTATCGACATGGACGGGAGCGAAAACGCATCCTCGATCTCTTCGCAGTCCTCGACCGGATGATGCGGCCGCCGGATGCCCTGGAACAGAGGTTGTGGAAGGATATCGAAACGATCGAAGGAGCGCTGACCCGGCCCGCCGGTCCGTCTGCCGGAAGGAAAATATGAGACTCACCGCAGGGGAACAGTCCGCGATCCGCGAAGCGATTCACGAGGCCGATGCACACGCCTCGATCTACCTGTTTGGCTCACGCGTCGATGGCGCAGCCAAGGGTGGGGACATCGACCTGCTCGTGCTATCGGGCAGGATCGATCTGATGAGCAAGCTGGATATTCTTGCCCGGCTTCACCAGCAGTTCGGCGAGCGCAGGATCGACCTCGTCGTCTATCCGGATGCTTCCCGGCCCTTTCCTCGAATGGTCCTGGAAGAAGGCGTGCCCTTGTGACGCCCGCCAAGGCAGAACTCCTGCGGGAGGAACTGGAGCAGCTGCAGCTTGCCGCCGACCACCTCCAGTACTCGATCGAGCGCTGCCGGGACCTGCAGGGTCAGGAGGCTTGGTCGCCGGAGCAACTGGAGCGCCTCGAATCCTTCACCACCCCGAGTCATCGCCTACGCCGATGGCACGCTCCGCAAGTACGCGAGCTGACCGCCTGCCAAGACCTCTGCCTCGCTCCCGGGCGGCTGGTGATTCCGACTGCTTCGCCCGTGGGTTGCGTCGGGCCGCATGCCGCGGCGCCCAACCGTGTCCCCGCCGCCTCGCCGCGGCTTCCTGCCGCCCGACGGGGCTTCCGGAGCGGCGCGCGAGCTGGAAACGTGAAGACAATCACGCTTGGCAAAGGCGTCCTGGGTGATCATTGGCAGCCTCGCGGAGAAGCGCACACCGCTGACCGGCCGCGCTCCCGAGCGAAAGAAGCGGCTTGCCCATGGTTGCCCGCAGGTGCCGAGCGACCGCCACGCAGCCTCCGGCGCAGCGAGCACGGCAGAACAACCCGCGCCGCAACGCCTGTCGCTGCGCTGCGCGATCGCCGCTGACCGCCCATCGATCTGCTGAATGCCGAGGCATTCGGGCATGGCGGTAGCGTGCCCGGGGTTCGCCGAGTTCTCGGGCGGGCAGGCGGGCTGCAGAACGTCTCCACCGGAACGTATCCGGGAGGTGGCCAGACACCGCTCGCACCAGGATACGAGGCCGCCCAAGACACCAAGCCGTCCCGTCTGCTGACCACGGGCACGGTTCGCGGGCACAGCCGGGTGCGGAACGCTGCCAAGCGGCCCGGCCTCGCTGCCGGTCAGGTTGCTGCTGCATCAGTCAATCGACCGGTCGCCAGTCGCGGACCGGTTCAGGCGGACGCGACAGCGGGCCGCTTGGCGGCTCGTCCTCGGCATGCCAGGGTGATGCCAAGGCCCAGGCCGGCTCCGTGCAACTGGCATCCTGCGGCAGGGAGCTCCTCGAAGGCGCTGCTTGCGGCGGCACACGACCTATACTGTTCCGGTATCAGCGTCCCCTTGTTATCCGTCACCCATGGCAAGCCCGATGCCGTCAAACGATGACTACGACACGCCTTGGAAAGACGCGCTGACGCGCTACTTCCCGGAGTTCATGGCCTTCTACTTTCCGCGAGCCCACGCCGAGATCGACTGGCAGCAGCCGCACATTTTCCTGGACCAGGAACTCGCCCAGGTGGTGCAGGACGCACAGCTCGGCAAGCGGCTGGTTGACTGTCTGGTGCAGATCGCGACGCGGGACGGAGGTGAGCAGTGGGTTTACATCCACGTCGAAGTCCAGGGCCAGCAGGATGCCAACTTTGCCGAGCGCCTCTTCACCTACAACTACCGCCTCTATGACCGCTACCGTCGTCCGGTTGCCAGCCTGGCCGTGCTGGCCGACGAACGTGAAAACTGGAAGCCGACGCGGTTCAGCTATCACCTGTTCGGCTGCGAGGTCGGCATCCGCTTTCCCGTGGTCAAGCTCCTCGACTACGCCAACCAAGCCGAATCCCTGCTCGAAGACCCCAACCCCTTCGCACTGGTCACCGCCGCTCACCTCTTTACCCGGCGGACAAAGGGTGACCCGGAACAGCGCTATGCGGCAAAGTGGCGGCTGGCCAAGCTGCTCTACGAACGCCATTGGGACAAGCAGCGCATCATCGACCTGTTCGGGGTGATTGACTGGCTGATGCGGCTGCCGACAGACTTTGAGCAACGGCTGCTGCAGGAAGTCTACACATTGGAAAGGAAGGTCATCATGCCTTACGTCACCTCTGCAGAACGCTTCGGAATTGAGAAAGGCCGGCAGGAAGGCCGGCAGGAAGGCCGGCAGGAAGGCGAGGCGGCCCTCGTGAAGCGCCTGCTCGTGCGTCGTTTTGGCACGCTCCCCGATGCCGTCCTGGTCCGGTTGACCACCGCCACCATCGATCAGTTGGAAGAATGGGCGATCAGGGTGCTCGATGCCGAGTCTCTGGACGCAGTCTTCGATCAGCGCCCGCAGTAGCCAGGGGCGGAGCATCGCACGGGCCGCGAGGCGGGGTCGGCTTTGCGGCGGTCACGAGGGGACATCGCGGCAAAGACGCTCCCAGTGCCTTGCGCAGGGTCCGCGGGACGTCCTGGAACGGCAAGAGCACGGGGATTCGGAGTCCGGGTTCGCGGCGTCCCATGGGTTCCGGTCCCTGTGGCAATAAGGACCTTTCCTGGCCGCCGGCTCCGCACTGGATACCGGCTACAAGCTGATTTTCTCGCACGGCGTCGTCGTCGAAGACCTGCTGCGCAGCTTCGTCGGCGATGACTGGGTCGAAGAAGTCGACTTCTCGACGCTTGAGAAGTCCGGTGGCAGTTGCGTCACCGATGACTTGGGCGAAGGCGAAGACGACGTGATCTGCCGCATACGGCAGCGCGACGGCTGGCTGTACATCTACCTGCTGCTCGAGTTCCAGAGGGCCGTCGACCTCTGGATGGCGCTACGGATCCTCGTGGATACCGGCCTGTTCTTTCTGCTCGAGGAAGCGAGCGTCGAGGAAGCGCAACTGGCCGACGAGTCGAACACGGTCGGCGGCATCATCCGGATCGAGAAGAGGGGTACGCCCGCGGACATCCGTCGAGCTGTCGCGCGGCTTCGCCAGCGGCTGCAGGGTGCGCAGTACGACAGCCTGCGCCGGGCGCTGGTGGTATGGATCAACCGGATCGTGCTTCGCCGGCTGATGTCCGACCAGGCGATCCCGGAAGTCAACGCACTACAGGAAATCGACGCCATGCTGGCGGAAACCGTAGATAGCTGGACAAGGCAGTGGAAGGAAGAAGGCCGCCTCGAAGGCGAGAGCACGCTGCTGCAGAAGCTGTTCGAGCGCCGTTTCGGGCCGCTGCCGGAGTGGGCACGCCAACGGCTCGCGGAGGCGACGGGCGAGCAACTGTAGGCCTGGGCGCTCGACGCGTCCTCGACGCCGACACGCTCGAGGACATGTTCGAAACGGTGACGGCATGCTTTTCTTGACTGGACGGTACGCGTCGGCGACGTCAACGGACGCCATGTTGCCGTCTGGGGACTGGCATTCAACCCGAACACCGAAGACCTGCCGCAAGCGCCGAGCCGGACGCGGCTCTCCGACCTTTTCACCACGGGGGCGACCGCGACCGCGCATGCCCCGGTTGCCATGGACGCGGCCCGGCGCGTCTGCGGCGACGAGGCCTGCCTGATCTAACTGAGCCATTCGCTGACAGCACTCGAAGCGCTTGGTGAGCGGGCTGGTCTCTGGAAGGTAGTACATATACTGTCCCTTTTATTTCCGACGCCGCCGCCAAAAACTCGGCATGCTCAAAGCTGCTGGGCTGAAGAACCCGACGGAAGTGGTTAAACTCAAATCCTGCGGCGCCGGCCGGTGGTCAGCGTCCAGGTCCTCAACGAGTTCTTGAGTGTATTGCTGAGCAAGCGCCGGATAGACCGGCCTGCCGCCAATCGACTGGGCCAGATACTCTTGCGCCGTTGCGAAGTCGTACCGATAACCGCTGAGGTCACCCATGCAAGCCATGTACGTGGGCGAACGCTATCAGATCAGCCACTGGGATGCCCTGATCGTGGCTGCAGCCCTGACCGCCGGCTGCGACACCCTTTATTCCGAAGACATGCAGGATGGACAAGTATTCGAGGGACGTTTGACAGTGGCCAATCCGTTCCTGCATGGCTGATTGCCGAGTGCTGACGCTTCTTGTCAAGCCTCTCACGATCACGTATCGCCAGCCTTACCCACACCCTTCCGGACGTGGCTGCGGCCCTGACCGCGGCCCGTTGGTACTGCGGCAGGTGGGGCCTGCAGACCATGTTGCTGGGGCCAGCTGAGGCTGCCAGGTGGACTCCCCTTCGGGAGGTATTTTATATACTGTCCCCCTTATTGCACTGAGGGGAGTGCTCGGCGCAACTGGCGACCCAACCGCCAAGCGCCAGTAAGCAGCTCCCGATCGTGCTGAGCGGGTCGGCGCATAAAGGAGAGCCGCCGGGGCCAGTGCAGCTTTGCAGGTCGTTGGTAGTCTGCGGTAAATACATATACTGTCCCCTTATTGGCGGAGGCGGATTGCCATGCAAAGCACCCTTCAAATAAAGTGCCCACGGGAAATCTTGTTGGGTTTGCACCTGGACGCAGACCAATTCGCCGACTTGGTCAAGGAGGAAGCCGCGATGGCGTTTTTTCGAGAAGGTCGCTTGTCGTCTGGCATGGCAGCAAACTGGCTTGGCATTCCGCGTGCCCATTTCCTGTTGAAAGCGATGCAGTCAGGTGGCGCAAACCTGTTGGAAGACAACGATGACGACTTTCTCAGAGAAATTTCCTTGCTGTGATCGTTTTTTCCAACACCACGCCGTTTATTGCACTCGCCAGCATCGGCCAGTTGCATCTCCTGCCGCAGTTGTTCGCCACGGTGCACGTTGCAGAATCGGTCATCGGCGAATGCGCTGAAGGCGGACGAACAGTTGTTCCCGCCTTGAGATCACTGGATTGGGTCATCCCCGTAGTAGATGAAGCGACATCGGGATTGCCCGTCCTCCTCGAACTCGATCGCGGAGAGAAGCAAACCATCATGCTGGCGAGGAAGTACGCCGCGCACAGGGTGATCATCGACGAGCGACTGGGCCGCCGCATCGCCGAGTATCTTGGGTTGAACGTGACAGCCACGCTCGGTGTGCCGGCCAAAGCCAAGTCGGTTGGCCTGATCCCGTCATTCCACGAAGCCGCGCAAGCGATGCGACAACAAGGCATCCACTACAATGCAGGGCTGATCAGCCGGGTTGCCCTGCACTTGGGCGAGGACACCGGATCGAACTGAATCACCCGGTGGCCCCTTCTGTTGGCGCACTGCATGCCGGCCGCTGTTCGCTGCTGCTGTATCGATTTTCCAACCGCTTTCAACAGGGCAGCATCACTCGCACCATCGAGACGAATCCAGCGAGGGTATTTCCCATACTCTCCCCCTATTTCCCCCAATGAAACGCGACTCACCATCGAGCCGCATGCGGGAATCCGCACTTGCCCTGCTGAGCCATGCGCAGGCTGCAGGCAACATAACCCAGCTCCGTCGAGGTTCCCGAGGTGATTGTTGTCTGAAGGTATTTCATATACTGTCCCCGTTTTTTCCAGCCTTGCGGGAAAAACGGTGACGGTGTACTTTTCTTTGCTGGAAGGTGCGCATCGGCGACAACAACGGATGCCGTGTTGCCGTCTGGGGACTGGCATTCAAGCCGAATACCGACGACCTGCGCGAAGCGCCGAGCCGGACGCTGCTCACCAACCTCTCTCTTCGCCGCGGAGGCGACCGCGACAGCGCGCGACCCGCTCGTCATCGAAACTGCCCCGCGCGTCTCCAGTGACGAGGTGACTGGTCGACGTGAGCCATCCGCGGGCTGCGCTTGAAGGGCTTGGTGAGTGGGTTGGTCTCTGGAAGATATTTAATATACTGTCACCTTTATTGGAAGCGCTTGGTGAGCGGGCTGGTGTCTGGGTGGAGTTTCATATACTGTCCCCTTTTTTTACGCCACGATCTGAACCGTTGTCCGCCCAGCATGGGCGCGATCTTGGGGGTGGAAGTCCTCCCGTAAGTTGACCACAGCAAACGAAGCGAGTGATGACCGAGAATGTCCTGCACCTCGGTGAGCTCGACGCCCGCCTCGACGAGGTGCGTGGCATAGGCGTGGCGCAGGCTGTGGGGCGAAACGTGCTTCTTTACACCGCTTTCTCCTATCCCGATTGGGCACCCCAAACCAGAATGAGCGAGAACTGCGCTTTTCCCACCGGAGTTAAGCCATGGAACTGATCGCGGTACTTACTGCCGCCGAAGAAGGTGGTTACGTTGCCCTGAATCCTGAGACCGGTACCACT
>WBZM01001399.1_pt1 | contig 24031 bp, 23 predicted proteins | sample 5204271 | NCBI WGS metagenome assembly WBZM01 (sample SAMN12344346, study PRJNA552823) | activated sludge metagenome | biome: Activated sludge suspended growth; feature: Nitrification reactor; material: Wastewater; isolation source: activated sludge from nitrification reactor of wastewater...
AGCCGCCTTCCTCCAGCGCCTCGATGGCGTCGATGGCCAGGCCGTCGCGACGCTCGCGCGCGCCGTCGATGCCGAGCGCGGACACGAGCGTCGCCTTGTTGCGGCCGGCGTCCTTGCCTGCGCGCTTGCCGAGCGCGGCTTCGTCGCCCTCGGCGTCGAGAATGTCGTCGGCGACCTGGAAGCAGGCGCCGAGCGCGCGCCCGTATTTCGCCAGCGCGGCGCGCTGCTCGGCGTTCGCGCCGCCGATGCGCGCGCCGGCCTCCACGGCGTAGAGCAGCAGCGCGCCGGTCTTCATCGCCTGCAGCGTCATGATGGCTTCGCGCGCGTGCGGCGCCGTCGCCTTCTCGGCTTCGAGATCGAGCGCCTGCCCGCCGACCATGCCGCCGAGGCCGGCGGCGCGCGCAAGGCCCAGCACGAGATCGGCGCGCACGGCGGCCTCCTTGTGAGTGGCCGGATCGGCCAGTACGTCAAAAGCGTAGGTCAGCAGCCCGTCGCCCGCCAGGATGGCGGTCGCCTCGTCGAAGGCCTTGTGCGCCGTCGGCCGCCCGCGCCGCAGGTCGTCGTCGTCCATGGCCGGCAGATCATCGTGGACCAGCGAATAGCAATGGACCATTTCGAGCGCGGCGGCGGCGCGCATCGCGCCTTCGCCCTCGACGCCAAACAGGCGGGCGCTTTCGACGACCAGAAAGGGCCGCAACCGCTTGCCACCGCCCAGGCTCGCATAGCGCATGGCTTCGAGCAGGCGGGCCGGCCGCTCGATTTCGCCGGGACGCACGAGCGGCGACAGCAGCGTGTCCAGCATGGCCTCGGTCGCGCTTGCGACCTCGTCGAGCCGCGAACGGAACAGATTTGCGGTCGCGCGCTCGGTCATTTCGTCCTCGATCCCCGGGGTCGGGACTCGGCTTGCCCCATCGCTCCGCATCGGTCAAGGCTGACGGCGGAGGTGGAGATGGCGCGACTTCTCGCCCGCGTCTGGCGTTTGGCGCTGGCCATTGGCGTCGCCGCGACGGTCGCGCTGATCGCGCTCACGGTTCTTTGGCGCTTCGCGCCGCCGGTTTCGACCCTCATGCTGGCGCGCTACGCCACGGGCCGGCCGGTCGTGCGCGACTACGTCCCTCTGGAGCGCATTGCGCCGGCGCTCGTCGCCGCCGTCGTCATGTCGGAAGACGCCCGGTTCTGCCGCCACCGGGGCGTCGATTGGCAGGCGCTGGGCGACGTTCTGGACGACGCCGACGAGGACGGCCCTTCGCGCGGGGCCTCGACCATCACGATGCAACTGGTCAAGAACCTGTTTCTCTGGCCCTCGCGCAGCGCGATCCGCAAGGCGCTGGAAATCCCGCTGGCGCTGACCCTCGACCTCGTCTGGCCGAAGACGCGGATCATGGAGGCCTATCTCAACATCGCCGAATGGGGTCCAGACGGGATTTTCGGCGCCGAGGCGGCGGCGCGCGAGAATTTCGGGCGCCCCGCCGCCGCGCTTACCCCGGCGCAGGCGGCGCTCATGGCGGCCGCGCTGCCGAACCCGGCCGTCAGGCGCCCGTCCCGTCCGACCGCGCTCCAGGCGCGGCTTGCCCGCCGTCTCCAGGGCCGCATCGGCGACGCCGGCCCGTGGCTCGACTGCCTGAAATGACAATCGGTCGCGAAATCTGCGGTTCGGGGTGGCGCTGCCGGACTTTTTGGGCTATGAGCCCGCCACCGTCCCGCCTGCGCGCCGGAGCGATCTCCAGATCGGTTATCGAACGCAGACCGGGCAAGCCCGTCTTGCCTGCTCGGGACAATGGAGTTTCAAATGGCTGTTCCGAAGAGAAAAACCTCCCCGATGAAGCGCGGCTTCCGCCGTTCGGCCGACGCGCTCGCCGCCCCGACCTATGTCGAGGACAAGGATTCCGGCGAACTGCGCCGTCCGCACCATGTCGATCTGAAGACCGGCATGTATCGCGGCCGCCAGATCCTGAAGCCCAAGGCTTCCGAAGCCTAAGTCTTCCGAGGCCTGAGGCTTCCATTCCGGCATGATTGCAGCAGCCGGCGGGCTCCGCCGGCTGTTTTCGTTCGTCCGCGTTTCCTCGTCAGGCCCCGACCGCGTCCGGCACGAGCACGCGGCGCAGCCGGATCGTCTCGCGCGAAGCCATGTCGAGCCGGTCGTAATATTTCTGGATCAGCTCGACGAAGCCCGAGCCGTCGATCAGTTTGAGATTGCCTTTCGAGCGCGCGAAGCTCGCCGCGCTCGCCGTGTAGTCGCCCGTCGTGATGAAGATGCCGACGTCGCGATCTGCGACCATCGCGTAGAACGCCTTGACGTGGTCGGCGCAGATATTGGCGTCGTGCGATTTCACCTGGATCTTGATGATCGGCGGCTCGATGCCGAGCTCGTCGCGATGCGCGATCACGTCGATCCCGTCGTCGCGCACCGCGCGCGTGGCGCGGGCGTTGTAGCCCATCGCCCGAAACAGCGCGGCGACGAACGGCTCGAGCGCGCTGCCTTTCAGGTCGGTCTTGATCCGCTTCGAGATGAAATCGCGCGTCGTCTCCTCGATGTCGCGCAGCACGCCGTCTTCGGTCTCGTCCCGCGATGGCGACGTCTGCGTCTCCGCGACATTGTCGGGATCGGCGAATTTTTCACGGAATTCCTCGGCGAAGGATTTCACCTCGAAGAAGGTGAGCGCCGAGCCGAGTTCGTAGAGCGCGCCCTGCGAGAAGGAATCGCGCGACAGCTTGCCGATCCAGCGCACGCCGCGCCTGTGGCCAAATTCGTTCAAGTCCTCGACGTCGTAGACATAGGGCGCGACGATCTCGCCCCAACGCACCGTCCTGTCGGATTTGCGCGGGTAGATCACGTTGTCGCCGATGCGCATTTCGTGAACGAAGCGATAGAGCTGGCCGGCGGAAATCGGAATCGAACCCGGGCGCGCCGTCGGCGCGGCGCGCGCGAACGCCTCCTTGAACGCGTCGCGCGCGGCAGGCAGCAGGCCCACATCGTCGTCGATCTCGCCCGAGGACATGGCGACCTGATTGCGCTTGAGAAACAGAAAATCGGCTTCGCCGCCCGCGCCTGCGCGAACGCACCATATTCGCCTTGCTTCCATCGCCGTCCAACCCTCTCGCCAGAAATACGGCGACGGGCCCGCAATAGCGGGCAGGGCCAGTACACGGCGTCATGTTTGGACAATGTACGACCGACGCGGCCTGGCCGCCATCGCTAACGCTTTTTAGTGTCAAAAGGCGCCGAAGGAATTATTCAAAATGTGTTTGGCCGCATAAACGACTGGTGCAAAGACGCGCGTTACGCGCGCAAAAAAACGCCGGCGTGAGAACGCCGGCGTCGATAGTCGCGAGGCGCGCGCTTTGCGCGTCAGATCATCGTCTGGCCGCCGTTGGCCGAGAGCGTCGAACCGGTGATGAAGCCGGCGTCGTCGGAGGCCAGGAACACGACCGCGCGCGCGATCTCCTCGGGCTCGCCGAGACGGCCGACCGGAATATAGGGAAGGATCGCCTTGGCGAGCACGTCCGGATTGATCGCCTTGACCATCTCGGTCGCGATATAGCCCGGGCAGATGGCGTTGGCGGTGATGCCGAACTTCGCGCCTTCCTGCGCCAGCGCCTTGACGAAGCCGATGTCGCCGGCCTTGGCGGCGGAATAGTTCACCTGGCCCGCCTGGCCCTTCTGGCCGTTGATCGAGGAGATGCAGATCACGCGCCCGAACTTGCGCTCGCGCATGCCTTCCCACACCGGACGCGTCATGTTGAACAGCGAGTTCAGGTTGGTGTTGATGACGCCGTACCACTGGTCCTTGGTCATCTTGTGGAACATGCCGTCCTTGGTGATGCCGGCGTTGTTGACGAGCACGTCGACCGGGCCGAGATCGGCCTCGACCTTCTTCAGCCCCTCGACGCAGGCGTCGTAGTCGGAAACATCCCACTTGTAGACGTTGATGCCGGTCTCGGCCTTGAATTTCGCCGCCGCCTCGTCATTGCCGGCATAGCTCGCCGCAACCTTGTAGCCCGCCGCCTTCAGCGCCTTCGAGATCGCCTCGCCGATGCCGCGCGTGCCGCCCGTAACTACTGCAACTCTGGCCATGTCAAACCACTCCCCGAGAAGAAATTGTTCTTCGAACGGCGATCGGCGTCAGGCAATCGGCAGTCGATGGTTTCCGACTGCCGAAGCCCGATTGCCGACCGCCTTGCTCTCTTACCGCTCGACCGTGAGCGCGACGCCCATGCCGCCGCCGATGCACAGCGTGGCGAGGCCCTTCTTCGAGCCGCGCTTCTGCATCTCGTGCAGCAGCGTCGTCAGGACGCGGGCGCCGGACGCGCCGATCGGGTGGCCGATGGCGATCGCGCCGCCGTTGACGTTCACGATCGAGGGATCCCAGCCCATGTCCTTGTTGACCGCGAGCGCCTGCGCCGCGAAGGCCTCGTTGGCCTCGACGAGATCGAGGTCCTTGACCTTCCAGCCGGCCTTTTCCAGCGCCTTGCGCGACGCCGGGATCGGGCCCGAGCCCATGATCTTCGGGTCGACGCCCGCCGTCGCCCAGGAGGCGATGCGCGCGAGCGGGGTGAGGCCGCGCTTGGCGGCTTCATCCGCCGTCATCAGCACGATGGCGGCGGCGCCGTCGTTGATGCCCGAGGCGTTGCCGGCCGTAACCGTGCCTTCCTTGTTGAAGGCGGGTTTCAGCTTGGCCATCTGGTCGAGCGTCGCGCCGTGGCGGATATACTCGTCCTGGTCGACGACGACGTCGCCCTTGCGGGTCTTCACCGTCACCGGAATGATCTCGTCCTTGAACTTGCCAGCCTTCTGCGCGGCCTCGGCCTTGTTCTGCGAACCGACGGCGAACTTGTCCTGCTCATCGCGGCTGATCTGCCACTGCGCCGCGACGTTCTCCGCCGTCACGCCCATGTGGTAGCCGTGGAAGGCGTCGAACAGGCCGTCCCTGAGCATCGAGTCCATGAACTTGATGTCGCCCATCTTCGTGCCCGCGCGCATGTAGGCGAGGTGCGGCGACATCGACATGGATTCCATGCCGCCGGCGACGATCACCTTGGCGTCGCCGTTGGCGATCTGCTGCATGCCGATCGCGACGGTGCGCAGACCCGAGCCGCAGAGCTGGTTGAGGCCCCACGCCGTCTTTTCCTGCGGGATGCCGGAGTTGATCGCAGCCTGGCGCGCGGGGTTCTGACCGCCGCCGCCAGCCAGAATCTGGCCGAGAATGACTTCGTCCACGTCTTCCGGGGAGACTTTCGCGCGCTCAAGCGCCGCCTTGATGGCGATCGCGCCGAGTTCCTGCGCCTGCATCGAGCCGAACGCGCCGTTGAAAGAGCCGACCGGCGTACGCGCGGCGGATACAATGACAATGTCTTTGGACATACAGACCTCCTTCGGGCCGGGTCGGCCATTCTTGCGCGAGTCGCGCCGGCTCCCGTTCCGCCCGGACCTTCTTTCAACTACCTGCCGCCGGCCCGGTCAAGGACCGGAAACTCGTCACAATCCAGTCAATTCGTCTTACGGCGCGCGCATCTCCGGATATTCTTACTTAAATTCGCACTTGCGAGATTGCGCAAACGGGCTATCGTCGGCGCGCGCACCGCACAAAGATTGGGCGCACGGGGAGAGGCCCGCGCGGGCGGGTCGAACAGGCGGGCGATATGGCCAACGAAAAGCAGCCGACGACGATCAAGAAATACGCCAACCGTCGTCTCTACAATACCGGCACCTCGGCTTATGTGACGCTCGAGGATCTGGCCGAAATGGTCAAGAAAGGCGAAGATTTCGAAGTATTCGACGCCAAGACCAGCGAAGACATCACGCGCTCCGTCCTCACCCAGATCATCTTCGAGCAGGAAGGCAAGGTCGGCCAGGCCATGCTTCCGGTGGCGTTCCTGCGGCAGCTCATCCGCTTCTACGGCGACAGCATGCAGGCGCTCGTGCCGAGCTATCTCGAATTCACGCTCGACCGCCTGACCAGCGAGCAGCAGAAGTTCCGCGAGCAGTTCACCAACGCGCTCGGCGGCGGCCCGCTCGCCGAGCCGACGCGGCAGATGTTCCAGACGATGGACGAGCAGGCCCGCAAGAACATGGCGATCTTCCGCCAGGCGCTCACCATGTTCAATCCCTTCGCGCCCGGCGCGGCGAGCGAGGCGACGCGCGCGGCCACCGAAGGCAAGGAGCTGGACGAGCTGCGCAAGCAGGTCGGCGAATTGCAGAAGCGCATCGACGGGCTTTCGGGCGACCGCACCTGAAAGTCTGGCCGGAAACCTGAATCTTTGTCCTGAATGTCTGGTCCGTAATTCAAGACTCCTCGCCTTGAGGAGCCGCGAAGCGCTCCTCGGAGTCTGACTCGAAATTCGCTGCGAACCCCCGCCCCGCATGCTGAGGAGCCTGCACAGCAGGCGTCTCGAAGCATGATCCAGAGTTACGTGTCCCGGCCACCCTTCGAGACGCCGCTGCGCGGCTCTTCAGGGCGAGGAGCCGCCCATCGGCAACAACGGCATTACGCCGCCGCCGCTTCCGCAGGCGCGGCGTTCTCGACGATGCGGGCGTCGGCGAAATGGACGCCCTGCATATATTCGACGCCCCATTCGGTCAGCAGCTTGGCGGTTTCGGCGTCCTCGACCCATTCCGCCACGATCGGCAGGTTCATGTGGTGGGCCAGATCGATCAGCGTCCGCACGAAGAAGCGGTCGTCGGGCGAGCGCGCGATATTCTGCACGAAGGCGCCGTCCATCTTGATGAGATCGAAGGGCAGGCGTCTCAAATTGCGAAACGACGTATGGCCGGCGCCGAAATCGTCCATGGCCACGCGCACGCCAAGCGAGCGCGCGCAGGAAATGGCGGCATGCGTCGCTTCCACGTCGGCGATGGCGCAGGTCTCGGTGATTTCCACGATCAGGCGCGCGGCGACCGAGGGGTTCTGCCCGATCATCGCCTTGAAGCGTTCCGGCCAGTCGGGATCATGAACCGTGGCGCCGGAGACGTTGACGGAAAGCGTCAGCGTCGGATCGGCGTTGAGCCGCGCCAGGGCCAGTTCGAGCACGCGCTGGTCGAGGAGATGAACGAGGCCCGCCTTCTCGGCGATGGGCAGGATCGCGCCCGGCGAGACGATCGAACCGTCGGGCTGCCGCAGCCGGATGAGGGCTTCGCTGAAAGCGGGCCGGCGCGTCCTGGAATCGACGATCGGCTGCAGCGCCAGCGCCACGCGCCCGTCGTTGAGCGCGCCGACGATTTCGTCGGCCATGCGGGCGGCCTGCACGCCCGTGTCGTTGCGTGCGAGCGAAGGCTCGAAGGCGATGAGGCGGGTCGCAGCGGAAGCGCGCGCCAGATCGAGCGCTTCCTCGGCGTGCTGAAACAAAAGATTGGCGGTGCGCCCGTCGCGCGGCGCGGCCACGCCGCCGATGCGCAGCGCAACCGGAATGGGGCCCGCGCTCGTCTCGATCGGCTCGCGGCTCGTTTCATTGAGGAAGCGTTGCGCGGCGATCATCATCTGGTCCCGGTCGCAATTGTCGAGCACCAGCGCGAATTTGGCGCCCGCGTAGCGCCCGAGCGAATCCGGGCCGCGCATCGTGCCGCGCAGCCGCTTGGCCACGCCCGCGACCACCTCGTCGGCGACGTCGTAGCCGTAGATGCGGTTAAGGACGAACAGGTTCTCCAGGCTCGCCAGCAGAATGCAGAAATGCGTCTGGCGGCCCGGCGTGCGCGACAGGTGGCGCGTCACGATTTCCAGTATGTGCGCGCGGTTGTAGCAACCCGTCAGCGCGTCGAACCGTGAACGGAATTCCAGTTCGCGCTCGGCCTCGTAATGGCTGGTGATGACGCGGATCAGCCCGTGCGCGCGCGCCGCCTTGCCATCGGCCCCGCCGAACCAGCGGCCGGTGTCCTCGAGCCAGACCGTCTGCTTCACACGCCCGCCGCCGACGCCGATTCCATAGCGCGCGCGGTAGGGCACGCCGGCTCCGCTGTCCGACGCCGTGGATCCGGCGATCGCCGCATAGCGCGAGGCGAGGCTGTCGGATGTGATGAGTTCGCTGTAGGCGCGGCCGCTCGAAATCTGCTCGAGACCGCCGACGCCCAGCACGGTAAGAGCGTTCGGTCCCCATGTCAGACGATCGCTGACGACGTCCCAGTCGTAGACGACCTCCCCGATCGAATCGAGAATCGTCCGCGGGTCCGGCCCGGCGCCGCCCGGAGCGGCGGTCGCAGGCGGCGGCGCGGCATGGCCGGACGGCGCGGCCTGCGCCGCGCCTGGCGTCTCCGCGCGCTGCGGACGCTGAACCATTTTCCGAATATCCAACTGCGCACCCGAGCAAGAATTGGCCCCATCGGCATGCTCGCCTGCGCGGGTAATCTTTCCTTTAACGCCTTGCCGCATGTCCCTCGCGCCAAGGGGGTCCCGAACACTCCCGCACGGGCGGAAAACATGCGAAAAGAAGGCGATGCGCCTCGACGTCGTCGATCTCAGAACTTTCTACGCCTCGCCTCTCGGCGTGGTTACCCGCCGGTTTCTGAACGGCGCGATCCGCGCGCGCTGGAGCAATTGCGGCGGCATGGCGGTCATGGGCATCGGCTATGCGTTGCCCTACCTCGCGCAATTCCAGGATGAGGCGGTCCGCGTCATCGCCTTCATGCCGGCCGAACAGGGGGTGGTGAACTGGCCGACCTCCGGCCCCTCGGCTTCGGCGCTGGTCGAGACGACCGCGCTGCCGCTTCCCGATTCCTGCATGGACCGCGTGCTAGTCGTCCATGCGCTCGAGGTCAGCGAACAGGCGCGCGAGCTGCTCGCCGAGGTCTGGCGCATCCTCACGCCCGGCGGCCGCATGATCCTGATCGCGCCCAACCGCGGCGGCCTTTGGTCGCGCGTCGACACTACGCCCTTCGGGCACGGTCAGCCATTCTCGCGCGGACAATTGCGCGATCTCATGCGTGAGACGATGTTTTCGCCGATCCACTGGGGCGAAGCGCTCTACGCGGCGCCCTTCCAGCGGCGCTTCCTGCTGCGCCTCGCGCCCATTCTCGAACGCATCGGGGCTCGCCTCTCGCTGCCCGGCGCGGGCGTGCTGATGGTGGAGGCGACCAAGCAATTGTATCGCCCCGTCGGCCTGCGCCGCCTGGCGCGCCGGCCCCTGCCGCTGCCGGCCGAACCCGCGCTCGCCCCCGGCGGCGCCAGGGTCATGCCGCGGGAGAGCGGGACGTGAGCGACCTGATGGTCATCGCAGGGGCGACAGGCCTGACCGGGGCCGCCGCCATCGACGCGGCGCTCGCGCGCGGCTGGCGCGTCGTCGCGCTCGTCCGCGACCCCGCAAAGGTCGCGACGCGTGAGGGACTGGAAGCGGTCAAGACCGACTTCGACGATCTGTCGCCGCTGGCCGATCGGCTGAAGGCGGCGGCGCCGGCGGCTTTTTTCAGCGCGCTCGGCACGACCATCCGCATCGCAGGCTCGCAAGCCGCCTTCGCGAAGGTCGACCGCGATTATGTCGCGGCTTTTGCGCAACTTGGCGTTGCCGCAGGCGCGCGAAAGTTTGCGCTCGTCAGTTCGGTGGGCGCCGACGCCGCATCGAGCAATTTCTACCTGCGCACCAAGGGCGAGGCGGAGGCGGCCGTGCGCGGCGCCGGCTTCGACCATGTCGAGATCGCCCGCCCGAGCTTCCTGATCGGCGCGCGCGTCGAGCGCCGGCCCGGCGAGGGGCTCGCGGTCCCGATCTCGCAACTGCTGTCGCCGCTGCTCATCGGCGGCCTCGCCAGATATCGGCCGATTGCGGGAACGACCGTCGCGCGCGCGCTCGTGGCCGGGCTGGAACGGCCGGAGAGCGGCGTGTTCGTGCGCCACTATTCCGAGTTGAACGCCCTCGCGCAGGCCTGACATGCAGCGACGGCTTTTCGGCTTCCGGCGGTTCCGCTCGGCTAGAGGCTGATCTAGCATGTCAGGATAACGAATCCCGGGGAGGAAAGAATGACCGCAAGCGCGCCCCTCGCGCACTTGTCTCGCCGTCTGCGCGCTGGCGAGACCATCTTCATGTCCTGGTGCGGCGTCAACGACGCCGCCATCGCCGAGACGACCGCGCGCGAAGATTTCGATGCGGCGCTGATCGACATGCAGCACGGCTCCGTCGATTTCACCACGACGGTGCAGGCGATCGCGCTGGTCGGCCTTGCCGGCAAGCCGGCGATCGCGCGCATTCCGGTCGGCGATTTCGCCACCGCCTCCCGCCTGCTCGACGCCGGCGCCGCCGCCATCGTCGCGCCGATGATCAACAGCGAGGCGGATGCGAAACGTTTCGCGGGCTTCGTGAAGTTTCCGCCCGTCGGCGAGCGCAGTTGGGGACCGCATCGCGCCTTCGGTCTCGCGGGCAGCGAGGGAGAGGCCTATTTCCGCCAGGCCAACGACCTGCACCTCGCCATCGCCATGATCGAGACGCGCGAGGCGCTCGACGCGCTCGATTCGATCCTCGACGTCCCCGGCATCGACGGCGTCTTTGTCGGACCGTCGGACCTTTCGATCGCGCTGACCAAGGGCGCTGTCGTCGATGCGGCGCATCCGGAGGTCGACAAGGCGCTCGACCACATCGCCGCGCGCTGCAAGGCCAAGGGCAAGGTCGCCGGCGCCTTCTGCATGACCGGCAAACGCGCCAGGGAAGTCGCCGCCAAGGGCTTCCGTCTCTGCTCGATCTCCACCGACGGCATGATGATGCGTCTTGGCGCACGGCTGGAGCTGAAAGCCGCCCGGGGCTAGGCTGGGGGCAGATCAGCCGAGAGCCGTCATGACCGAACAAACCAGCCTGTTTGAGATGCGGCGTCTCGAACAGCTCAGCAACACGGTGTTCGGCGTCGCCATGACGCTGCTTGCCTATGACCTGCCGCGCGGCGCGAGTTTTGTCGCCGCGCCGGGCTGGTCGACGCTGGCCGACGCCTACGCGCGGCCGCTGATCGCGCTGGCGCTCAGCTTCATGATCGCCGGCGTGTTCTGGCTCAGCCACCATCGCCGCCTTGCGCGCGCGCCCTACGCAACGCGGCCGGTCGTGATGCTCAATCTCCTCTTCCTCATGAGCATCGTCGTCCTGCCCGCGACCAACGGCCTCTACGGCGCGCATCGCGAAAACGCGCCCGTCGCCGTCGTCTATTTCAGCCACATCACGCTGATCGCCGCGCTGAATGCGGCGCTCTGGTTCGTGGCGCTCGAACGCGAGTCCCTGGGGCGGCCGTTCTTGTCCGCGGTCGTTCCCGTCGCTCTTGGCGTCGCAGCCATCGGCATCGCCGCGGTCAATCCGGCGCTCGCGCCTTATCCGATGCTGCTGGCTTTCGCGGCGCCGCTGATCGGCTGGCAACGGAGCAAGGAGGCGGCGCCGGCCGCCCCGCAAGACGATTGACCGGCCGGCGCGCTCACGATTGACGAATGTCAAGGCGATGAGCCGCACAAGACCGTGTGGTGGCCCGGCCGTTATTCATGCCGGCAGAGGATTGTCTGGACGTGCGCCCGCCGCTGGAATTCGCGCTTGACCGGCGCAAGGCCGTTTCTTTCCTCCTTGGCGCGGCGGCCGCTGCGACGATCGCCGGCGACGTCGGCGCCGCCGACCTCTACGGCATGCGTCATGACGGTCGCGAGGCGGCGCCCGGCGACATCGGCGGCTGGCGCCTCGTCTATTTCGGCTACACGCGCTGCCCGGACGTCTGTCCCATGTCGCTGCAAAGCATGGCGCTGGCGCTCGGCGAACTCGGACCGGTCGGCGAGCGCATTACGCCGGTGTTCGTCACGCTCGACCCCGAGCGCGACACGTCGAAGGCGGTTGCCGATTACGTCGCGTTCTTCAGTCCGCGCTTCATCGGCCTGACGCCGAACGCCGAGCAGCTCGAGCGCCTCGCGAAGGAATGGCGGGTGACCTACAAGCGAGTCGAGGTCAAGGACCGCGACTCCTACCTGATCGACCATACGGCGAGCATTTTCCTCGTCGATCCCTCCGGCTCCATCGTCGGCAAGTATCCGCACGACCTCGACGGGCCGGGGCTCGCCAAGCGCATTCGCGCGAGCATGCTCGCGCACTGACATGGGCAAAGGCGAAAGACTGTCGCGAACCTTCGGCGCCGCCGAGGTTACCGCAGACCAACGGCGTGACCTGATCCGCCGAACCTTCCGCGAAGTGGCGCCGCGCTACGACCTCATGAACGATCTCATGAGCATGGGCGTGCATCGTCTGTGGAAAGCGGCCTTCGTCGATCTCGCAGGCGCCGCGCCCGATCAATTCGCGATCGATCTGGGAGGCGGCACGGGAGACATCGCGATTGCCCTGGCGCAACGTGGCGCGCAAGTCGCGGTCGTCGATCCATCCGCCGAAATGATGGCGATCGGGCGTCGCCGCGCCGGCGCGCAGTATGTCCGATGGATCGCGGCGGAGGGCGAGCGCTTGCCGTTCGCCGACAATTCCGTCGATCTCCTGACCATCGCCTTCGGCATCCGCAATGTCACGCGGATCGAGGATGCGCTCGCCGAGATCGCGCGCGTGCTGAAGCCGGGCGGCCGGTTCCTGTGCCTGGAATTCTCCACGCCTGCGGCATGGCTGCGGCCGTTCTACGGGCTTTGGTCGCGCACCGCGATCCCGGCCCTCGGCGCTCTCGTCTCGGGGCGGCGCGAGGCCTACCACTATCTCGTGGAATCCATCCGGCGCTTTCCGAACCAGCGCGAGTTCGCCGCGATGATCAGGCAGGCGGGCCTGATCGAGGTCGACTGGCGCGATTATTCCTTCGGCATCGCCGCGGCGCACAGGGCGCGCAAGCCGGAAGCCTGACCTTACTGCGCCACATGCGAGAGGATGGCGCGACGCAGAGCTGGTTCGCGCCAGTCGCCTTGTCCGCGCAGGCGCGCGACTTCGCGACCTTCCGCATCCATGATGATCGTCGTCGGCAAGGCGTCGACCGCGAGGACTTTCGCCGCCTGGCGGTCGATGTCGTGAAAAACGTTCAGGTCGCGCACATCGAGCGCTTCCACGGTGCGGTCGATCGCCGGCCACCCCAGCCGGTCGATGGAAATTGCCACCACGCGAACGCGGTCGCCGCGCATGTCGTCCTGCAACGACTTGAGGGCCGGCAATTCCTCGCGGCACGGCAGGCACCACGTCGCCCAGAAATGGACGAGCGTGACGCGCGCGCGAAATTCCTCGCCCTGATGCAGGCCGCCCTCGCGATCGTGAACCGCGAATTTCATCGGCGCAGGCGTGGACGGCGTGAATTCGGCGGCGGTCGCCGCTCCCGCCGCGAGCGCGAACATCGCCACGAGCGCCGCGCGGATCGTGATGGCGAACTTGTCCGGAACGCGGCGCTGCGCGTCCGCCGTCCCGTTCACAGAAGGTCCCCCCGCCTGAACACGAGGTAACCGGCAAGAGCCGCCCCAATTCCCAGGATTGCCGGATAGGCCAGCGACCAGATCATGAAGCCCGTGCGCCCGAACACGTCGAAGACGGCGTAGGCGGTCGAGCCGAGAAGGATGAGCTGCGGATCGAACAGCACCATCGAACCGATACGGAACACCTGCAGGGGATTGAGCAGCGCAATCGCCACCACGCCTTCGATGGGCATGCGGTCGCGGATCAGCACGCCGAGCAGCAGCAGGTCGAGCCCGAGGATGAGCACGAGCCACAGCAGGAAGGCCGCCGTCTGCGCCATATCGACGGACGCCGACACCGATGCGATGAAGAAGCCAAGGCCGACGAACGCCAGGATCATGGCGAGCAACATGCCGATGTCGAAGCCGAGTTGCTCCCACGGCACGGCGACGCCCCGCGCGATCCCGTAGACAACGGCCGCGCCAAGCGCGCCGATCACCGGCGCGGCGGCGAGCACGAAGCGCGCGCAGAAGCGTCCCGCATACCAGGCGCCGACCTGCACCGGCAGGGCCAGCACATATTCGAAAACGCCGGCCTCGCGGTCGCCGGTCAGGGCGCGGACCGTCGTGATCAGCACGAAGATCGGCAGGATCGCCATGGTGAGCTGGATATAGGCGACGAGCGTGCGCGACAGGCCGGTGAACCCGAGCACGCGGCTTTCCGTGAGGCCAAAGACGAGGAGCACGCCGACGAGGCCGAAGAACACCAGCGCGTAGCTCGCAAACCATTTGGCGCGCAGCGCCTGCGCGATCTCCAGGCGAAAGGTCGCGCCAAACCCCGATCCGACTTCGTTGGCGATCTGCGTATCCGGGGCGCGCATCACGTGTCCTTCGTCGGCGTGTCGCAGAGCGCGCGCGCACGCACCGCCGCGATGACTTCCGTATAGCCGAGCGTATGGCGGGCTTGCGGGCCTGCAGCAAAGCCGTAGCCCATGGGCGTGGCGACGCCGGCGCGAAAGCGCGCGGCGCGCGCCTCGAGCCAGCGCGCGGGCTCCGTCTCGTCGGCCGCCCAGATCAGCAATTCCGGGCGGTCGATTTCCTTGCGCGCGACGGCGTCGAGAACGGCGCAACCGAAATCGTCGTAGACGCGCACGCGGCCGTAGTCGCGATCCCAGATTTCGGCGCACCAGCGCGCGTCCGAAATGGTCATGCCGCAATTCTGGCACGTCTCGCGTCCAAGCCGCACGGCGCGCGGGGCGGGTGTTTTGTCGCCGCATCCCGCGAGCGCGACGGAACAGGCGCCAACGCCGATATGAAGCAGGGCTCGCCGGCTCGGACGCGCGCTCATGTCAAACGCGCGCGGCGTCATGACCGGCTCCTTCGACCTGTTTCTCGCGCAATTCCAGACCTGCCGTCAGGCCCGCGTGCCGTGCGACAAAGCCGAGAAAACGCAGGCGGTCCGGTCCGGCGATGACGCCGGTCCAGACACGTTGCGGTTCCTCCGCCAGCCCCCATTCGCGGGCGGCGCGCGCGAAACTCTCTTCCCGCCGCGTCGTTTCGATCCGCGCCACGAAGCTCGAGCCCAGCGCGCCGGCGTCGGCGACCGTGTCGTCGAGCACGATGCGCCCGGATTCCAGTTCGACGACGCGATCGACCAGCGGCGCGATCTCGTCGATGCGATGGCTCGACACGATCATCGCAGTCGAACGCTCGCGCTCCGCGAGCAGGCCGAAGAACGCGGCGCGCGCGGGCGGGTCGAGATTGGCGGCGGGCTCGTCCAGAATAAGCAGGCGCGTTGGACGCCCCAGCGCCAGTGCGATCATCAGCTTCTGCTTCATGCCGCCCGAGAGGCGCACAAAGGCGCGATTGCGGATCGGCGCGAGCCCGAGCCCCAGGGCTTCGGCGACCTTTTCGATCGCGGCGACCGTCGTGCCGGAGACTTCGGCGACATAGCGCACGAAGGCGCCGACCGGCATTTCCAGCCGCGGCGCGATCTGCGGCACGAAGCCGATCGTGCGCAGCAGCTCGGCGCGGTCGCGGCGCGGGTCGAGCCCGCCGACGCCGATCCGGCCCGCATAAGTGTATTCGCCGAGAAGGCAACGAAAGAGACTGGTCTTGCCCGCGCCGTTCGAACCGACGAGCGCGATGCGCTGGCCCGACGGCGCGGCAAGCGTCAGCCCGTCGAGAACTTTCGCCGCGCCAAAGCTCTTCGTCAGGCCCTCGATCTCGATCATTCCGGCGCCTCCGCCGCTTCCTCTTCCACCTGCTTGCGCGTCACCCCGAGAATATCGAACTTTAGCGCCCCGGTCGGGCAAACGTCGAGGCACATGGCGCAGCGCGTGCAATCGGCGCCGATCGGCGTCGTGACGTCGCGCGCATAGCCGAGCTTGGTCATGTCGAGCACGTGCGGCACAAGGCAGACCTGCCGGCACTTGCCCTCGTGCAGGCATTTGTTGGCGTCGTACATCACCCGCACCGGCGCCGAGACGCCGGCAAGGCCATAGCCGAGCCCGACCGGACAGACGTAGCGGCACCAGAAGCGCCGCGACCAGAAGATTTCGACGAGCAGCAGCGCGGCGATCCAGGCGAGGCTGAGCGACGTGCCGTAGATGATGGCGCGCGAAAGGATGCCGACCGGCGAAATCCATTCGAACAGCGGGTAGCTCGTGACGAAGGCGAGGATCGCGAAGACCACGAACATGACGATGCGCAGGCGGCGATCGAGTTCGTGATCCTTCACCCACCGCTTTTCGGCGAGCTTCAGATGCAGCATTTCCGCGAGTTCCGACAGGAAATGATACGGACACGCCCACGAGCAGAAATTGCGCCCGCCGATGATGGCGTAGAGCAGGAGGACGGTGGTGACGCCGATGACGAGGTTGAGGACCACGTGCTTGTGCGCCAGCATCAGTTGCAGCGCGGAGTTCAGGTCCGCGAAATGGAAGCCGAATATGCGCGAGGCCGTCAGCGCGCCCTCGACGAGCTGCAGGTCGAGCCAGTAGGACAGGACGAAGAAGCCGTTGACGGCGAACAGCGACGCCCAGCGCATCGCCCGCCATTTCGGGAAGGGGAGCTTGCCCGCGCGCTCCTCCGCGATCGCCGCCTTGCGCTTCTTGCGCTCGTCGGGCGTCTTCTTGAAGGCGAGAAGGTCGCGCGCCTCGGCGCTCATATCCACGGGCGCGGGGCGGCGCGGCGACGCTCCGAACATCAGCGCGAGATCGCGCAGCTTGCGTTGCAGAAGACGCGCGATCATGCTCCGCGCTCCTTGATCTCGCGGCCTGTGACCTTGACCTCGACACGGATCGCGACGGGTTCGACCGGGCACATCATTTCGCAGACGCCGCAGCCGACGCAGTCGTCCTTGACGACGGGCGTGCGGCGATTGTCCCGCGGGTCGTCGGACATAGGCGCGAGCGCGATGGCGTTGTCGATCGGACACTGGCGCACGCAGAGATCGCACAGCGACAGGTCGTATTCATGTTCGGCCACCGGCTGCGGCTTCCAGCGATCCTGCTCCGCATAGCGCAGGCGGCCCTTGAACGAGCCGCCGCGCGCCAGTCCCCGGAAGCCTTCCCCCTTGCGCGCGAGGCAGGCGTCGGGCGCGACGAGTTTCGCCACGCCCATGCGGCTCTGCTCTTTCTTGTCGAGCAGGTGGCTGAGCGCGCCTGTTGGACAGGCCAGCACGCATTGCGTCGCGTCGCAGGAAAAATCGCAGGCCTGCGCGCGCGCGACGATGTAGGGAACGCCATTGCCGAGGAGCTGGTCGATGTCGCCGAGCTTGATCGCGTTGACCGGACACACCTGCACGCACTGGCCGCACTTGATGCAAGCGGCCAGAAAATCCTCCTCGTCCAGCGCGCCCGGCGGACGGAGCCGCGGGGCGGCCTCGGCGAGCTTGTGTCCCGCAAGCCCGAGCAGGGACGCGCAGGCGAAGACGCCACCGACAGCGACCGAGCGCAGCAACCGCCGGCGCTCCTCGTCGACGCGGCGCGAGGGAGGCGGGCTGCCGGCCTCGGTCGGATCTTCGCTCATTGCGGCGTCCCCTTCGCGTTGACGCGAGCGCCCGCCTCCGGAGCGGGCGCCATGCGCGGCGCGGCGTCGCTCAGCAGGAGTCGTGGCTCCGTAAGGGCGCCCAGACGCTCGACAAGGTCGATCAATTCCAGCGACGGGGCCGAGCGGAAGAATTGCGCGTCGGCCACGTCCATCCACAGCCGGTCCGCCCAGCTCCATACGCGATAGGGCGTATCGCCCACGCCGTTCCCGTCGCGATCGAACCCGTCGTACTCGCCCCAGTAATTGCCCTTCCATCGATTGCGCTCGATGGAGCCGCCGCCGCCGAAGGTCGCGATCGTATGGTTGCCGATGAAGGAATTCGCGTCGAATGCGCTGCCTTCCCCGGTCGAATGGAAGGCGACGGCGACGCCGTTGTAGGCGAGCCTGTTTTCCGAGAAGACATTCGGTCCGTCGGGATCGTCCGGCGAGGCGTCGAGATACACGCCGCGCGCGCTCGCGGAAATATCGTTGTGTTCGACGCGCACGCGCGAGGATTCCTTGAAGCCGATGCCGATGCCGGACGGGCCCTGGCTGTTGCGCACGACGTTGTCGGCGATCGTATTGTCGTTGGCGTACATGAGGAACATGCCGACGGTGTTCGACTGGAAGTGGTTGTTCGCGAGCCGGTTGCGGTGCGAGTACATGAGATGCGCGCCGTAGCGGCTGTCGCGCACGCGATTTCCCGCGATGACGTTTTCCTTCGAGTACCAGATGACGGTGTCGCGCACGCGATCGATATCGTTGTCCTCGATGCGATTGCCGTTGGAATACCAGATGCGGATGGAATCGCCACGCAGCGCTTCGGGCAGGGGCTTCGAGGAAATCCGGTTGCGGCGGATGATGTTCATGTCCGCCTGCTTGAGGTCGAACCCGAACAGGCAATTGTCGATCGTATTGTCGCGATAGACGCCGCGCGCGGCGCGCAGCCGAATGGCCGAATCCGTCGACTCGTGCCGTTCGCCCGAATTGCGCAACGTGAGGCCGATCACCTGCGCGTCGTCGGCGGTCACCGTCAGGATCGAGCCGATGCCGCCGCCGTCGACGATGACGCCGCGCTCGCCCTCGATGCGCATGGGCCTGCTGATCAGTCCTGGCGCGGCATAGACCCCCGGCCCCAGATGCAGCACGCCGCCATCAGGCGTGGCGTCGATCAATGGCTGCAAGGCGATGGCGCCCGCGGGAAATCTGCGGAGGCTTTCCATCTCCTCCTCCGAACGCGGGTCGGGCGGCGGCGGATGATGATCGGCAAAGCCCGCGTCGCGCGTCAGGTCGTAGACGCCGTAGGTCGACGCCAACCTGCCGAAAGCGAAGGCGACGAGCCCTGCCACCGCCGCGCCGGAAACAAGCAGAACGCCCGCCCTCGCCCAGTTCAGCAATCGGCCCGGCCCACGCATTTGCTCAGTCTCTCCGGGCGTCCGGCGCGGCGCGACGCGCGAGAACGGACACCGCCATCGCGGCGCCGACCACGCACATCAGCGCGAAGCCGGTCGATGGATAGGAATGAGTGGTGAATTGCGCCACCTTGCCATCGCCGAACACGGTCGGCATGAACGGCTTGAGCGTGAAGGCGCCCATGGCGTTGAGGCTGTGCCCGTACCACCAGAGCCAGCCGGCATATTCCGCGACGAAGGCGACAGGTAGAATGAGCGGCACGAGTCCCAGCGCGTAGAAGAGCGGCGAGCGCGCGTTTCGCGCAACCCACAGGAACGCCAGCATGGCGACGAGCACGGCCGCGTAGACGATGTACAGCACGGTGCGCATGATCGCCACAAGCCGGCCGTTCTTGGTCGGCTCGTTGAACCAGCGGCCGAGGCTCTCCTCGTAATGCCAGGCCATGACGTCGATGCCGCGTCCCGTCCATGCGGGCGCAGGATCCGTCAAGCTTGGAGGCGTCTTCTGGTCGTAGACGACTTTCAGGAGGTCGATCAGTTGGTCCTTGCTCGCGGCGGCGCCGAGCTTGGGCGGCGTCGTATCGCCGATATGGCTCTTGGCCAGCGATTCCTTGAGCTGGCGGACGACCGGATGCAGATTCTCGTTCTTGCCTTCGTCGTCGGAGCGGCCGAGACTGTCGACAAGCCCGACGATCCAGCCCTTGTCGAGCAGACGCACGCCGTTGGGCGTGAACAACGCCATCGACATCCATATCGCAATTGCGGCAAAGGCCGCAGCCATGAAACCCAGCCGCAGGCGACGCCCGGGCAGAGCGAAACCCACGATCAGCACGCCCAGAAACGCGAACAGGAACGGCGACATCAGTTTTTCGACCGGGCCGCCGGACGCGATCGGATACATGCCGACGAAATGGTTGATCGTGTCCATCTCGTGCACGCAGTCGAGCGCCTCCTTCTCGACGACCTCCTTCGACTTGCGGATCTCGCAGCCGTTGGAGATGCGATTGACGTGGAAATTGATGCGCACGCCATCCGGGAAGGTCTGCGCCGGATAGTTCGGCGCGGTGAGCGCCACCCACCATGCCGGCTGAAAGAAGGACGCGCCGAGCGCAATGGCCGCGACGACGGCGGCGATGCGGAACACGATCGCCGCCCGCGACGGCCCGCGGACCGCCGCGGTCTTGGGGCGCTGCGGTTCAGTCATTGGCATGCTCCTCATCGCGCGCGCGCGTCATCGTTTCGCGAGGCCCGCGGCCTCGCATCCTCGTGCAGAACGACGTCATCGTCTGGCCTGGCCGCCGCCCGCCTTACTTGAAGTCTGGGTTTTTCCAGCCCTTCGGCGCGGTGAGGTCAGCCGGCGCCTTCAGGCGCGACACATAGTCGAGCACGGCCAGAGTGTCGCGATCCGAGAAGTTCTTGATCTGATCGACCATCTCGGGATTGGAATTGCGACGCTTGCCTTCCTTGATCCAGCGATATTGCCTCACGAGATATTCGTAGTGCTGCGCCTGGATGCGCGGATAGTACTTCTCCGCATTGCCTTCGCCTTCCTTGCCGTGGCAGCGGACGCAATTGTCGGCATAGAGCTTGGCGCCGAGTTCCAGGTCGTCGCCCTTGCCGACGCCGTTCTCCGGATTCATTTTCAGCACGGCGATATATTCGGACACGTCCGCGATCGCCTGCGTGCCGCCGATCTCGGACGGCAGCGCGAAGGGATACATCGTCGGATTGTCGCGGTGGCCGTCGCGAATGTCGGCGAGCTGCTTGATGATGACCGTGCGGTGCTGGCCGGCGAGCTGCGGGAACGTTCCGTCCGGAAGGCCCCAGCCTTCGGGCTGGTGGCAGGCCGAGCAGACCTCGTAGACGTCCTTGCCGTTTTCCTTGTTCGGCTTGAGGGTCAGCGCCTCTTCGCGCTCGCCGCCCTGGCTCATCCACTCTTTCTTGGTCTTGTTCTCTTCGAACTTCTTCTGGTCGACGGCCGGGCCCGCAGCCAGCGCGACTCCTGCCGCCATCAGCAGGGCTGTCGCAGCCAAGGGAATATACCGTTTCATTTCCGATTCTCCGTCTGTCGTCCGTCGTTCGTAGCGCGCCGAAACACGCCGCGCCTTATCATTTGACCGGTCGTTCGATCTGCGAGAGATAATCCGCAATCGCCCCGATCTTCTGGTCGTCGAGTTTCTTCACGAACGGAATCATTGCGGCGACCTTTCCTCCCTTTCGCCCGCTGTCACGGATCTCGGTCATCTGCAGAACGATGTAGTCGCGCTTCTGCGCGGCAAGCAGCGGGTTGGCGGGCAACGGCTTGAGGCCGTCGGCGCCGTGGCACGTCGTGCATCCGCCCTTGAGATAAGCATCCTTGCCCTCGGCCAGCCGCGCCGCATCCGGCGCGGGCTCGAGCGCGCGCGGCTTGGGGGTCGGCTGGCTCGCCAGGAAATCGGCGATGGCGGCGCGCTCCTCGGCATTGACCAGATGCATGATGTCCTTCATGCCCTGCGTGCGGGGATAGCCGCGCGGGTCCGGGCCGCCGACACGCGTTCCATCGGCGATCGCCTTCATCTGCTCCAGCATGTATTTGGAATCCTGACCCGCCAGATCAGGATAGTTCTGGATCGCCTTGCCGCCGTCCTTGCCGTGGCAGGCGATGCAGCTCTTGGTGCGATAAAGCGACTTGCCGTCGAGCGCCTGCGCGGCCGCCCCGCCAGAGAAGGCAAGCGCCGTAGCGAGGCCGAGAGCGGCGGTGCGCATCGTGATCATGTCGAACTGGTTCCTGTGTCCTGTGTCCGCCGGAGGCTGCTCCGGGCGGGTGGGCCGGCGGAGCGAGAATTCTTCGCCCCGCCGCCGGGAACCGGCGCAGAGCGCGCCGGTCCCCACAGCGTCGTTACTTCGTCGCCGTCTTGGCGCCGTGCTCTTCGAGATAGGTCTTCACGCGCAGGCCGATGTCGGCGGCCTTGACCTGGTACTGCCACCACTGGTTCGCCCAGAGGGTGCCCTGTTGCCAGTCTTCTTTCTTGGCGGCCTCTTCGGCCTTGGCGCGCGCGTCCTTCATGAAGTTGAGCTGGTCGGTGGCGTCGTCCACCAGCGCCACGACGGTCGGGAAGTCCTTGTAGTTCGTCGACAGGATGTACTTGACCACGGAGTCGATGACGCCCTGCGTATCGAGGTTGGTCTTGTACTGCTTGTCGTAGTCGGCCTTGCTGTAGACCGCGCCTTCGGCCCCCTTGACGGCCGCCTGCTCGACGAGCCCCTTGGGCTTGACCATCAGGTAGCCTTCCATCTCGAGATGCAGCGCCGAGCAGAACTCGGTGCAGTAATACGAGAAGGCGCCGGGGCGGTCGGCCTTGAAGGTCACCGACGCCGTCTTGCCGGGCTCGAGGCTGAGGTTGCCGCTGTAAGTCGAGACCGCGAAACCATGCGTCTCGTCCTCGGCGCGCTCGGCGTTGGTCCAGTGGAAGGTGACCGTGTCGCCTTCGCTGACCTCGACGATCTCGGGCGTGAAGTGCGAGCGGATCGCGGTGCCGAACACCTCGACCTTGCCCGGCGTGCGCACGATCTTCTCCGAACCCGGACGCACCGCGTAGGGGCTCGGCTGCTCGGTGCGGCTGTCGGTGCCGTACTTGTAGCGCACGACCGGCTGCAGCTTGCTGGCGGCGATGGAGGTCGCATAGTGCGGCTCGCCCAGCGGCAGCGGCATGTCGTAGAGCAGCTCCATCTTGTCGCCGGAAATGTCGATGAGCTGGTGGTTCTGCGGATGCAGCGGCCCGACCGGGTTGAAGCGGTCGATCGCCAGCTTGTTGAGCGCGACGAGATACTTGCCGGCAGGCGCCGCGCTCTCGCCTTCCATCGACATCAAGTGGCCGATGTTATAGTGCACCGACAGCTTGTCGAGCACCTTGCCTTCGCAATAGTCGTACTTGGCGACCTGGCTGTCGACGTAGAGCGACGTGTAGGCGATGCACGGTTTGGAATCGAACTGCGTGTGCAGCGGTCCGAGACCGAGCTGAACCTGCTTGTGCAGCGTCTCCTTCATGTCGAGCACGGGGATGCCGTAAGCGTCCTTCGACGCGAATTTCTTGGCGTCGATCGCCGCCTTGATCTTCTCCCACGAATAGACCGACACGTTGGTGTCGAGCTTGCCGCCGACGATGATGAACTTGCCGTCGGGCGTCACGTCGGCGCCGTGCGGCGACTTCGGCTCGGCGATGAGGAACAGGATGCCTTCCTCGATCGCCGTCTTCATCGGCAGGACGTCATGACCGTTGATCTTCGTCGCCTTGCCGGCCGCGACGAGTTCCGCCGCCTTCTTCCAGTTGATGATGTGCAGGTAGTCCGCGTCGTTGGCCGAGCAGCCGGCCTCGAACGGCGGCTTGCCGGATTCGATGCCGCCGACATAACGCTCGGCGCAGAACGAGTTCGTGAACGACCAGCCGTCCGACGGCCCCTTGCCGGCGTCCGACAGGTCCTGCGTATAGGGCGGCAGTTCGATCGAGAAGGACTTGGCCTCGTCGATCAGGCCCTTCGCGCGGTCGAATTTCCAGTAGGTGACCGCGCCGCGGAACTTGTCGTTGAACTCGGACAGCGAGGCATAGCCGCGCCCGAGCACGCCGGGATATTGCGCCGCCTCGATCACATATTCCGAATTCGGCGTGACGAACGTGCCGCCGTGTTCGGACTGCATGATCGGATTGACGACGATCTGCCGCGTCTCGAAGTCCTTGAGCGAAATGACGGCGACGCGCGGATTGGCCTTGTCGTTGATGAACAGGAATTCGCCGTCCGGCTTGCCGGCCGTCTCGGATATCGCCGGATGGTGCGTGTCGCCCCAGTTCGGCTGACGGCCGTCGATCTTGCCCTGGTCGAGCACCTTCTTCGATTCGTCGTCATAGCCAAAGCCCTGCCACGGCTCGGGCGTAAACACGGCGATGTATTTCAGAATGCGCATCGACGGCACGCCGTAGACGATGATCTGGCCGGACTGGCCGCCCGACGAGAAGGTAATGAATTCGTCGCGGCCGCCCGTCGGCGTATAGGTCTTCGCCGCGGCGAGAATGTCCTTGTCGGTGAGATTTCGCCGCTTCATCACGTCCTGCAGGCTCTCGGCCGAAGACGCCGCGATACCCGCGAAGCTGGCCAGTACGCCAGCCGCCACGGATGCTTTCAAAAGCGATCTCATTTCGCGCTCCTAATTTCGATCGACGCCAATTACCCGTTCGACGTTCGAAGAGTCGGACTGCGTCGATGGCGCCCCTTTAGGCGCGGGGGTCAATTGGCGCCTTGATGAATGTTATGCAG
>WBZM01001400.1_pt1 | contig 24017 bp, 23 predicted proteins | sample 5204271 | NCBI WGS metagenome assembly WBZM01 (sample SAMN12344346, study PRJNA552823) | activated sludge metagenome | biome: Activated sludge suspended growth; feature: Nitrification reactor; material: Wastewater; isolation source: activated sludge from nitrification reactor of wastewater...
TGAGCCGACGTCAGCGGCTGCGCCAACCGAGCCAGCGGCGTCCCCGGCTGTTGTTCCGAAGATCCATCTGACGCACGCCGGCATGCCGGCCATGGCCGGCTTCGAAGCCACGCGGGAAGCCGAGTCGCAGTTCCCCGACCGGGTGCCTGCGAACTGGCGCGACCTGGCACGCCAGCGTGACGACGAACGCCGCGGCCGGACGCCACCGGTCGTGGTCGAGCCACTCAGCAGCAGTTTTGCCGATCCTTCGGACCACCCCACATCGCCACCGGGGCTGATTGCCACAGGGCGGGTGCCCGCCATTTTGCTGGTGGGTGGTCTTCGATTGGCGGGCAGTTCGCTGATCCGTGAACTGCGCGGCCTGGGCTCCCAGGTCGATCATGCGCAGGACCTTGCGGCCGCACTGGAACGTCTGGCGGCGCAGGTTTACGCCTTTGCGTTTCTGGATGATCGTTCGCTCAAGGGTCGGACCCGTTCGGTGTGCCGCGCACTGCGTCGGCGCGCCCGGGCATTGAATTTGAACCTCACCCTCGTGGTGCTGGCGCGCGATGACGGCGTGCTGCGCCGTCTGCTGGCGCGCTGGGCCGGCTGCGACACCTGGATGACCCTGCCGCTGGATCGTGACCGACTGGCGCGTTTTCTTCAGGATGGTTCCCGGCTTCGCACCGGTCCCTGAAACCCGCGACGGGGAACGTCGGTGGCTCACGGGCTTGGTGCCCGCATTAATTTGTGGTGCGAGCTTGCCTGGGACGATCTGGCGTTCAGGCGTGGTGGTTGTCGTTGCGCGCGATCTCGAGCAGGTGCTCGACCTCGTCGCGGTGGTGGACCAGATTGCGGGCGTGCCAGATCTTGATCAGCCACATGAAGCCGGCCACCAGAACGCCAAAGGCCGTGATGGCGCCAAAGGCCGACATGCCCAGGCCGGTGGCCAGGCTGTACAGACCGCCCAGACCGAGGATGCACGCCTGTTCGTTGAAGTTCTGCACGGCAATGGAACGCCCTGCTCCCATCAGGTTGTGCCCGCGGTGTTGCAGCAGCGCATTCATGGGCACCACCAGAAAGCCGCCCAGACCGCCCAGCAGCACCAGGAACGGCGCCGCGACCCAGACGTTGTCGATGAAATTGAGCAGGATCACCAGCAGGCCCATGCCGATGCCCAATGGCATCACGCCAGTGGCCTGATCCAGCTTCATGCGCATCGACGCCACCACTGCACCTACGGCGGTACCGATGGCCACCACGCCGACCAGGCTGGAGGCCTGGGTCACGGTGTAACCCAGCGCTGCCGCGGCCCACGCCAGCACGATGTAGCGCAAGTTGCCCGAGACGCCCCAGAACAGCGTGGTGGTCGCCAGCGAAATCTGGCCGAGTTTGTCCTGCCACAGCCGCGTGTTGCAGCGCCAGAAATCCGGTAGCAGGCTGACCAGGTTGTGCGCCAAGCTGCGGTCAGGGTTGTCGTGCATCGGCCGCATCGGTACGCCCGTGAGCGGGATGCGGGTGTTGAACCAGGCCGCCACCGCGTAGACCCCCACGAGCACGCTGATCGCGGCTTCGGGTGGGGTGTCGATCGGGGTATCGATCATCGGGAGGTTGAACGACAGCAGCCAGGGCGCGATCACCGGGCCCACGAGCTGGCCACCGAGCAGAACGCCCAGGATGATGGAGGCGATGGTCAGGCCCTCGATCCAGCCGTTGGCCTTCACCAGCTGCGAAGCGGGCAGCAACTCGGTCAGGATGCCGTACTTGGCCGGCGAGTACGCCGCCGCACCGAGGCCGACGATGGCATACGCCATCAGCGGGTGGCTGCCGAACAGCATCATCAGGCAGCCGAGCACCTTGACGGCATTGCTGATGAACATCACCTGTCCCTTGGGCCGGGAATCGGCAAAGGCGCCCACGAAGGGTGCCAGGATCACGTAGAACAGCGCGAACATGGGTACCAGCGCGGCCTGCTGCCAGGTCGGGGCGCCATTGGTACGCAGCAACTGGACCGCGCCGACAAACAGGGCGTTGTCGGCCAGCGAGCTGAAAAACTGCGCCGACATGATGGTGTAAAAACCGCGCTTCATGACCTGATGACGGTGGCGCCAGTGAGGCTGGCGCTCGGTGTTGCTGTGTTGCCTCCGTTTGGCTGCGGGTTATATCACGCGACGCAGGGCCCTATTGTCCCGGTGCCACAATCGCAAGCATCGCGTTTTTCCGAAGGTCGACATGCCCCGCCCGATCCAGGCCACGATCCATCCCGATGCCCTGCGCCACAACCTGGCGCGGATGCGCGCTGCGGCGCCCGACGCGCGGGTCTGGGCGGTGGTCAAGGCCAATGCCTACGGGCATGGCATCGAGCGGGTGTTCGAGGCTTTTCGCGGCGCCGACGGCTTTGCCTTGCTCGACCTGGCCGAAGCCGAACGCCTGCGCGCACTGGGTTGGCGCGGGCCGATCCTGCTGCTCGAAGGCGTGTTCGAGGCGCGCGACCTGGAGCTGTGCTCGCGGCTCAACCTTTGGCATGCGGTGCACTGCGAGGAGCAGATCGACATGCTGGCGCTGCACAAGACCCACCAGCCGCACCGGGTATTCCTGAAGATGAATTCGGGCATGAACCGCCTGGGCTTCACGCCGCAGCGCCTGCGCGCTGCCTGGACGCGGTTGAATGCGCTGCCCCAGGTGGACGAAATTTCACTCATGACCCATTTCAGTGACGCTGACGGGCCGACCGGCATCGCCGCGCAGATGGCGGTATTCGCGGCGGTGACGCAAGACCTTCCGGGCGAGCGCAGCCTGTGCAACAGCGCAGCCGTGTTGCGGCACGCCGGACAGCGCCTCAGCGATGCGCCGGGCAGTCAGCCGGTCAGCGCCGACTGGGTCCGGCCTGGCATCGCCTTGTACGGCAGTGCGCCGGACTTCCCTGCGCACGACATCGCGCACTGGGACTTGCGCCCCACGATGACCTTGGCCTCCAAACTCATCGCCATCCAGGATCTGGCCGCCGGCGACTGCGTGGGCTACGGCTCGGCCTTTCAGGCCCCGGTGCCGATGCGCATCGGCGTGGTGGCCTGCGGCTATGCCGACGGCTACCCGCGCGTGGCGCCCACCGGCACGCCGGTGCTGGTGGACGGGGTGCGCACGAGCACCGTGGGCCGGGTCAGCATGGACATGATCACGGTGGACCTCACGCCCGTCATTGCTGCCGGTGTCGAGGCCGGTTTTGGCTGCGAGGTCACGCTGTGGGGCGACGGCCCCCATCGCAGCAGTTTGCCCATCGACGAGGTGGCCCATTCGGCGGGCACCGTGGGCTATGAACTGATGTGTGCACTGGCGCCTCGGGTGCCGGTGGTGGTGGCCGATTGACGCTCGCAAGCCGGTCCCATGGCCCTGCCTAGCCCTGAACCCGTGCCGGCCCTGCTCCTGGCCTCGGTGCTGTTGCTACCGGCGGGCCTCGCCAGCGCGGCCTCGCTCTGCGACAGCGGCCGGCGCCAGTCACCGATCGACATTCCTGCGGGTGCCGTGGTGCGAAAGGACTTGCCGGCGCTGGACTTCCGCTACCAGGCTGTGCCACTGAGGCTGGCGGACGATGGTCATACCGTCCGGGTTCGGTTTGGCAAAGGCAGTGAACTGCGCATCCGCGACCAGCGGTATGCGCTACAGCAGTTCCATTTCCACACCCCCGGCGGGGACCGCATCGCGGGCGAGGAATTCCCGATGGCGGCCCACCTCCTGCACAAGAGCGACTCCGGGCAGCTGCTCGCGGTGGTGGTGCTGTTTCGCCTGGGCGCGGACAACCCGCTGTTGGACCGTCTGCTGCCGTTGATTCCGGCGCGTGCCGACGGCGATCACAGCCCGCCCGGCGTCACGGTCGATGCCAGCGCGCTCCTGCCGGCGACGCGGGGCTACTTCCGTTACACCGGCTCGCTCACGTCCGCGCCCTGCACCGAAGGCGTGGACTGGATCGTGCTGAAGCAGCCGTTGACGCTTTCCGTCGCCCAGCTGGCGCGCTACCGCCAGCGCTTTGCCGACAACGCGCGCGCGGTGCAACCCTTGCACGGGCGGGTGGTGCTGGAAAGCCGCTGAACGTTCCAACTCGCGCGGTCTTGTGGCAGGTCAAGGCAGCGGTGGCCTGCATGCCGAACAATCCGGGCGCATGGCGTCGGCGTTTGGATCGACGCGCAGGAGAGACCATGCCCTTGAAGTCCGCCGCGTTTGATGCTTGCCCGATTCGCCAGCGCCCCGGGCGCAGCGCCATCCTGACCCTGTTGCTGGGCCTGTTGGCGATGCCGGCCCTGACCTCGCCGGTCGCGCCAGTGAAGGAAAAAGCCATTCAGGGCGCGGGCGTCGAAGTGACCGTCACGCCCGAGATGACCGGCGCCGGCGCGGTCAGCAGCGGCGTGACCCTTCCGCCTGTGCCGCCGGTCACCGGCAACCGCAAGAACCCCGTGGCATCCTGGGGCAAGCCGCTGCCCTATCCGATCGTGATCGCCGACCGGCGCAACAACCGGCTGATTGAGGTTGCGCCCGACAAAAGCATCGTCTGGGAATTTCCGTCGCCGAGCCTGAAGGTGTACCGCGGCAACGAAGACGTCAATTTCTCGTCGGACGGCAAGTTGCTGGCGGTGAGCGAAGAAGACAACTTCGACGTGCACATCGTCGACTACGAAAAGCGCCAGCTCACCTGGACCTACGGCATGCCGGACCGGCGGGGCAGCGCCAAGGGCCTGCTCAACTACCCGGACGACGCCCACCTGCTGGACGACGGAAAGTTCCTGACGGCGGACATCCGCAACTGCCGCGTCCTGATCATCGATCCGGTCCGAAACGAAATCGCCACGCAGTGGGGCACGCCCGGCAAGTGCAGGCACAACCCGCCGAACGAACTGGCCCACCCCAACGGTGCGACGCCGCTGGAAAACGGCGACATCCTGGTCACCGAGATCACCGATGCCTGGATATCACGCATCACGCGCGAGGGCAAGGTGTTGTGGAGCGTCAAGGCGCCGGGCATCCGTTACCCGTCGGACGCGTTCCCGACGGTCGATGGCAAACAGGTGATCGTGGCCGACTTCTGGAAGCCCGGGCGCGTGGTGATCTTCGATCCGGCCACCCGCAAGGTGAGCTGGGAATACTTCGTGAAAGACGGCGATGGCGCACTGGACCACTCGTCGATTGCGCGTGAACTGCCCGACACCGGCGACATCCTTATCGTCGACGACCTGAACGACCGCGTGATCGTGGTGGACCGGCAGACCAAGAAGATCATCTGGCAGTACGGCGAGAAGGGCAAGAAAGGCTACAAGCCCGGTCTGCTGAACTACCCCGATGGGGTCGATCTGGATGTGTTCCGCGACTGGAAGGCCGCGCTGAAGAAATAGCCGGCGCAGCGCAGCCGGCCGGCGCTACCGGATGAAAGCGTCGTAGCCGGTCTTCAGGATCAGCGCGCCGACCACCATGATGAACACGCCGCGCACGAAGCCGGCGCCGTGTTTCAGCGCGAGCCGGGTGCCCAGCAGGCTGCCGGCCACGTTGGCCAGCGCCATGACCACCATGAAATGCCACCAGACATGGCCCTTGGCCGCGAACAGGATCAGCGCCGCCAGGTTGGTGGCGGTGTTGACCAGTTTGGCCGACGCCGACGCGTTGAGGAAGTCGTAGCCGAGCAGGCGCACGAAGAGGAACACCAGAAAGCTGCCGGTGCCCGGTCCGAAAAAGCCGTCGTAGAAACCGATCACGGCACCGATCACCGCCGCCAGTGCCTGTTCGTGTCCGCCCGCGAAGCGTGGCGCGTGGGTGCGGCCGAGTTCCTTGCGCGCCAGCGTGTACAGCAGCACGGCCAGCAGGATCAGCGGCAGCAGCTTGCGCAGAAAGCCCGGGTCGATCACGGTCACCACCCAGGCGCCGGCAAAGGCGCCTGCAAAACCTGCCGCCGTGGCCGGCACCAGGGCGGTCCATCGCATCTGCACGCGCCGGCTGTACTGCACGGTGGCGATGGCGGTCCCCCAGACCGAGGCGCTCTTGTTGGTCCCGAACAGCGTGGCCGGGTGCGCCGCGGGGAAGGTGGCGAACAGCGCCGGCACCAGGATCAGCCCGCCGCCGCCGACGATCGAGTCCACCAGCCCGGCCGCCAGCGAGGCCAGCCCAATGATCAGCAGTTCCATGGCGGCCATTGTCGCACCCGGAATGCTATCAACGTGATAGCTAATCGTCGCCTTTCAGCGCCGGGAACGGGCCTTTTGGGGCCCGAAAAAAGAAAAGGCGCCGGGTTGCGGCGCCTTGGAGAGCGTCTCGGACGGACGCCTGAACGAATTGTTGTGGATGGGTGAGTGTGTCTCCTCGGTCCCCTGCGGGGCGGGACGTGGCCTCGCCGCGAGTGGGCGAACTGTAGCTGCACGCACCGCTTCTGTGCATCAGGGATTTCCCGTGTCGCGCCCAAGCGCGGGCGACGGTGATACACCGGCTCAGGCTGCGTCCGCCATGATCCAGCGCGCGGCCTTCTCGGCCATCATCAGTACCGGGCTGTTCGTGTTGCCGCTGGTGATGGTGGGCATCACGCCCGCGTCCACCACGCGCAGGCCTGTCACACCGAGCACGCGCAGGCGGCTGTCGACCACCGCCATCGGGTCGTCGGCGCGGCCCATCTTCGTGGTGCCGATCGGGTGGAAGATGGTGCTGGCGATGTCGCCGGCCAGGCGTGCCAGTTCGTCGTCGGTCTGAAACTGCACGCCGGGCTTGAACTCTTCGGGCTTGTACTTCGCCAGCGCCGGTTGGGCGATGATCTTGCGGGTCAGTCGCAGGCTGTCGGCGGCCACCTGGCGGTCTTCGTCGGTGCTGAGGTAGTTGGGCGCGATCGCCGGCGCATCCCCGAAGCGGTTTGACCGGATCGTCACCGTGCCGCGGCTGGTGGGGTTCAGGTTGCAGACGCTGGCGGTGAACGCGGGGAAGGCGTGCAACGGCTCCCCGAAGGCTTCCAGGCTCAGCGGTTGCACATGGTATTCGATGTTCGGGTAGGGCCGGTCGGGCGAGCTGCGCGTGAAGGCGCCGAGCTGGCTGGGTGCCATGCTCATCGGGCCGGTCTGCTTCAGCGCGTATTCCAGCCCGATCATCGCCTTGCCCCAGAGCGAGTTGGCCAGCACGTTCAGCGTCTTGACCCCCTGCACCTTGTAGACCGCGCGGATCTGCAGATGGTCCTGCAGGTTCGCACCCACCCCGGGCAGTTCATGCACCAGGCCGATACCGTGCTGCTGCAGCAGCGCGCCCGGCCCGATGCCCGAGAGCTGCAGGATCTGGGGCGAGCCGATGGAGCCGGCGCACAGGATCACCTCGCGCCGGGCGGTGGCGGTGATCAGTTCCTGGCCGTCCCAGACCTGCGCGCCGGTGCAGCGCTTGCGGCCGTCAGGCGTGGTTTCCAGCACGAGCTTTGCCACCTGCGCAGACGTCCAGAGTTCGAAGTTGGGCCGTCCGTAGCAGGTGGGGCGCAGAAAGGCCTTGGCCGTGTTCCAGCGCCAGCCGGCGCGCTGGTTGACCTCGAAGTAGCCCACGCCCTCGTTGTCGCCCCGGTTGAAGTCGTCGGTGGCGGGGATGCCGGCCTGCTGCGCGGCTTGGGCGAAGGCATCGAGCACGTCCCAGCGCAGCCGTTGTTTCTCGACCCGCCATTCGCCGCCGGCCTGGTGGTGGCGCAGCACCTCGCGCCAGACGGCGTCAGCCGGGTCGGCGGGCGCCTCCAGCAGTTCGGAGGGTGCACCTTTGGCGCCGTGCGCCGCGTTGGCGCCCTTGTAATGGTCTTCATGCAGCTTGAACCAGGGCAGCGTGTTGCGCCAGGACCAGGTGTCGTCGCCGGTCAGCTGGGCCCATTGGTCATAGTCGCGCGCCTGCCCGCGCATGTAGATCATGCCGTTGATGCTGCTGCAGCCGCCCAGCGTCTTGCCTCGCGGGTAGCGCAGCGTGCGGCCGTTCAGCCCCGCGGCGGGTTCGGTGTTGTAAAGCCAGTCGGTGCGCGGGTTGCCGATGCAATACAGATAGCCCACCGGGATGTGGATCCAGTGGTAGTCATCCTTGCGCCCGGCCTCGATCAGCAGCACGCGCTTGCTCGCGTCGGCCGACAAGCGGTTGGCCAGCAAGCTGCCCGCCGTTCCGGCACCGACGATGATGTAGTCGAACGTGGTTTCGTTCATGGATAGGCTCCATCGGGTCGGCTTGAACCCTCATGCTCGAGAAGGTCCCCGGCGTGGGCCACCGCGGAGCCGGCTTTGCCGGGCCGCCGGTGGCGTCCCCCTGGGGGGAAGGCGGCCGCAGGCCGACTCAGGGGGTGGCTCATTTCGCGGTGGGCATCACGAACTCGGCGCCCTTGGGCGTGCTCTCGGGCCAGCGCTGCATGATGCTCTTCTGCCTCGTGTAAAAGCGCACGCCTTCTTCGCCGTAGGCATGCATGTCGCCGAACAGGCTGCGTTTCCAGCCGCCGAAGCCGTGCCAAGCCATGGGCACGGGGATCGGCACGTTGATGCCGACCATGCCGACTTGGATGCGGCGGCTGAACTCCCGCGCCACGTTGCCGTCGCGGGTGAAACAGCTGACACCATTGCCGAATTCGTGGTCGTTGACCAGCTGCACCGCAGTGGCGAAATCCGGCACGTGTACGCACACCAGCACCGGGCCGAAGATCTCTTCCTTGTAGATGCGCATGTCGGGCGTCACCTGGTCGAACAGCGTGCCGCCGAGCCAGAAGCCTTCTGAGCAGCCCGGGCCCGCGCTGGCACCCTGGAACGTGCGGCCATCCACCAGCAGGCGCCCACCTTCGCGCACGCCCTGCTCGATGTAGCCGCTGATGCGCGCGTGCGCCGCGGCAGTGACGATGGGGCCCATTTCCGCATCCAGCTCCATGCCGTCCTTGACCTTGAGCGCCTGGGCACGCGAGACCAGCTTTGGAATCACTTGCTCGCCCACGTCGCCCACGAGGACTGCCACGCTGATGGCCATGCAGCGTTCCCCTGCCGAGCCGTAGGCCGAGCCGATCAGCGCGTCCACCGCCTGTTCGATGTCCGCGTCGGGCATCACCACCATGTGGTTCTTCGCGCCGCCCAATGCCTGCACGCGCTTGCCGTGCCGCGCGCCGGTCTCGTAGATGTAGTTGGCAATCGGGGTGGAGCCCACGAAGCTCACCGCTTTCACGTCGGGGTGGTCAAGCAGCGCGTCCACCGCTTCCTTGTCGCCGTGCACCACGTTGAAGACGCCGTCGGGCAGGCCGGCCTGTTTGAGCAGGTCGGCCACCAAGAGGCTGGTGCTGGGGTCGATCGGGCTGGGCTTGAGCACGAACGTGTTGCCGGCCGCGATGGCCAGGGGGAACATCCACATCGGCACCATGACCGGAAAGTTGAACGGCGTGATGCCGGCCACCACGCCCAGCGGCTGGCGAAAGGTCCAGTTGTCGATGCCGGTGGAGACCTGGTCGGTGAAGTCACCCTTGAGCAACTGCGGGATGCCACAGGCGAACTCGACGATGTCGATGCCACGCGAGACCTCGCCTTGCGCGTCGGTGAACACCTTGCCGTGCTCACGGGTGATCATTTCCGCCAGATTGTCCTTGTGGTGATTGAGCAGTTCCAGGAACTTGAACAGCACCCGCGCGCGTCGGATCGGCGGCGTGTCGGCCCAGGCCGGGAACGCGGCCTTCGCGGCAGCCACGGCGGCATCCACATCGCTGCGGCTGCCCAGCATCACTCGCCCGGTGACGGCGCCGGTGGCGGGGTTGAAGACGTCCTGCGTGCGCGCGCTGCTGACGCGGGTGCGTTGGCCGTTGATGAAATGCTGAATCTGGGCTGTGCTCATGGTGCTGGGTCCGAGGGTTTCGGCGAGCGCCGCCAAATCCCCCCCGGGATTTCCAACGATGTCGCCGCAGGCGCACACTATATTCTGCGGATGCAGTTCTGCCCCGCGTTGTCTGGCGGCAGCCGGCCATCGCGACCATAAAGAATCCCTATCAATAGTTTAGAAAAAACCAAATTCCACTATTGATAGGTCGTCGCTATGATTCATGCATTGGTTCAGGAAACCAATTCACCCATCAACCGCAAAGGAGTCCTTCATGTCCCTGATTAACACCCAAGTCCAGCCGTTCAAGACCACCGCCTTCGTCAACCGCAGCGGCAAGGGCGAATTCATCACCGTGTCCGACGAGAGCCTGAAGGGCAAATGGTCGGTGCTGATCTTCATGCCGGCGGCCTTCACCTTCAATTGCCCGACCGAGATCGAAGACGCGGCCGAGCACTACGCCGAATTCCAGAAGGCTGGTGCCGAGGTCTACATCGTCACCACCGACACCCATTTCTCGCACAAGGTGTGGCACGAAACTTCCCCCGCCGTGGGCAAGGCCAAGTTCCCGCTGGTCGGCGACCCCACGCACCAGTTGACCAACGCCTTCGGCGTGCACATTCCCGAAGAAGGCTTGGCGCTGCGCGGCACCTTCATCGTCAACCCTGATGGCGTGATCAAGACCATGGAAGTGCATTCCAACGAGATCGCCCGCGACGTCAAGGAAACCGTGCGCAAGCTCAAGGCCGCGCAGTACACCGCCGCCCACCCGGGTGAAGTCTGCCCCGCCAAGTGGAATGAAGGCGCCAAAACCCTGGCCCCGTCGCTGGACCTGGTCGGCAAGATCTGAAGGAAATTGCCCCCACGGTCGCTCACTGCGTGTAGCTTCCTGGCCTTGCAGGCCGCGGAGCCGCCAGAGCCGGCTCCTCTTCGGGCGGTCCAAGCCTGCGCGGGCAGGCTCGGAGCCGCAGCCCTCAGCCCCATGGGGGCCGCGTTTCGCCTTGGGGCGGCCCGGCGGCGAAACAGGCGCTGCATCCTGTGAGTGAATGACCGAGCCGGACGGCGACAGGGCCTGGAGCCTGCCGTCCGGCTTTTTTTCGACAAAATCAGCCATATCCCAGCGTCAGATGGTCATCAGACGCTACTGAATCAGGAGTTTTCCATGCTCGACGACACCCTCAAGACCCAACTCGGCGCCTACCTGGAGCGTGTGACGCAACCGTTCGAGCTGGTGGCTACCCTGGGCGACGACGATACCTCGCACCAGATGCGCGAGCTGCTGCAGACCATCGCGTCGCTGCGCGCCGACAAGATCACGCTGCGCACCGACGGCCAGGACGCCCGCGTCCCGTCCTTCAGCCTGCAACGCGCCGGCAGCGCCGCCCAGCTGCGTTTTGCCGGCCTGCCGCTGGGCCATGAATTCACCTCCCTGGTGCTGGCGCTGCTGTGGACCGGCGGCCACCCGCCCAAGGTCGAGCCCGAGGTGATCGAGCAGATCCAGGCACTGGACGGCGACTTCAACTTCGAGGTCTACATGTCCCTGAGCTGTCACAACTGCCCCGACGTGGTGCAGGCGCTCAGCCTGATGGCCATCCTGAACCCGGCCATCAAGACCACCGTGGTCGAAGGCGGTGCGTTCCAGCAGGAGGTGACCGAGCGCGAGATCATGGCCGTGCCCATGGTGTACCTGAACGGCGCGGTGTTCGCCTCGGGCCGTATGAGCGTGGAAGAAATCGTCGCCAAGCTCGACACCGGCGCCGCCGCCCGCGACGCGGCCAAGCTCAGCGCCAAGGCGCCGTACGACGTGCTGATCGTCGGCGGCGGACCGGCCGGCGCGGCGGCGGCCGTGTATGTGGCGCGCAAGGGCATCCGCGTGGGCGTGGCGGCCGAGCGCTTCGGCGGCCAGGTCAACGACACGCTGGCGATCGAGAACTACATCTCGGTGCTGGAAACCGACGGCCCCAAGTTCGCGGCCGCGCTGGAAGCCCATGCCCGTGCCTATGACGTGGACATCATGAACCTGCAGCGCGCCGAGGCGCTGATCCCGGCGGCCGAACCCGGTGGCCTGGCCGAGGTGAAGCTGGCCAACGGCGGATCACTGAAGGCGAAAACCGTGATCCTGTCCACCGGCGCGCGCTGGCGCAACGTCAACGTGCCCGGCGAGGCCGAGTACAAGAACAAGGGCGTGGCCTATTGCCCGCATTGCGATGGCCCGCTGTTCAAGGGCAAGGACGTGGCGGTGATCGGCGGCGGCAACTCCGGCATCGAGGCCGCCATCGACCTGGCGGGCGTGGTGAAGCATGTCACCGTGATCGAGTTCATGCCCGAGCTCAAGGCCGACGCCGTGCTGGTCCGGAAGCTGCACAGCCTGCCCAACGTCACGGTGCACACCAACGCCCAGACCACCGAGATCACCGGCGTAAATTCGGCGGGTGTGAACTCCGGCAAGGTCACCGGCCTGCGCTACAAGGACCGCGCCACCGGCGCGGAACATCACGTGCCGCTGGCCGGCGTGTTCGTGCAGATCGGCCTGGTGCCCAACACCGAATGGCTCAAGGGCACGGTGGAACTGTCGAAATTCGGCGAGATCGTGATTGACGCCAAAGGCCACACCAGCGTCGCCGGCGTGTTTGCCGCCGGCGACTGCACCACGGTGCCCTACAAGCAGATCGTGATTGCGGCTGGCGCCGGCGCCACAGCGGCGCTGAGCGCCTTCGACCACCTGATCCGCACGCCGGCACCCGAGACGGTGGCTGCCTGAACGGCGGTTGATCCGTCAGGCGGGGTAGGCCCGCCCGCCAAAAATGGCGGTGCCGACCCGCACCATCGTGCTGCCGGCGTGGATGGCGGCCTCCAGATCGGCCGTCATGCCCATCGACAAGGTGTCCAGCGCCAGACCGGCATCGCACAGATCATCGAACAGCGCACGCGCCTGCCGATGCACCGCCAGCGCGGTTGCGAAATCGGGGGCGGGTTCGGGGATGGTCATCAGCCCGCGCAACGTCAAACCCGGCAACTGCGCCACCTCCCGGGCCAGCGCCAGGGCTTGCCCGGGCGCCACGCCCGACTTGTTCGGGCCGCCATCGATGTTGACCTGCAGGCAGACCTGCAGCGGCGCGCGTTGCGCCGGGCGCTGCACCGACAGGCGCTCGGCGATCTTCAGGCGGTCCACCGTGTGCGCCCAGTCGAAATGTCCGGCCACCAGGCGCGTCTTGTTGCCCTGGATCGGTCCGATGCAGTGCCAGGTCAGCGGCAGGTCAGCCACTGCCACCATCTTGTCCACCGCTTCCTGGATGTAGTTTTCGCCGAAATCGGTCTGGCCGGCCGCGTGGGCCTGGCGCACCGCGTCGGCGCCGAAGGTTTTTGATACCGCGAGCAGCGTGACCGACGCCGGGTCGCGCCCGCACGCTCGGCACGCCTGTTCCATCCGGGCGCGTACCCGCTGGAGATTGTCGGCAATCATGGTCATAATGGCCTTGAGCGTAGCAAAACGAGCGAGGGATCCGTGGACATCACCCAACTGCTGGCATTCAGCGTCAAGAACAAAGCCTCCGACCTGCACCTGTCAGCCGGACTGCCGCCGATGATCCGGGTGCATGGAGACGTGCGGCGCATCAACGTCGACGCGCTCGATCACAAGACCGTGTTCGCCATGGTCTACGACATCATGAACGACTCCCAGCGCAAAGCCTACGAAGAGTTCCTGGAGGTCGACTTCTCGTTCGAGATCGATGGCCTGGCCCGTTTTCGCGTCAATGCGTTCAACCAGCAGCGCGGCGCCGGCGCCGTGTTCCGGACCATTCCGTCCAAGATCCTGACGCTGGAGCAGCTCAGCGCGCCGCGCATTTTCGCGGACCTCGCCCTCAAACCACGCGGCCTGGTGCTGGTGACGGGGCCGACCGGCTCCGGCAAGTCGACCACACTGGCAGCGATGGTCAACCACCTCAACGAAACCGAATACGGACACGTGCTCACGATCGAGGATCCGATCGAATTCGTGCACGAGTCCAAGAAATGCCTGGTCAACCAGCGCGAAGTCGGCCCGCACACGCTGAGCTTCAATGCCGCGTTGCGCTCGGCGTTGCGCGAGGACCCGGACGCCATCCTGGTGGGTGAATTGCGCGATCTGGAAACCATCCGCCTGGCGATGACGGCGGCCGAGACCGGCCACCTGGTGTTCGGCACCCTGCATACTTCCAGCGCGGCCAAGACGATCGACCGGGTGATCGACGTGTTCCCGGCCGAGGAGAAAGACATGATCCGCGCGATGCTGAGCGAATCGCTGGTCGCGGTGATCTCGCAGACTCTGTGCAAGCTCAAGGATGGCAGCGGGCGCGTGGCTGCGCACGAAATCATGATCGGTACCAGCGCCATCCGCAACCTGATCCGTGAAGCCAAGGTGGCACAGATGTACTCTGCCATTCAGACCGGCAACAACTTCGGCATGCAGACGCTGGACCAGAACCTGACCGATCTGGTGCGCCGCAACATGATTTCGTCGTCCGAGGCACGCGGCAAGGCCAAGATCCCCGAGAATTTCCCGGGGTGATCGTCAATTGTTGAAATAGCGCATAAAGGGGAGGGTTCATGAAAGGCATTCTTGGCTTGCTGCGGAACAAGCTGCCGCCCGAAGACCAGCGCGAGGTAGAGGAGTCCGTTTTCTTCACGACCGCCTTTGCCGACCACGGCATCAGCGCCGACCAGACCATTCCCTGGGAAGCGCGCGCGGTCGAAGTGGGCGCCAAGCGGCTGAGTATGGACAAGGGCGCCCCCAAGCTGCAGGAGTTGTGGCGCCGGGACCCGCACATGAAGCGGCTGGACGGCGCGTCGATGGATGCGCTGATGCACTTTTTTGACTTCGCGACTGTCGCAGCGGATCGCGAACTCATGTATCAGGACGAGTACGGCAGTTTCATGGTCGTCCTGTTGTCGGGATCGATCGCGGTCGACCGGGACCAGCAGTGGGGTGAGCGCGTGCGCCTGAGCGAAGCCCGCCCTGGCGAGATTCTGGGCGAGATGTCGCTGCTGGACAGCGGCAAGCGGTTCTCGCACTGCCTCACGTTGACCGACTGCGAGATCGCCGTTCTGGGCGCGGAGGCGATGGACGAGATGATGACGGTGCGACCGGTGCTGGCCGCCAGCCTGATCGCCTTGCTCGCGCGCAAGATGTCCCTGCGGTTGCGCGCCGTGGGTGCGCGCCTGTCCGACCGGCGCTGAGCGGCTGAATCACCGACCAAGGCGACCATGGAACGCGACCAGGCCAGCAAGTTCATCAACGATCTGCTGCGGCTCATGATCAGCCGCAATGGCAGCGACCTGTTCATCACCGCCGACTTCCCCCCGGCGATCAAGGTGGACGGCCAGGTCACCAAACTGTCGACCCAGGCCCTGAGCGGCGCGCACACACAGGCGCTGGCCCGCTCGATCATGAGCGACAAGCAGGCCGCCGATTTCGAACGCACCAAGGAGTGCAACTTCGCGATCGCGCCGGCCACCATCGGCCGCTTCCGCGTCAGCGCCTTCGTGCAGCAGGGCAAGATCGGCATGGTGCTGCGGGTGATTCCGGCCACCCTGCCCACCATCGACGGCCTGGGCATGCCCAAGACGCTGAAGGATGTCGCGATGGCCAAACGCGGCCTGTGCATCCTGGTCGGTGCCACCGGCTCGGGCAAATCGACCACGCTGGCGGCCATGATCGACTGGCGCAATGAAAACTCTTTCGGCCACATCATCACGGTGGAAGACCCGGTGGAATTCATGCACACGCACAAGAACTGCGTGATCACCCAGCGCGAACTGGGCTTGGACACCGAAAGCTGGGAGGCGGCGCTGAAGAACACCCTGCGCCAAGCCCCGGACGTCATCCTCATGGGCGAGATCCGCGACCGCGAAACCATGGAACACGCGATCGCGTTTGCCGAGACCGGCCACCTGTGCATGGCCACGCTGCACGCCAACAGCGCCAACCAGGCGCTGGACCGGGTCATCAACTTTTTCCCAGAAGAGCGGCGCGCGCAGCTGCTGATGGACCTGTCGTTGAACCTGAAGGCGATGATTTCGCAGCGCCTGATTCCACGCCAGTCGGGCAAGGGACGCGTGGCCGCGGTGGAGATCATGCTCAACAGCCCGCTGATTGCAGACCTCATCTTCAAAGGCGATGTCTCCGAGATCAAGGAGATCATGAAGAAAAGCCGCAACCTGGGCATGCAGACCTTCGACCAGGCGCTGTTCGATCTGTACGAGGACGAAATGATCACCTACGAAGACGCGCTGCGCAACGCCGACTCGGTGAACGACCTGCGGCTGCAGATCAAGCTCAACAGCAAGCGCGGCAGAACCGGTGATCTGGCCGCCGGTACCGAGCATTTCTCCATCGTCTGATTGTCAACCCTGTCCGGCTCCGGTCCTCGTGGCCGCGCCAGCACCTGAAATCGAATGCCATGAGCACCATCCAGCCCCGCACCTACGAACCCACCCCTGCCCGCACCGTCGCTTTCCTGGGGCTGGGTGTCATGGGCTATCCGATGGCCGCTCACCTGGCCCGCGCCGGCCACCACGTCACGGTGTACAACCGAACCACTGCAAAATCAATAGCATGGTGTGACCAGTTTGCGCTGGAAAACAGCCAAAAACATGCCGAAACCCCGCGCGAGGCGGCCCTGGGCGCCGACTTCGTGTTCTGCTGCGTCGGCAACGACGACGACCTGCGCTCGGTCACGCTGGGTGCCGACGGGGCTTTCGCCGCCATGGCGCCGGGCGCGGTGTTCGTCGATCACACCACCGCCTCGGCCGATGTGGCCCGCGAACTGCATTCGGCCGCGAAGCCTCTTGGCCTGCACTTCATCGACGCGCCCGTCTCCGGCGGACAGGCGGGCGCGCAGAACGGCGCCCTGACCGTGATGTGCGGCGGTGATCCGGCGGCCTTCGAAGCCGTGCGACCGGTGGCCATGGCGTTCTCGCGCGCCTTCACGTTGCTGGGCGGCAGCGGCGCCGGCCAGCTGGCCAAGATGGTCAACCAGATCTGCATCGCCGGCCTGGTGCAGGGCCTGAGCGAGGCCATTGCCTTCGGGCAGAAGGCCGGACTGGACATGAACCAGGTGCTGGACGTGATCGGCAAGGGTGCCGCCCAGAGCTGGCAGCTCGACAACCGCGGCAAGACCATGGTCGCCGACCAGTTCGATTTCGGTTTTGCCGTGGACTGGATGCGCAAGGACCTGGGTCTGGTGCTCGACGAGGCCCGCCGCAACGGCGCGCGCCTGCCGGTTACGGCCCTCGTCGATCAGTTCTACGCCGACCTCCAGCAGATGGGCGGCCGGCGCTGGGACACGTCGAGCCTGATCAGGCGCCTGAAGTAAGAAAGCCCTGGCGGCCCGGCGCCGCAACGGCGTGGGTCCCAACGCTCCCGCACTGCGGGCGGTCAGCGTCGGTTGTGCGGATCAGGACTTCGGCGCGGAGGATGCCGGGGTGGCCGGGGTCGGGGGCGGCGACTTCAGTTCTGCTTCCGTCACGATCTCGAGCACGCGCACGACGCGTTGCACCCCGCTGACGCTGCGCGCGATCTCGGTGGCCCGGTTGGCCTCCACCTGGGTCACCCGGCCCATCAGATAGACCGTGTTGCGTTCGGTCACCACCTTGAACAGGTTGCCGAACACGTCCGACGCATCGACCATCGAGGCCTTGACCTTCGCGGTGATCAGTGAGTCGGACGAACGCTGGCTCAGCGAGGTCACCGGCATCACCGCCAGTTCGTTCACCACCGAGCGCACCCCTTGCACCTGCGAGACGATCTGAAACGCCTGCTGCTTGTCCGCCTCGGTGGCCACCTCGCCGGTGATCAGCACCTTCGCATTGAAGCTGGTGACGTTGATGTGGGCCCGGTCGCCAAAGGTGCCGCTCAAGCTGCTGGCGGCGCGCAGCTCGATGTTCTGGTCGTCCAGTTGCGCGCCGGTGCTGCGACGGTCGGTGGCCACCATGCCGGTGGCCACCGCGCCGCCCACCACGGCAGCGGCGCAGCCACCCAGCGCCGCGGCGATCGCGGCAACTGCCAGCGCACCCGCAAGACGGCGGGCGGGTCGTGTGTTTTTCATGGGGAGATCTCCTGTTCGCCAAGTAATTGAGTGTCCACGCCGTCGCACAGGCAGTGCAGCACCAGCGTCTGGACTTCGTGGATGCGCGCCTGGCGTTCGCTCGGCACGCAAACCTGCACGTCGGTTTCACGCAGCGCCAGACCCATTGCGCCGCCGCCATGGCCGGTCAGGGCCAGCACGGTCATGTCGCGCTCGTGGGCCGCTTCGATCGCGCGCAACAGGCTGGCCTCCTGCCCTGTGATCGAGATCGCGAGCAGCACGTCGCCTGCTTGACCGATCGCGCGCACCTGACGGGCCAGCGCTGGGGCGACATCGTCGCCGCGCTGCGCAGCGGTCAACACGGCGCCATCGACGCTCAGCGCGACGGCGGCGAGTTCGGGCCGTTCACGCTCGAAGCGCCCGATGAACAGGGTGGCGAAATGCTGTGCCAGTGTGGCCGATGCGCCGAGCCCGCAGGCCAGCACCTTGCCGCCGCCGGTCACGCAGGCCAGCAGCGCCTGCACGGCGGCCTCCACCGGCTTGCCCAGCGTCTGGGCGGCCTGGTACTTCAGGTCGGCGCTGTCGATGAAATGCTGCTGGATGCGTTGCTCAACCATGGTCTTTGATGATAACCGCCGGGTCCGAAGCCCCGGTCCGCCGGCGACGTAACAAGCCGTGTCGGCGCGGCGCTTGCACGGGCGTCAACCGGCGTCGAATGCTCCTTGGAGCCACTGCAGGCCCGCAGGTTCCACGACCACCACGTCGAAGCGGCACGGCGGTGGCGCCGGCAGGCGCATCAGGTAGTGGCGCGCCGCGAAGACGATGCGCCGCCGCTTGGTGACGCTCACGCTGGCCGCCGCGCCGCCGTGCGAGGTGCTGGCGCGCTGGCGCACCTCGGCAAACACCAGCGTGCCGTCGGGTGCGCGCAGGATCAGGTCGATTTCGCCGCCGCCGCGCCCCGGCGTCCGATAATTGCGCGCCAGCAGCCGCAGGCCGGCGGCTTGCAGGTGGCGAAGCGCCGCATCTTCGGCGGCGTCGCCCTTCTGTTTGGTGGTGGGCGGTTGCGCCGCCCGCGCACCGGCCTTTTCAGCCAGGAATTTCATTGACCCACTCCATCCGCGCGAACTATGCCCCGGCCCTCGCCGCCGCCCGCGAGGCCGCCGCGGACCAGCATTATCCGCAGGGCGCGCTGTACGTCGTGGCCACGCCCATCGGCAACCTGGCCGACATCACGCTGCGTGCGCTGCATGTGCTGGCGCAGGTCGACGCGGTGGCCTGCGAGGACACGCGCCACACCCAGCAACTGCTGCGCGCCTACGGCATCGAGCGCCCCGCCGGGCAGTTGCTGGCGCTGCACCAGCACAACGAGGCCGAGGCCGCTGTCGCGGTGATCGGCCACCTGCGCCATGGCCTGCGCGTGGCCTGCGTGTCCGACGCCGGCACGCCCGCCGTCAGCGACCCTGGCGCGCGCCTGGTGGCCGCCGTGCGCGACGCCGGCCTGCCGGTGGTGCCGCTGCCGGGCGCCAGCAGCCTCACTACGCTGCTCAGCGCCGCGGGCATGACGCAGGAGGGCGGCTTCGTGTTCGCCGGTTTTCTGCCCACCAAGGCCGCTGAACGCGGGCGCGCCGTGTCGCAGCTCGCCGCCGAGGACCGTGCTGTGGTGCTGCTCGAAGCCCCGCACCGCATCGCGGCCCTGGCGGATTCGCTGGCCGTGCTGGGCGATCGCCCGGTCACCTTCGGCCGCGAGCTGACCAAGCAGTTCGAGGAGATCGCCACCGTGCCGGCGCGCGACGGCCCCGCATGGCTCGCCGCGGATGCCCACCGCACCCGCGGCGAGTTTGTGCTGGTGGTGCATGGCGCCCCGGTGGCGGCGGACGCGGGCAACGACGAGCGCGTGCTCCGGCTGCTGCTGGCCGAACTGCCTTTGAAATCCGCCGTCCGGCTGGCGGCGGACATCACCGGTCGCCCGAAGAACAGTCTCTACGACGCTGCGCTGGCGCTGCGAAAGGCCGGGGGCGATGGTTGACAGCTACAAAAAAAGCTAGCATACGAATATCGATCGACGAAAGGAAGCTGGAACGCCGGCTGGCCGCCGATGCCATACTTGCCCGTATGCGCTTGAGACTGCCTTCCATGCTGGTTGCCCTTTGGGCTCCGGTGTTCAGCGCCTTGGTCGCCGCGGCGCCATCGCTTCAACACGGTCCTTTCGAAATTGTGTTGAAGACGCGCCGCATCAGCGCGGGCGGCTTTCCCAACACATCGGGCAATCCGTTCAAGACCATGCCGGTGAGCAGTTTCGAGGTGCGTCTGGATGGCAAACGGGTGACTTTGCCCGGGCGCGGTGATTCCTTCTGGACCGTGCTGCGCATCGAGGGCGCGCCGCAGCCAGCATTGCTGGTCAGCGCCGGACCGATGCACCTGCTCACGGTGGCGCAAGGGCGGCTGAAGGTTCAGAGCCTGGGTGGAGACACGGCCGACGTGCAATGGCTGGATTCGCAAAACGGTCAGCCAGGTCCCGTAGAGATGTTCGGCCCGGCACAAAAGGATATCGAAGCCGACACGTGGCTGCGAGGCGGCAGGCATCTGCTGATCGACCGCCGTGTGGTGCTGGATGTCTCAAACCTGACCGTCAAGCCGGTGGAGCCGTGGATCGTCGGTGGCTTGAACGCCAGCACCGAGTCGGCGGTGTCATTGTCGCCGCGAAGAACCTTGTTTGCCATGCCCGCCACTGGCACGAGTGGCGAGCGCAACGATGCCCAGGGTGCACTGGTGATCGATCTTGTGCGTGGCGGCACGCAGGCGGTGATTCTGGGCGGGCAGATTCCTCCGCGAGATGCGCGGGAGCCTCAAGCGGAGTGGTTCGCGCGCCACTTCGAATGGACCATCGGTTCCGGAGGTGTTGAACAGCTTCGGGTTCGTCCGCTGCCGCTGCCTTGGAAAAAGCGCGGCGCCCAGGTGGTGTTCGGCGAGACCCGTGAGTACCACGTCCAACGTGTCAAACCCGAGCTCGCAGCGGCCCTGGCGGCGCTGATGCGCGGGCGTTTCAAGGCTGAGCCACAGGCCGATGTGGACCGGCTCGGGGCCGGCCACTACCTCTTGCCCGGCTGCGGTTCGCGCCTGCTGATCGGGGTGAAGGCCGACGGGCTCGTGCTGTATGCGCCGACCCCCAGCGAGCCGCCCTGGGTGCGTTGTCAGCAGGAAATCGTGCAGATCGCCGCCGCCTTCGACGCCGAACTGGCCGCTGGCCGGCACGACAAGTGGCTGTTGCCATGAACGGATTCTTGGCCTTCCGGTCCGGTCTGCGAAGGCATCGCGAATCTTCCTCCACACCATGCCATTGAACCTCAAGTTTCCCGGAGTCATGGGCAGGAGGGCTCGCTGTGGTGTCCGCTACGGTTTCTCCGATGGCATTCACCGGGGCGGTCTTGCGCAACGAGGTGCGCGATGAACCGTTTGCTATCGGTTCTTTTCTGGTTGTTTCTGGCGTTGGACATCGCCCTGCTCGGGCTTTGGTTCGTGCTGGGCCTGGCTGCCGCCAAGCCGTCGCATACGCCCCTGCTGAACTTGCTGGGCTTCTTCGCGCTGCCGACGGCGGTGCTTTTGGCTGTGCTGCTTTTGTATCTGCGAGGCCCCGGGTCGGTCTCGCGCGGGCTCGCCACGGTGTTGGCCGGCTTGCCCGCACTCGTTGTGGTGGTCGGTCCGTTGTTCTCTCGGGGCGTGGCAGGGTTCCTGGGTATGTCGCCCGACCACCACGGCAGGCCCGATCCGGTGCTTCAGCAGAAGATGGAGTCGGCCATCCGCTCGGGCGACGCGCAGGCGGTGGCGCGAATCGCCGGTGCGCCGCAGGCGCGCCTCAACGACGGGGCCGCGCTGGTGGCGGCCTTGCGCCAGCTGGAGCAACATCCCGACGATCTCGAACCACTGCGGGCATTGCTCAAGGCGGGTGTGAAACCCAGCAGCGGGGGTGGTTCGACCGACCCGCTGGCCGAAGGCATCCGCGTCAGTCGCTGGGCCGGACCTGAACCCGTTCGGTTGTTGCTGGATGCCGGGGCCGACCCCAACCAGCGCCTGGGTTCGCAGCCGGCATGGTTTGCAGCGCTATCGCCACGAACCCACGCGGACGTCTTGCCATTGCTGCTGGCGCATGGTGCGGACCTGAATGCCGTGGACATGGCCGGCAGCAATGCCATGTACTGGGCTGTCTTTCACCAGAACTGGGCGGCGGGGGCGCTGCTGGTTGAACGCGGCGCGCGTTGGCAGGATGTGACCATGGCGGATGGCCAGAACCTGCGCCACAGGGTCGAAGCCCAGCTGCGCAGCAGCCCCGACAACCCGGCCCTTCGGGCATTGGTGCGGGCGATGACCGCCACACCGGCTCCAAAGGCGGGAGCGTCGGCAGTCGCCCCGATGGGGAGGCCTTGAGTTGCGTCGACGGGCTGGTCGGGCGGCAGCCTTCGCCATTCTGGACGGTTCGGGTACTCTGGCGACAGCCCGTTCACGCCTGGGCGAAAGCGCGTTGACCAACTCAATTTCTACCGGGCGGGCACAGTGGGCGTGCAGGAAGAAGTCGATCCCAGGCGCTTGCACACCCTGTCACGGCATTTTGCGGCGCTTCCGACGGTGAAAGGCCAATGGAGGCGAGGGCCGCTGGCGGGCCCCGGTTGGCCCGAGGTTGATGAGTGGGCCCCATGATCTCGATCGTCTGCACCGGGCCCCCCACCAGCGGCAGTCCGGCAGGTGCAGGCTGCGCAATTGCATGGAACCCCTTTTTCCCGGGGCTCGCGGACGAAGCGCGATCACATGCGCGCGAAGCGCCCGTCGTCCAGAAGCCGCGCGCGGCCCTGCGCCACCAGCTCGTCCAGGTGCTGGCCAATCGTGCGCCGTTCGGCGTCGTCGACCCATACTTCCGCATAGCCGACCGGGTAGGTCAGACGACGCTGCACCAACGCCTCCAGCGTGCAGGGCCCGTCGGCCAGCATCTGCAGAAGGCGCTCGCTGCGTTCGTCGATGCGCGCGCCGAACGCGGCCAGATGCGCCAGAAACGTCGCGCGCTCGCTGACGACGCCGCGGTGGTGCGAGGTGACCCACACGCGGGCCGGGATGTCCTGCACCGCGCGCAGCGAGCGCCGGAAGGCCGCCAGGCTGGAGGTGGCATCGCCGTAGTAGGGGCCGAAGCCGGTGAGGTCGATGTCGCCGATGAAAGCCACGCCATCGGGTTCCACCAGCAATGCGCAGTGGCCGCTGGTGTGACCCGGCAGGTGAAAGGCCGTGACGGTCACGCCGCCGCCGAGCTCCCAGCGCTGGCCGTCGGCATAGGCTCGCGCGTCTGGCCGGGGGTGGTAGTGGAACCTGGCCTCGATCATCGCGCGCAGGCGCTCGCTGGTGGCAACCGGGTAGCCGTAATGGCGGGCCAGCCCGGCCCAGCTGCGCGCGGCCGCCACGTCCGCCTCGTGCGCCCATACCGCCGCGCGCGGCAGGCGGTGCAGGCCGGCCATGTGGTCTTCGTGCACATGGCCGAGGATGACGGCGTCCACGCCGTCGAGCGCCGGTCCGATGTGGTTGGCCACCAGGGGCGTGTCGAAGGCCACGCGCTGCTCGGCCCCGGTCACCACCACCTGGTTGCCGTCGGGGTATTTGCCGTTGCGGTCGCCGAAGAACACGGTCACGGCGCCGATCTGCTGGCTGGAGATGTCCATCGTGGTGCGCTTGAAGGGTTGAAGAAGAACCGGCCGCAGCATGCCGGGCGCGGCCGTGGCCGTTCATTCTGCCGCAGCGCGTCGGGCCGACGCCCGCAAGGCCCGGGCTCGGCTATCCTCGGGCCATGACGACCGACTTTGATGCAATCGTGGTGGGGGCGGGTTCCGTGGGCCTGGCCTGCGGCTACGCGCTGGCGCGCAATGGCCACAACGTGGCGGTGCTCGAGCGCGAGCGCCGCGTGGGTGCGGGCATCTCCTCGCGCAATTCAGAGGTGATCCACGCCGGCCTGCACTACCCGCCCGGTTCGCTGAAGGCACGCTTCTGCGTCGAAGGCCGGCGCCTGCTGTACGCGTTCCTCGACCGCCACCACGTCGCCTACGACAAGTGCGGCAAGCTCATCGTGGCCACGCAGGACAGCGAACTCGCCGCGCTCGATGCGCTGGCGGCCCGCGGCGAAGCAAACGG
>WBZM01001401.1_pt1 | contig 23984 bp, 24 predicted proteins | sample 5204271 | NCBI WGS metagenome assembly WBZM01 (sample SAMN12344346, study PRJNA552823) | activated sludge metagenome | biome: Activated sludge suspended growth; feature: Nitrification reactor; material: Wastewater; isolation source: activated sludge from nitrification reactor of wastewater...
GATGGTACAATCGCCAAAGCCAATGACATCATAGAATATACGCTCACCACAACAAATGAGGGCAATCAGGCAGTTCAGGATTTCATCGTTGAAGAAAATATGTCAGACGTACTCGAGTATGCAGATATCGTCAATCTGCACGGTGGCGACATGGACGACAACCACGTCGTAAGTTGGCCAAAACAAACTATTGCAGCCAATGCTTCTCTGACCAAAAAAATATCAGTTAAAATCAAGGACCCAATACCTCAAACCCCAATATCTTCATCTGACCCAGGTTCATTCGATATGAACATGGCAAACGTATACTATGGCAACACAGTAAATATTAAACTCCCACCAAACATTACCAAGACTACAGAGCTAGCTGTGCAAACACTACCAGAGACTGGCCCTGGTACAACAATCGCCTTGAGTTTTGCGGTAACTGTATTCGTAGCATACTTCTTTGCACGAAGCCGATTGCTAGCAAAAGAACTAGATATAGTAAAAACAGATTTTACTTCTACGGGGGGAATATAGATGAGCGAAAGAATACCGCAAAGTAACCTAGAGATCGGCCACGAGAAACTAGACAATCTCCACGAGGCACCAGAACATAAGGCGGAGCAAACTAAACAAGAAGTCGAATCAGATGAGCATAACCACAATATAGACAAAATCCAAGACAGTATCCACAGAGAAGCTCTGAGCGCCGAAGAAATTGTTGTTGGAGATAAACATGAGGACACGCCTGCTCCAATACTAGGTACCCAGCGTCAGCTCAAATTAGATGCCTACAAACGAACCGTACGCAAAGTGCGCAGTAACCTAAATGCTACTGAACGCACTTTCAGCAAAGTAATCCATCATCGTACTATTGAGCCAGTAAGTGAAATAGGTTCAAAAACTATAGCGCGCCCATCAGGTATACTTGGTGGCGCATTAACCGCCCTAGTCGGTAGTTCGATAGTTCTATTAATGTCCAAACACTATGGTTTTCAATACAATTTATCGGTATTCGTCATACTACTGACTGTAGGATTTGTTGCTGGCATAAGCATAGAGTTACTCTTGCGAATACTCCACCGTAAGCGCGTATAGAATACAGTCCGTTAGGTATCGTTGCTAGATTGTGACTTTTCCTGATAACGAAGATGTAAAGTGCCCTCAGGGTCAATAAATATCGTATCATCAGAGTCAGCATCGTTCTGTCTAACATTATGGACTACTTCATTTGATGGTGTCGTCGCAACTACGTTAGTTTCTGTCTTATTTACTGGTCGAGGGCTATGGTTTTCATTTAATTGAACATTAGGGATGTCTTGTTGTGGTGATACTGCGTTAATATCCGTCGCTATTGTTGGAACCATAGGATCTGCCTGCTTAGGCGTAACCGCAGCCACCTGTACAGGCGAAGACGCGGGAACCCCAACAGAATGCTGTACATATGACTGCTGAGGTTGTACGGCATTTGCGCTGCCCTGATTAGTCACAGGTGCTGGCGTATTTGTGTTTGTAGTAGCCGCAGGAGCCTTCTGTAGTGGGGCTGGCGTCGTCTTAGCGGCTGTATTGCGCTTTGCTAGCCAGTTGTCTAGGAACGATCCAGCACCGGCCTTTGGCGTGGCTGCCTGCAGGGCAGATGATGAGGGTTGACTTGACACGGATGCATTACCTCGTCCAGCAAATTGCCCGTTTCCGCCAAATGCCGGCTTAGGCGGTTCTTTGACCGCTAGACGCTCCGTTATTTCTGAGTCGACTGTTGCTCTTGGTCGTCCATATTTTGCAGCTGTTAGCTGTTTCAGCGCATCGGCAAGCTCAGGATTGGGATTACCTAATGGGGGCAGTGCCGCCAAGCTAAATGGCTGCGTAGGCACCCCATTTATCAAAGTACGAACAATCGCATTCCAGTTTGGTACGCGAAGCAAATCTTCGGTGTCAAACAGAGGCTGGAAGTAGCGCGCCAAAGTATCTACATCGTTCTGACCTACGCGGAAAGAAATAATTGTACCCATATTACCAAAAACAGCATCTCGTATCTCATCAGATAATTGGGTTGTAAACTGGTTAGCTACAACCAAGTTCAGGTGATACTTTCGGGCTTCAGACATTATTGTTGCAAATGAATCGGTTGAGAAGTTCTGGAACTCATCAACATACAAACAGAAATCTTTTCGCTCGGATTCTGGTATATCGGCACGACTCATGGCGGCTGCCTGGAACTTCATGACAAAGATCATTCCAAGAAGCTTTGAATTAAGGTCACCAGTCTTTCCCTTGCTCAAATTTACGATCAATATCTTTTTGTTGTCCATAATGTCACGCAAATTGAAAGAGCTCTTCGTTTGTCCGATAATATTGCGCATCATTTCATTACTCAGGAATGCACCAAATTTACTAACGACCCAACTAATAACTTCGCCAGCTTCGTTTGAACGTTGTGAATTTGGCCACTCTTTTGTCCAAAAGTCTATGACGTTTTGATCTGTTACGTACTTTAACTTTTCTTTCATGAATGGTGGATCAATAAGCAGTTTTGGTACATCCACAAAAGTTCCGCCCTTTGGATCAGCCATCAATAACAAAGCGCAGTTTGTAAAAATACGCTCAAATCGAGGCCCGATAATACCTTGACGTTGTGGGTCGTATAACTTGTATAGCATATTAAGTGTCTCTTGGATGATGAAATCCTTCTGTTCTGGTGAGTAAAATTCAAAGAGGTTCAGTCCCATTGGATAATCCATATCAGATGGGCAGAAATATATTACATCTTCGGTCCGCTCTTTTGGCACCATTGCCAAAAGATTCTCGGCAGTATCTCCATGCGGGTCAACAAAAGCGAACCCGCCACCATCAAGCATATCTTGAAGAGCCATATTCTCAAGGAATACAGACTTACCCACACCGGTCTGACCGACAACATACATATGTCGCTGCCTATCGCCCAAAGCTAAGCGAATAGGTTTTTTAGTTCCCCTAAATACGTTATATCCAAGCAACATACCCTCTTCTGGAACGTTACGTGGTCCATCGACTTGTTTTGAAGCTTGCCTAGTTAACTGAGATGTGGGTATGTTCTTTTGATCGGGGAAATGGAACAGTGTCGCTAATTCTATTGAGTTAAGGATACTCTTATTCATCGTCTGAGGGAAAAATCGAAGAATATAGGAAGTAACAAAGCGTTCAATATCCTTTGCGGGTGTGTATTTAAAACCATTTCTGCCCTGTGCGTCAAAAAGAGAAAATGAAGCTACGACATTATTCAAAATACCTTGAGCCTTCTGTGACACATTAGAAGAGGCGACTATACGCACCAAAACTTCATAACCCGGATGCTTAGTCTTCTCATCTATAGAGTCCAGGATGGAGTGTTCCATGGGTGATAGATCAGATTTTTCCGACGACTTTTCTTTGCCCTCATCTGGTGGTTCAAAAAAAGCCTTGGGGAGATTCCTTATCCACCAAGCTATCGCATCACTACCCTGATGATGTTTCTTGCCACTACGCTTCTTGCTAGCCACCGCCGAAGCCTCCTTACGCCAACCTGGGTTAGCGGGCCTTAGTAATATCTGTATTCCAACTCCATCATCTTTTTCCAGTGTAGAAAGTGCATTAAGTAAAGACTGCATGGCATCACGCTTCAAGTCCTGATATGTGGCTATGGGGTACGCAAAGTGTTCCTTAAGAGTAAGTTCACCCCCCACAGTACCGCTTATTTTCCCTACTGGGCTAAATATATTATGCTCTGCAACCTCCTCGAGTCGTGCTGCAGGATATGCACTAACTACTGCTTGCTTTACTACTTCTACGAGTGCTATTGGGACTGCGGCGTAGTAATGCACGAAACCTTTTGCGCCAACAATCTCAAAAGAGAAATGCCGCTGACCATAGAAGTCATGCTTGAGGCCCTTCTGAACGGTGCCAGCAATAATGTTATAGAGTATCTGAGCTTTTGATATATTTTCCTCTACGACATCTCGGGCATCACGTCCACCACCTTCAGTATCATCGCTTTGCGGCGGTAAATGTATTAACAGAGGTACCATCTTGAGCCCACGCTCAAAACTCTTTTGCTCACGAAATATCTTTCGTGCCTGTAAAAAAACTATAGGTGCAGCAATAGCTACTAGTAGTAAAAAGATCATAAATATGATTAGTACGGTACCCATAAATTTTACGTATCTTCTTCTAGTTTAATGTCTTTGTTATAACGCTTCTTGAGATAGTCTGCTTTGAACTTATTAAGTTCCCTGTTCTGCAAATGAGGGTCGTGGGCAGTACGTGCAACAATTTCTTTTGCATGAATCACCCACTCTTTTTCAATAAGGTCATTATCGTCCGCGATCTGAGGAGAGCCCATAGTAACATTACTGACGGTCTGAGCAACTTGACCATCATCACCAACCTGAACCGGAGGCGTAACAGCGGATACTTGCTGTAATGTAGCCTGACCGACAACACCTTGTTCAATAGCAATCGCACCTTGCTTCTCGTTAACAGATTCAGTTTTTGTTTCATGGGATTGCTGACCGTTCTGCTCCGTAGTTTGAGCAGGCGGCAATTCAAAGGCTGATGGATATTCTTGAGGATTCATTTCTAACGACTATTATATCAACAAGGACTGATATTTAACAGATGTGTTGTGGACTATATATGTAAAACTGAGAAGGCTATACTTCAACTTTGCGAAGATAAAGAGCAACGCACACCACCAGTGTCGCAAGTATGAGAAAGTCCTTAATAGACAGCTGGCGTATGGACTGCAACAATACCCCTATTAAAATGATGATCGTGAGCGTTAAGGCAGTTAACTTAATCTTTCTTTGAGAAATTGGAGTAAGCACTAATAGCTCTCTGATAAATAAATACAAACTTAACCCTATAAGAAGAAATGGGAATAACAGTATTGGTAACGGCAATTTTGTTGGATTTGTAGTAGATATAAAAGCCAAGAGTAACAAAGGCGGACAGATTAACTGGACAATCTTCTTGCTGGTTATCATAAGTATTTTAAACTTTAACTCAAAGGTTCTCACAATACAAAAAACACCATAGTTTTAGCCATAGTGTTTCTTTGTACCAGGACGGTAAATCCGCTACTATAAATGACTTTTGAGCGCTTACCGTCCTTAGCTTTGACTGACCGCTCTTTCTGCCGCTAGGCAGATTGAGCGATATCGGCAGAAGCCGTTTTTGTAAGTTTTTGTGTTCGACTTACTTGTACCAATATACTACTTTTATTAAATAAAGTCAATAACTTATTGTAGCTTTTTTGACATCGTATATCCTTATATGCGCGCTAGGTTTGTAGGTTTGTAATAGTATTTGTGTTGTTGTAACTGCAACGTATATTTTAATTTTTTTGTTCGTGTTATTAACTTTCCTGCTCATTAGCATACAATCTTCAAACCAGGAGGCGTATATTACGACCGTAGAGATTTGGTTGCTGTTTTACATATGACTGTGCCTCCATTAGACGTATCACTACGACCTATGAACTGCCACTTTTCACCATCCAAAATAGCAGCATTGATACGTCACCATATCGCTCCTCCGTTCTAATAGAATTATTTGATTAGTACAGAATACACCAGGAATTAGCTGTCGAACCACCTGAACTCATTATCAGTCTAGACTATTTAGACTTGCCTGCATTACTCATTCATTATTCGTAATTATGTTAACTGGCAACGTATTTTTCCATATTGCCGTAGCGGCCGTGAGTTTGTTGACAATAGACGTAACAACGAGTTATGCACAGGCTGGAAAAAATAGTCATAATCACTATTGACGGGCTCTGAACAGTTCGATAATATATGCGTAGCACTTGAATAAAAAAAGTGCTCAAAAACAAAAATGACTCTGTAACAACGGCTTCTCGCAAGCCGTTGTTCTCTTTTATAGATTTTGTCGGCCCAGCATCTAGTCAACGGGCGTATATCATTTATTAGCTTTGCAATTCCTCTAGATTGCTTAATAATAGTAAATATAATGAGTGTTAGTATTCGCAGCGTACTGGATGCCGGTAGCCAAGCAGTTACGATTAATGTCGAGTGTCATGTTTCTAATGGCCTGCCCGGTATTGTGATCGTTGGTTTTGCGAATAAAGCCGTTGACGAATCCAAAGAGCGTATTCGCAGTGCATTTGCGAGCAGTGGTTTGGACCTGCCCAGAAAGCGAATTACCATTAACCTAGCTCCAGCAGATATACCCAAAGACAGTACTAGCTTCGACCTGCCAATTGCCGTAGCAATCCTACTAGCAAGCGGACAAATTGCAAACACACCATCAACTCACACTTCATTTATTGGAGAACTTGGACTCGATGGTAGCGTTAGGGGCGTACGAGGAATTATAGGCAAGTTATTGGCCGGTAGGAAGGTAGATTTCCGAACATTTTACGTACCGATAGATAATGTGAGACAAGCACTACTCGTACCCGGCATTACGGTAATACCTGTTAAGAATATACGAGAGATATATCTAGACCTCACAAATACATCAACCCTTAAGCGCTATTCCTCAGACAACACAAAGCACAGGTCACATGCGATTCAATATACTAATGACTTCAAAGACGTGGTTGGTCAAAAGCGCGCAAAGCGTGCATTAGAAATAGCTGCAGCCGGTGGCCATAATATTCTCATGAGTGGCGCCCCAGGAACAGGTAAAAGTATGCTCGCAAAAGCATTGCCATCTATTCTGCCTCCAATGACACCAGACGAGATACTAGAAGTCACCCACCTGCATAGTCTGGCAGACAAAAATTACGAACAGATCATCACAGAGCGTCCTTTCCGTTCCCCTCATCATAGTGCAAGCGAAATATCTATAATTGGCGGTGGCCAGCACCCAAGACCAGGAGAAATTAGCCTCGCCCACCGCGGTATACTGATGTTCGATGAATTTCCAGAATTCAGTCGGTCAACTATAGAGGCCCTTAGGCAACCCTTGGAAGATAATGTCATATCAGTCTCAAGGGCACGTGACAACCTGCGATTTCCGGCAAACTTTATGCTAGTTGCAACTGCAAACCCCTGTCCTTGTGGATACTACGGCACAGCGAAACCTTGTACCTGTATGCCCCATGCAATCAATAAATATCACCGCAAACTATCCGGTCCTATCATCGACAGGATTGACCTATACATTGATGTCGATGAAGTTGAACATAAATCACTTCTTCGTAGCGACACCGAAGAACCAAGCTCAGATATCCAGAAACGAGTTATCATGGCCCGTATGCATCAACAGGATCGATTTAAAGACAATCTCAAGCATAATGCCAGTCTCACAAATCGAGATATCAAGGAGTATTTACAGCTGACTAACGAGGCGGAACAACTCCTAAACCAGGCAGCCAAACGCCTGAATATATCCGCAAGAAGTTATATGCGAGTCATCAAAGTGGCACAAACTATTGCTGATTTATCTGAATCAGACTCTATAGATACGCAACACATTAGCGAAGCGTTGCAATATCGCAAACCTACCTTGGATTTGATATAATTCAAAAAGTTTATTGACCTCTGTTTATTCATCTGTTAAAATGCTTCCTAACCAGCGTTTAGTAAATAAAGGAGACAATTCTATCGACAAGTACACACGCCTGAATCATAATATTCGGGCCACGAGCTTACGCGTGATTGATGAACAAGGCGATCAGCTCGGTGTTATGTCCAGGAGTGAGGCTCTTGCAGCCGCCGAACAACGTGGACTCGACCTGGTAGAAATTTCTCCGAACGCTAATCCGCCGGTAGCCAAGATTGTTGATTGGGGTAAGTACAACTATCAAAAGACCAAGCAGGCACAGAAAAATAAGCGTAGTGTCAAAGCATCGGAGATAAAGCAGATGCGATTTGGTCTCAAGATTAGTGATCACGATCTAGGGGTGAAACTTAAAAAAGTAACCAGCTTCCTCGAGGCTGGACACAAAGTAAAGATCACCATCCGTTATCGTGGTCGAGAACTGGCTCATAAAGAAATGGGCTTTAAGCTTGCCGATAAAGTGATTGATAGTTACGGAGAAACTATCGCTGTTGAGCAAAAACCCCAGATGGCTGGAAAACAATTACACTTTGTTATTAGAGCAAGCTCATCTGCAAAACAATCAAACAAAAAAACTACCGAAGCGGAAACATCAATTCCATCAATGAATAACACGCAAAGCAAAGAAATCTAGGAGGATAATATATGCCAAAGCTAAAGACTCATAGTGGCACAAAAGACCGCATGAAAGTAACGAAAAACGGTAAAGTACTGCAAGGACGAGCTGGTGGCAATCACCTACTACAAAAGAAAAGCGCTAGCCGTAAGCGTACTTTTGCAGTACCCGTACAAGTGGTTGGCAAAAATGCCAAAAACATCAAACGAAAGCTAGGAGTATCATAATGCGCGTAAAGAGAGGCGTGACTACCCACGCAAAACACCAAAAGATTCGTAAAGCTACTAAAGGCATGACACGAGGCAACCGCTCTTCTATAAAGCGCGGCAAACAAGCCATTACCAAATCGCTGCAATACGCCTACCGCGATAGGCGTAATCGTAAGCGTACTTTCCGAGAACTATGGAACACGCGCATTAATGCTGCCGCTCGTTTGAACGGCACAACTTACAGCCGTCTAATAAATGGCCTGAAGAAAGCCAATGTTATCCTTGATCGAAAAATCCTATCGGAGCTAGCCACCAACGAACCGAAAGCCTTTGAAGCAATTGTAAAAACCGCTAAGTCAACCAACTAGGATGGCCTGGCAAGACATTGTAATATCTTTGGGCGGTGTATTCTTCGCTGTAGCACTTACTCCTTCTCTTATCGGCGAGGACAAACCGGCTTTTAAGACAAGTATAATCACTGCTTCAATATTGATCATTATGGTTTTCACTTATGCGAGCCTAGAGCTATGGTTATCTGCCCTAATGAACGCAATCATGTGTGTTATGTGGGGCATACTAGCAGTGCAAAAATATAGAATAGGTGTATCTAAGTAAAAAAGCCAGCCTGTTTGGGTGGCTTTTTTACTATAATATTCTTTACCAGATCGTCTATAAGCCGGGTTCTGTACTCTGGCGAACCAGAATGCCAATCATCTATCTAGCCTACCGATTGCTCGGCAGATCAAGCGGATTTTATGGCACACACTCGGCGGGAACCTTAATGAGTGTGTACCTCCTTGCAGCAAACAGGGTTTACCTATTCTTGGGCGTCACCGCTTAGAATTGTGGGCTCTTACCCCACTCTTTTCACCTTTTCCTTGGTTACCCAAGGTAGTTTCGTTTCTGTGGCACTTTCCCTAGGGTTGCCCCCGGTCGTCGTTAACGACTGTCTTTCCCTATACTGCCCGGACTTTCCTCTCCACAATTTAGTAATGCGAAGCGATTAGCCAACAATCTGGCACCTCTATTATATCAGAGATCTCTCTAGCTCTTCGAGGCTTCAGCGTCTAAGACTTCATTCACCATAGCATCTGCAAGCTTATTTAGCTCTCTAGGAACATGAGTGAAACTAATCTTCTTGAAAACCTTCATTTGGTCTTTGATAGCTTCATGAATTGGCCATAGGTCCCTGTTCTTAACCTTGAATATACCCTTCATCTGATTTATTACTAATAAGCTATCCATATAAACTTCTACTTCTTGAGCGCCAAGTTTGTAAGCCTCCTCAAGGCCAAATTTTAACGACTGATATTCAGCCTGGTTATTTGTTGTAATCCCCAAATAAACTCCATTTTGTAAGATAACATCATCATTATCATTAAACAGCACGTATCCAGATGCTGATGGTCCCGGATTGCCCCTTGAGCCACCATCAGAGAATAATTTAATCTTCTGATAAACGCCCGCTTCTGTAGGTGCCATATCAGAGGAATTCTTCCGGGCTTGATCATAGATAACGTCAATTGCATCCGCCAAAGAAGTGTCCTTATCTGTTATCTTATTGCCTTGCTCATGAGTCGACAGCCAAATACGCACTTCATTCCATTTGTTTTCCCACCTGGGGTGATGTTGGCGCTGCTCTGCTTCTTGCGCAACGGATTGCATAAAAGCAAAGGCGTGCTTAAAATCCTTAAACTTAAACTCTTTGTACAGCTGATTATCTTTTTTTTGCCACATATCTTGTCTCATTCTATCAGATAAAGCTGATACAATGACATCTATGCGTATTTCAGATTATTCTTATGAGCTTCCAGACAAACAGATTGCTATCTTCCCACCCAAAGAACGTGGCTCTAGCCAACTACTAGTCCTTGATAGACGGTCTAGGCAAATATCGCACAAAAAATATAGCGATATATCAGATTATCTCAACAAAGGTGATGTAATAGTCCTGAACAATACAAAAGTCATCAAGGCTCGGCTATTGGCTACTAATACATCTGGCCAACAGCGCGAGTTGCTTCTACTGGAAGATCATCATAATATAGATTTTCACCGACGCAAGGTACTATACAGAGGGAAGATAATCGCCGGCGAAACTCTTTTGGTCAAGCAAACTCCTATTACCGTAGAAGACGTACTTGACGGAGGAATTGCCGAAATAAGCTCTGCTATCAACTTATTAGAGCTAGCCGACCATGAAGGTGCCGTACCCCTACCTCCCTACATACACCGCGAGACAACGGCAGAAGACGTCAAACGCTATCAGACTATCTTCGCCAAAGAGGCAGGCTCGGTGGCAGCTCCAACCGCATCATTAAATTTCACGACCGAACTAGAGCAAAAGCTACGGGCAAAAGGCGTACAGATTGCCTACCTCACTCTTCATGTAGGACTTGGTACGTTTCTGCCAATTCGTTCCGACAAGATAGAGGATCACGACATGCACAGCGAGTATTTTGAGATTCCTGCGGAAACTGTAAATATTCTGCAAAATACTGTCCTTAACTCTAGTAGAATTGTAGCTCTTGGTACAACAGTAACGCGCACTTTGGAATTTGCTTCTGGACAAATTTTTAAAAAGCCTGTCCTAAATATTTCCGGCGAAGCGAACATATTTATATACCCTGGTTACAAGTTCAAGATAGTAAATACTATGATTACCAACTTTCACTCACCTAAATCAACGGTGCTGATGATGGCTGCCGCCTTCGCTGGGTGGGATAACCTTAGTCATGCCTATCAGGAAGCCCTGAACAAAAAGTACATGTTCCTATCGTATGGTGACTCTATGCTGATTCTCTGATCTACGATAAAATACTTCTGTTGTCGGGGTGTGGCGCAGTTGGCTAGCGCGTACGGCTGGGGGCCGTGAGGTCGCAGGTTCAAGTCCTGTCACCCCGACCAAAAATGGATAAAAGTTAAATTACGATTTTACTTAAACCAACTGTTGGCTGAGGGTAAATTATAAAAAACCATCTATAAATGATGGTTTTTTATTTAGCTGACTGAGGCCGACATGACAACCTGGAATATAGGCCCAGGTGGGTCTCCGCACGGCGCAACCACAGCCACGCACGAATATTGGAATCCCGAATGATAAGTATTCAGATTATCATTTAGCCGACTACTCAGCCTACTGATATTATAACTCTTCTGCCTTTTAAACCAGAAACCTAAATAGAGTGTTTATAACATCAGCTACCATTGGCGAAATATACTTGAACAGCAAAAAGAAGAACAGCACAAAACCCAACAATCCATACGCTTCTATCTGTGACATGATTTTTTGAATTGGTTCTGGCGCAACTGCATACAAAACCCGTGAACCATCTAGTGGTGGAAATGGGATCATGTTGAAAACAAAAAACCCAAGATTTACTAGGATAAATGTTAGTATTGACAAAACTACAACATCAGGCACCAACGCACCGATCGCCCTGTAAAAAAACGCTCCGGCGATTGCCAGTACAAAATTTGTCAAAGGCCCGGCCAAACCAACAAGCGCCGCTCCAAATTCATCATATTTAACCCGATTTGGATTAAATGGCACCGGCTTAGCTGCGCCCAAAACAGGTGCACCCATCAGTGCAAGCAATATTGGCATACCCAAAGTCAAGAAAGGATCGATATGCTTGATCGGGTTCAGAGTAAGCCTTCCCTGCATCTGAGCCGTGTCATCCCCTAGCCAATGGGCTGCAAAGGCATGCATTGCCTCGTGCAACGTAATAGAGATAAGGACAGTGATAATAACTGTGGCAATTCCTATCGGGCTACTGATAAACGCGTCTAACATGCCTCAGTATTATAACGTGTTGACCGTTAGAGACAAAACAGATATAATTACACCTTGAATTGACGAGATTAAAGGATATATTTATGCAAAAATGTGAATTAACCGGCAAAGGCAAACAGTTCGGCAACAACGTCAGCTTTTCGCAGCGCCACACCAAAAAAGTATGGAAGCCAAATCTTCAGATGAAGACTGTTATAGTTGATGGCAAAAAAGTCAAAATGAAGCTTAGCACACAAGCAATTCGCACACTGAAGAAAAAGGGATTACTCACTCCTGTTACCACAGAAGCATCCGCAAAATAATCTGCGTAGCGTCTCAATATTTCAAAGCTTCCGTACGGAAGCTTTGAAAATTTAATCATTAGCGAGTCATTAGATGATTAGCCTATCAGCAAACTAAGACTTCTCTAGAATAATCAGCTGAGTATTATCGGTTAGCTCCAGCGGCTTTGCTTTATATTTAGATACCGTTTCTTTAGGTTCCATAGCCAACGCCTTAATAGCCTCCGATAGTGGCTGTTGAGGCACAGCAAACGAAAGCCCCTTCTCTTCAAAGTGGGTTGGTATGACTACCTTTGGTTCAATCTTACGAATGAGCTTGAGAGCCCCGACACCATCTAGGGTGTAGCCATTACCTCCTACGGGTATCACAAGAACATCCACCATTCCGATAGATTCTAGCTGATCGTCACTAAGCTCCGGAAAAATATTACCCGCCACGACAACTTTAATATCGTCGTCAATGATCTTGAATATTGTTGCGCTGTTCTGCCCTTCTTCATCCATATGACCACGAGCAGCAATACCCTGGATGGATACCTCTGATACCTCATATTCCCCAGGCTTATCAATAACTATCTTCTCTTCAATATTGGTAGATGAATCGCCATGTGGCCCTGTAAACAACACTATGTCTCCATTTTTAGCAACTGACTTACTACCAAGATCCATTAGATTGTCGTCTACTAAAATTGATGCTTTTTTGGTACTCAAACGAATACAGTTTGCTCCATAATACTGAATGTCCATAATATTATTCCTCCTCTGATTGATTATTCTTAGGTGTCTTTGGACCAAGGGTGTTGTGCTTATCTACGAGTACTTGGTGCTTTGACGATAGCAGTAATGCCAAAAACCTATCGTTAACCTGTTGTCTGTACTTGAACTCCCTGGGCGTCATAACAGCATACCGCAAATCCTTAGACTCTTTGGCTTCTAGATCTTCAATATACTTTGATAATTGCGTTTGGTTGATGTCGCCAACGATAAGAATGTCTATCCCACTTGATTCATCTCTGGTAAACTGCCCAGAATATATCACCAAATCTACGTTTCCTAATATCTTTAGATCCTGTGACTGGGTTGCAGAAGCAGTAGTGGACGATGCTTTTGCCTTTAACCCACTGGTTCCAAATATTTCACGAAGTGGCTTATAGTACTCGAAGCTCTGATTTACCTCGTAGTATAGGCGGTTGTTGTTGGTATCAGATGAAATTATACCAATGCTTAATAAGTTGGATAGCTCCCTGCGAACCGAGTTAATTTGTTCGTCAATCTTGCGCGTAATCTCCCTAACATAGAATGAACGATTGGGATTGCTGTAAAAAAGCTGTAATAATTTTACCCTCGTCTTGGACCCGAATAGTTGATCAATCATAATCATATTGTAACAGACAAATCACTCATTACATCTGATTTTTGTTCACTAATGTTGTGCTAATATCTACGGTATACCGTATATATTTGGTAATCTAAACGTGCTGGATAGTTTTGTGATACTATATGGATGAGCATGATAACAAAAATGTATATAGATCGAAACATCCGTTTGTTTGGTGTATACAAAATATTCACAAAACGAGTTTTCCTTCCCCTTACCTCAATATATGCTAGTCAGGCGGCCGGCCTTAGTGTTGCTCAGATTGGCTTGATAGCTAGTTTCTCTTCTGGTGTTAGCCTATTCTTTGAATCGTCTACTGGTTTTTGGGCGGATATACACGGACGAAAGAAAAGTGCACAAATCGGATCTCTGTTAGCGGCATTGGGTACTGTATTCTACGTATTCGGCCAGAATTTCTATGGAATACTCTGTGCCTCGATAATTATCGCCATTGGCTATTCATTCTTGAGTGGCGCCATGGAAGCACTTATACATGATTCTCTGATAGTGCTGGGAAAAGAGAAAGATTACGCAAAAATAGCATCCAGAGCTCAATCACTCAGTCTAATAGCTAATGCGATATTCATAACTACCATCCCCTTGCTTTACCCTATTGATAAGCGACTTCCGTTTGTGGCAGGATTTATAGCATACTTAGTGCTGTTCACATTGTCTAGCTTGCTGACAGAACCGCCAATAAAACACCGGTCAGGTGCAAAAAAGGATAGTTTCTTCGCCACAGTGCGCAAGCTTATAAATAGAAAAACTCTGTTATTCTTCGTCTCTGCAGGATTTATCTATTCAGTTATCAGTGGTATTACGGACATATTTAACCTAGGGTTTGTTGAACTTGGTATGCCCCCGAAGCTACTAGGAATAGTTTTTGGAGTGGCAAGCATAGTTGGAGCAATCGTTGGTTTATTCGTGCATAACCTCAAAAGACTCAGTTTTCGACAATATGCGACATTAGATGTAATTGTAAGCTCTACAATGTTTATTAGCTTTGGGATACTCAAATCTCTTCCACTAGCGATAGGTGCTTTCGTGATTAACATGAGCCTGTGGAGATTTCAAAAAATAATGTACCAACATTACATACTAGAGCTATATGGGCAAAAGCGATATAAGGCAACCTTACTATCCCTTATAAGTAACTTTGGCTTACTGCATGAGATATGGCTAGCCATAGTTTTCAGTAAGTTAGCCCAAAACATCGGAATACTTCCTAGCCTATCCTATGGCTTGGTAATGATGGCATTGTTCTTGCCCATTTTCTTGCTGTCTATAAAGCTTTTTGTCACTGACACAAAGGCATCATTAGCATCATCGAACCACTGAATGTGCTTATTTCGCTTAAACCATGTCATCTGACGCTTGGCTAGGCTAAAATCGTTGCGAGTGAATAAAATAGTCGCATCTTCGAGATTAATATCCCCGGTTATATATCGATAAAATGCTTTGTAACCTGGTGAGTCTAACGCTTTACTATTTGGATAATTTGTCATTAGCCAACGCACTTCATCGTTCAACCCTAACTCAATCATTTTCTGGATTCGTTCTTCTATCCGTAGCCTAAGCACTTCCCTTGAGATCCTAAGACCAATAATCAAAGTATCTCTGCGCACTTCTTGTCTGCTACCCTGTGATGCCTTGTCTACATGTCGCGTATTTACTAAATCACGCTTGGAACCATGAGGAGAAAAACTATAATTAAACAAAACCGCATCGATATACAAACCACTGCCTCCTACCAAAATAGGTATTTTACCCCTGTCTTGGATATCCTTGATCGTCTTGTCGGCTAGTTGCTTGAAGTCGGCAACAGTAAACGGCTCATCTGGTGTCACTACATCCAACGCATGATGAGGTACCCTATTGCGCTCATCTCTACTCGGTTTTGCCGTGGCGATATCTAACCCTTTGTATACAGTCCGGCTATCTGCACAGATAATTTCACCAGATAACTCTTCTGCAACCCGAATAGCTAGGGCCGTCTTTCCGCTGGCAGTTGGGCCTACTATGGATATCAGTCCACCGGGTGCCATAATAGACTCTCTACATTAACTTTATCTGAATTACCAAATAACACACCGTCCGCCTCAAGAGCCCGGCGATGTCCTGGCATACCCCCAGGATAACCCTCAGCCAAACTTCCATCTTTTTTGACAACTCTATGCCACGGCAATTTTGGATCTCCGAAATGAGCGATCCCGCCAACAATCCTTGCCGCTCTGGGGCTTCCACATAGAGCAGCAAGCTGCCCGTATGTCATAACCCGACCTTCTGGAATTTGCGCAACAATCGCCTCAATCCGATCCCTAAAGCCACCTCCTATTTGTGGGATATCTAGCTTCATAATGAGGTTTTTACAACGCGAGACTTTGCCTCATTAGCAACGGTCCGCAAGAAATCTCCAACTTTGTGCGCTTGATGAGACTTTTGAACTTCCAAATCCCCCCTAACACGTGGCACCACTTCACCACTAACAATTTCTTTTTCGCCAACAACAATGGTATATGGAATCTTCCATATCTCAGCATTTCGAATTTTTTTGCTAACAGACTCATTGTCATTGTCTACAGAAATGCGTAGGCCTAATTCTTTTGCCTGCTCTACAATCCCATTAACGAATTCTACTATGGGCTCTTCTTGATTAACGGAAATAACCCTGATTTGTTCTGGAGCTAACCACACCGGAAACTTCCCAGCAGTATGCTCAATATACACCGAAAGAAAGCGTTCAATTGAACCCAGTAGAGCCTTATGGATCATAACCGGTCGCTTCTCGCTGCCATCAGAGTCGACGTATGCCAACTCGAACCGTTCTGGCTGTACAAAGTCTAGCTGTTCTGTCGCTAGCTGCCAGGTACGTCCTAGTGCGTCAGTTACCATGATATCAATTTTTGGTCCGTAAAAAGCGGCTTCGCCTTCTTCGATAAAGTAATCAAGCTCAAGTTTTTTGGCAACCTGTTCAATGGTGTCTTGAGCAATCTTCCAAGTCTCCTTGCTACCAAGATATGCGTCGGAGTCATCGCGAAAAGATAGGCGCGCCCTGAATACTAATCCGAATACCATGTACATGTCCTTGATCATGGCCATAATAGCCGTGAACTCTTCTTCAATCTGATCAAGCCGACAGAATACGTGTGCATCATCTTGGGTTGCTGCACGCACCCGTGACAAACCATGAAGCTCTCCGGCCTTCTCGTCCCGGTACACAATCGTATTTTCCATATAGCGAATAGGTAAATCTCTGTAGCTCCGTGGATGTGATGCATATATCTGAGTATGATGCGGGCAATTCATCGGTTTCATCATGAATTCAATATCAGACTCAAAACTCGTGGCCGTAAAACGCTCCGGGTATTTGTCGTAATGCCCTGATGTTCTATACAAATCAGCTTTAGCAATATGCGGAATTGCTACGCGCTGGTAGCCATTATCCTGCTGTAGTTCCTGAGCATACCTACCAAGTTCTTCGCGTAATACAGTACCTCGTGGCGTGAACAGTGGCAATCCTGCACCCACAAGATCAGAGAAAACAAACAAATCCAGCTCCTGCCCTAGCTTGCGGTGGTCACGCTTTTTGGCTTCTTCCAGCATATTCAAGTGCTGACGCAGTTCCTTCTCGGTCGCAAATGCTACGCCGTAAAGCCTTTGCATCTGTGGGTTGTCCTCTTTGCCACGCCAGTAAGCTCCCGCCACTCGCATAAGCTTAAATGCACCTACTTTACTGGTCGACTCTACATGAGGCCCTCTACACAGATCGGTAAAGTCGCCGTTTTTATAAAACGACACCTTTTCTGTTACAGCATCTCCTTCGGCAATCGTGCCTAGCTCGTCTTTATCTAAATCTTTGGCAACGGTTGTACCAGCTCGCTTGAGGTCGTTTAGCAATTCTTGTTTGTAGGGCTGATTGGTTTGTTCTGCCCAATCAATAGCTTGGTCTATCGGCAGCTCAAACCTGTCAAACTGTTCACCAGCCTCAATAATCTTGTTCATCTCCGCCTCAATACGCTCAAAGTCAGCCTCGGAAATAGTCGTATCGCCCAAATCTATGTCGTAGTAAAACCCATTCTCCACCACTGGCCCCACACCAAACTTTGCTTCTGGCCATAAATGCTGAACCGCTGTGGCAGTAATATGTGCAAGGCTGTGTCTCATTGCGTATAGTTGGTCATCGGGTTGGCTCATATTTTTCTCCTTATAAATAATAAAACGCGTTCGATATGAATACTCAATATCTTACGCGTTTCGGGTCCTGGGCAGCCCAAGACGGTTCCACCGAAATCTTTTACTCGTGCACCATTGGTTATCGTACCTCTGTTGCGTCGCCTACGAAGCTCGGTAGTTGGTGAATCCACGTCATCGCTTACACACTAATATACCTCTGTTTGAATCAGATATCAAACACTAGACCTACGATATCTATAAACAAGTACGATGTAGACCATAACATTAAGCGCTATTAACGACTGCCCAAAAACCAATACCTTGTCATTAATAGCCACGTATTTTGTGAGTATGATAAATATTGCGATATATCTTACCGATAAGCCTGGTAGAGATATATCCTTTGAAGATTTCCGTCGATACACCTTCTGATTTTGTAGAAATATATCAATGTTTAGCGCCATGAGAGCAACTATCGTAGCTATATCAAGAATATGCATATCAATATCTTATCAAATATAAAAAGTGATTGAAGGCTCTCGCACTGTCTTCAATCACTTTTCGCTAAAACACCTCGGCAAAACTTCGCCTTACTGATTCGCCTCCAAGCAAATCAGTACTCCTATCTTAGCATACTAGCAGTATAGTGCTAGTATTTTTGTATTGTCATTCTTACATTTCCACCTGGGGATAACTAATTTCAAACATTACCATATATGGTATATCCGTAGTATCGGTTTGGGCGAGGAAAAACACTTGAAGAAAAAATGCCAATTTACAGCGGAACGATAGTCCTTTAGGTCAAACCTATGTGAAATTAGCTAGAAAGCATCAACGTTCTCTGTAAAGTTGTTTATAGTACTGTTTTTTAGTAGCTAAAAACAAAATGGCGGAAATCTACGACTCAAACCTATTTCTAAAAGATAAAACCATAACCCAAAATCGAAAAAACACTAGGGACTGGGAGCTAAAAATACTTTTTCAAAGAGACAAAAAGGTGGTTTGGACATTATTCAGAATTCCAAGAAGTGAATCTAAAAATACACCTTACGACGAGAAAATTGAAAAATTCTCTGGTGTGGTGGGCGATATAGGATTCGAACCTATCACCTCAGCAACGTCAATGCTGCGCTCTAGCCAAATGAGCTAATCGCCCCAATCATGCATGAACAATAGTATCAGGAACAGGGGTAGAAATCAATTTTCTTTTCTGTATTGTTCGCAAATACGCTGTAAATATCGGATATTATGTATCGATACTAGTGTGCCAGCTAATGGTTCATTTACCTTAAACTGGTGGCGTAAGAATCCCTTGCTATAACCAAATTGGCACGTCGCACAATCACAACCTGGATCGATCACATCTCTGTCTGTCGTAAATTTTGCGTTTGTAAGATGTATCTTCTCATCGCCCGTAACCCAGGCTGTTGCATGTCTTGCGTTACGAGTTGGTAGCACACAATCCAACATATCGATGCCGTGCTGTATGGCAAACCGTAGATCAACCGGATCGCCAACTCCGAGTAAAAATCTGGGCCTGGATGAACTATCATAGTGATCTGCCAGATACCCCAGCATATCGTGCATTTCTTCTCTCGCTTCTCCAACCGACAAACCACCGATAGCAATGCCATCAACTGGCAAACTTTGAACAATTTCCAGGCTCTGCTTACGTAGTTCTTTATCCAATCCACCTTGAACAACACCGAATAACAGCGGTCGTTCCTCGGGGTCCATACCTTTGGTGAGTCTCTGAAATTCCGCCAATGAACGTTCCAGCCAACGATGCGTTCGGTCAAATGCTTCTCTGGTGCGACTTCGTCCTTTGTCGTCCAGAGCTGTTACATCATCAAAAGCCACCATCATGTCAGCACCAAGTTTCATTTGTATCTGTATTGATTTTTCTGGTGACAAAAATACAGTATCACCAGTTTTTGGATCCTTGAAGTGTACACCCTCTTCGGTGATCTTATTGATATGAGCTAGCGAAAAAACCTGAAAACCGCCAGAGTCTGTCAAGAGTGGTAAAGCCTGCTTTGTAAATTTGTGCAATCCACCAAGCACTGCAACAGTATCCTCTCCAGGTTGCAAATGCAAATGGTAAGTATTGGCCAGAACTACTTGCACCCCTGTTGATTGCACCATTTCCGGAGTTAAGCCTTTTACCGCACCTCTTGTGCCATCTGGCATAAAAGTTGGAGTACGGACATCACCTGCACGTGTTTTCAGAACTCCCGTCCTTATTCCATTCACTTCGGACAACAAACTATAGTACTCGTTCATCCCTGTTATATTAACACATTCATGCGCTTATGCTATTGACTTAGTGTTGACATGATTTCATAGCCTAGATATACTAGTGCGGTTAATTGGGAGGCGCTCATACTTGAGTACCAATTCGAGTTCGCTCGAGGGGTTCCAGCTGTTCTATGAAGAATTTGCTGCCTCGTCGAAATCAATAAGTCGAATACGACGCACTCGTACTGCACTTCAAGAGAAGTAAGGTCGGGTGAAACCCTAGGCAAGAGAGACGCCTAGGGTTTTTTGTTGTCTGGGACAGGCTTTCCCACATACCAGAATAGTTTTCCACTTGTGTTTTTATAAGCGTAATGTCAATATATTGACATGGTTTGTATATACTGTAGCAAAGGAACGAAGGTAACCAACTCACGTCATCAAAAGCGCTCAAATCATGTATGGCGAAGACGCACCTGCTTGTCTTGCGGGGCTGTGTTTACATCGTTAGAGGCTGTAGATTTGAGGGGCAGCATCCAAGTCGAAGGCCAAGAGGGCCTAGAGCCCTTTCAGCGCGATAAATTATTCATGAGCATATTCGATAGCCTAAAGCATAGAAAAACCGCCGTGAGCGACGCTACGGCCCTCACAGACACGATTCTAGGTAAACTTCAGCACAGCATGCAGAAAGTATCAATCAAGAAGCCAGAGATTGCTAAGATATCTCTAGATGTCCTACTGAAATTCGACAGGGTAGCTGCTACTCACTACCAAGCCTTTCACCCACTAGCTTAAACCAAAGCAAGACAACAACTCTTGAAGCTTGACTCAAGCAATCTTGCCTTCTTGCTACATTACCCTCTGTTTGTCTTCTTTGACTACGGCTTTATCTGTAACATCAAATTTATTCAAGTTCCAGCCAAATATTAATCTAGTCTGGGAGTTCAATGCAGCAAGAGAGTTAAAAACTATCGTAGTGACTGGAAGAATCACCCACTGTAGCACCATAAACAGCGTCCGGTGGTGCTTGTAGCGAGCCGGCTTAGGTGGTAGCAGCTTCAAGCTCAAAAAAAGCGTGACTACAATACCTGCCATAGCAAAAGTCTGTATCCGACTCGCAATAATCGGTAACTGATTAGATGTAAAATCGTCGGAGTTCAAAAACGCTGGTACAAATGCCGCAAAAGCCAGTAGCAACGGAGCAGTTGCCCAGCTAACATGCCCTTCGAGTAATCGCAAGAACTTGAAAGTTAGGTCGAGCTTGGGGACCTTGTTTGGCTTGAAAAACCCCGTCTCCATAACATATGCCACATCCGATGCTCCCCATGCCCAACGACGAATCTGTATAAACTGAGCTTTGATTGTTTTGCGCCAAGTACTCGATAGTACCGCGTCTTGAAATATTGGAAGGTAGATTGGATATACATCATGATTACCATCGTAGCGAAAATACGTACGCCAAAACTGATGCCCATCCTCTACGATAGTTCGCACGCTCCAGAAGTCTGTATCTATCAGAGCTTTCATACTCTGGGCATGACTAGAAAAGTTTCTAATCATATGTGGGCGCAGGCTGAGAACTACATTCCAAAATGTATTGCCTGTAGCAATCACCCGCATTGGAGCGGGAGCGTCCCAAATATTGTTTGTGAACATCGGAACAGGCTGAAACGATACTCTGACCGGATCTGGTGCCATTGCATATAGGTAGCTAAGCGCAGAGAGATAACACTTGTGCGGACGATTATCAGAATCTAGAGTTGTCACAATCACACGAAGCGGATCAATTTTGTGCTCTGTCAGGTACTTTGCCAATCCCCGCCCTGCAAATGTAATGTTGCCACCCTTCCCGCGCACCTCACCTTCTGTCAGAGGATGCTTGAATGCCATAGTCTTCATGAACTTACCACCGTACTCTTTGACCAAATCTAGTACTGCCTGCTCTGATTGCGCGCCGTCCCTACCCTCGTAAGCAAAAACAAGAATAACTTTTCGCATATCGTATTCGGAGGCCAATACTGATTTAATTGTTGGCTCAAGCACTTCCCTAGTCTCGTTGTAAGCAGCAATGACAATTGCATGGATCATGTCACTGGGCTCGATAACGGGACTATTGTCTTGTAATCGACGGATATTATCGTAATGCCATACTGGCATACTCTTTTCGGGTTGAGTCGTTTTTCGTGACTGCAACTCCGCTAACATCTGTGACCACGGTAGTTTCATATGATTTTGTATCACCTTGTAGCCCTGAAGCGATCGTATGGTTAGTCCAGCAGACTTCACAAACCAGAGTAGCAAATACGCAATAATTACCAGCACGCAAAGAGTTGGATTAAGCCAACCCAACACAAACGGAATAATCAAAATAGACCAGCTCAGAATCCCGGGCAACATCTCAAAGAAACGATATCTACGACCCTTGTTCTTTTGGTACGGAATTTCGATACTCTTCATAAACTTCTTTAATATTTAACTCAGTATAAGTAGTGCGTTGCTAACAATGATAGAAAGACTCAGCAATAGCGTGCCCATAGACAGAACGGCAATAGCAAAATAACGCTGTACGGAATACACACGAACACTCAAAACGGTATGTATCACCAATACCAGGAAACCAAACAGCACAAAACTGTAGAGCGTTTCAGGGCCACCGCGAATAAACCCACTCAACCCCAGATTTGCTCGATACTGTGTGATGTAGACATCAGATCCACCATCTAGACGCAAAAGCACTAACACACTCCCTAAAAGTGCAAGAAAAGTGTTAATACTAAGTAGCAAAACTACAATTCGGTCATGGATGTATTTTTTTGGTATGTGCATTTGCATATAAGTGTACTGCGAAACTTCAAAAGTATAAAGTGGTGCGGATACAGAGAATCGAACTCTGCTCTCAGCCTTGGGAAGGTTGCATATTAGCCACTATACGATACCCGCCTGCTGTATTCGCCGATCCCTAATGGAGCCACCTGCCGGGATTGAACCGGCGACCTACGCGTTACGAATGCGTCGCTCTACCAACTGAGCTAAGGTGGCCTAATTAACAAAAGATATATTAACAGATGTAAGCCATTGCATAAACAGTCATATTTTGATAGCATACATTGGTCTACAATACGGGCTCGTGGTGTAGAGGCCTAACATGCCTCCCTGTCACGGAGGAGATCGCCGGTTCGAATCCGGTCGGGCCCGCCAGTTAGGATTTTCGCTGTCATGACACAGCACAGAAAGTGGTTCTATAGGTATTAGAACCACTTTTTTATTATCTAGATGCCAGTTCTAACCTAGATACATCATGAGCTGTTATGGTCATAGCGCCCTAGAACACTTCACTTAGATTATCGACACGAGAAAGTATATTTTGCTAGTGATAGCTATAATATTACTCTTACTTTGCCGTAACTTAGCCATTAATACCAATCGCTTGTTAATAGTATCACTCACCAGCGCCTCGTCTAATACTACATGGGCTTTCTTTAGGTATTTGAGACGAAGTGACCTAACTATACCGAAAGCAATATATGGACACTGATATACCCAATCAAGCTAAAGTTTTAGGCTGCGCGGGCTCATTAAGCAGACTTATTACAAAGCCACTACTCTGTAGACTACCGATAAGAGATGCGTGGTAACGGGCTACCAGTTCCGTACATGTATAGTTGTTGAAGGACTATGGTCATACGTAAAGAACTCAAGACCTTTGCAACATCTCGGCAGGTGTCTTCAGCTGTATGCCTAAGTGTACTCTTTTGGTGTTGTAGTACTC